>Ga0075163_10008382_pt1 | contig 13628 bp, 11 predicted proteins | sample JI1023141ADNA_FD_71478 | JGI IMG/M metagenome (GOLD analysis project Ga0075163, IMG submission 71478) | Wastewater effluent complex algal communities from Wisconsin, to seasonally profile nutrient transformation and Carbon sequestration -... | ecosystem: Engineered > WWTP > Effluent > Algae...
CCATGTCGAACTTCTCGAGGATGCCCAGCGCGATCAGCGCCGCGATGCCCTGGCCGTTCGGCGGGATCTCGTGCAGCGTGAAGCCGCGGTAGTCGCGCGAGATCGGGGTCACCCACTCCGGCGTGTAGGCGGCGAAGTCGGCGGCCGTCATCGCGCCGCCATTCGCGCGCGCAAAGGCCTCGGTCGCGGCTGCCACTTCGCCCCGGTAGAAGGCTTCGCCCTTGCTCTGCGCGATCAGGCGCAGCGTGCGTGCCGCATCCGGGAAACAGAAGCGCTCGCCGACCTGCGGCGCGCGGCCGTGCGGCAGGAAAGCCTGCGCGAAGCCGGGCTGCGACACCAGATCGGGCAGCGCCGCGGCGTTGGTCCACTTCTGCTGGATGATCACCGGCACCGCATAGCCGCGCTCGGCGGTCTCGATGGCCGGGGCCATCAGGTCGGCGAACGGCAGCTTGCCGAAGCGCTCGCTGAGCGCCACCCAGCCGGCCACCGCGCCGGGCACGGTCACCGCGTCCCAGCCGCGGATCGGCGGCTTCATCGCACCGGCACCGTACTTGTTGGCGAAGTACTCGGGGGTCCAGGCCTGCGGCGCGCGGCCGGAGGCGTTCAGGCCATGCAGTTGCCGGCCGTCCCAGAGGATGCAGAACGCGTCGGAGCCGAGGCCGTTGCTGCAGGGCTCGACGATGGTCATCACGGCCGCGGTGGCGATCGCCGCGTCGACCGCATTGCCGCCGCGCTGCAGCATGCGCAGGCCGGCCTGGGCCGCCAGCGGATGCGACGTCGACACGACATTGCGTGCGAAGACCGGGGAGCGCTGGCTGGCATAGCCGGTGGACCAGTCGAAGGAGTGGCTCATGGGGAGTTCCGCAAAAAGGGGTGGGAGGAAGAGTCGGCGGCCATTATCGTGACGACCCGCCGACTAGCGCGTCACTGCAGCATCGACGGTGCTTGGGAGAAACTCTCGGCGACGTAGCGCCGAACCTGCGGTGGCGCTTCGCCGACGTGGAACACCAGGCGACGCGCCCGCAGGTCGGTGTCGGCCGCCGTGAAGCGCTCGTGCCGTCGCAAGTGCTCGACCCACGTTTCGTCGACGAAGTATTCGACATAGCGCCCCGGCACCGAGGTGTCGCGAAAGAGGCCCCAGGACAACGCGCCCTGGCGCAGGCGGGCGCTGCGCGTGGCCTCCATCACCTGCGCGAACTCGGCGGCGCGAGCCGGGTCGACGAGGTACTCGACCGTGACCATCACCGGGCCTTCGTCGGGACCGACCTCGATGGCCACCTCGGGCGCCACCCCCGGTCGCGCCGGGCTGAGGTCCTCGTCGCCACCTTCGACCGACATCTGGCGTGTCGCCAGCAGCACCACCGGCCCGACCAGCGCGGCCGCGACGATGGCTGCCGGCACGCTGGACCAGCTGGCCACCTGCCCGAAGACCATCGCGCCAAAGGCCGTGCCACCCATCACCGACATCTGGAACATCGACATGCCGCGCGCCCGCACCCAGTTCGGCAGCGCCAGCTGGGCCGACATCGACAAGGTGTTGGCGATCGAGATCCAGGCCGCGCCGACGACGAAGATCGCCGGCGCCGCCAGCCAGACCTCGCCCGACAGCACCGCCAGCGCCGACATGCTGCTGTGCACCACGGTGCCCCAGCGCACGAACTGGTCGCGGCTCCAGCGCAGCCGCCAGCGCGGGAACAGCAGCGCCGCGCCGATGGCACCGGCGCCCATGCAGCTCATCAGCAGCGTGTAGATGCCCGGCCCGCCACCGTGCAGCTGCCGCGCCACCAGCGGCATCAGCGCCAGCAGCGCGCTGGCCTGCAGGAAGAAGAGGAACACGCGCAGCATCACGATGCGCATGCGCGGCGACTCGCGCACATGCTGCAGGCCGACCCGCATCGCGCCGACGAAGCGCTCACCCGGCAAGGCGCTGCTGCGCGGCTCCGAGCGCCAGCGCACGATCAGCCCGAAGGCCAGCGCCGCCATCGCTGCGTTCAGCACGAAGACCCAGGCCACGCCGGCGCTGGCGAGCAGGCCGCCAGCGATGACGGGGCCGACGACCCGCGCCAGGTTCATCGAGATGGCGTTCAGGGCCAGTGCCGACGGCAGGTCGGCACGCGACACCACTTCGGGCACGATGGCCGAGAACACCGGCCAGCGCATCGCCAGGCCGATGCCGTTGGCGAAGGTCAGCACCAGCAGCAACGTGGCGTCCAGCCAGCCGCCCAGCGCCAGGCCGGCGATCAGCAAGGCGTTCAACGAGACCCACAGCTGCGTGCCGGCGAAGTAGCGCCGGCGGTCGACGATGTCGGCCAGCGCGCCGCTGGGCAGGCCGAGCAGGAACACCGGCAGCGTGGAGGCCGTCTGCACCAGCGCCACCATCACCGCGCTGGTGGTCAGCGTCGTCATCAGCCAGCCGGCGGCGACGTCGTTGATCCACATCGTGGTGTTCGCGATCAGCCACGCGAACCACAGGCCTCGGAAGACCGGGCCACGCAGCGGGAGGAGAGCAGCGGGCAGGCGCACGGGCATCAATTCAAGGGCAGCACCAGAAACGACGAGGCCCCGCTCAGCGGGGCCCCGGCCTGCTCAGCCCGACCGCCTGCACAAGCCAGGCAGCCGGACACAGCGGCGACCGTCAATCTGCATCCTGGAAGGCCTCTTCGCGCTTGTTCTTGATCGAGGGCAGTGACACCACCACGATCATCAGCGCCGCCGCGAGCAACAGGCCGGCAGACAGCGGGCGCGTGAAGAAAGTGCCCCAGTCGCCACGACTGAGCAGCAGCGCTCGGCGCAGGTTCTCTTCCATCATCGGCCCGAGGATGAAACCCAGCAGCAGCGGCGCCGGTTCGCAGCTGAACTTGTAGAACAGGTAGCCGACGATTGCAAAGCCCGCCCCCATGTAGACGTCGAACGCATTGTTGTTCAGCGTGTACAGGCCGACGCAGCAGAAGACCATGATGGCCGGGAACAGGAAGCGGTACGGCACCGTCAGCAGCTTGATCCAGATGCCGATCAGCGGCAGGTTCAGGATCACCAGCATCGCGTTGCCGACCCACATCGAGGCGATCAGGCCCCAGAACAGCTGCGGGTTGCTGGTCATCACCTGCGGGCCGGGCTGGATGCCCTTGATGGTCATCGCACCGACCATCAGCGCCATCACCGCATTGGGCGGAATGCCCAGTGTCAGCATCGGGATGAACGAGGTCTGCGCACCGGCATTGTTGGCCGACTCCGGCCCCGCGATGCCGCGGATGTTGCCCTGCCCGAAAGGCACTTCGCCGGGCTTGAAGGGCATCTTTTTCTCGACCGTGTAGGCCGCAAAAGCCGCCAGCAACGCGCCGCCACCCGGCAGCACGCCCAGCAGCGAGCCGAGTGCCGTGCCGCGCAGCACCGCCGGCCAGGCGTTGTTGAAATCGGACCGGGTCGGCCACAGGCCCTTCACGTCCTTCGTGAAGACTTCGCGATTGGACGCCGGCTGGCCGAGGTTGGCGATGATCTCGCCGAAGCCGAACACACCCATTGCGATGGCCACGAAGCCGATGCCGTCGGTCAGTTCGGGGATGTCGAAGCTGTAGCGCGGCACGCCAGAAATGACGTCGGTGTTGATCTGGCCGAGCAGCAGGCCCAGCAGGATCATCGCGATGGCCTTGACCAGCGAGCCCGACGCCAGCACCACGGCGCCGATCAGGCCCAGCACCATCAGCGAGAAGTACTCGGCCGGCCCGAACTTGAAGGCCAGTTCGGTCAGCGGCGGCGCGAAGGCCGCGATGATGATCGTGCCGACGCAGCCTGCGAAGAAGGAGCCCAGGCCGGCTGCGGCCAGCGCCGCACCGGCGCGGCCCTTGCGGGCCATCTGGTAGCCGTCGATCGCGGTGACCACCGAGCTCGACTCGCCAGGCACGTTGATCAGGATCGCGGTGGTGGAGCCGCCGTACTGCGCGCCGTAGTAGATGCCGGCCAGCATGATCAGCGCCGGAGTGGCATCCAGCGCGTAGATGCTGGGCAGCAGCATCGCGATGGTGGCCACCGGGCCGAGGCCCGGCAAGACGCCGATGAGCGTGCCCAGCAAGGCGCCACCGAAGGCGTACAGCAGGTTCTGCAGCGTGAAGGCGACGCCGAAGCCGAGCGCGAGGTTGTTCAGGAGTTCCATCGACAGACCTCAGCGCGCGAGAAAGGACGGCCAGAGCGGGATCGTCAGCTTCAGGCCGACGATGAAGATCAGCCAGCTGAACACCGTCAGGAACACAGCATTGAACAGGACTTCGCCCCAGTGGAACTCATCGCCGGCCCTGGCCGCGATGACGACCAGGATCGGCAGCGCGATCACCATGCCCAAGTGGGGCAGGGTCCAGCCGAAGACCGTGACCGTGCCGACGATGTAGAGCAGCGGCTTCCAGGCGAAGGAGCCGACCGGGTCACCCCCCTCGACCTCGATGGTCAGCGCCTTGAACAGCACGACCGCCCCGAGAACGGCCAGCAGGATGCCCAGGCCGAACGGGAAATAGCCCGGACCGGGCCGGGCCGAACTGCCGAAGCTGTAGGTCGTGGCACCCCACGCGAAGGCCGCGCCGATCACGATGAACATCAGCCCTGACCAGAAGTCGCGCTGGCTCTTGATTTTCACGGGGTGTCTCCTCCGTAGCTGGAACTGCGGCGGATTCTAGGCAGGCACGCGCAGACGACCGCTGTGGTTTCCACGTAAGCGGGTGGAAGGGGCGCGGTGGGCGCGCCCTGCAAGGGTGCGCGGGGGCCCTGAGCAGTCAGGCCCTCGTGTCCAGGCTCGGCGTGCTTCTGAGCACTTCTTCGAGGGTGGTCACGCCCTCGGCGACCTTCATCGCGCCGGCCAGGCGCAGCGGGCGCATGCCGTCCTTGACGGCCTGACGTCGCAAGGCGGCCAGGTCGAGCACCGGGTGCACGGCTTCGCGCAACGCATCGGTCATGACCATCAATTCATACAAGCCCGCGCGGCCTCGGTAGCCGGTGTGGCGGCACTCCAGGCAGCCGACCGGCTTGTAGGGCCGAACGCCGCCGGACAGGCGCCAGGGCTTGGCCATCTCGTCGATGGCATCGCGCGTCAGGCCCTCGTCGCGCACCTTGCACGCCGGGCACAACGTGCGCGCCAGGCGCTGCGCCAGCACGCCGATGACGGTGGCCGAGATCAGGTACGGCGGCACGCCGAGGTCGGCCAGCCGCGTGACGGCGCTGGCCGAGTCGTTGGTGTGCAGCGTGCTGAACACCAGGTGCCCGGTCAGCGCCGCCTGGATCGCCATCTCGGCGGTGGCCAGGTCGCGGATCTCGCCGACCATGATGATGTCCGGGTCCTGCCGCATCAGCGCCCGCAGGCCTTCGGCGAAACCCATGTCGATGGCGCTGTGCACCTGGGTCTGGTTGAACGCGGGCTCGATCATCTCGATCGGGTCCTCGATGGTGCAGACGTTGACCTCGTCGGTGGCCAGTTGCTTGAGCGTCGAGTACAGCGTCGTGGTCTTGCCGCTGCCGGTGGGGCCGGTGACCAGGATGATGCCGTGCGGCTTGGCGATCAGTTCGTGCCAGCGCTGCGCGTCGTGGCCGCCGAAGCCCAGCGCCTCGATGCTCTTGACCGCGGTCTCGGGGTCGAAGATGCGCATCACCATCTTCTCGCCGAAGGCCGTGGGCAGCGTCGACAGCCGCATCTCGACCTCCTGCCCGGGGCCATCGGCGCTGTCGGGCCGCTTGGTCTTGATGCGGCCGTCCAGCGGACGGCGCTTTTCGACCACGTCCATGCGGCCGAGCAGCTTGATGCGCGAGGTCATCGCGCTCATCACGCCCAGGGGTACCTGGTAGACGGTGTGCAGCACGCCGTCGATGCGGAAGCGGATCGCGCCGATGTCGCGCCGCGGCTCGAGGTGGATGTCGCTGGCGCGCTGGTCGAAGGCGTACTGCCACAGCCAGTCGACGACTTGCACCACGCCCTGGTCGTTGGCGTCGAGCGCCCGATTGGCCTTGCCCAACTCGACCAGCTGCTCGAAGCTGGCCGCCGTGGCGACCTCGCCGGTCTTCTGCGCGGCCCGCACCGAGCGCGCCAGCGCGTAGAACTCGGTGGTGTAGCGGCGCACGTCGACCGGGTTGGCCACCACCAGCCGCACGTTGCGCCGCAGGTGCGATTCGATCTCCGCCACCCAGCCGGTGTCGAAAGGCTCGGCCGTGGCGATCGTCACCTCGTTGAGCGTGAAGCCGATCGGCAGCGCGCGCCGGCTCTCGGCGTAGTGCACCGACATCACGTCGGCGACGCGGCCGACGTCGGCCTTCAGCGGGTCGATGCGCAGGTAGGGCAGCCCGCAGCGGCCGGCCAGCCACTCGGTCAGCGCCTCGGTGTCCAGCGCCTTGCCGGCGCCCGGGCCGATGGCGCGCGAAAGTCCGGCACCTCCCAGCCGCACCAGCGCGTGCAGCGTGGAGTCGCCGGCGCCCAGCCGCTTGCCGACGAGTTCGGCGTCCTCGTCGACGACCAGCCCGTCGTCGCGCAGCCAGCCCAGCAGCGTGCGCCACTCCAGCCGCCCCAGCGGCATGCCCGCCGGTGGGGCGAACGGCGGGCGTTCGGGCCGCCGGGACGGGGCGGGAGTCTTCATGCGGTGACTTTCAACGGTGCATCGGCGGGAGCGGAATAGGGGCGAACCATGCGCAGCCACTTCTTCGCCGGCAGGCCGGCTTCGCGGAAGCGACTCTCCAGGGTATCGGCACGCGCAGCCAGTTCTTCACGGTCGGGCACCACCAGATCGCGCCCGGCGACCACGACCGTGTTGCCTTCACGGGTGGGGCGAAGGCTCCAGGCCTGGTCGCTGCCGAAAGCGGCGGCGATGCGCGCGGCACTGCGTTCGAAGCTGGCATGGCGGCCGAACAGGTTGACGCTCATCACGCCACCGCGCTCGAGCACGGCCCGGCAGGCGCCGTAGAACGCTTCGTCGTCGAGCACCGGCGCCGCAGCCTCCTGGTCGTACAGGTCCACGTGCAGCAGGCGCACGCTCTGCGGCTCGGCCTGGGCCAGCCAGTCGGCAGCGTCGCCGCGCACCACCTCGGCCGCGGGTGGAAGGTGAAACCACTGCGCATTGGCCTCGATGACCTGCGGGTTGATCTCGACCACCGTGGTGGCCATCTTCAGCTTGTTCGCGGTGAAGCGCGTGATGGCACCCGCGCCCAGGCCGAGCTGCACCGCCTGGCCCTGCCCCAGCTCGGTCGTCGGCAGCCAGAGCAGGCTGGCCAGCATGCGCTGGACATAGTCGAGTTCGACCCGATCCGGCTGGCGGATGCGCATCGCGCCCTGCACCCAGATCGAGTCGAGGTGCAGGAATCGGACTCCGGAAAACTCGGAGATCGTCACGTCGGGCAGGCTGACCGGGCGGGCAGTTCGGGAGCTGGGCATGGTGCCGTGGAGCCTACAGCAGACCGGCCTGCTCGAACGCCCCCTGCCAGGCCGCCAGCTTGCGTTCGAAACGCCAGCTGGCGTTGGCCGGGCTGGTCGACGGCAGCTTCAGCACGGGCAGGCCGAGCGCCCCTGTGACGCGCATCGAGCGCGCCGATTCGCCGCCGTTGTGCGCGATCAATGCCAGTCGCGGCAACTGCCGCACCAGCGTCGGCAGGTCGTTGGCCACCGGGTCGACGATGTCGGCGTCCAGGCTGCCCTGGCGCCGGCAGCTCGCGTAGACGTCCCACAGCCCCAGGCCCTGGTCGCGGATGAATTCGAGCCGCTCGGCGTAGGGCCAGGCGGTCAGCGGGCGGCCCCACAGCGCCGCCAGGATCGGCCAGAAGTGGTTGCGCGGATGCCCGTAATACTGCCGTGCCGCCAGCGACGCCGTGCCGGGAAAGCTGCCCAGCACCAGCAGCCGCGTCGCCGGCCCGACCACCGGCGGCAGCCCGTGCAGCGTGTCGTCGCTCATCGCAGCCCGGCCAGCCGCGGCAGCACGGCCTGTACGTTGGCCGATGTCTGTTCGGCGGTCTCGGCCAGACTCCAGCCCCGCAGTGTCGCCAGGGTCTCGGCGATGCGCGGCAGTTCGGCCGGCTCGTTGCGCCCGCTCTCGCCCGCCGCGCGCTGCTCGGCGGTGCGGTACAGCCACTGCGGTGGAATGTCCGGCGCGTCGGTCTCCAGCACCAGCGCGCTGGCCGGCAGCGACGTGGCCAGCCGCCGGATCTGCAATGCCCGCTCGAAGGTCATCGCACCGCCGAAGCCGAGTGCGAAGCCGCGTTCGACGAAGTGCCCGGCCTGCACTTCGCTGCCGTTGAAGGCATGGGCGATGCCGCCGAGCACCTCGATCTGGCGCAGGCCCTGCAGCAGCGCGTCCGCCGATCGCCTCACGTGCAGGATCACCGGCAGCCCGGCGTCGCGGGCCAGCTTCAGCTGGGCGCGGTAGAAGTGCTGCTGCCGCGCCCGGTCGAGCCCCGGCACGAAGTGGTCGAGGCCGATTTCGCCCACCGCCACCAGGCGCGGGTCGTCCCGGTGCGCCTGCAGTTCGGCCTGCAGACGGTCCAGGTCGCCGTCGGCGGCACGGTCGACGTACAAGGGGTGGATGCCCAGCGCATAGACCAGGCCGTGCGCGTGGGCGATTTCGCGCACCGCCGCGAAGTGGGCCACCTCGACGGCCGGCAGCACCTGCAGGGTCACGCCGGCGGCGCACGCGGCTGCGACGACCGCCGGCCGGTCGGCGTCGAACTCCGGCGCATCCAGGTGGCAGTGCGAGTCGATCCACATGGGCGCGATGATGAGGCACGCCGGGGCACCGCCGGCAGCGCGCGGCGCAACGTGATACCGTTGAACGCAAGTCCAACCCACCCACCCGCGCGCCGGGCCGGTCGTCCATGAGGAAGGCTCCGCTCTACAGCCGTTCCAGTCGCCGCCCGGCCGCCGAAGCGCCGGCGACGGCGGCCGCCGCGCCGGCGGCAGCGCAGGAACAGGCCGCGCCTGCGTCCGCACCCGCCCGTCCCGGCTGGCGCCAGCGGCTATCGGCCTGGGCCGCGCGCCACCCCACGCCCCTGGCGGCCATGGCCGGCGCATCGTTTGCCACGCTGGCGATGCTGGTGGTGCTCGGCGTGCGGCCGGGCCAGCGCGTGATCACGCAGGACGACATCCACGCCGCAGTGCGTGAGTCGCTCGAAAAGGAGCCGCTGCCCTCCGCCGCGGCCAAGGCCTACGAGGCCATCGCGCCGTCGGTGGTGCGCGTCATCGGCCTGATGGACGAGAAGGACGACGGCGAAGGTGACGCCGAGCAGCGCGCGATGGAGCGCAGCCTGGGCACCGGCGTGGTGATCGTCGACAACGGCACCATCCTGACCAACCTGCACGTCGTCTCCGGCGCCAAGAAGGTGCGCGTGCGTTTCGCCAACGGCCATGTTTCCGAAGCCACCATCATCGGCGCACAGCCCGAGAACGACCTCGCCGTGCTGAAGGCCCTGAGCCTGCCCGACGACCTGGAGGCAGCCACGATGCGCTCCACCGCCGACCTGCGTCCGGGCGACGAAGTCATCGCCGTCGGCCATCCTTTCGGCATCGGGCCGTCGGTCAGCGCCGGCGTGGTCTCGGGCCTGAAGCGCGAATTCCGCGGCGGCAACGGCGAACGCACGCTGACCAACCTGATCCAGTTCGACGCCGCCGCCAACCCGGGCAATTCCGGCGGCCCGCTGGTCACGATGGACGGCCACGTGGTCGGCATCGTCACCGCCATCCTCAACCCCTCCGAGCAGCGCACCTTCATCGGCATCGGCTTTGCCGTGCCGATCGAGAACGCCGCGTCGGCAGTGGGCATGCCTCCGTTCTAGAAAGCCAGCGAATGCAAGACAACGCCGAAAACACCGCCACCCTGATGGAGCGCATCCTCTACGAGGTCAAGCGGGTCGTCGTCGGGCAGGACCGCTTCCTCGAACGGGTGCTGATCGCGATGCTGGCGCAGGGTCACCTGCTGGTCGAAGGCGTGCCGGGGCTGGCCAAGACGCTGACCGTCAAGACCCTGGCACGCACCACGCGCGGCAGCTTCAAGCGCATCCAGTTCACGCCCGACCTGGTGCCGGCCGACCTGGTGGGCACGCGCATCTACAACCAGAAGACCGGCGAATTCGGCACCAGCCTGGGCCCGGTGTTCGCCAACCTGCTGCTGGCCGACGAGATCAACCGCGCACCGGCGAAAGTTCAAAGCGCCCTGCTCGAGGTGATGCAGGAGCGCCAGGTCACGATCGCCGGCGAGACGCACAAGGTGCCCGAGCCCTTCGTCGTGATGGCCACGCAGAACCCGATCGAGACCGAAGGCACCTACCCGCTGCCCGAGGCGCAGGTCGACCGCTTCATGATGAAGGTGCTGGTCGACTACCCGAGCGAAGAAGAGGAGTTCGTCATCGCCGAGCGTGTCACCGGCCCGGCCGTCGAGGTCTCGGCCATCGCCGACACCTTCCAGCTCGCCGCGCTGCAACGCGAGTGCCGCGAGGTCTACGTCGACCCGGCGCTGATGCAGTACGCGGTGAAGCTGGTCAGCGCCACCCGCAAGCCCGAAAAGTACGGCATGGCCGAGATGGCCAAGTACCTGACCTACGGCGCCAGCCCGCGCGCCACCATCGGCATGATCGAAGGCGCAAGGGCGCTGGCCATGTTGCGCGGCCGCCGTTACGCGCTGGCCGAGGACCTGACCGACCTGGTGCCCGACGTGATGCGCCATCGTCTGGTGCTGAGCTACGAGGCGCTGGCCGAGGACATCACCGCCGACGCGCTGATCCAGAAGGTGCTGAAGAAGATCCCGCCGCCGGACAAGCCGCTGGCCCACGCCGCGGAAGAAGGCAGCGCCCGTGCCTGAGGTCGTTGCACCTGTCACCTCCGACCAGTTGCTGCGCAAGCTGGAGTGGACCGTGATCCGCCGGCTCGACGGCCTGCTGCAGGGTGACTACCGCACGCTGTTCCGCGGCGGCGGCGTCGACCTGGCCGACCTGCGCGAGTACCAGCACCACGACGACGTGCGCCACATCGACTGGAACGTCACCGCGCGGCTGCAGACGCCCTACGTGCGCCAGTTCATCGAGGACCGCGATCTCACGGCCTGGTTCCTGCTCGATCTCTCCGGCAGCGTCGACTTCGGCTCGGCCGACGTCACCAAGCTCGCCGTCTCCAGCGGCTTCGTCGCCACGCTGGCGCGTGTGGTCACGCGCCACGGCAACCGTGTCGGTGCGCTGATGTACGGCACCAAGGTCGACACCGTGCTGCCGCCCGGCACCTCGCGCCTGCACGTGCTGAACCTGCTGCAGCGCATGCGCGCCGCGCGGCCGCGCGCCGAGGCCGGCGGCGGCACCTCGCTGCTCGACCTGCTGAAGGCCGCCGACGGCGTGATCAAGCGCCGTTCGCTGGTCTTCGTGGTCTCCGACTTCATCAGCGCCCCCGGCTGGCAGGACGCGCTGGCGCGGCTGGCGCAGCGCCACGAGGTGGTGGCCGTGCGCCTGTTCGACCCGATGGAGATGGACCTGCCCGACGTCGGCCTGGTCACGGTGCAGGATGCCGAGACCGGCGAGCAGCTGCTGATCGACGCCTCCGACCCCGCCTTCCGCGAGCGTTATGCGGCCATCGCCGCGCAGCACGAAGCCACGCTGCTCGACGGCCTGATGCGCTCCGGCGCCGACACGCTGGAGCTGGCCACCGACGACGACCTGCTCGAGTCGATGCTGCGCTTCGCCGACCTGCGGCGCCGGCGCGCGCGGGGCAAATCAGGAGGCCCGTCCAACGTACGCTTCCCCGCCCACCTTCGAGGAGCCGCCTGATGAGCTTCATCTGGCCGAACCTGCTGTGGCTGCTGCTGTTGCTGCCGCTGCTGGTGCTGTTCTACGTCTGGCTGCTCAAGCGCCGGCGAAAGACCACGGTGCGCCTGGCCAACATCGCGGTGGCCAAGCTGGCGCTGGGCAAGGGCCCGGGCTGGCGCCGCCATGTGCCGCCGGCGCTGCTGCTGCTGGCCATGGCGGCGCTGCTGTTCGCGGTGGCCCGACCCACGGCGACGATCACGCTGCCACTGGCCGAACGCACGATCATGCTGGCGATGGACGTCTCCGGCAGCATGCGCGCCGAGGACGTCAAGCCCAATCGGCTGGTGGCTTCGCAGGAAGCCGCCAAGGCCTTCGTCAGCAACCTGCCGCGCGAAGTGAAGGTCGGCGTGGTGTCGTTCGCCGGCACGGCCGCGGTGGTGCAGGCACCGACCACCAGCCGCGACGACATCATCGCCGCGATCGACCGCTTCCAGTTGCAGCGCGGCACCGCCACCGGCAGCGGCATCGTGCTGTCGCTGGCCACGCTGTTCCCCGACGCCGGCATCGAGATCCAGCACATCACCGGCCAGCGCAACTTCCCCGGCAAGCCGATCGGCAAGGCCGACGACAAGCCCAAGTTCACGCCGGTGGAGCCGGGCTCGTACAACTCGGCGGCGATCATCATGCTGACCGACGGCCAGCGCACCACTGGCCCTGACCCGCTGGACGCCGCCAAGATGGCCGCCGAGCGCGGCATCCGCGTCTACACCGTCGGCATCGGCACCACCAGCGGTGAGATCATCGGCTTCGAGGGCTGGAGCATGCGCGTCAAGCTCGACGAGGAAACGCTGAAGAACATCTCGGTGCTGACCCACGGCGAGTACTTCTACGCCGGCACCGCCGAAGACCTGAAGAAGGTCTATCAGTCGCTGAGCTCGCGCATGGTCGTCGAGCGCAAGGAGACCGAGGTCAGCGCGCTGTTTGCCGCACTCGGCGCGCTGCTGGCGGTGCTGTCGGCCGGGCTCTCGGTGTGGTGGTTCGGGCGCGTGGCCTGAGCGCTTCGCCCTTCACAGCTTTCACACGCTCGGCAGCAGCACCAGTTCACCGCCGCCATGCCCCTCGCGCATCGGGAACATCTGCGGGGTCTGCGACGCCCGGGCGCGCACCGCCGGTAACACCTGGCGAAAGAACAGTTCACGCGCCGTCACCGGCTCGCGCTGGTCGGTCAGCGCCTGCATCAGGGCCCGGGCGAACACCGAGTGCCCACGGCCACCGGTGTCGACCACCGGTTCGTTGCTGCCACTGGTCATCACCATGCGCGATGGACGCAGCGCCACCTGGTCGAGAAACTGCAACCGGTCCGCCGGTGGCTCGTCGGCGACGCCCACCGGGGACCGCATTGCGCCCGAGAAGCAGCTGTCGGCCACCACCAGCACATGGCGCGCGCGAAGGCGCTGCACCGCGGCGCGCAGGTCGGCGGCCGCCAGCCAGCTCGACGGTTCACCCTCCTCCGCGTCGCTCGGCAGCCAGTGCGCCTGGTCGGTCTCCGACTCGTAAAGGCCATGGCCGGCGAAGTAGATGATCAGCGAGTCGGCGTCGCCGAGCTCGCGCCGCAGCAGCGACAGCGCACGCAGGATCTGCTCGCGCGTCGGGTTCTCCAGCAGCAGGCTGCGTTCGCTGCCGTCGGCACCGCGCAGCGCCGTCTCGTAGCCGAAGCGCCGACGCAGCAGCGCGCCGACCTCGCGCACGTCCTCGAGCGGCGTGGCCAGCGGCCCGAAGCGGGCGTCGGCGTAGTCCTTCACGCCGATCAGCAGCGCCAGGCGGCGCCCGTCGAGCACCAGCCGGTCACGCGGTGCAGAGAGCACGGTGAAGTGCTGCAAGGCCAGGTCGCC
>Ga0075163_10008383_pt1 | contig 13627 bp, 10 predicted proteins | sample JI1023141ADNA_FD_71478 | JGI IMG/M metagenome (GOLD analysis project Ga0075163, IMG submission 71478) | Wastewater effluent complex algal communities from Wisconsin, to seasonally profile nutrient transformation and Carbon sequestration -... | ecosystem: Engineered > WWTP > Effluent > Algae...
CTTCCTGCTCCTGAAGTACCAGGGCTCCTGGAAGATCGTGCAGAAGAGCTACAGCTGGCGCGAGTGGCCCAAGGGAGAGGAGAAGAAGTAGAGTTGACCCTGTTGGGGTGTGCTCGCCTCGCTATTGACAAGCTTCCATATGACAGAGCCGCGTGAACAAGAGCCCCTCGCGTGAACGGAGGCAGGTGGTGTTCTTGTCCAGGGTCCACGTCTCGAAGACCTTGTCGTCCGTGCCTGCCGTCCTCAGCGTCACCTTGTTGCCCTCAAGCTCCCAGTTGCCGGTGATGTCCATAGGCTCATTGGGGTCGGTGCCGTTCACATAGTGGAAGGTGTGGTCGTCGTGGAGGGCCAACGAAATGTCCGGACCGGTCGCGGTGCTGGTGCCGCACCCACAAACACCATAGGTGCCGGTGCGCAACGCAGGCGGGGTGGAAGAACCCGGAGGGGTGAAGGACAGCAGCAAAAGGCTCAGCACGAATGCTGCGTACACGGTCGGGGTCTTCATGCGTTTCGGTGTATTGGTTGTACGGTCCGTTGTCCCACGGGGAGCGTCGTTACCGAAGGTAAGGGGTCAAGGGGCATCCGTACGCCGGATAGCACAGCGGTCCGGACCGCTTTACCGCGGCCGATCATCTTGAATGATCCGCATGGCAAATGACCGTGCATCCGAAGGGACCGGACCGTTCATGTACAGCACGCCTTCCGAACCGACGACCAGCCGCTTGCTGAAGCCCCAGGTCGCTTCGCCGAAGCGGAAGTCCTCGGTTTCCAAGTGGATGGTGTCACCGGCCAGGCGATAGGTGCCATAGAAGAGGTCACCCCCGAGCCCACCGCCATCGCTCAGCTCGTAGCTGCCATCTGTGCGCAGCCGGATGCCCGTGCCGTTGTAGTCCCCATCGTAGTAGGCTTCGAAGATCACGGGCACGGTGCGGCGACGCTCCGAAAGGTGATGGAAGTAGAGAGCGCAGCTGAAGGCGGCGATGAAGAGCGTGAACGGAAAGAACAAGTCCCGCAATGTGCCCGTGCTCCAGTTCAGAATGGCCGAGAACAGGATGGACAACAGCGCGAAGCCACATAGTCCGTAGATGAAGAAGGCCCCCCAATTGAGGACGTTCCAGCCGGGTGTGTAGTGGACGCGGACCACATAGAGAACGAGCAGCAGGGAAACGCTCAGGGCGCTGAAGGTCCAGGCCGCACGGCGTTGTTTCCTCTGGGTGAACTTGTCCATCGTGATGCTAACGAGCGGTTGCGAAGTTCGGTATGGCCTCGCGTCGGCTTGGGCTTCAGGGTCGTCGGCTCAGAGTAGAGGACAGATCGCTGCGGGGATTGGGAGAAGAGGCCCTGCATGGGGCTAGGCACTCGGCACAGCTGAACATCGTACTTGGGCCGCTTCAAGGAAGGTTCAAACGACCAAGTCGAGCGGAAGATCCGATATGTCGCGGAGGCGTTTTCCTTGGATCATCGTATTCAAGGAATCTTCAGCGTCCCCCATTTTCAGGGCTTTCACAGTGTCGATCAGTTCGGGAAGGGCGAAATGGTAAACGTGATCAATGTCTCCTGTGCCGAGCGCGATGGAAGCGATTCTACTTGGGAGTGGCTCCCCTAAGATCACAGTAACATGGGGCAGGCGACCTTTCCGATTCCGTACCAGGTTGAGGCCTTCAGATCGTGCGTTCTGGGCGCGGTCGCTTCGAAGGGTCCACTTACAACTGATGCTAGCGTGGAGGATGGGCGCTTTGCCATTCGCCTCACGAAGACTGGTCAGATGTGCTTCTTTGGAGCTAACGATGGTCTTGCGAGCATTGATAGTCGCATCCGGCTCCGGCTTGCGATACACCACAATGTCCGGCTTGATAAGGTAATCGCTGCCCAAGGCTGCTGCCAACTGTGTGTTCAGCCGTGCGAGTCGCTCAAGTTCATCCAAGTGCGAATACTGGTCGAAGCGCGCGATGCCAACGCCCCTGTTCCCCTCACCTTTTTCAACAGCCCATACGCCTGGCCGCATGTGTAGGAGCGCATTGAAAGTGCCCTGGATGAACTCTGCACACGTTGCCTCGAACATACTACCAGCACGCTGCCCTGAAAGCTTCTTTGCGATGCGTGGTTTTCCGATCCGTTCGATAAGGCCTTTCGCTAGTGCGACGCTGGTCTTGTTGTCACCATCGGCGTTTGAGGGTACACCATGCTCATCTACTGTGAGGATGTCCTTCAGCAATCGCGCATGGAATGCCCGACGCATTTCAGTGAGCAAAGCTTCCTTCTTCGCCATCACGCAACCATTACTGTTCGTTGCGCTGCCAACTCGAACATCTTCATGATGCTGTTGCCTACTGCTTCTGCAACCGGCGGTGGGAAGGCATTGCCCACTTGGCGGTATGCGGCCGTCTTGCGCCCCGTGAAATGCCATTCATCCGGGAAACCCTGGATGCGGGCCACCATGCGGACGGTCAAACGCGGATTGCCTGTAAAGCCGCGATCAGGAGCATGTTCTGCGATCGTGCCGCCTTCGACACCAAGCTCCGCCCATGCTTTGCGTGCCCGTGAAGGGCCGAGGTCTGGTCCACCATGTTTCTTGGATCCACCTACAATGGTCGGGGCGATGCTCTGCGCACCAGCAGCCCACTTCTCCGCATGTCGCCAACCGTTCGCAGCCATCAAGTCCAGCAAGGTGTCGCCGACAGTAGGGGCTGGCATGGGGAGCTTTTCGGGCCACCTGAAATGGTCGGCATCATCGGCGCGCAACGCCACGATCACAATGCGCGGACGTAGCTGCGGCACACCGTGATCCGAAGCCTGGAACAGTTTGATGTCAGTCTTGTAGCCAAGGTTGCGGAAGCGTTGGAACAAGTCTTTCCGGTAGCCTTCGAAACTCGGATCAAGAAAGCCGCGTACGTTCTCGAGCATTACCGCACGGGGCCTGATCTCATCGGTTAGCCTTAGCGCTTCAGGGAATAGATCGCGTTCGTCTTTCGCACCCAGTTGCTTGCCCGCCACAGAGAACGGTGGACAAGGCACGCCACCTGCCAATAGATCCACGCCACGGTAAGGGCGCCCATCGAACTTGGTGACATCTCCATGGATCACGTTCCATTGAGGCCGATTGACACGAAGCGTTGCACAACAGGCATCGTCTATCTCCACCAAAGCCTCGTGCTCAAAGCCAGCGCGCTCCAAGCCCAAAGACTGGCCGCCTGCTCCTGCACAGATCTCAACACTCGCCATTTCCTATGCTATTGACAGAAATGCTGTCACGTAGCTAGTGGCAACATAATCCTGTTCGCTCAAAGATCGGCAGCCCTGCAGTAGGAAGTTGCTGACAGGTGCTTGCAGATGTACAATGTCGGAGTGTATGGTGTTCCGTAATCTATCAAGCCTTCGAGGCCTGTTGAATGGGACAGCAGAGGACGGGCGGGAAGAATGGGTTCAAGCAGAAGGGGTTCAACATCATTTCCGGGAAGTGGAAGCTGAGCCGAAGGCGAAGTCCCGCGAAGCGGGGGTGCTGCTGAGGATGCCGGGCTTCACCTTCGGTAATCGAACGAGACGGCTGCGATATCCACGCGACGGTGCCAGGCGATGACTTTCTCATGATACTCCGGGGTCTGATCTTTCAACTCAGCAGCAGGGTACTCTGACTCTCGTGCACCGAAACGCCTTACCTGGATCCGTTTCACTTCAACACCCTTCTTCACTAGGTAGTGCATCACTTCTTCACTACGCTTAACGGCCAGGATGGTGTCTTCATTCGCATCACAGTGCCCTCGGAGCTCGATCACCATGGTCGGGTTATCATCCAACATCGCGGCAACTATGTCCGCCATTGTTTCACCTTCCTGGTCCAAAGCGCCTGAGTGTCGATCAAACTGGATGAAAATCCCGAAATCATCGTGTATCACATTGAGCTTGGCGAGATAATACTCTTTGACGAACGTGGTGCTTTCGGTTAAGCCGACAGTGCTGACCTGGTCGTTCACCACCAAACGATCCTCAGCCGAGACGCGTATGGAATAGCTTGTGTTCGCATTGATGTAGCGTTGCTGTCCATTCCCAGTGAAGAAGAAGCGGCCCTTGTCATCGCTCAGGGCGTTGAAGTGGCTGCCGTCCGTACCAAATACCTCGATCATAGCACCGGTGATAGGGACGGTGTCCCCGTGGACATATACAGTGCCCTGCAACTGAAAGCCTAGCGTGTCCTGCGCTTGTGCGGCGCGACCCGCTGCGCCCATTCCGAGAGCGAGGCTCAGTGCAAGGATCGCTCGCATCGCGCTGTCTTCAGGTCTTTGCCACCACTTCCCCCGCCTCCCGCAAGTGCATCTTCCGCGCCTTCCGGATCCGGCAGCTCACCACCTTGTACTCCGGGCACATCGCCAAGCTGTCACTAACACTTGAGGTGATCAGGTTCAGCATCATCTCCGGGAAGTGGAAGGTGCTGGAGAGGATCCCCGGCTTCACCTCGTCGGTGATGAGCGCCTTGATGTCCACCTTGCCGCGCGCGCTTTCCACGCAGACCATGTCGCCCTCCGCAATGCCGTGCTTGGCGGCGTCTGCGGGGTTGATGAGCAGCACGTCCTCCGTCAGGATCTCGCCGTTACCGGTGCGCCGCGTCATGGCGCCGCAGTTGTAGTGCTCCAGCTCGCGGTTGGTGGTGATGATGTAGGGGAAGTCCTTCTCGTTGGCGGTGACCTCGGGGCTCTTCTCCCAGTTGTTGAAGATGAACTGGCCGCGGCCGCGCTTGAAGGTGTCGGTGTGCAGGATCTCGGTGCCTTTGCCGTCCTCGGCCACGGGCCACTGCTTGCCGTTGGTGCCGAGCTTGTCCCATTTCACGCCCTTGAAGAAGGGCACGATGCGGCTGATCTCGTCGAGGATCCAGGCGGGCTCGTAGGTGGTCTTCGCATTGCCGCTCTTGCGACCCGTCTTCGCGGCGTAGCGCTCCATGATGTCCAGGATGATCTGGCCATCGGGCTTGGTGCCTTCCACGGGTGCCACGGCGGCGTTAACGCGTTGGATGCGGCGTTCGCCGTTGGTGAAGGTGCCGCTCTTCTCCAGGAAGCTGGCACCGGGCAGCACCACGTGGGCGAGCTTGGCGGTCTCCGTCATGAAGAGCTCCTGCACCACGAAGAGGTCCAGCGCGCCCAAGGCCTTGCGCACATGGTTGGTGTTGGGGTCCGTCTGGCCCATGTCCTCCCCGATCACCCACATGGCTTTCAGGGTGCCGGCGAGTGCCGCATCATACATCTGCGGGATCTTCTTGCCCACCACGTTCGGCACGTGCACGCCGTAGAATTCGTCGTACTGCCTGCTGTAGTTCGGGTCGTCCACCGCGAAGTAGCCGGCGCCCTGGTGCGGCTGGCAGCCCATGTCGGCGGCGCCCTGCACGTTGTTCTGTCCGCGCAGCGGGTTCACGCCCACGCCGCGGCGACCGATGTTGCCGGTCATCATGGCGAGGTCGGCGATCTGCATCACGGTGAAGGTGCCCTGGTAGTGCTCGGTGACGCCCAGGCCGTGGAAGCTCATGGCGTTGGGGGCGCTGGCGTAGGCCATGGCGGCCTGGCGCACCAGCTCGCGGTCCACACCGGTCTCGCGTTCCATGGCGGCGATGTCCACGCCGAGGACTTCCTTCTTGAAGTCTTCATAACCCTCCGTGCGCGTGTCGATGAACTCCTGCTTCACCAGCCCTTCGCGCACGATGTAGTGCATCATCATGTTCAGCAGTGCCACGTTGGTGCCGGGGCGCAGCTGCAGGTGGTACTTCGCGTAGCGGGCCAGCTCGGTGCGGCGCGGGTCGATCACGATGAGCGTCTTGCCCTTCATGATCTGCTGCTTGATCTTGGCGCCGGTCACCGGGTGCGCGTCGGTGGGGTTGGCGCCGATCACCATGATGGTGTCGGTGTACTCCAGGTCGATGATACTGTTGGTGGCAGCACCCGTCCCGAAGGTCTTCTGCATACCGAGGGCGGTAGGCGAGTGGCACACGCGCGCGCAGCTGTCGATGTTGTTGGTGCCGGCCTGCACGCGGAAGAACTTCTGCATGAGGTAGTTCTCCTCGTTGGGGCAACGCGCGCTGCTCACTCCTGCGATGGCGTCCGGTCCGTGCTGGGCCACGATGTCGGCGAAGCGGTCGACGATATAGGTATAGGCTTCGTCCCAGGTCGCGGGCACGAGTTCGCCGTCCTTCCTTATGAGTGGAGTACGCAGCCGCTCGGGGTGATCATAGAAGTGGAAGGCATAACGGCCCTTGAGGCAGGTGTGCCCTTGGTTGGCTTCCGCATCGTAGGGGGAACGGATGGCGACCACCTTCTCGTCCTTCACCTTCACCTCCAGGTTGCAGCCCACACCACAATAGGTACATACGCTGCGCACCGTGGTGTCGGCCACTGTTTCCTTGCTCTTGAACACGTCGGTGATGGCGCTGGTGGGGCAGGCCTGCGCACAGGCACCGCAGCTCACGCAATCGCTCTTGAAGAAGCTCTCGTCGGTGCCCTTCACAATGTGGTTGTCGAACCCGCGACCGGCCATGGTCAGCACGAACTCGCCCTGCACCTCATCACAGGCACGCACGCAGCGGTAGCAGCTGATGCATGCGCTCAGGTCCGATACCATATAAGGATGGCTCGTGTCGATCGGCGTGGCCAGGTGGTTCTTCCCCTTGGGGTAGCGCACGCTGTCCATGTCGAAGCCGACCTGTTGCACGACGTTGTAGAGCTCGTTCGCGCCGTGATCTTCCTTCTTCAGCCGCTCGGTGTCGTAGTCGGTGAGCACCAGCTCGATGATGTTCTTGCGCAGCCGCTCCATGCGCGGACTGTTGATGGTGAGGTACATGCCCTTGCCCACCGGCGTGTGACAGCTGGCCATCACCTTGGTCGGACCGTCCTCTTGCAGAGCTACTTCCACTGAACACACGCGGCAACTTCCGAAGGGCTCCAGGTTGGGCGCGTCGCAAAGCGTGGGCACCGGGTTGGGTCCGATGTGCCGGCGCAGGAAGGCCAGCATCGTTTCGTTCTTGTTGATCGGGTACGCCTTGCCGTCGATGTAGGCGACATCGACCTCGGTCTGCACTGCATTGCTCGTGGACGGAGCGCTTTGCGTGCGAGCGGAGGGGGGGGCGGAAGACCCGTGCTTGGCTGAGGGCGTGTTCATCGGGAAGGACGTGATGTACGAAGATAGGAAGGGTGCAGGCCACCCCCCACTGGCAACCGCACCCACCTGCCCGTACGGCGTGTCAGTGCTCAATTGAGCATGCGCGTGCCGATCCAAGGAGCATTCACGGCTCGACCAATTGCTTCAACGTCACCACCCGGTATTGCGGGTCGCAGTCGAAGAGGTGCTTCAGAATACCCATGTGCCCTGCGCCGAAGATCACCAGGATGCGGTCCTTGGGGGAGGTGGTGATCCGTTTGATGTTGCGGAAGATGCGCAGGTTCCGGTTGTACCAATGGATGCTCAGAACATCCGCCCCGCGGTAGCCATCGAGCAGGAATCCGCCGTTGAGGTATGCACCGAAGTCGCGATCCAACGCGTGGTCGTCGTTCATCGACAGGAAGTTCTGGAGCAATGTGTGGCGCACCTCGTACGCATCATGTGCGGCGTACAGTGAGTCGTACAGCGACGAAGCGGCGTCGTTGCCGCCCCAGTCCCATCCCGCATACAGTGTATCGATCCATGCTGCGTAGCGCAGGCTGTCGGATCCATAGCGCAGGTCCATCACCAGGGGTCGCGCATCCACCGGATAGAGCGTATCGAGCTGCGCCCGATCCATCACGCGGAAGCCCAACTGGTAGAATTCGTTCGCACCCAAGGAGGCACCTGCCTTGTAGTCCTGGTATTCGTGCCATAGCCACGCGCCTTGCGTCTCCACACACAATTTGGTCGGCTTGAACCGCATGATCACATCAAGCAGTTCCTTCAGTTCGGCTTGGCGTTGTTCGGATAGAACATTGATGCGATCCTTCTCCTCTGTCACGTGCGCATCCTGTCCAGGATATGCGAAGTGGAATGTGCCGAGGAGCATCACGGACGGCAATTCGCGATCGCCGATCAGGATCTTGTCGTGATCGAACAGCTCGCTCTGGGCAATTGCGCTCAGCGCAATACAAGTAAGGAAGATGGTGGTGTTCGTTCGCATGATCGCGGAATTGATACCTGCAAGGCTATGCCGCTGCACATCGACGCGAATGATCCGATCGGCAGGAACGCAGGCCGATCGACGAATGGGCACCCTTCGCCGGTGAGTGGCTCGCAGAGCGAAAGGGGATTTCTGCCGATCGTTGTGGGTCGTCCTTATACAGCGGTGTAGTTTCGGAAAGTCATGGGAACAGGCTTAGGCTACGACCCACCCGCGCGGTGGTCATGGTTCACCAGCGAAGGCCGGTTCCGCACGGGCGCCTTGGCGGTGACCTATCTGGCCTTCGCGTTGGCCGTCAGCTGGTCCAACGACGTGATCTGGTGGCTTCGGAACGACACGCCCATCTCCTTCGCAACCGTGCGCTACGGGCTGCTCTTCGGTCTGTACAACGCGCTCGCGGCCTACGCCGTGCAGCGCTCATTGAGCTGGCGCGAACAACGTCGCATGAGCAAGTGGGCGGTCGTTGGCGCGGTGCTCGCTGGTTTCGCGGTCTTCGTCATGTTGCGTTGGGTGGGTGATCAGACCGTGTTGCCGCTGCTAGGTGGCGAGCCGAACTATCCATCGGACACAAGGTTCCTGTCCTTCGCGTTGGACAATACCACGTATGCTGTTTTACCCATCGGATTCGGCGCACTGCTACACTTATTGGAGGCGCAGTTCGTGGCCATGCGACGTCAGCTCGAGCTGGGTCATCTTCAGCGTCTATCGGAGCTGGACATGCTCCGCTCGCGCATCGCTCCACACTTTCTCTTCAACACCTTGAACAACCTTTACGCACTTGCGCAACGACCCGGTGCGGACCTTGGCGGGCCCATACACGACCTGGCCGAGCTCATGCGCTACGTGTCGAAGAACGAGCGGACCCTTGTGCCACTTCGGGAGGAACGGAAGCAACTTGATCGCTACCTCGCGCTGCAGGCCATGCGCTTCAGCAAGCCGATGCACATTGTGCTGGATATCGATGATCGAATGGACAACATCCCTGTGCCCGCGATGCTCTTGCTGCCACTGGTGGAGAACGCCTTCAAGCACGGTGACCCATGCGATGAACGCGTTCCGCTGAGACTTTCCGTGCGTTCTGAAGACGATCTCCTGCATGTGACCTGCACGAACAAGATCGCCGACCATGGATCGGAGGAGGGTGTTCCTACCGGGAACCACAACCTCGCACGTCGGCTGCAATTGCTTTATGGATCATCAGGCCAGGCATCCTTTGGCAGCGGCGACGATGGGATCTTCGTTGCCTACCTTGCCTTCCCTCGTAATGCTACCCTTGGACCCCATGACCTGCCTGGTTGTTGACGATGAACCGCTGGCCGTAGAGCTCATGGCCGGTTACGTGCGGCGAACGCCACACCTTGTGCTTGCCGGCACTGCCACCGATCCGTTCGCCGCGGTCAAGCGGATCGAAGAAGGCGGCGTGGACCTGCTCATCACCGATATACGGATGACCGGGTTGAGCGGACTTCAACTGATCAAGTTGGCCGATCGGCGATGTGCGTGCGTTGTGATCTCGGCGCACGCTGAACATGCCATCGATGGTTTCGAACTAGATGTGATCGACTACTTGCAGAAGCCTGTGCGCTACGAACGATTCCTGGTAGCCATCGAGAAGGTGAAGGCGCGATCGGCGCCGATCGTGACCACCCCGCCAGCGGATCACTTCTTTCTCAAGTCAGGACATGAAGTGGTGAGGCTCCGTCACGATGAGGTCTTGTACATCTCGGCCATGCGCGACTATGTGTCGGTGCATACAGCGGAACGCGGTCGCTTCCTGAGCTTGGAGAACCTGCGTGACCTTAAAGAGCGATTACCCGTGGACCGCTTTTGCCGCATCCATCGATCGCACATGGTGGCATTGCATGCCATAAACAGAGTGGAGCGGGATCAAGTGACCATCGGCGGCACGCATCTGCCCATCAGCGACACCTACGCGAGGAACTTCCGAACAAAGCTGGGCGTGTGAGATCGGCACTGCTGATGGCGGTCGAACGGCGCATAGGCCAGCATCATTCCGTTCTTGTTGATCGGTTACGTCTAGCCGTCGATGAAGGCGACGTCGACCTCGTTGACCACCGCATTGTAGGAAGCGGGAGCTGACTGCTGGCAAGCCGATGGGGGGCTCTGGTGCCGGTCTAGGCTTGGGGCGTGTTCATTGGCGAAGGCAGATGGAACGTGCTGTACGAGATAGGCAGGGTGGGGTGTGCCCCCGACTCAGATCGCCGAGGGGCGGGCCAACCGCTACACGTCCTTTGCCGGGTTACCGACCTCCGGGCTTTCCGCTCACGTTCCACACGCGGATCCCGTTCCCCACCGATGAAACGATCACCGCTCACCCCTACAGGACCATCAACGGCACCGACCGTTGTTCTCCATCCGCGCCCTGCCAAGTGACCACATAGGTCCCTGGCTTAACCGCTGACAGGTCGAGCTGGGAGCGTCCGTTCACGGCCTGCGTCATCAACAAACGACCCGACGCATCCCGGAGGAAGAGTGTTCCGGTCGCACCATCAGGTAGGATCACCCACGTCTCGTTGCGAGCGGGGTTGGGTGCGATGGTGAAGGGTGCGGAGCGGACCGGTGTGAGGATCGCGGTGCTGATATCCACGGGATCATCGTTGGCATCGAAGAGGTTCGTGGCGCGCAGGTAGGCGAACACGGCGCGGCCGTTGTTGAAGGTGGACGTGCCCCACGCGGGCACTGCGCTCACGGGCATTTCGGCGCCGCTGGCGGTGTGGCGGCCCACCACGATCACGCCGCTTTTCGTCTTGAAGGATCCAAGCAGTTTCACGTTATCGCCACCCGCTTGGGTGAGCGTGTCCCACTGGCCCACGAGCAGCGAACTGTACTTCAGGTTCGACAGGTCAGGGGTGTACACGCGCACGAAATCGTTCCACGTGCTGAGGCCACCGTTCGCGGGCTTCACCATTTTCTGGTACGCGTTGGACGTGGTGATGGTGCGGCGGCCTTTGCCCAGGGCGAGCACGCTACCGTCCGCCGTCACCTTCAGGTTGTTCTTGCCGAGGTAGGTGGTGTTCACGTTCGGCCATCCGCCGTTCGGGTCGGGCCAGCCATCGAGGTTGGGATCGGCCAGCGGTGCGCCGAGCGAACCGGTGCCTTCGCCGTATTCCGCCACGTAGGTGCTGTGCATCAGGGTGCCGTCATTCAGTTTCAACTTGCCGAGCCAGCTGATGTGGATATTGCCGTTCGTGCCGGTGAACTGGTTCTGGAAACCGCCCGCTCCGGGATTTGCAGCGATGGTGTTCCCTTCCCAGAGGTTCTCCACGTTGTTGCCGTGGCAGCGCGCGTTCACGACGAGCATTCCGGAAGCCGGCGGTTGCGAATAGTCGATCGCCAACGCATCGATGTACTGATCGGGTGAAGAGTTCACGGTATCGCCCTGGGGCGTTACTTCATGATAGAGGCGGCTCCACCACAAGAGCGCACCATCGGCGTCCATGGCCATCACCGCGGGTTCGAAATCCGGTAAGCCACCGGGCAGCACGCTCTTGGTATTGAAGCCGATGTACATGGCGTTCGTGCGCCGATCGATGCAGACGGATTGCGGACCATGCGTGAAGGTGGCACTGCCGCTGTAGCCGGTGTACCCGGGTCCATCCGTGGTGTTGCCGGTGCCGCCGGGTAGGCACTCCGCATCGTAGAGAATGTCCAGCGGCCAGGTGCCCTTCTTCGTTCCACCATTGCCATCAGGCAGCCACGCATTGTATTCCGTGGCTGTGGGTGATCGCAACTCGCAGCGCGAGGCATCCCGCTTCAGCACGATCCCGCTGTAGTCCAAGCCACCGATCCCGCCAGCGAAGGTGGCTGCTTCGCCCCGGTGTTCAGCACCCCCACCGATCGGCCAGTGGATACGCCAATGCGGTACCACATCAGGCTCGCCATCGGCATCGTTGCGGTAGAACGCGCTCCAGTTGTACGAATGACTGTCGCCGAAGCCGTACACCACCTTGCCATCGCCGCCCACATCCCACGGCTGGTAGATCTTCGGGTATTCACCTTCGGCACACTTCACGTTGATCACCCACGCGAAGCCGCTGGGATCGCCGTTCACGAAGTTGTTGTCGAGCTTGCCGATGAAGTAGCCGCCATTGTTGGCGTCCTCGGTGGTGCCGCTCAGGTAGATGTCGCCCGTGGGTGCACCGGGCGGGTTGGTGAGCTTGATGAAGCGCAGGTCCTCGGCCGTGTTCGCTGGAAGATGATGCACGGACAGCAGCGTTTGTGCGGAACTGTCCAGCACAAGGACGAAAGGCACCTTGTTCGTGCCGAGACCATTGGCAATGCCCGTTGCCGTGAGCGTGAACTGTGGAACGTTGCCGTCGACCCACGAAAGGTCGTCGGCCGCACCGACCACCAGGATGCGGCCGTCGCTGATCTGCACCACATCGTTGAAGACCTCGTTGCCAGCACCTCCAGCGTATGTGACCACATTATTCTGGGCGAGGCTGCCGAGCGTGAACAGGAACGCGGGCAGGAGAAGGAGGTTCCGCATGGTAGGATCTGGTTAGCGTAATCAACGCCAAGCACGCCAGAGTGTTCCGGCTTCATGGTCCAAACTAAAGAAAGCCTTGCGCAAACGCGCTTCCAGATCGACCTGTCGGATGCGCGCATCGATGAGCGGCACTTCGCGGGCGTTCACTAGGAAGAGGGAGCTCTCTCCGGCGGCGAAGCGCTGGTTCTCCCCGGCGAGCAGGCGTTCGTTGTTCACGACCATGTCAGCGCCCAATCGCATTTGATCCCCGAATACGGCGATGTCGTTCACACGTTCGTTGATCCGGTTGCGGATGCGCAAACGATCGCGATCGAGTCCCAGGTTCGCATCAGTAAGCCGCAGCTTGGCGAGGGTGAGTTCGCCACGTTCACGGCGCAGGAAGAGCGGCACTTGGAAGCCGACGCCGAATTGGTAGCCGTCGCCGAGGAGCGTGGTGCCTTGCTCGTTGGTCAGGGCACCGCCGTTGCCGAGCCATTGGTATTTCAGGTCGAGCTCGGGCTTCAGGTATTCGTTGCGCAGGCGGCGGTCGATCTCCAGTTGATCGATACGGGCACCGGCCTGCGTGAGCAACGGATGGTTGGCCACAGCATTCGTGATAGCCGTATCGGACAGTTGGAAAGTCGCAGGTGAAGCGAGGTCCGCAGGAGCCGGGATAACGCCCGGTTGCAACTCCAGCGGTTGTTGCGCGGCGTTCCACAAGTGGTTGCTCAAGCGCAGGCCCGCATTGCGGAAGTTGAGGCTGGCTTGTTGTTGGCGCATCTGGCGATCCTGGAATTGCAGGTATGCTTCGAGCGTGTCGATGGCCGGGCGATCGCCTCCCCGCCAGCTGCCGCGCACATTGTCCAAGCGTGCGTTGGTCAGATCCACGGCGCTGTTGCTCACCTCCAAGGCGCGGTAGGCCGCTACCCAATCAGTGTGATCGTTCAAGGCTTGCAACAACAGGTCGTTCAGCATCTGCTCTTGCTCGGCTTGTGTGGCGCGCAAGTAGGCTTGCGACT
>Ga0075163_10008384_pt1 | contig 13626 bp, 8 predicted proteins | sample JI1023141ADNA_FD_71478 | JGI IMG/M metagenome (GOLD analysis project Ga0075163, IMG submission 71478) | Wastewater effluent complex algal communities from Wisconsin, to seasonally profile nutrient transformation and Carbon sequestration -... | ecosystem: Engineered > WWTP > Effluent > Algae...
GGCAGCGGACTAGCACGCCGTACCGCGCGCGCCGTCGGTGTCCGCTTGAGCGGACACACGGCTTGACAGCGCGGCCGCGGTGCCCGACGGTGGCGGCGCATGCACCCCTGGCACGACATCTACGTCGACGAGCAGCTGATCGCCACTGGCCTGCCCGCGGTCATCGAGGTCCCGCAGGGCAGCAAGAACAAGTACGAGGTCGACAAGGAGACCGGCTTCCTGCGCCTCGACCGCGTGCTGTTCAGCGCCGTGCACTACCCCGCCAACTACGGCTTCATCCCGCGCACCTACTGCGACGACGGCGACGCGCTCGACATCCTCGTGCTGCAGCAGAGCCCGGTCCACCCGCTGACGATCGTGACCGCGCGCCCGATCGGCGTGATGCGCATGCGCGACGACAAGGGCATCGACGACAAGATCGTCGCCGTCAGCATCCACGACCCGTGGTTCTGCGACTACACCGACCAGTCGCAGCTCCCGCACCACATCATGCTCGAGGTGCGCCGCTTCTTCGAGGACTACAAGATCCTCGAGCACAAGACCGTCGTCATCGACGAGCTGCTCGGCACCGAGGAGGCGCTCCAGGTCACCCGCGACGCGCTGAACCTGTACAAGCGCCTGCGCCGCGGCGAGCTCCACAAGTAGCCGGGCCTGAAGTATCCTGGGCCTCGTGGACAGCGACAGCGACGCGCTCCTCCTCCAGGCCTGGCAGAGCGGCGACCGCGAGGCCGGCAACCAGCTCGTCGACCGCCACTTCGACGCCATCACCCGGTTCTTCCGCAACAAGGTCTGCGGCGACGACGACGTCGCCGAGCTGGTCGGCCAGACCTTCCTCGGCTGCACGACCGGCAAGGACCGCTTCCGCGGCGACGCCAGCGTGCGCCAGTACCTCTACGCGATCGCCCACAACGTCCTGCGCAAGTACATCCGCGCCCGCTACAAGCGGCGCAGCGAGCACCTCGACTTCGCGACCGTGTGCGTGCAGGAGCTCGAGGCCGCCTCGCCGAGCTCGATCATCGCGCACAAGCGCGAGGCCCAGAGCCTGGTCCAGGCGCTGCGGGAGATCCCCGTGGAGGACCAGGTCGTGCTCGAGCTGATGTACTTCGAGGGCCTGTCCGGCAGCGAGCTGGCCGGCGTCCTCGGCCTCCCCGAGGGCACCGTGCGCGGCCGCCTCGCACGGGGCAAGCAGCGCCTGCGCGAGCGCGTCGCCGCCCTCCTCGCCCGCGCGCCCGCGCTGCCCGCACCCGCCGTCACCCCCGAGCTGCTCGACGTCTGGGCGCTCGAGCTGCGCCGCCAGCAGGGCTGGCAGTGACGCGCGCGGGCCACCGCTCGCGCGTCCGGTCGGCCGCGCGCTGAAGCAGCGCCACGCCGACCGCGCGCGCCGCGTCCCCACGATCGCGCGCGGCGCCCGGGCGCCGTCATCCGCGACCGCGCCTCCCCCGGCCGATCACGCCGCGCGCTCGCCAAGTGTGCACATGCGCTCAGGCCCTCCACGCGCGTCTGCGGCGGCTTCCACGGTGCGCTGCGTCGCCTGGGCCGCGGGTCGGATCGTCTATAGTGGTCGCTCGCGGTGGACCACGCGGCGCCCCGCGGCGCCCCGGAGACAGAGGAGGTCGCAGGGTGAGGACGTACGACGAGCTCACGGGAGGTTTCGGGCAGGCGGTCGCGTTCCGGGCCCGACGGCAGTTGGCCCGCGAGCTGCTGCGCGAGCAGGCCTCGGCCATAGCGATCGACGGCGGCGAATTCCAGCTCTACGACATCGCCATGAGCGGCGTCTCGTTCCTGGCCCCGGCCGACGCGCCGCCGTGGCAGGTCGACGACATCCTCGAGGTCGACATCCGCGTGCACGAGACCAGCGCCTACCGCGGTCGCGCCCGCGTCGCCCGCGAGGAGCGGGTCTACGGCCAGCGCCGCGTCGGCCTCCAGCTGCTGTCGGGCTTCCTCGACCTGCACGAGATGCAGCGCCTCGACGAGGAGCAGTCGCTGACGCGCGACCTGATGGACGGGCCGGACCGGGTCTACGCGCGGCTGCCCGCGGCCTACCGCGACGCGCTGCTCGAGGCGGTGCACTTCGTCGCCTACTACCGGCGCACGCTCGGCTACCACGAGGCCCGCATCGCCGAGGCCGACGGCCACGCGACCGACCGCGACGAGCTGGCCCAGCGCGCGATCACCCTGATCCGGCCGCGCTGGCGCGAGCTCCGGCTCGCCGCGGCAGAGGCCGCCCTCGCCGTCCGCGGCGACCGAATCGCCCTCGCCGCCGCCAAGTCCGCGACCGAGACCCTGCTGACCCCGCTGATGATCGCCGCGCCCGTGCTCGCGCGCTCGTACACCAAGCCGCTCGGATATCCCGGCGACTTCCTGGTCATGCAATATCTCTACAAGGACATCTTCGAGGGCGACAGCGCGTTCGGCCGCGTGTTCCACAAGCTCTCGTGCGAGGACCCGCTCGGCGCCGGCGTCCGCACCCGCAAGGACCTCGTCAAGCAGCTCACCGCGCGCGAGCACGCGCGCCGCCGCGAGGACGGCCAGCCGCTGCGCGCCCTCAGCCTCGGCTGCGGGCCCGCGCGTGAAGTGGTCGAGTACCTGGCCGAGAGCCCGGAGCCGCCGCACGGGGTCCGCTGGACGCTGATCGACCAGGAGGAGAAGGCGCTGAGCGTCGCGTACCACGACGTGCTGCGCGGCATCGAGGCCCGCCGCGCCGAGTGCACCGCGCAATGTCTGTACCTCTCGTTCGAGCAGGTGATCAAGGACCCGCAGGCGATCCGCGGCGAGCCCCAGGACTTCGTGTACTGCGTCGGCCTGTTCGACTATCTCAACACGAGGCGCGCCCAGGCGCTGCTGGCGGCCCTGTACGAGCGGCTCGCGCCCGGCGGCCTGCTGGCGATCGGCAACGCCTACGGCCCGAACAAGCACTTCTGGATGCCGGAGTTCGTGCTCGACTGGACCCTGATCTACCGCGACCGCAACGAGCTGCGCCAGCTCGCCGCGCCGGTCGCCGACGTCGCCGCGGGCATCGAGGTCCAGCGCGAGGCCTCCGAGGCCTACGACTTCCTCCTCGTGCGCAAGCCGCGATGAACACCTCGACCCGCGCCGACTTCGAGTCCAGCCTGGTCCCGCGCAACGCGGCCGCGCTGCGCCTCGAGGCCCGGCTCGGGACCTTCCTCGTCCCGGTGTTCTGGGCGCTCGACTGGTTCGTCGTCCCCGAGCACGTGTGGCTGACGCTGGTGATGCGCGCGGTCCCGACCGTGTTCGGCCTGGCCCTGCTGGTGATCGCCCGCGCCGCGCCGGAGTGGTTCGAGCGCCACGTCAACCCGCTCGCGTTCTCGTACTCGCTGATCGTCGCGTGGTCGATCGCCATGATGTGCTTTTTGCACCGCGGCTACGAATCTCCGTACTACGCGGGCATCAACCTGCTGATCATGGCGGTCGGCCTGCTGTTCTCGTGGCGCACGCTGATGGCGGTCGGCTTCAACCTCGCCATATACGCCTTTTACATGGCCCCGCTGGCGCTCGGACTGACGCCGATCACCGAGGTCCCGATCGCGCTGTCCAACCAGTTCTTCCTGATCAGCACGGCGATCATCACGGTCGCCTCGCAGATCCACCGCCGCCGGCTCGAGCGCCGCGAGTACGACGCCCAGGTCGCGCAGCAGCACCTGCTCGCCGAGGTCCAGACGATGGCGACGATCGACTGGCTCACGAACCTCTACAACCGCCGCCACTTCTTCCGCGTCGGCGAGGAGGAGATCGCGCGCGCCCGCCGTTACGACCACCCGATCAGCGTGATCATGATCGACATCGACCACTTCAAGCTGATCAACGACACCCACGGCCACTCGGTCGGCGACGAGGTCCTGAGCGCGATCGCCAAGCGCATCCTCGACGGCCTGCGCCAGAGCGACATCGCCGGGCGCTACGGCGGCGAGGAGTTCGCGGTGGTGCTCCCGGAGACCGACCTCCCGAGCGCCGCGAGCATCGTCGCCGAGCGCCTGCGCGACACGATCGCGTCGCGCCCGATCGACACCGCCGAGGGCCCCCTCAGCGTCACGATCAGCGTCGGGGTCGCCGGCGTCGACACGGCCCGCGAGAACCTCCTGGACGCCCTCACCCACGCCGACAGCGGGCTCTACGCGGCCAAGCACGCCGGCCGCAACCGCGTGATCCGGTGGACCCCGGTGCTGCGCGACGTCGAGGCGCCCGCGGGGCCCGGAGCCGACGCGCCGGGCACCGCCCCGCCGCCCGCGGCCGAGGAGGCGTCCTGAGCCCGGGCGCGCGGGTTTCCGCTACATTGGTCGCGCGATGGCTGCCGAGGACCCCGAGCGTGTCGACCTCGCGCGCGACGCGACCGCGATCGCGCCGCCCTCGCCCGCGCCGCCGCTCGCCGACCAGCTCGCGCGCGCCGACCTGAAGGCGCGGCTGTTCGGCGCCCCGGCCGAGTCGGCCCGCGTCGGCCGCTTCGCCGTGCTGCGAAAGATCGGCGCCGGCGGCATGGGCGTCGTCTACGCCGCCTACGACGAGGAGCTCGACCGCAAGCTCGCCATCAAGCTCGTCAAGCCCGGCCAGGGCGACCCCGACGCCCGCGCCCGCAGCCGCCGCGAGGCCCAGGCCCTCGCCAGGCTCTCCCACCCCAACGTCGTCCAGGTCTACGAGGTCGGCGAGTACCAGGGCCAGGTCTACCTCGCCATGGAGTTCGTCCAGGGCCAGACCCTGCGCGCCTGGCAAGACGCCGCCCCCCGCCACTGGCGCGACACGACAGCGATGTACCTGCAAGCCGGCCGCGGCCTCGCCGCCGCCCACGCCCGCGGCCTCGTCCACCGCGACTTCAAGCCCGACAACGTGCTCGTCGGCGACGACGACCTGCGCCCCCGCGTCCTCGACTTCGGCCTCGCCCGCGCCCAGACAATTTTTAAAAGTTTGTCCGAACCGACGGCCGATCCCGACCTGTCCGAACGGCCAGCCCTCCCCGACCTGTCCGAACGGACATCTCTCCCCGACCTGTCCGAACGGACAGCCGCCGATGATGGCGACCCGGGCGCCGACCTCGGCTCCGACCCGACCGTGTACTCGCCCGGCGCCGCGCGCCTGACCACGCCGGGCGCGGTCGTGGGCACGCCGGCGTACATGGCCCCCGAGCAGCTCGCGGGCGGCGAGGCCGACGCACGCAGCGACATCTTCAGCTTCTGCGCCGCGCTGTACGAGGCGCTGCACGGCGAGCGTCCGTTCACCGGCGAGGACCCCGAGGCGCTGCGTCGGGCGATCGAGCGCGGCGCGCTCGAGCGGACCGCCCGCTCGGCCGGGGTCCCCGCGTGGCTGCAGCGGGTCCTCGAGCGCGGCCTCCAGTTCGACCCCTCCGCGCGCTGGCCCGCGATGGAGCCGCTGCTCGCGGCGCTCGCCCGCGACCCGACCCGCTGGCGCCGCCGCGCCGCGCTCGCCGTCCTCGCCCTCGCGCTGCTCACCGCCGGCGTGCTCGCCCTGCTCGCCGTCCGCGAGCGCCGCCAGGACGCCGACCTCGCGGCCCAGCGGGCGCGCACGAGCGAGGCCGAGGCCGCCACCGCCCTCGCGCAGGCCGCCGCCGACGCCGAGCAGCGCCGCGGCGAGGCCCGTCGCCTGGCGGCCCAGGCCGACCTGCAGGCCGAGCGCGACCCGGTGCTGCGCCTGCTGCTGGCGAGCGAGGCCGTCGCCGTCCACACGCGCGGCGGCGCGCCGCCGCTGCTCGAGGCCGAGCAGGCGCTGCTCGACGCCCTCGACAGCGTGCGCAGCACCCCGTTCCTGCGCCCGGGCGCCGCCGTCGTCGACGTCGTCGCCGAGAGCCCCGACGGCCGCTGGCTGGCGACCGGCGAGCGCGGCGGCGCCGTCACGCTGTGGGCGACGACCGACCCCCGCCGACCGATCGCGCTGCGGGCCGACGACGGCCGCCCGGTCCGCTCGCTCGCGTTCAGCCCCGACGCCACCCGCCTCGCCGCCGCCCTCGCGGACGGCCCCGAGATCTGGACCGTGCCTCCTGTCCCTTCGGACATCTCACCTGTCCCTTCGGCCACCCCACCGATACCGCCGCCCCGACCTGTCCCTTCGGACACCTCACCTGCCCCGCCGACACGACCTGTCCCCTCGGACACCTCACCCGCCCCGCCGACACGACCTGGCCCCTCGGACACCTCACCCGCCCCGCCGACCCAACCTGTCCCTCCAGACATCCAACCTGTCCGCTGGGACAGCCCGGTCGCCGACCTGCGCGACCTCGAGTGGGCGCCGGACGGCCGCGCCCTGCTCGCGCGCGCCGGGGACCTCGCGGTCGTCCTGCGCCCGGACGGCGCGCGGGTCCTCCGCGGTCACACGGCCGCGGTGCGGCGCGCGGTGTGGAGCCCGGACGGCGCCGAGGTCCTGACCGCCTCCGCCGACGGCAGCGCCCGGCTGTGGCCGGCGGCCGGCGGCGCGTCGCGGGTGCTGCGGCTGCCGGGCAGCGACGGCGCGCGCGGCCTGTGGTCGGCGGAGTTCAGCCCCGACGGCCGCGAGGTCGCGCTGGCCTCCGCGGACCACACCGCCGCGATCGTGCCGCTGCGCGGCGGCGCCCCGCTGCGCCTGCGCGGCCACACCGACGAGGTCTACGCCGCCTCCTTCTCGGCCGACGGCGCGCTGCTCGTCACCGTCGCCATGGACGCGACGGCCCGCGTGTGGGAGCGCGACGGCGGCAGCGACGTCATCGCCTTGCCCGGCCACGCCGATTTGCTCGGCGGCGTCCGCATCGACGCGACGCGCGGCCTCCTGCTCGGCACGCCGGCCGGCGGCGCCGCGTGGGTCTGGCAGGTCGATCAGCCCGGCGCGCCGCTGGTGCTCCGCGGCCACCGCGGCAGCGTCGTGAGCGCCCGCTTCAGCGCCGACGGCAGAAGGATCGTCACCGCCTCCGCCGACGGCAGCGCGCGCCGCTGGCACCTCGGCGACGACCCCGACCTCCTGCGCGGCCACGCGGCCGGCCTCGAGCACGCCAGCTTCGCCCCCGACGGCCGCACCGTCGCCACCGCCAGCATGGACGGCACCGCCCGCGTCTGGCCCCGCGACGGCCGCCCCGCCGTGGTCCTCCGCGGCCACCGCGAGGGCAGCTCGATCGCCGCCGGCTTCAGCCCCGACGGCCTCCGCCTCGCCACCGCCGGCGCCGACGGCCTCGCCCGCCTGTGGTCGCTGACCAGCGAACCACCCGCCCTCCTCGCCACCCTCCCCGCCGAGCCCGAGCGCGGCGCCTCGCTCCTCGACCTGCAGTGGCGCCCCGACGGCCGCGCCCTCGCCCTCGCCGCCGACGACGGCCGCATCCACCTCGTCCGCCTCGGCGCCGACGGCCGCCCGACCGCCACCGACCTGCTGACCGGCCACGTCGGCCCCGTGCGCGCCCTCGCCTTCGCCCCCGACGGCGCCCACCTCGCGAGCGCCGGCGACGACGCGATCGTTCGCGTCTGGCTGCTCGCCCCGCCACCTGTCCTTTCGGACAGCCTCACCGGCCACACCGCCGCGGTCCGCAGCCTCGCCTTCACCGCCGACAGCGAAGCTCTGCTGAGCGCCGGCGACGACATGACGGCGCGCGTCTGGAGCCTCGCCGAGCCGGCTCCGCCGCGGGTGCTGCGCGGCCACCTGGGCGCGATCTGGCAGGTCCGCGCCGACCCGCTGCGCGGCGCCGTCATCACCGCCTCGGCCGACGGCACCGCGCGCATCTGGCCCGCCGACGACGGCCCGCCCGCGGTGCTCGCGGGCCACGGCGACGCCGTCTGGGTCGCCGCGCCGAGCCCCGACGGCGCCCAGATCCTCACCACCTCCTCCGACGGCACCGCCCGCCTGTGGCGGCCGGACGGCGCCGACCACCGCGCCCTGCGTCTGCCGCAGAGCGGCGCCCCCGTCTCCGGCGACGCCGACCGCACCGTGTGGCTCGGCAGCTTCAGCCCGGACGGCCGCCTGGCCCTGACCGCGGGCGCCGACGGCGTCGCTCGCGTCTTCCCCGTCACCCTCGCCGCCCAGCTCGCCGAGGCCTGCGCCCGCGCCGGCCGCAACCTCGGCGCGGACGACTGGACCCGGCACATCGGCGCGCGACCCTATCGACGCACCTGCCCCGACCTGCCCGACGGCTGACCCGGGCGCCGACCTCACCTGTCCTTTGCGACATGTGGTCCCACCGAGCGGCGATCACGTCCGCTCGATCACGCCCGCTCACGCCCGGGCCCACGCGAGACCGCGCCTGCAAGTGCCCACCGATCGACCGGGAGGGGGTCGGTACTTCACCAGGCGCCATGACCCGAAGCAAGCTCATCGTCGCCAGCACGCCCCTCCTGCCGCGCAGCCAGGTCGCGCTGCGGTGGCTCGCCGCCCTCGCCGCCCTCGCCCTCACCCCCGTCGCCCGCGCCGCCGCGCCCGCCGTCGAGGGCCCCGCGCCGACCAGTCCCTCGGGACATGTCTCTTCGACCAGCAAGACCAGCCCCGAGGGACATGTCTCTTCGACCACCAGCGCTTCGGGACAGGCCGCCCCCGCCCGCTGCCAGGACCGCCGCGACGTCGCGTGGATCCGGCGCTGCGCGCCCGAGCGCAACACCTGGGAGCTCGGCGCCTTCGCGGGCGTCATGTTCCCGGCCGCCCATTCGCACGAGCTCTTCAACGCCCGCCGCCAGCTCGACGCCCGCCGCGAGGGCAAGGAATTCTGGCGCCCTTACCGGACCGCCGCGCCGGACCTCGGTATCCGCCTCGCCTACTTCCCTCTCAGCTTCCTCGGCGGCGAGGTCGAGGCCGCCGTGATGCCGACGCGCGTCGTCGAGGACGGCGGCCCCGGTGCGCGCGCCAACCTCTTCAGCGTCCGCGCCCACTTCATCGCCCAGATCCCGCTGTGGCGCGTCGCCCCGTTCATCGTCGTCGGCAGCGGCGGCATCGGCACCAACGGCGCGCTCGGCAACGACTTCGACCCCATGACCCACTTCGGCGCCGGCGTGAAGGTCTTCCTGACCCAGCGCACCCTGCTGCGCCTCGACGTGCGCGACAACGTCGCCGCGCGCAAGGAGGTCGACGCGGGCGCGACCAGCTACCCCGAGGTCCTGCTCGGCTTCTCGACCGTGCTCGGGCGCAGCAAGCCGAGGCGCGTCCCCGAGAAGGACAGCGACGGCGACGGCTTCCTCGACCGCAGCGACGCCTGCCCCTACGAGCCCGGCAAGGCCCCGGACGGCTGCCCCGAGCGCGACCGCGACGCCGATGGTTTCATGGACAGCGCCGACGCGTGCCCGGACGTCCCCGGCGTCGCGCCCGACGGCTGCCCCGAGAAGGACCGCGACGGCGACGGCTTCCTCGACTCCGTCGATCGCTGCCCCGACGTCCCCGGCGTCGAGCCCGACGGCTGCCCGATCCCCGACACCGACGGCGATGGTTACCTCGACAACGTCGATGGTTGCCCCGACAAACCCGAGACCTGGAACGGCCTCGAGGACGCCGATGGTTGCCCCGACACGCTGCCGCCGAAGATCAAGGCGATCGACGGGGTGATCCGCGGCATCTACTTCGACCTCGACAAAGATACGATCAAGCCGCGCTCGCGCCCGGTGCTCGACCGCGCCGTCGCCGTGTTCACCGAGTTCCCGAGCGTGCGCATCGAGATCTCCGGCCACACCGACAGCACCGGCTCGATCGCCTACAACCGCGACCTCTCGCGCCGCCGCGCCGAGGCCGTCAAGGCCTACCTCGTCGAGCACGGCATCGATCACGGAAGGATCCAGACCCGCGGCGCCGGCCCCGACGAGCCCATCGATACCAACCGCACCCCCGCCGGCCGCGCCAAGAACCGCCGCATCGAGTTCCAGGTGCTCGTCGACCGCTGAAATCGGCGATCGCGGAAATCATGGACGGTGACCGGGCCGATGCGGGTCGGGCGCCTACCATGAATCGTGATATATCGTCGAAGCTGCAGGGCCTCCCCTTGCCGGCTCCGCTTGCCCGTCCCGAGCATGCCCGAGCCCTCACGGCGTGGCCCCGACCCCCGAGCGACGCTCGGGGTCGCCTGGGTGGGTCATGAGTGCCCGGGCGGGTCGGGCGTCAGGTCGGGCGGGTCCGGGGTGAAGCGTGCGTCCTGAGGTCCCCGTCCGGAGGCGGGGACAGGTCGAGCTACACACTTAAAATACGCGACCGTCGAGCGGCGGCCGGACAGCGACGTCCTTGAGCGCGTCGACCGGCAGGGATCGGCCGCGGCGCGTCAGATCCACCGGCGAACGCGATATCCATGCCCGCATGCGCTACGTCCTCGCCGCCGCCCTCCTGCTGGTGCTCGCCGGCGCGTGGCTGTCATGGCCTCGCACGCCCGCACCGGAGACGACGAACAGCACGACCCCGACGATCGCCGCGAATCACCCGCGCGCCGAATCACCGGACCGCCGCGGCCTCGGACCGGACGACGAGCCCGCGCGAGCGCGACCCGTCCGCGAGGGCGCCGGCGCCCGCGAGGCCATGCGCCAGCGCATCCTCGACGCCGCGGCCGCGCGCGCGGCCAGCACGTCCCCGACGCGCGCCGCGACCGTCGCCGACGACGAGCCCGCCGCCCGCGAGCGCCGAGCTCGCAAGCCCGCCGCGGGCTCCGAGGACGCAGCCCCGCCGCAGGCCCCGCTGCAGGACCGCACCGGCAACCACGCCTACCTGGCCCGCGTGCTCGACGAGCAGCTCATGCCGCTGGTCGACGAGTGCCACGCGCTGGCCCGCGAGACCCACCCGGACATCGCCGGCCTGCTCGACCTCAACGTCGAGATCCTCGGCGACGAGGACATCGGCGGCGTCATCGATTCGCTCGAGCCCGCGCCGACCAACGAGATCAAGGACGCCGGCCTGCTCGAGTGCGTGCGCGAATCACTGCTCTCGGTCACCCTGCCGCCGCCGAAGACCGCCGGACGCGACGCGATCATGCTGTCCCTGCGCCTCGACCCGCCCGAGAAGACCCCTTGAATGAGCCCGTCAACCCGGCGCGAGCACCAGCACGTCCGGCCCCGGCGGATCGACGTACAGCATGGCGACCGCGTCGGCGCGGCGCCGCAGGACCGCCCGCTGATTGATATATCCCTTATCAGTAATCTCGCCGGCGTCGAGCGCGGGCGGCTCGATCAACAGCAGCACCCGGCCGATCCTCCGGCTGCTGACCGAATGCTCGGTGTTGTGGCGCTCGAGCGCGGCGACCACGTGGTCACGCACCCGCGGGTCGTGCACGAGCGCCTCGAGCTCCGTGACCTCGGGCGCGAGCGCGCGGCAGCCCGCGAAGCTCGGGAACACCAGCAGCCCGATCTGCGCCTGCCCCTCGCCCGCGACCACCGCGTCCTGCAGCACCGGGCTGCCGGCCGCGAGCGCCGCGACCCGGACCGCGCCGACGTTGACCCACGTGCCCGATGTCAGCTTAAAATCCTCGGCGACGCGGCCGTCGAAGACGATGCCCTTGCGCGGGTCGGCGGGGTCGGCGAGGCGCCCGGCGTCGCCGGTGCAGTACCAGCCGTCGGCGTCGAACGCCGCCTCGCTGAGCGCCGGCTCGCGGACATATCCCGGCGTGATGTTCGGGCCGCGCGCGCGCATCTCGAGCTTGCCCTCGTGCGGCACCAGCTTGACCTCGCAGCCCGGCGCCGGCAGGCCGATGATGCCGGCGTGGGCAATTTGAAAGTGCACCGTCGTGATCAGCGGCGACGTCTCGGTCGCGCCCCAGGCCGAGGCCATGAACACCGGGGCCCCGCGGGCCTGCAGCGCGACCGCCTCGAGCCGGGCCCACAGGTGCTGCGGCAGCGCGGCGCCGGCGTAGAACATCAGGTCGAGGCGGTCGAACAGCGCGGCGCGCAGGCCCGCGTCCTGCTCGAGCAGCGGCAGCAGCACGTCGAAGCCGCGCGGCACGTTGAAATACAGCGTCGGCGGGTGCGCGCGCAGGTTCTCCGCGGTGCGCTCGATGAGGCCGGGCGCCGGCTTGCCGTCATCGATGTAGAGCGCCCCGCCGTGGTAGAGCACCATGTTGAAGTTGTGATTGCCACCAAAAGTGTGGTGCCACGGCAACCAGTCGACGAGCACCGGCGGCCGCCCGCGCAGGAACGGCCACGACTGCGCGATCGCCTGTTGGTTGCTGCACAGCATGCGCTGGGTGTTGAGCACGCCCTTGGGCAGCCCCGTCGACCCCGAGGTGAACAGGATCTTCGCCACCGTGTCGGGCCCGGTCGCCGCGTGGGCGGCGTCGGCGGCGTCGACATCGTCTGTCTCTTCGGACAGGTCGTCAAAGAGCACTTGACCGGCGCCGGGCGCCGCGCTGACGACCGCGACGAGGTCCGGGCGGGCGATCGCCGCGAGCGCGCGGGCGTAGCGGGCCCCGTCGGCCGCGTGGACCATGCCCGGCTGTACGCGCTCGACGATGTGGCGCAGGTTGACGAGGTCCTGCGAGACCACGCTGTAGGCCGGCGACACCGGCACCGCGGGCACGCCGACGTGCATCGCCGCGAGCTGCAGCAGCGCGTTGTCGACCGCGTTGTCCGACACGATCAGCAGCGGCCGCCGCGGGCCCAGGCCGCGCCGCAGCAGCGCCGCGCCGAGCCGCCGCACCCGCGTCCACGCCTCACCGTACGTGACCGTGCGCCAGCCCGCGCCGGCCCGCTCGCCGAGCAGCACCCGGTCCGGCGCCTCGTCGGCCCACCGCCGCAGCCGCTCGCCCAGCGTCGCCGGATACGGCCCCAGCGCGTGCGGCGAGCGCAGCACGAGGCTGCCGTCCGCGCGGTAACAGACCTCGACCTCCGCGGGCGCCAGCGCGAGCGTCGTCGCCATCGCCCTCAGGCCTCGCAGCGCCGGCGGCCGAGCTCGGTGAGGTCGACGCTCCCGAGCTTCTCGACCGACCACACGAAGCCGTCGTCGTCGTAGGTGTTGAGCCACAGCTCGGGCCGGCCGTCCGCGTCGAGGTCGAGCGCGCCGAGCAACATGTACTGCACCCCCGTGCCCGCCGCGCCCTTGAGCTTGCGCACCGCCAGCTCGCCCTCGGGCGCGTGGAACAGCCCCGCGAACGCCGGCGGCGCGTCCTCGCCCGTACCCGGCACGGTGACAGCGACCAGCGTCTCCGGCTTGCCGTCGCCGTCGAGGTCGACCTGCGCGACCTGGCGGACCTTGAGGCCCTTCGCGGGCGCCAGCTCCGGGTGCTCGCGCTCGACCGCCTCGCGCAGGCGCCTGCGCAGCGGCTCGTCCGCGGCCTTGTCGGCCTCGTCCGGGGTGGTCGGCGGGATGACCTCGACGAAGTCGACGTCCGCCGGCGCGACCGCGTGCCCGCGCAGCGCCTCCGGCAGCGCGTCGACGACCGCCGCCTTGCCCTCGCCGCACTCCGCCTTGCCCTCGCCGGTGACCTTGACGACCTGCCCCGACTCGAGCCGCACCGAGCTCCCGACCTTGACGAGCTCGAGACACTCGTCGCCCTGGCTGAACTTCGGGACATGTCCCAGGTGACAGGCGACCGGCGCGAGCCCCGACTCGCCGGCGACCAGGAACACGCGGCCGTGCGGCGTCGCCGGGGGCTTGACCTCCGGCGCGAGCACGGGCGCCGCCTTGACCGCGGCGGGGGCCGGGGCGGGCGGCGCCGCCTCGCCGCAGCCGAGCGTCAGGGCCAGCAGCGCGAGCAGC
>Ga0075163_10008386_pt1 | contig 13622 bp, 14 predicted proteins | sample JI1023141ADNA_FD_71478 | JGI IMG/M metagenome (GOLD analysis project Ga0075163, IMG submission 71478) | Wastewater effluent complex algal communities from Wisconsin, to seasonally profile nutrient transformation and Carbon sequestration -... | ecosystem: Engineered > WWTP > Effluent > Algae...
TGCTAAAAGGCGACAGTCTTGTGTTGGCACGCTCAACATAATTTCTCCAGACGGGGCGCAAAAGACGCCCGACCCATGGAGACAACACATGCAGGTGAACAGCGCGGTTTCGACTGACTCAGCGGCCATCGAGCGTTTTGATGTGGTGATCGTCGGAGCGGGCATCTCCGGCATCGGGTGCGCCCACATGCTGCGTCAGAGGTGCCCTGAACTGAGCTTTGTGATCCTGGACGCCATGGACTCCTATGGCGGCACCTGGCTCATCCACAAATACCCGGGTGCACGCTCCGACAGCGACCTCTTCACCTTTGGATACCAGTTCAAGCCGTGGACCAGCAAGCCCATCGCTTCACGAGAAGAAATACTCGACTACCTCGGCTCGGTGATTGAGGACGCCGAGTTGGCACCGCACATCCGCTTTCGCCACAAGGTTCGATCGGCGGCCTGGTCCAGTCAATCCCATTCCTGGCGACTTGACGTCACAGCGGACTCCGAGCATGGCGCCGAGCCAGAGTCCAAGCAGATTGAAGCGAGTTTTCTCTGGATGTGCCAGGGTTATTACAGACACGACAAGGGCTACACACCCAAGTGGCCAGGCTTGGAGCGCTTCAAAGGCGATGTGATCCACCCGCAGCATTGGCCAGACACCGTGGATCTGTCGGGAAAGCGTGTGGTCGTGATTGGCTCCGGCGCGACGGCTGCCACGCTGATCCCGTCGCTGGCCGATCAATGTGGGCACGTGACCATGCTGCAACGCACGCCCACCTTCTTCGCGACCGGGCGCAACGCGGATGCACTGGCAGAAGAACTGCGCAAGCTGGAAATCGATGAAGCCTGGATTCACGAAATCATGCGGCGCAAAGTGGTGCGCGACCGGGCCGAACTCATCGACCGGGCCCGTTCCAATCCGGATGGACTGAAGGCCCAGTTGATTGCGGGCGTGAAAGCCTGTCTGCCGGAAGGATTTGATGCGGAGCGGCACTTCACGCCTCCATACAAACCGCTGCAACAGCGCGTGGCCTTTGTGCCCGATGGCTACCTGTTCAAGGCGATCAGAGGCGGCAAAGCCTCGGTGGTGACCGACCACATTGCGGAGATTGACGAAGCGGGTATCCAACTCCAGTCGGGTGATCGCCTGGATTGCGACGTTATCGTGACCGCCACCGGTTTCGACCTGTCTGTCATGGGTGAGATTCCCTTCACAGTCGATGAACAGGCTGTGAACTTTGCCGAGACAGTGAGCTACCGCGGGACCATGTTCACGGGTGTACCGAACATGGCTTGGGTCTATGGCTATGGCCGTTACAGCTGGACGCTGCGTGCAGAGCTGATTGGCACCTTTGTCTGCAACCTGCTCAACCACATGCGGGCAAGTCAGGCCAGGAGTGTGGCCCCCAAGCTGCGGCCCTCGGATGCCGGTATGTCCATCCAGCCATGGGGGGATACCGAGGATTTGAACGCTGGCTACCTCTTGCGCGGGCTGGACCGCATGCCCAAGCGGGGTGATAAGCCCGAGTGGCAGCACAGCCAGGATTACCTGTACGAAAGCCAGGTGTTGCCGACCATCGATCTGACCGATCCAGTTTTTTCCTACGGCTACTTAGCCAGTATCAACCTTGCTCGGCTCACGTCGGCAGTCTGGAGTATTCCTATGAGGCAATTCAAGGACAGCGTGGCTGTCATCACCGGGGCCGGCGCCGGCCTGGGCAAGGCGCTGGCAATGGCAGCTGCGCGGCGCGGCATGAGGCTTGTGCTGGCAGACATCGAAGCCGGTGTGCTCAACCAAACCGTGAACGGTCTGCGCTCCGAGGGCGCCGATGCGGTGGGCATCGTCATTGACGTTTCCGATGCGTCCGCCGTCGATCAACTCGCACAAGCGGCCATGGATCGTTTTGGCCAGGTCCACCTTCTGTTCAACAACGCGGGTGTGACCGCGGGCGGATTGGTGTGGGAGAACACCGAAAAAGACTGGGATTGGCTGCTAGGTGTCAATCTCAAGGGGGTCATCAACGGCATTCGCAGCTTCACGCCCAGGATGGTCGCCTCGGCCGCCGCCGATCCCGCCTACGAGGGCTGCATCGTCAACACGGCGTCCATGGCCGGTCTGCTCACGGCCCCAGGGATGGGGATTTACAGCGTTTCCAAACACGCGGTGGTGGCTCTGTCCGAATGCCTGCGGCACGACCTGCAACTGGTGACGCCACAACTGCGCGCGGCGGTGCTGTGTCCATCTTATGTGTCGACGGAAATTGGTCACTCCGATCGGAACCGCCCGGCACATCTGCTGGATACAGCGCCTTTGACCAAATCCCAGCTGGCCGCCCGGGCAGCTGCCCAGCAGGCGGTGAAGAACGGCGCCATCTCGGCCGATGAAGTTGCCGAAATCACTTTCAAAGCGGTCGCAGATGACCGCTTCTACGTCTTTCCAAGCCCGGAAGCCCTTCCGCTGGTCAAGGCCCGCATCGATCACGTGTTGAACCAGACCAACCCGGACCTGCCTTACGACCTGGTCCCGGCGCTGAAACAACGGCGCGACCGCATCTTGTCTGCACTTGCGCAGTGAACGACCTGTCCATTTCCCCCGCCCCCTAGTCGACAACTGGAGACATCACCATGACGCTGAGCAAACGTGCATTTCAAGCGGCAGCACTTTCGCTGCTCACCCTGGGCCCCTGGGCACTGTCGTCGGCCACGGCGCAAGCCGCCTATCCGAGCCGGCCGATCAAATTTGTAGTGCCTTATCCTGCGGGCGGCGCATCGGATGCGGTGGCGCGCATGATTGGTGAGAAGCTGCAGCAGGCGTGGGGCCAGCCGGTAATCATTGACAACCGGCCGGGCGCATCGGGAATCATCGGCGCACAAGCGGTGATCAAGGCGCCCGCAGACGGCTACACGGTGCTGGTCCACAACACGGTGTTGATCCAACTGCCCGCCGTTCTCGAGAAGCCTCCCTTCGATCCCCTGAAGGACTTGTCGCCGGTCGTCATGACGCTGCAGACGAACAACCTGTTTGTGGTGCCCACCACATCGCCAGCCAAGTCGTTCAAGGAGTACCTCACCCTCGCCAAAGCCAGTCCTGCGCAGTACAGCTTTGGCAGCTACGGCATCGGCAGTGGCGCCCATTTGCACGGTGAGCTGCTCAAGCAGCAAGCCGGACTCGACATCGCGCACGTGCCTTTCATGGGGTCGGCACCCATGGTGACCGACTTGTCCGGTGGGCATCTGCCCAGCGCCTTCATCGACATTCCGTCGGCGCTGCCCAACAGCAAGGCCATGCGACCGCTGGCGGTGGCCGGCCCCAAGCGCATACCGGAATTGCCCGATGTGCCGACCTTCACTGAATTGGGTTACCACTCGTTCGATACGGTGGGATGGCACGGCCTGTTCCTGCCCGCCGGCACGCCGCCGGCCATTGCACAGAAGCTGGCCGCTGAGGTGAGCAGCATTCTGCGCATGCCCGACATCCTGGCGAAATTCAAGACATTGGGTGTCCTGCCGGGTGGCGGTACGCCCGAGGAGTTTCTGCAGCAGTTGAAGATGGACGCAGCGATCTACGCCAAGATCGCCAAGGCGGGCAACATCCGTGTGACCCAGTAGGCACGGCCTTATGCAAAAGGCCGCTGCAACATGGAAGTTTCCGGTCGGAACGCCTCTGGATGAAGATGGGGCTTCACAGCGTGCCGTTCTGGAACATGGCGGGCGTTCGCTGGCGATCCACTACACCGACTCGGCACCCGGCCTGACACATTGCCCCGTCGTGGCGATGCTGCATGGGTCCGGCCCGGGCTCAACGGGCTGGGCCAGCTTTGCCGCCAACCGCGATGCCTTGCTGGACGCAGGACATCGAGTGATCTGTCCCGATCTGCCGGGATGGGGGCGCAGTGCGCCGGTTTTGTGTCTGGAGGACAGGTCTTCGCTCAATGCGCGGGCGCTCGCTGCGGTGCTCCAGGCTGCAGGGGTTGAGCAGCCGGTCCACGTGATGGGCGCTTCCATGGGCGCCCACAGCGCGGTGGCCTTCGCCATGCAGTGGCCTCAACGGGTGGCCAAGCTGGTGCTGGTGTCTGGGGGCACAGGCGGTCGCAGCAGCTTCCAGCCGGCGCTGCCAGAGGGCGTCCGCTTGATGCTGGCGTTCTATCGCTCGCCCACCGCCGAAAACATGCGAAGATTCATCGACGCGGTGGTCTGCGATCCAACCCCCTACACCGAACCGGTGATTCAGAAAATGGTGGCTGCGGCACAAATGCGGCCTAAACACTTGCACAACTTCAGCATGAGTCTTGCCCAGCATCCCCAACAGTTTGGCGACGTGGCGCACCGCTTGGGTGACATCGCAGCGCCTGCACTGGTGATCTGGGGCAGCGAAGACCGGGTGGTGCCATTGGACATCGCCATTCAAATGGCCGTGCGCATGCAGCAGGCAGATTTGCACGTGATGGGGCGTTGCGGGCACATACCCCACGTGGAACAAGCCCACAAATTCAACCGGCTGGTGACCCAGTTCCTGTCGGTCTGAAGGCTGGGGCAGCGCAACACGCACCTTGGTCGGCCTACGCTCAACCGTGAAGAAAAGCGCCAACACCCCCCGTGACCATTTAACGGCCGGCTCGGTGGGTGCGTTGGACCCCGAGCTAGACGCCTTGCTGCGGCAGCACGCGCGGCGACAAAGGCTGGCCAAGAAGGAGCTGCTATTTGCGCGCGGTTCGGCGCCGGATGCGATGTTCTGTATCGAACGCGGCCTGGTGCGCCTTTGCGTGACCAGCGCCAGCGGGCGGGAAGCGGTGTTGGGGTTGGTGACTCCTGGGCATTGGTTCGGCGAGGCGTCTGTATTTTCAGGACAGGCGCGTGCACACGACGCGTTCGCGGTGGTGCAAAGCGATCTGTTGGTGTTACCTGCCAAAACACTGCATCGCTTGGTGGACGAGCGTCCGGATTTTCTGCTGCAGTTCCTGCGCATGATGGGCCTGCGCTACAAGTCAACCTTGGACCGCATGGACGGCTCTGTGCTGGACCCCTTGCCCGTGAGGTTGGCCCGCAAGTTGTTGGACGCACATACCCTGGAAAACCCAAACGCCCGGCCGGGGGTACGCGTCGTGCTCGATGTTTCGCAGGAGGGCCTTGGACACATGCTGGGTGTATCCAGGCAGAGCGTCAACAAAGTCCTGAAGCAATGGGAGGGGCTTGGTGTGCTTCAGGTCAGCTACCGAAGCATTTTGCTTCTCGATCTGAAGGCGCTGAAGCGGCTGGCACTCCAGGCCCTCTGAAAACTCACGACGAGATGACCCACCTGTTTGTACGACCAATTGAGCGGTCATTTGGCACAACGCGTGTAGCCGTACTCCAATGGCCGCTTGCATCGCAGCAGAGCAAGATAGTAGGCAGACCCTGAATGACCGCAAGCGCTGCACTGCCGAAGTTGTCTCCCAAATTCTGACCGACCGCAACGGGTCGACCAGAGACATTTGCCTGACAGATTTCAGCATTTGAACGTAACCGATTTCTCCTTAGACGGCGAGCCATGTGCTCGCCGTTTTTGCGTTGAGATGGCCATTGGCGAACCAGGAGTTTCCGCGTGGTTCTCCGACATCGGCTGGAAGGTGTAACCATGAGCACGATCATTCCCTTCCAGTTCGAGACGCACGCTCTGCGCGTGCAGGTCGATGACGCCAGCCAGCTATGGTTCAACGCCAACGACGTGTGCGAGGCGCTACAGCTTGGCAATGCCCGTCAGGCATTGGAGTCCCACGTCGATGCCGATGACGTCCAGAAATTGGACACCATCGACAGTCTCGGCCGGACCCAGCGAGCCAACCACGTTAACGAGTCGGGCCTGTACGCGCTGATTCTCGGCAGCACCAAGGATGCCGCAAAGCGGTTCAAGCGCTGGGTCACCAGTGAGGTACTGCCGTCGATCCGCAAGACAGGTGCCTATGCGACGCCTGCCGTGGCCGCTTTGCCGGCGCCGACGCAGGACCGCGTTTCCTCGCTGCTGCTGATCGGCGACGCCGTGGCGAAGGTTACGTCATCGGCGAACTGGGCGTCAGTGATTGGGAGGAAGTGGAAATCCTGCCAGCCCAAGGCTACGAGTCCCGGGTGCCGACGTTTCTGGACGGCTTCTTCAAGGCCGGCCGTATAGACCGTCCGACCCACTGACCACAGCAGGCGCGGCGTTCACAGCTATAGAGCCCTTCGGGCAAGCAACACGAGAGGACAACATGAAAGGTATGAAGATGAACAACGACAAATCGAACGAAGGACAAGAAAACGGCGCTGCCGACCGAGGACAATCCGCAGCCCGGTTGAAGCGGTTCTACGGAGCGCCGGGGGGCCCGCTACTGGGGTGGCTCCTTGAGGAGGCGGGGAACAAAGGCATGGACCTGACGGCTCTTGCCACTGAACTCCGCGTCACCGTGGGCTGAGCGCCACGCGCCGCCGGGTGCGCCGAAACAGCTTCACGCCGACCAGCTGCTCCAGCGCCGCGATCTGGCGTCCTACGGCGCTTTGCGTCACGGCGAGTTCATCGCCGGCGAGCGTGAAGCTCTGGTGCCTCGCCGCTGCTTCGAAAGCGAGGAGGGCGGCGGTGGAAGGGATCTTGCGACGCATGAGATGTGCGTTTTTAGCACGACGCGATGCCAAAGAATCGTTTGTCCTGCAGCGCGCATGGGTTCACAGTAGCACTCCAATAGCAAGGAACGCACATGAAGACGAGTTTCTCCTGGAACGATCCTCTGCTGCTGGAGAAGCAGACCAGCGACGACGAACGTGCCGTGCGCGACGCCGCGCATGCGTATTGCCAGGAGAAGCTGGCCCCGCGCGTGCTGGAAGCCTTTCGCAACGAGAAGACCGACACCACCATCTTCCGCGAGATGGGCGAACTGGGCCTGCTCGGCCCGACCATCCCCGAGCATTACGGCGGCGCCGGCCTCAACTACGTCTGCTACGGCCTCGTGGCGCGCGAAGTGGAGCGCGTCGACTCGGGCTACCGCTCCATGATGTCGGTGCAGTCGTCCCTCGTGATGGTTCCGATCAACGAGTTCGGCAACGAGCAGACCCGCCAGAAGTACCTGCCGAAGCTGGCCACCGGCGAGTGGATCGGGTGCTTCGGCCTAACCGAGCCGAACCACGGCTCGGACCCCGGCAGCATGGTCACGCGAGCGCGCAAGGTCGATGGCGGCTACAAGCTGACCGGCAGCAAGATGTGGATCACGAACTCGCCGATCGCCGACGTGTTCGTGGTCTGGGCCAAGGACGACTAAGGCGCGATCCGCGGCTTCGTGCTGGAGAAGGGCTCGAAAGGCCTCTCGGCGCCCAAGATCTCCGGCAAGGTGGGGCTGCGCTCCTCGATCACGGGCGAGATCGTGATGGAGGAAGTCTTCTGCCCGGAGGAGAACGCCTTCCCCGAGGTGCGGGGCCTCAAAGGTCCTTTCACCTGCCTGAACTCAGCCCGCTACGGCATCGCTTGGGGCGCGCTCGGCGCCGCTGAGGATTGCTGGTTCCGCGCCCGCCAGTACGTGCTGGACCGCAAGCAGTTCGGCAAGCCGCTGGCCGCCAACCAGCTGGTGCAGAAGAAGCTGGCCGACATGCAGACGGAAATCACGCTGGGCCTGCAGGGCTGCCTGCGTCTGGGCCGCATGAAGGACGAGGGCACCGCCTCGGTGGAGATCACCTCCATCATGAAGCGGAACTCCTGCGGCAAGGCGCTGGACATCGCCCGGGTCGCTCGCGACATGATGGGCGGCAACGGCATCAGCGACGAGTTCGGCGTTGCACGCCACCTGGTGAACCTGGAGGTGGTGAACACCTACGAGGGCACTCACGACATCCATGCGCTGATCCTTGGCCGGGCGCAAACGGGCATCGCCGCGTTCTGAGCCCGGCAGGTGGCCGCCGGCCGCAAGCCAGACGAAAACTCAGCCGCTCACTCGGCCTGGATACCGGCGGCCGCCGCAATCTTCTTCCAGCGGGTGATCTCCGTCGCGATGAACTGTTCGAATTCGACTGCCTTCATCGGCGCGGCCTCTGCTCCGGCCTTCAGGAAGAACGCCTTCATCTCAGCCGAATCGAGGATCCTGTTGATCTCCGTGTTCAGGCGATCGACCACGGCAGTCGGCGTGCCTGCCGGAGCCAGCACACCCCACCAGAGCTCACTCGCGCTGCCCTTGTAGCCAGCTTGTTCGGTCGAAGGCAGATCGGGCACAACCGGCGAGCGCTGCGAAGTCGTGACGGCCAGCGCTCGGACCCTGCCGTTAGCCACATGGGGCAACACGGAGGCAGCGCTTGACAGAACGACCTGGACTTGTCCGCCGATCAAGTCCGTGATGGCCAGGCTGATGCCCTTGTAAGGCACCTGCGTCATCTTTATGTCCGCGCCGTCCATCAGCAGTTCCGCGGCGAAGTGATTGATGCCGCCAACGCCCGATGTGCCGTAATTCAGCTTCCCTGGCTGCGCCTTGGCAGCGCTCACCAGATCCTGGATGCTCTTGTAGGGTGAGTCAGCTGCAACCGCCACAAGCATCGGACCCGTTGCCAGACGCGCGACCGGCTTGAAGCTTCTGATCGGGTCATACGGGAGGCTGGCTCGAGTCGCCGCCACCGTCGTGAAGGTCGTGGACAGCAGGACAAGTGTGTAGCCATCGGGGGCCGCTTTGGCCACCAGTGAATTCGCAATGATCCCTCCCCCTGAGGGCTTGTTATCGATCACGACGGGTTGACCTAGCGTTTCATGCAGGCGCTTTCCAATGGTTCGTGCGAATGCGTCGTTCGAACTTCCTGGCGCGGCGTCGACGATGAGGGTGATGGGTTTGGCTGGCCACGCCGGAGTCGACGATTGGGCGCTTGCAAACCCGGGGATGAGGAGCGCCGCAGCGACACCCAAGAGAAGTTGAGGCGAAATTTTCATGTGGTCATTCCCTGGTTCAGACAAAAGGTGAGGCAGCCCGTATCCCCGCTGGTGTTCATTGCATGCCTCCACGGGCGGTGATAGGCCAGACGCTTTCCACGCGGCCCGCCCTGACGCAGACATACCAGTCGAAACGGTCAACCGTGGGATCGCAGTGTCCGGGGATAAGTCGCAGTCTTTCCCCGATCTCTGGCGTTGCGCGGCCTGCGGGATACTCCATCCGCGCATGCTCGTCCGCCGCCGAAACAATGCGCAAATCTGGTTGCTGCCACACGGTCGGTAGCCCTCTTTCGATGGCGACGGCCTTGTGCCCCGCGTCCAGCACCGCCAGCCCCGGCCTGGCGGTGCTCATGACGGAGGCTAGGACGAACAAGGAATGCCTGAAGGTGCGGAATGGCTGGCCATCTTCCTGGAGGTTGGCCGCATAGTCGCCGTCCATGAAGCAATAGCTGCCGGCCTGGAGCTCGGTATAGACGCCCGACGCGGCTTCCAGCTCAAACGTCCCCGTCCCGGCGCCGGAGACGATCCCGCAGGGAATGCGCGCCCGGCTCAGTCCTTCGACGGTTCGTTCGCAAGCGGCAATAGCCTTGCCGATGGCCTCGCGCCGCTCGACTGCGCTGCGCAAGTGCTGCGCTGCGCCGTGATAGGCCTGGAGTCCCGCGAAGGCGAGGTGGCGCGAGCCTGCGATAAGCCTCGCAAGCCCGACGGCCTCCTCTCCCGCAGGCACGCCGCAGCGGCGAGAGCCGACGTCGATTTCCACGAGGACGGACATCCTGACGCCGGCAGTCCGAGCAGCAGCTTCCAGCAGCGAAACGTGCTCAGGGCTGTCAACGCAAAGGGCAACTTGCGCTATCCGGGACAGGGCGGCAAGCCTGGCAAGCTTGCGCGGATCGACGATCTGGTTGGTCACCAGGATGTCTTCCACACCTCCCCAAGCCATGACCTCCGCTTCCGCGACTTTCTGCACGCACTGGCCAATGGCGCCGCGGCGCATCTGCAGGTTCGCCACGACGGGGGATTTGTGCGTCTTCGCATGCGGACGAAGCCTGGCGCTGACTCCTGCCACCATGCGCGCCATTGTGTCGAGATTGAATTCGAATGCGTCGAGATCGAGGATCAAGGCAGGCGTTTCGACCTCGGACTCTCGCATTCCGGGTTGGGCTGGAGGCAACTGATGCATGCGAATAGCTTAGGGGGCACCGCAGCCAAGTGCAAACGAGATTTCGTCACCCAACATGTGAGGCTTGCTCAAGGCGCTCGCACGGGCCGCCATTCACCCTCCCACACGCGGAGTCGAGGAGCTTACGAAAAATGGTGCTTCCGGCCCTTGAGCTATTCTCATGATCATCCGGAGCTTCAACTTGATGAAGGGATACAGGCGTGCTAAATCTTTCCAATCTGGCTACCCTGGTGGCCATCCTTGACAAGGGAAGCTTCACGGCCGCGGCCGGTGTGATCGGCTGCACGCCCAGTGCTGTCAGCCTGCAGGTCAAGCAGCTGGAGACCTACTTCGGCAAGCCCCTTTTCGACCGGTCTTCACGTCAGAGCCGGCCGACAGCATTCGCGCTGGAGGTCGCGCAGGCGGCCAGGGATACGACGACACGCATCCAGGCTCTGCGATCTCGACCAACGCTCACGGTGTCCGGCGCCTTGCGGCTCGGTGCGCTCACCAGCATTCAATCGGACCTGCTTCCCTACGTACTGCGAAAGCTGAGAGATGAGCACCCCGCCCTGGAGGTCTCCGTCGCGCCTTTGAACGACACCCCGGATTTGCTCGATGCCCTGGCCGCGGGAAAGCTCGACGCGGCTGCACTGGTGCGCCCCCCCTCAGGCGGATCCTCCAGGCTGATTTGGGAAGACCTGGTCCGGCAGCCGTTTGTCATGCTGACTGCGGCGGACGTGAAGGAAGCGAGGCCGCAGGAGCTGTTGCGTAAACTGCCCTGGATTGCCTACGACCGCCAGACGAGTGGCGGCCGCGCGGCCGCTGAGTATGTCCGGCGGGTGGCCCCAGGCTCGCGAGGGATCGTGGACTTGAGGTCGATCGACGCCATCGTCGCCATGGTGTCCGAGGGCCTTGGCGTATCCGTCGTGCCGCTCCCACGTCCCAAGCTCATCAGCGCTTACGACTTGCGTGTTGTCCCGCTGGGAAGGAATCCCCCATCGCGGCAGCTTTCGCTTGTGCGGCGCAAGGCCGACCAGGACAGCCGTAACGTGAACGCAGCGCGCGACGCGTTCCTGTCGATCATCGCGAGTCGGCAGGGCAACCTGACCTCGCGCAGCGGCTAGCCGATGGCGGCACTGTGCGTCGCAGCGCTTGGCGTGCGGCGTCCTACGGCGGCCACGCTGCTACTTACGAACGTGAATGCCTGGACAGCCGTCTCCACATCGACATCGCTCAGGTGCCGGTGCGTCACGCAACGAAGCAGGGATCGCGACCATGGCCGCACGAGAACACCCATGCTTCGGAGGCTCTCAACCCAAAGTGAGGCATCCATGCCCGTGGCGCTGACATCAACCTGGACGATGTTGGTTTGCGGGCTGTTCGCCTTTAGCCCCGCGATCGCGTTGAGTCCGTCAGAAAGCAGCGCCGCCCTCTTGTGATCTTCTTCCAGTCGGGCCACCATGCTGTTGATTGCTACCAGTCCTGCCGCCGCCGCGATGCCCACTTGGCGTTGCGTGCCGCCCAGCATCTTTCGAATCGCGCGCGCCCGCGCTATCACGGCAGTTGTGCCGGCGACCACACCGCCCATGGGGGCCGAAAGTCCTTTCGACAGGCAGATCGTGACAGTGTCTGTGCAAGCAGCGATGGCTGCAGGCGCCACGCGCAAGGCCACCGCTGCGTTGAAGAGGCGGGCTCCGTCGAGATGGATGCTGGCGCCATGGCGCCGGGACAGGTCATGCACTTGTCGCATGTGCTCCAACGGCAACGCCGTCCCCCCGGCGTTGTTGTGGGATGTCTCCATGCAGACCAGGGCTGTCTTGAGCCTGCCCCGTGGCTCCACCAGGACCTGCTCCAGCCGTTCGAGGTTCATCGCCCCGGCGACGCCTGCGATCGGCTCATAGAAAGCGCCCGTCAACGTTGCTGCGCCGCGTTCCGCCGTGTAGATGTGCGAGGAAGCCTCCGTCACCACGAGTTCCTGGCGGGCGGTTTGCGCCAGGATGGCCGCGAGGTTCCCCATGGTCGCGCTGGGTACGAAGAGAGCGGCCTCCTTGCCCAGCAAAGTCGCAACGCCGCTCTCCAATTCTTCTGCCGTCGGATCGCCGTCCAGGCCGTCATCGCCCAGCGGCGCCTTCAGCATGCTCTCGTACATCGCCTCCGTCGGCTGCGTGACTGTGTCGCTGCGCAGGTCGACCGGCGATTTGCAATCAGTCAACGGTTGCCCCCGTTTTCTTGACCACTGCCGACCACTTGGCGCGCTCCGCGGCCAGGAAGGAGGCGAACTGGGTTCGCGAAATCAGCTGGGGCGTGATGCCCTGCTTGGCAAACACCGCCCGCACTTCGTCCGTGTCCAATGCATTGTTGATCTGCTTGTTCAGAAGGTCCAGCACGCCCTCGGGTGTGCGCGCCGGCGCGACAACGCCGTAGAACGCCGTGTAGGTCAAGCTCGGGAAACCCAACTCCGCCAGGGTCGCCACCTGCGGCAGCGCGGCGTGCCGCTTTTCAGACGAAACGGCCAGTGGCCTGATCTTCCCGGCGGCGATTTGCGGGAGTGAAGCAGTCAGCGAGGCGAAGTACAGGTCGACCTGGCCACCCAGCAGGTCATTCATCGCAGGGCCGGCGCCCTTGTACGGTATGTGCTGCAGCTTGATGCCGGTAGCATCACGCAGGCTTTCTGCGACCAGGTGACCGACTGTTCCACTTCCGGATGAAGCGTAGAACAGATCGCTCTTCTTGCCGGCCTGGATGATCGACGCAAGGCTGTCGAAGCGGCTTCCCGTGCGAACGACCAGCACGAGCGGGCCCGAGCCCATCAGCGCGACCGGCACCAGATCGTCCACCGCGCTGAAATCGAGGCTCTTGTAGAGGTACGGGTTGACTGCAAGGTTGCTGGTTTCTCCCATGACCAGGGTGTAACCGTCGGGAGCCGCTCTTGCGCCAGCGCGCAGCCCGATGTTGTTGCCGGCTCCGGGTACGTTCTCGACAAATACCTGCCACTTGGCCGTCTCGGTCAGCCTGGAAGCCACCAGCCGCGACATTGCATCGGTGCCTCCGCCCGGGGGGCTGGGCGAAATGATGCGGATCGGCTTGGAGGGATAGTTGTCGGCCATGCCTGGCCCCGCAAGCGACGCCAACGCGAGAGCGCACAGAACAGAAAAAATCCTCCTGCTGGTGCGTGTCTGGAGAGACTTCATGTAGATCCTTGGTGAGGTGACTCGAATGACCAGAGTTTCGGCCGCACCAACAGATCAGGCAACCGAGTCTGTTTAACTTCTGATGTGAGCATCGCTCAAGCCATGGGCCCCTGCGAAGGCGCCGAAATGAGTCAAGCCGCGGGAACGTCTTTCAGGAAGTTCCGCGCAATGGTCAGAAACCGGACTTCAGCCGCTCCCACGTCGTGGCCGCCACCATCGGCCGCCAAGAGGACTTTCTTTTAGCCCTTCGGGCGAGGGATTTCCCGGAGCCCAGGGTCCGCGCCAACGGTCGGCAACTGCCAAGAGACGACAGTCAGGCGTTATGCGCGACGGGAGAATGCGCGGCTCACTCACGAAGCCGAGCACTCTGTGA
>Ga0075163_10008387_pt1 | contig 13621 bp, 10 predicted proteins | sample JI1023141ADNA_FD_71478 | JGI IMG/M metagenome (GOLD analysis project Ga0075163, IMG submission 71478) | Wastewater effluent complex algal communities from Wisconsin, to seasonally profile nutrient transformation and Carbon sequestration -... | ecosystem: Engineered > WWTP > Effluent > Algae...
TCGGTCACGGTACGCAGAATCCTACGTCGGGCGCGGGCAAGGACGCAACCGGTTGGGGTCAGGCGCTTTGGAGAGGTCGTGGGGAGAGCGCGCGGTGCGTGAAAGAGCGCTCGCTCACGGCTTGAGCGCGAAATAGCCCATCACCGCGACCAACCCGAGGAGCGTCGCGAGCGCCAGGCCCGCGGCGATGAAGAGGATACCGAGGCCTCCCGTCGGGCCACCGCCCTCGCGCGTCGCTGCGGCGTCCAGCTCGCCCGTGGTGTGCGGCGTCCCCTCGGGCTCGGCGGGCTCGTCGGGGTCGGTGGAGATCGTCTCCGCGGCGCGCTCCTCCTTCGGCGCGGGCGCCTCTTTCTCCTCGTCGCTCGGGTGATCGTTCATCCCGGCGAATGTAGCGCGTCTCTCCTCCGGCGCGAACTTGGCCCTGCCCCCCTCCCCGTGCGAACCCCGGTGCGGGAGACCCTCGACGGATGAAGACCGCACGCTCGCAAGCCGAGCTCGTCACGCTGCGCAAGCACGCCCAGGATATCGCGACCGGGCGGAAGGAGCGCATGAGCTCCGTGCACCTGCTCGCCGCGGTGGCGTCGACCGAAGGGGCAGCGGGGGACCTCTTGCGATCGTGTCGCCTCGACGCCGAGGCGCTGCTCAAGGCGAGCCGATCCTTCGACGACGAGGGGCCCGATCCGGTGGGGAGGCTCTTCGCCGCGGCGCGCGAGCACGCGGTGCGCGGGCCGACCGCGGAGCCCACGGCGCTGCATCTGCTGCTGGCGTTGCTCGCCGATCGCAGCGCGGCGGCGCATCGATCGCTGGTGCACGCGGGGGTGGATCTGGCGCGGCTGCGCACCCGGGCGATCCCGCTTTCGCAGGGGCTCGTCGCGGCGCGGCGGCCGAGCGCGCTGCGGGCCAAGGTCGAGGCACCCGCGCCTCCACCGCGCGCGCTGCCCAGCCGACCGGTGTCGCCCTCGCCGCTTCGATCGAGCGGCAGCGGCGCTTCCTCGACGCAGCCGGGGGTGGCCGTGCCGCTCTTTCCTCCGCCGCCCGGGAGGCGCGACACGCAGCGCCCCGCGGCGCCCGCGCCGGTGTCGATGACGTTGCCGCTGCCCGCGACGCTGCCGAGCACCTCGCCCGTGGAGCAGCCCAAGCACCGCGCGGCGCGCAGCACGACGACCCTCCCTCCGGCGAGCGGGCCGCGCGTCCCGGCCGAGGCGGCAGAGCGATTTACCCTGGATCGCGAGGTGTTTCCGGTCCTGTCAACGATGGGACACAACCTGACCCTCGCGGCGGCGGAGGGGCGGATCGAGGAGGTGGTGGGGCGGGACGCGGAGATCGAGCAGCTGCTCGACATCCTCGCCAAGCGACACGCCAACAGCCCTTGTCTCGTCGGGCCGTCGGGCGTGGGCAAGACCTCGGTGGTGCGCGGATTGGCGCAGCGCTTCGCGGGCGCGACGGAGCAGAGCGAGGCGCGGATCCTCGTGGAGATCGTGGTCTCCGAGCTGCTGGCGGGCACGGGGACGCGGGGCGCGCTGGCCGAGAAGATCGCGGCGATCCGCGCTGAATTGCGCGAGGCCCGGGGCCTGGTGGTGCTCTTCGTCGACGAGGCGCACGAGCTCTTCGGGCCGGGGTCGCTGGACGAGGCGACGGCGGAGATCAAGCTCGCCCTGGCGCGCGGGGAGCTGCGCTTGATCTGCGCCACCACGCCGGAGGAGTACCGGAAATCGATCGAGAGCGACGCGGCGCTGGCGCGGCGCTTCAGCGTGGTGGAGATCGAGGAGCCCTGCGAGGAGGACGCGTTCCTGCTGCTGCAAAGCGTGGCCTCCGGGCTCGGGCGGCACCACGGGCTGAGCTACGACGACGACGCCCTCGCGGCGGCGGTGACCTGGTCGATCCGCTATTTGCCGGGGCGCGCGCTGCCGGACAAGGCCATCTCCATCCTCGATCTCGCGGGCGCGCGGGCGCGTCGCAAGCTCGGGCCGAGCGCCGCGCGACAGAGCGCTCGCCTCGGCGCGCCCGAGGTGGCCGAGGTGGTCTCGGAGCTCGCCGATCTCCCCGTCGAGCGGCTGCTCGAGACCGATCGCGAGCGGATGCTCTCGCTGGAAGCGCTGCTCGCCGAGCGCGTGGTGGGGCACGGCGCGCCCATCGAGCGCATCGCGCGGGTGCTGCGACGCAACGCCGCGGGGCTGCGCGGGCGACGGCCGATCGGCTCGTTCCTGCTGCTCGGGCCCACCGGCGTCGGCAAGACCGAGACGGCCAAGGCCATCGCCGAGGCGCTCTTCCACTCGCCCGACGCGATGACGAGGCTCGATTTCTCGGAGTATGCAGAGGCCCACGCGGTCGCTCGCCTGGTGGGCGCGCCGCCGGGCTACATCGGGCACGAGGCGGGCGGGCAGCTCACCGAGGCGGTGCGACGCAGGCCCTACCAGGTGATCCTCCTCGACGAGATCGAGAAGGCCCACCGCGACGTGCTCGAGGCCTTCCTCCAGGTCTTCGACGAGGGGCGCCTCACCGACGGGCGCGGGCGTCGCGTGGACTTCACCAACACGGTGATCGTCATGACCTCGAACCTGGGCGCGGCCGAGGCCGGCGCCGCCAAGGCCGAGCGATCGGTGGGCTTCTCGCGCAGCACGACGACGAGCATCAGCAGCGATCGCCTGGGCGAGGTGATGCTCAGCGCGGCGCGGAGCTTCCTGCCGCCCGAGCTCTACAACCGCATCGACGAGGTGCTGTGCTTCGCGCCGCTCAGCCGGGCCGACGTGGCGGAGATCGCCCGCCGCCTGCTGCACGGCCTCGCCGACTCGCTGCTCGCGCGCGGGGTGCGCCTCGACATCGATCCCGCGGCCGTCAACGCCCTCCTCGACGCAGGCGGCTTCGACGCCGACCTCGGCGCGCGGCCGATGAAGCGCACCATCGCCCGGCTGATCGAGAACCCCCTGGCCGAGCTGATCTTGCGCGGCGATCTCGAGGACGGGACGGTGGCGCTGGTGAGCGTGGAGCGCGGGGAGATCGTGGTCGACGCCGTCGCGGGGGAGCGCGCGGCCGCGAGCTGACGCGAGGCACGAGCGATCGTGTCGCAGCTCGGGACCGAATGAAGGTAGCCTGGCCGCCCTCCCTCCCCGGGGACCTCCCTCCATGCTCGATCCGAGACCTCGCAAGGCCGCTCTCTCCCTGCTCTTGAGCGCGCTCGCGGCCCTCGGCGGCCTCGCGCCGGCCCTGGCCGCCGACCCTCCGCCGGACGGCGCCGCAGCGCCCTCGACCGAGGCGCCGCCTCCTCCCGCTCCTTCCGTGGACACGCCTCCATCACCTGCGCCCTCGGCCTCCGCCACGACGCCGCCCGCGCCCCCGCCTGCGCCACCCGCACCGCCGCCCTCGGCGAGCGCGCCCGCAAAGCCTCCTCCGGCGCCGAGCCCTCTGCCTCCCACGCTCCCTCCCTTCACCGGCGACACGCTCCCTCCCTTCACCCCGCTGCCGGGCCCCACCAAGCCATCTCCGAAGCCCACGCCCGCGACGCCGCCCGCTTCCCCCGCGAAGCCCACGGCGCCCGCGCAGCCCGGGGCGCCGGTACCCACGCCTGCCCCGGCGGCGCCGGCTGCGCCTGTGCCCACCGCGCCCTCCGGCCTCTCACCCAAGCTCTCGATCGGCGGCTACATCGAGACGGCCTACACCTATGCCTTCGAGAAGCCCTCGAATGGCATCCTCAATTATCGGGGCTTCGACAACCGACACAACACCTTCACGATCCAGAACGTGGTCCTCGACGCCACCGGATCGATCGGTGATTTCTCGGCGCGAATCGCGCTCCAGGTGGGGCAGACGCCGAACACCTATTATCTCTTCGAGCCTCGGCAGGCCGGCGCGGACGGCGCGCCCGCCGCCACCCCGGAGGCCTTTCGCCACGTGCAGCAGGCCATCCTCACCTGGAAGGCGCCTGTGCTCCGCGGGCTCGATGTCAGCGCGGGTATCTTCCTGTCCCCGATTGGCTTCGAGGTCCTGCAAGCCAAGGACGACTGGAATTATTCGCGCTCCAACCTCTTCTTCGGTTTGCCCTATTATCACACGGGGATCCGCGCCTCTTTGCCGGTCACCGATCGTCTCACCCTGACGACGATGATCTGCAACGGGTGGAACAGCGTCGTCGACAACAACGACGACAAGTCCCTGATCACCCAGGCCACCTACACCATCCCGGATCGCCTCCAGATCAGCGCCCTCTACCTGGGCGGCGCGGAGCGCTCCAAGGGCGCTGCGGAGGGGCGGCCGTGGCGACACACCTTCGATCTCTGGGCCCAGGTCGACGCGACCTCGTGGCTCTCCTTCGCGGCGCACGGCGACGCCGGCCTCGAGCGCAATCAATTCGGCGTCTCCTCCTGGGGCGCATTCGCCCTGTATGCGCGCGCCAAGGCCCTCGACTGGCTGAGCTTCGCGGGGCGCTTCGATCGCTTCGCGGAGCACGTCCCCACCAACGCGAGCCCGATCTTCTTCCCCGCCTCGTGGGTGAGCTCGGGCACGCTCACCGCGGAGGTGCGGCCGATCGATCACCTGACGGCGCGCGTCGAATACCGCCACGATCAGGCGGCGAAGGCGATGTACTTCGAGGGCGAGGTGAGCGGCAACGGGAGCGGGGCCAAGCCCTACGTGGGCAACGCCCAGGCGCAGAACACCCTGACCATCGCGGCCATCGGCTGGTTCTGAGCGGGTATTTCACCCGCGGAGGGGGCCTCGGGCTCGGGTCAGAGATCGAAGAGCGCGAGCTGCCCTGGCCGCTTCGCCCGGAGCGCGACCGGCGGGGGCGAGGCCGCCACGTCGAGCACCATCAGCTCGTCCTGCGCGGCCACAGAGAGCGTCACCTTGCGCCCGGAGAGCGCGTCGGTCGCCGAGCTCAGGGCCAGCTCGGGGAGGTTGTTGGTGGTGGAGAGGTGCATCAGCACGACGGCGCTCGTCTCGCGCGGGAGGCGGCGCAGTAGCTCGTGGGTCTGGGCGTTGGAGAGGTGGCCTCTGGCCGAGCCGATCCGGCGCTTGAGGAAGGCCGGATAGGGCCCGCGCTGGAGCAGATCGGCGTCGTGGTTGGACTCGATCAGCAGCAGCGCGCAGCCCGCGAGGTGGGCGAGCAAGCCGGGCGGGACCTCGCCGAGATCGGTGGCGATCCCGGCCTTGTGCTCGCCAAAGGAGAACGTGAGCGCGACCTGCGCGGCGTCGTGGGGCAGGGGCGTGGGCGCGACGGTGAGCGCGCCGATCATGAAGGGCTCGCGCGGATCGTAGACGCGCACCTGCTCACGGCCGCGCAGCGCCTCGCAGCGGGAGGTGGCCTCGCTCGCGTAGACAGGGATCTTCAGGCGCTTGCTGAGCTTGAGGCACTGGCCCACGTGATCCTGGTGGGCGTGCGTGATCACGATCGCCTGCGGCGAGTCGGCGCCGATCTCGCCGAGCTTGCGGGCGAGCACCCGCGGGCCGATCCCGGCGTCGACGAGCACGCTCGTGCCGCCGGCGCTGAAGAGCGTGGCGTTGCCGGAGCTGCCGCTCGCGAGGATCGCGACCTTCACGGCGGCCCGGCCTCGATGGCCCGGCGATAGCGCTCTCGCCTCGGCGTGTCGCGGAGGATGTCGTAGGCCTCGTCGAGGACGTCGAGGATCACCCGCACGTCGGGCCCGAGATCCGCCGTCTGCGCGGTGAGCACGCGGCCGGGCTCGAAGGCGCGGCGCAGCTCGAGGTAGGCCCGGCGGATCTCGTAGCCCGTGGCGCTCGGGGAGACGCCGAGCAACGCGAAGTAGTCACCGTCCTCGACCAGGGCGAGGCGGGCGCGCACGCGCTGACGGAAGGCCTCTTCATCGAGGGGATCGGGCGCGCCTGGGCGCGAGGGCGCGGGCTTCAGCGCGGGGGTGAGCGCGTCGAGCACGCCGAGCGCGACGAGCGCGTAGAGCAGATCGGCGAGCTCGGGCGGCTGGCCCGCGAGCAGCTCGCCCACCGTGCGGCCGGGGGCGGCGCGCACCAGCGCCTCCTCCTCGCGGGTCAGCGCGCACTCGCCGAGCAGGCTCCGCTGCGCGCCCTCGTCGATGCGCGCCGTTGCCCCGCCAAGCCGTCGCAGCGCGATCTCCGGCGGGATCACCCGGCGCACGGCCTCGACCAGCACCTCGGCGCCGGTGGCCCCGCCGAAGACGCCGGGCTCGGCCTTGTAGCGGCCCGGCGGCTCGTCCAGCAGCTCGGCCACGCCGCTGTCGATGAGCAGCGCGCGCCCGATGATCCACTCGGCGTGGGCGCGGAGGACGGGCCAGAGATCGTCCTGCCCGAGGTGGCCATGGGCGATGAGCGCGGCGCCCGCGTGGCGGCCGAAGGGAGGCAGCTTCGGCCCGAGGCGCGAGGCCTCGCCGCGCTCCAGATCACCGCGCGCGATCAGGAAAGCGACCAGCGTCTCATCGGGCGCGCTCGAGCCGGCGGTGACCAGATCTCCCTCGTGCAGCACGATCCGCCGCAGCACCGGCTCCGCGCCCAGCGAGAGGGCCCCCGAGACGCGCGTGGCCACGGCGCGCGAGAGGGCGCGCAGCGCGTCGCCTTCACCGAGGAGCACGGGCGGCGCGAGATCGGTCTTGGCCTCGACCGGCGGCGTGGCGCGCGAGATCCGCGGGAGCTGCCCAGTGGGCCCGGGGCGAGGCGGAGGAGGCGTCGGGCGCTCGCTCGGGGTCTCTGCAAAATCGAGCGGAGCGCGGCGTGGCGCTTCGATCGGCGGCGCAGGCGGCGGCGCTGCGGGCGAGAGCGTGAGCGGCATCGGCTCCAGGGAGATCGACGCGCCGAGCATCGCGCGCCCCACCTGGCTCTGATCGGCGAAGGTCGTGTACGAGAGCGGCGTCACCGTGCGCGGATCGCCGAGCTCGATCTGCCCGGTCTTCCGCCCCATCGGCGCGCCCGCCTCGGTGCGATCCGCGAGCTGCGTCCCGAGGGGCACGCTCGTCCCCGGCGCCACCGAGCCCCCGACCCGCCGTGGAATCGGCGTCCCCATCGTGCCCCCGCCCGAGCTGGTACCGCCGTCGATCTCGGGATCGATCGGCTCGTCGAGCGCGGAGAGCATCTCGGGCGGCAGCAGCAGATCGATCTCCTCGTCCACCGAAGAGACGCTCGACGGATTGTCGAGCCCCATCACCCGCTGCTCCGCCGACTCGAGGATCTGCCGCAGCTCCGGGCTCAGCTCGGTGGGCAGCACCCGCGCGCCCGACGGCGATCCATCGAGCTCGGGGAGGATGGCCTCGGCGTCGAAGGGATCGGCCAGGCTGGGCATCTCCGACACCGGCGCGGGCGTCTCGCTCTCGCGGCTGCGCGGAGGCGCGGTGGGCCGCCGGTGCAGATCGGGCGGCACCGACGATCGCCCACGCGGGCCGCGCGCCGGATCGACCACCCTGGCCACCGCGGCGACCACCGCCTCGACGTCGATCGGCCGCGCAAAGGCCCGCCCCGAGGCCCGCGTCGCCCCGACCTCCGCCGCGCGCATCGGATCGCCCAGGCAGAAGATCTCCAGCGGAGGCCCCGCCGAGAGCTCGAGCAAATGCTCCACCGCCTCCAGCACCCCGGGCTGATCGACATCGACGAGGATGACGCGCGGCGACTCCGAGAGCGCGCGCGCCTCGAGCCGCTCCGCGTCGAGCTCGCCCACCGCATAGCCCTTGGCCCGCAGCGCCTCGGCGATCACCTCGCCCTCGCGTGAGGCGTCGGCGATCAAGATCGCGTGGTCGGGCGCCGCGGCGTTCGCGGAGTCGGGATCGGGGAGCTCGAGCTCGGGCACGGTTTGCGCTGACCTCCGTCGAGGACGTGGGTCCGGGTCACTGCGGCGTGAATCTTTCGGCGCCCCGGGGCGCGCTGTCAACGCGCGCCGCGTGATCCGGGATGGAGCACGCGCGCCCGGTCCATGCTAGACGATCGCGCATCATGCTCGGCGGCGCATCGCTCCAGGAGGCCGGCTTCGTCGCCGCCCTCGTGCTCATCGTCCTGCTCGCCCCGCTGGCCCCGAAGCTCGGCGAGCGCCTGGGGGCCCTCTTCGAGAAGCCGCAAAACAAGGGCGGCGGCGAGCCGAGCTGAGTACTGCGTACGGCAATGCAGGGGCCTACGGCCCCTACGCTCCCGCTGGTCGCTACCCCGCAATCCTCGGGGAACGTTGCGGCACATTGCGTTCTGTTTTTACGGAACGTACCCTGACGAGATGAGCGCAGAGCCCCCGCGAGCAAGCGAAGCGGGCGAGCCCGCCGCCTCCATCCACGAGCGCCACCGCGCCGCAATCACCGCGCGCCTCCCCGGCTGGTACAGCCCCATTCCCCACCTGGCCCTCCCCTCCGCCTTCGGCCTGGCCTGCCTCCTCTTCGCCGCCGCCCGCATCCACGCGCTCCGGCCGGTCGAGCTCTGCACCATTCCCCTCACCCTGCTCGCCGCCTTCGGCTTCGAATGGCGCGTCCACAAATGGGTCCTCCACCGCCGCATCCCGGGCCTCGGCCTCCTCTACGACCGCCACGAGCTCGAGCACCACGTCGTCTTCACCTACGACGACCTCTCGATGCGCGCCCCGCGCGAGCTGCGCCTGATCCTCATGCCCGCCTACGCCGTCGTGCTGGTGGCCTTGATCAACGCCCCGCTCGCCCTGCTCACCGCCCACTATTTCAGCCTCAACGTGGGCTATCTCTACCTCGTCACGTCGATGTTCTTCTTCCTCACCTACGAGTGGCTGCACTTCTTCTATCACCTGCCACCGCAGAGCTTCATCGGCCGCCTCCCCATCGTCGCCCGCCTGCGCGAGCACCACCGCCGGCACCACGACCCTCGCCTGATGAAGGCCTGGAACTTCAACGTCACCTTGCCGCTCTTCGACTGGATCTACGGGACCACGTGGTCGCCTGCGCGCGAGGCGGCGCACGACGCAAAGCTGGCCAGAAAGAAGGAGCGGGCCCGGCTCACCCGCCCTGCCTGAGCCGGCGGACTCCGCTCCTCCTCTCTCGACTGGCTATCTCAGGGGCAGTTGGCGCCGTCCTGAATCTTGCAAACCCCGGCCGATCCCGACCCGCCCGTCACGCACTTGGCGGGGCGCAGGCAGGGCGGCCCCGACTTCGTGTTGCAGGCAGCCCCGTCGGCCGCCGCTGGCACGCAGGTGCCCGCCACCATCCCGTTCGGGATCACGCACTCCGACCCTCCGGTGCAGAGGGTCTTCCCGTTGTTGATCTTCCCGCAGAACCCGCCGGGCGCCGCATACTGGTAGACGACGCACTTGCTGGTGGCGTCGTCGCAGCGCAGCCCGAGATCGTGGTTGCAGTCCGTCGCCAGGGTCGCCGCGTCCTCGCAGGCGTCGCCCACCTGGGTCTTCGACACCTGACACTTGCCCATCACCCCGCCGCCGGAGCCCACGCAGGTGAAGCTCGCGTGACAGGGGTGGTCCTTGTCGCAGGACACCCCCGCGGTGCCGTAAGACACGCAGATCTCGGCGTTCTTCGCGCACGCCAGGTTCCCGCAATCGCCGGTGGCCGCGCACGAGTCGCCCGCCTGGGGCGCGGGCGCGCAGGCCCCGCACAGCAGATCGCTCGGCTGGGCGCAGTAGGCGGTCGCGCACTGCGCGCTGGTGATGCAGCCGGCGCCGGTCGGGCGCGTGCCCATGGGCACCGCGCACTCCGCCACCGGCGGCCCGTCGAAGAAGGCGTCGCAGGACGCGCCGGGCAGCGCCGCCGTGCAGGCGTCGGCCTTTGCGATCGTGTTCCCGGTGCCGTCGGCCTGGAGGCCCTTGATGCAGGTGATCTTGTAGCGGGCGACGCACACCGGCGCGCTGCCGAAGCGGATGTCCACGCCGGTGTCGTTGGTGCAGGCGTCGAGCTTCTGGCAGCGCGCCGTCGCGAAGGCCGTACACGCCGCGTCCACCGCCGGATCGACCGGAGGCCCACCGCCGGTGCCCGTGGTCGTCGTGTCGCCGCCCGTCCCCGCCGTGGTGCTCCCACCCCCGCTCCCCGTCGTGGCGGTGGTGCTCGCCCCGCCGGCCCCGGTGGTGCTCCCGCCCCCGCTCCCGGTGGTGCTCGCGGTCGTCCCGCTCGTCCCCGTCGTCGACGACGACGACCCTCCGCCGCAGGCGAACAGACCCAGACACACCCCCAGCGACAGTGGAATCAACAGGAAACTACGCATGAATACTCCTCTATTACCTGTCAAGAAATGCTTCTCTACGGAAAGATTGGCAATCTCGCGCCGGCCCCTCAGGGCAGCGCGCAGACGTAACCGTTGGTCTCGTTGCAGGCCTTGTCGTTCCAGCCGCCCGAGAGCACGAAGGAGATGATCACGCAGCCCTGCGCCCCTCCCCCGTTCGGCTGGTTGGCGGCCCAGGGGAGATATTGCTGCACGCTCCCGTCGGGCTTCTTCCAGACGGCGTCCTGCGCCTCGTCGTCGATGCCAATCCAGTAGCCCTGTCCGAGGAGGCCGAAGGCGGTGGTGGTCACCCAGGTATTCTGGGCGTCGTTCTGCGGCACCGCCAGCGCGCCCCCGGCCGCCGCGCACACGCCCCGGGCCTCGTAGGCGGTGCGGAGGTCGGTGCAGAAGGCGTAGCTCTTGCCGTTGTTCACGCTGACCGTGCAGTTCTCCAGCAGACAGTCGCTGCTGCAACCATCGATGGAGGCGATGTTCCCGTCGTCGCACTCCTCGCCTGGGTCCTTGATGGAGTTGCCGCACACCGCGAAGCCGGAGCAGTCCGGCTTGCAGCCCGAGCCGTCGCAGACCTCGCCCAGGGAGGGCTGCACCGCGCCGTCACCACAGTACTCCTTCACGCACACCGCGCTGCACCCGTCGCCGACCACCAGGTTGTGATCGTCGCACTCCTCGAAGCCCTCCAGCGTGCCATTGCCGCAGGTCGCCGAGGCCGAGGCCAGCACCTTGGCCTTGCGCAGATCCACCGCCAGGTGGGTGTCCGCCAGGTGGGCCTTGTAGCTGGCGATGTCGGCCAGGGTCTGCGGATCGCCGCTCAGGTCCGAGTCGATGGCCGCCGTCACCTTGTCGATCCGGGCGTGGAGGAAATCCGTGTCCCAGAGATCGTAAAGCACGTGGAGGACCGCCGCGCGATACTTCGTGTCGAGAGAGGGGATGTTGCGCACCCGCAGGCTCAGCGTGGAGTCGGGCTTCGTGTAGGGGTTGAAATTCAGGTCGCCGAAGACATCGTGCATCTGGCTGGGCATGAAGACGAAGCGGGCGTCCGCGGGGTTGTCGTACATGTAGTAATTGGCGATCGGCAGGTAGTGATAGCCATTCTTGTGGACGAGCAGCGCGTCGAGGGCATAGCCGTCGAGGAAGCGTTGCAGATCCATCCGCGCGTCGACCTTGGCCTCGAAATCCTGGTCGGAGGCGGTCTTGATGGTCTTGACCAGCGCCAGGATGTCCACCCGGCTCCGCCCCTCGGAGGCCTCGTCCTTCAGGTCCATGTGGGGCACGTCGTCGACGAAATCGCCGCAGCAGCCGGCCTCGTAGAGGTTCCCGTCGGCGTTCTCCCCGCCGAAGCTCCTGGCGGTGAACTTCTTGTCCACCGCGTCGGCCACCACGTAGATGCCGAGCACCTTGCCATTGAAGGTGACGCTGGCGTGGGCAGTGCGCTTGGCGGGGATCGCCGCCCGCCGGTACATCTCGTAACCCAGGTGCTCGCGCAGGAAGCTCGGATCCGAGACCGAGCTCTCCAGCGTGATCCGGGAGAGGGTGAAGAGGTCCTTGCTCTTGTCGAACTCGTTGATCTTCACGCTGAAGGCGGGCTTGCCCGAGAGGGGATCGACCACCCCGTTGTCGGCCACCTTCTGGATCCCGACGTTGTCCACCGTGATGTCGTCGTAGGTGATCGAGCAGGGCACGCGCTCATCGAGGTCGTTCTCGAGCTGGGCGAGCGAGGCCGGGTCCACGGTGAGCTTGATCTGGTGCAATTTCTCCGCGTCGAAGAGCGGATCCGAGGGGTGGGGCGGCGGGATGTAGGGCCCGGCGTCGCTCCCCCCCTCGGCCGCGTCGGGCGGCGGCGCATCGGGCGGCGGCGCATCGGGCGGCGGCGCATCGGGCGGCGGCGCGTCGGGCGGCGGCGCGTCCGGCTCAGCGTCGGGCTTCGCATCGACCTCGGCGTCCGGGCCGGCGTCGACCCCCGGATCCACCGGCGCGCTGCTGCAACCGGAGGACAGGGCCGCCGCGGGCGCCAGGGCGACGGCGACGACCATCAGGAGGCCAAGGTGAGAACGCCGCATCGAAATACTCCTCGGGGTAGACCCCCATGATGCCCCAGAAGGGCGCCCCTTCGCACCTGCTTCCACACCGAAAGCGCACCCCCCGCGCTTCCGCGCCGCGCCTGTGGTATCTCCCGGCCAGAGAGTCCTTCGATGGCCCAACCCCTCACAAACAAGCGGATCCTCGTCACCGGAGGCAGCGGCTTCCTCGGCTCGGCCGTCGTCGCCGAGCTTCGCCGCCACGGCGCGACGGAGATCACCATCCCCCGCTCGCGAGAGCACGATCTCTGCGACGCCCGCGCGACCCGCGCCCTCTTCGAAGAGGCCCGGCCCGCGCTGGTGATCCACCTCGCCGCCAAGGTCGGGGGCATCGGCGCCAACCGCCGCCACCCTGGCACCTTCTTCCGGGACAACATGGCCATGGGCCTCAACGTCCTCGAAGAGGCGCGCCGCGCCGGCACTCCGAAGGTGGTCATCGCGGGCACCATCTGCGCATACCCCAAGTTCGCCCCCGTCCCCTTCCGCGAGGACGACCTCTGGAACGGCTACCCCGAGGAGACCAACGCGCCCTACGGCATCGCCAAGAAGGCCTTGCTGGTGATGGCCCAGGCCTACCGCCAGGAGTTCGGCTCGAACTTCGTGATGCTCTTCCCCGTCAACCTCTACGGCCCCCTCGACAACTTCGATCTCGAAGACTCCCACGTGATCCCGGCGATGATCCGCAAGTTCATCGACGCCGATCAGCGCGGCGACGCCGAGGTCGAGCTCTGGGGCGACGGCACCCCCACGCGCGAGTTCCTCTACGTCGACGACGCCGCGCGTGGCCTCGTCCTCGCCGCCGAGCGCTACGACGATCCCGATCCGGTGAACCTCGGCGCGGGCTTCGAGATCACCATGCGCGATCTCGCCGCGACCATCGCCGAGGCCACCGGCTACAAGGGCGCGATCCTCTGGAACGCCTCGCGCCCCAACGGCCAGCCCCGGCGGATGCTCGAGGTCTCGCGCGCGAAGGAGCGCTTCGGCTTCGAGGCCAGCACCTCGCTCACCGAGGGCCTCACCCGCACCATCGCCTGGTATCGAGAGCACCGGGAGAGCATCCTCGCCCGGGAGGCTTCCGCGCAGGCGGCAGCAGCGAAGAACGCCTAGCTTTTTCGAGGAATCATGATGAGCACGTCATCCATCGGGGCGCCCGCCGGGCAGAGCACACCGCAATGGTCCGAGTTCGAGCGGCGCGAGCTCGATCGAAGGCGCTCGCGCGTGGCGATCTACGACGCCATCGCCGAGGGCCGCGCCCGCTGGGTCGAGCAGAACCGCTATTACGCCGAGGAGCTCTGTCGCCTCATCGGCACCATGGTCCTCCCCGGCAGCCGCGTCCTCGAGGTGGGCTGTGGCCTGGGCGATCTCCTCGCCTCCCTCCCCGGCGTCACCGGCATGGGCGT
>Ga0075163_10008389_pt1 | contig 13620 bp, 16 predicted proteins | sample JI1023141ADNA_FD_71478 | JGI IMG/M metagenome (GOLD analysis project Ga0075163, IMG submission 71478) | Wastewater effluent complex algal communities from Wisconsin, to seasonally profile nutrient transformation and Carbon sequestration -... | ecosystem: Engineered > WWTP > Effluent > Algae...
GGCCTGCCGATGAAAATCAGCATGACCGCCATCGATAGTGGCTACCTGACCGATTACGTCCTGGCATTTACCCGCCTGCGCCGTGGCCGCACCATTGCCGTCAAGGGCGCCAGTTCGCCCGGCAAGCCGATCATCAATCGCCCGAGCAAACTGGACGTGACTGTACGCGGCAAAACCATCAAGCACGGTGCCGAAGGCTGGCTGGTCGGTGGCGACACCGCCAAGCACACGCTGTACGCCATCCTGGCCGCCGATGGAAAACGCGCCCTCGATCACGAGCGCATGATTCACTTCCCGGAAAAACTCGACGCCAGCTTTTACAGCCAGCTCACTGCCGAAGTATGGGACCCGGCCAAACGCCGCTGGATCAAGATCAGGCCGCGAAACGAAGCCCTCGACACCTGGTGCTATGCCCTCGCAGCCAGCCACCACCCCAGCCTGCGGGTGCATATCTGGAAAGAGCCGCAATGGGCAAAACTTGAGGCCGCACTAGAGCCGTCGACGGGTGACCTCTTTGCCCAGCGTGTCGCGCTGCAAACCCCTACGGTCAACCCAGAAAACACCCCAAAACCCATCCCGCCGCAAGCCTTCAAAGGCGCACCCCGCCGCCGCGTAATCAACAACTACACCGGAAGATAATCCCTTGAGCGAATTCGTCGAAGACCTCCGCACCCGCATTATCGAAGGCATGACCGGGCCGCTGGGCATCACTGAGCAAACCGCGCAAATGATCGCCGCCGAAATCATTGCTGGGATCAGCCGCAAATGGCGAGGTGATCGCCCGTACATCGGACGATCAAAATAAGTGTTTGATGAAAGCAAGCGAACCAAAATAAAGCTGATTAGAGATTGGGAAAAAGGTGAGCGGATTCCGTTGTTGATGCGTCGCTACAACGTCAGCCGGCCAAATGTGTATCGCTGGATAAATTCTCGCGCCGCGCCTTAATCGCAAGACAGCCCACCTCTTACATTGCATTCATCCGAATTCAAATAGACGGAGAATGTTGTGGAAAGTTATCAAAGCACGGCGCAATTTGCACTGAGCGTCGGCGTTAAACCAGCAACCGTTAGGCAGCGTGTCTGCGTAACTGGTAATTATTACGGCATCAGTCCGGAGCGACTGCCGAACGGTCGTCTCCTTTGGCCCGCAAATTCCAGGGATATTCTTCTTCACGCGTCAATGGCCCGGCCAGCAGAAATCAGGGTGGCTTCCAAAGCCAATACCAGACGTGCCGAAAAGCCCCTGGCTGCGCTAAATGAATCAAGATGAAACAAAGTCATCGCTGCACAAATTGTCGGCGCTGTCGTCTTCATTGATGCCTGCCGCCCACCGCCCTAGCATCAATCTCAAAAATTACAAAGTCATGTCCGAAAAGATTCTATTGGAAAGCTATTCGTGATGACTACACAAGGAATTTAAGCATGAAAAACCTGACAGAATTTGAAAGCGCGATTCTTAGCCTCCCTGAAGTTGTCGAAGTTATTGCCAAGCAGGAGGCCGGCAAAAGAGCTGAAGCTATCAGTTTGCGCAGCGCCCTGATCGACAAGGTTATTGAGGCAGAAAAGAACATTTCTGTTCTTGAGAATGAGTTTTCGAGTGCTGAAACAAAAACTAAAAACGCATTGGCGATCTATGAAGAAGCCAAATCCCAGTTATTTGACGCAAACCAAGCGCTTTCAGCGTGTCGTTCAATCTGGCAGAACAACCACCAAATGTTGGTTGTCTCGGGTGGTAATCGATCGGTAATTGACGGCCTTACCAAACTCACTTGCTGGCAGCAGCATTTGGACGACCTGAAGCGCATAGCTGAATATCGTGTCGCTGATGTTCATCGGATCGGGATGCTGACACATAAAAAATTTCCGCGAGCTAGTCAAGAGCTGGCTGAGATTGAAGCGCGCATTGAAGTTGCAGCCCCCATCCGGGCAGCACTTGAGTCGCTATTGCTCAGCAAAGAACATCCAGACGAATTGGCTAGTGAGGTTTCAAGACTTCTATCAGCTTCCATCGATATCGACTGGACGCCTTTTAACAGCGAAAGCATCCGCCCGAATTACCCGATACCGGCGCGAGCATAATCTTCAGACCATCATCGCAAGTATCGCTAGTGACATTAATTACGCGAGCCCTGACATTCGACAGGCCACCCCCACTACGCCCAGCTTCGCCCGGTATGTGGCGCCGTAGAGTGGGAACGTTGAGTCTCGGCCAACCCACCCCGACGCCGAGAGTGCGGTTTATTAATTTAATGACAAACAGCACCTTATAAGGCCCCCCAAAAAAGGAGCGTTCAATGACAAACAAAATTGAGCAAGCCCGTCTATCGATCGAGCCGCCTGTGGTCTTCGAAACAACGAATCTGAATACGGAGCAGCAATCCGGCTTCCGCGCTGGCTATCAGATGGCGGCATCCGATCCGCTGCCCCTTGATCTATCGCAATCGACTGTCTTTGCTATAGGCGACCTGCTGGCGTGCGAGACAGAACAAGGCAGGGACTACTGGCTTGGCCGGATCGTCGGACGCCTGCGCTATGCCGAGGAGCTAATCAAAGCAGTCGGAGGTGAATGATGTTCAAGATTGGAGTTTCCGGCATAGACACGGCGATCAAGAGTTTTGAAAGGATGCAGAAGCAAATCAAATTTGGAACCGCGAAGGCTTTGACACGGACCGCCAAGCGAATTCAGGAAGCCGAACAAAAGGAGATCGAGAACTCTTTCGACAAGCCAGTTGGATTCACCAAGCGAGCAGTGGGCATCGAACCGGCAACCGTCCAAAAGCTGGAAGCCAGGGTGTTCATCAAGGATCACCAGGCCAAGTATCTGCTCCCACAGATCATGGGGGGCGGCCGTTCAGTGAAGAAGTTCGAGAGCAGATTCAACGGTGGGCATTGGGTTCCCGGGCCCGGCGTCAAGCTAAACGTCGCCGGAAATATCCCGCTGGCCACGATCAAGCAGATCGCCATGCAGTTGCAGTTATCCGGCAACAAGTCTGGTCTGTTCCAGAAGGTATTCATTGGGCGCCCAAAGAACCAGCCAAGCAAGCCATTCGCTATTTGGGCACAAGACAAAAAGGGGAAGCTGGTCCCGATGCTGATCCGCCTAGAGCATCAGCCAACCTATCGGAAGCGCTTTGATTTCTACGGCGTTGCTGAGCGTATGGCGTACCGCGTCCTATCCGAAGAGCTTGACCGAGCAACCAAAGAGGCGTGGCAGGACAGCGGCGAGCGAGCGGCCAAACGATTTGTCCGAGGGTTGTTTTGAGTGACAAAGTTTTTCATTGGTCCTCCCCAGCATCGCCCGACACGGGGTGCTGCAATGATATCGATCGTCGCCAGTGGTTTTGCCGCGGCGAAGCGGCACATTGATCGCGCCGCGAAGCAGGCTCGGTATGCCACTGCGGCCAGCCTAACTCGTACTGCAAAACGCCTTCAGAATGCAATGGAAGACGATGTGCGGGCCACCTTCGACCGCCCTACCAAGTTCGTGCAGCATGGCTTTTTCACCCGTCCGGCGAACATCAGCAACCTGACTGCGATCATTGGCATCAAGGATCGCCAGGCCAAAGTGTTATTGCCCCATATTGTCGGTGGCGCCCGGAATCTGAAAACCTTCGAGCAGAAGCTGGTGGCAGATGCGAAGACGGGCGCGGGGTACTGGATGCCCGGCGATGGAATCCGCCTGAACGCCTCTGGCAACATGACCAATGGGCAGATCACGCAGATTGCTGAGGGGCTTCGCCGAGCCGGCAAATACAAGGATATCTTCGTCGGGGTGCCGGCTGGCCACCCCGGCGCCCCATCCGGAATATGGGGCGGGTAGGTCAAAGGCCGCGGCAAAAAGGCCGTGAGCGGCCGACCGGAAAGTAGACAATCTTGTCCACTTTCCGGCCGGCCGCTCTCCATTATTGATGCGCGTCAAGTCGCCAAGCTACCGCAAGCGCTTCGACTTTTACGGCATCACAACGAAGAACGCACAAGGAATCTTTACCGAAGAGTTCGAAGGCGCCTTCCGTCAAGCCATGGCCAGCGCCCGATGATCTCAATGCCTTAGCGCCCCCATCACAAGAAAAGGATAGTAATGAAACCCCAAGTTGCCCCCTACGAAACCGCCGTCAAGTGCCTGCGCATCGTCTGCACTAATGGCCTGACGCGCTACCCGACTGATCTGACCATGAGTAACGGGGAGGTTTATCAAACCGGCACCGGCTACGACTTCACCGGCTACCAGGCCACCGCCTCGCTGTCGCCATCGGCCTTCGACCTTGACGGTTTTCTCGGCTATGCCGGCGTGACGCGCGACGCCATTGCCTCCGGGGTGTTCGACGGTGCTCGCTGCTACCTGTTCGCCACCAGCTTTTTAAACCCGGTCGAAGATTACGAGCCGATTGTCGCCAACATCATGGGAAAAACCACGCTGGAAGATGAAAAGTACCGGATCGAGGAAATGGCGCTGATCGATGCGCTGAATCAGTCGGTCGGCAAAACCTACTCGGCACAATGCCCCAAGACCTTCGGCGGGCAAGAATACGCCGGCTGCAAAATCAACCTGGCCGCAATCACCGTGACCGGAACACTGACATTTGTCAGCAGTAGCAGCATCATTCGTGATGCCACCCGGGCCGAGGCAGTTGATTACTTCACTGGCGGCACGCTGCAATTCACCTCCGGCCTGAATGCCGGGCTGAAGCCGATGGAAATCAAGCGGCACGAAGCAGATGGCACGATTGAAACCCATGAGCCGTTTCACTACCCGCCGGCCATCGGAGATGCCTATTCTCTGATTCCCGGTTGCCGCAAGCGGCTGGTCGATTGTCGCGACAAATGGAACAACGTGCTGAACTTCGGCGGGTTTTCACATATTCCGACAGCGAGCCAATATGGCGATGTAGGTGGTCCAGCTGCTGGGGTGAATGGCGGCCGCGGTGGCGGCTTAAGCTCAGGCCAGATGCATACCCTCTTCGGCGGGTTGATCGGTTAATCTGATTCCGTGACCGCAGATTTGCCCCGGAAGATTGAGAAAGTGGGCTGCCCATTGTGTCGATTTCCAATGGCACGTCCGATTAGGCGCTTTCAAGGATGACGCTGGACAGAGCTTCAGCTTTACCATTTGCCCACGCTGCGCGGGACGCCTGGATCGTTTGCCGCTACGTCTGCAACACCGCCAAATTGAGATTGCTATCGGCAACCTGGCAAAGCATCCGGGGCGATTCAGGCTAAGAGCCTTTGGTTCAGAGATCGAGGCGCGGTTGTTTGTAAAGCTGGAGAGTGAGAGGCTGCGGAAGGGGAATTCCTGATTTTCGCTATTGGCTGAATTCGTACTTTTCCCCTGAACAGCCCTTTTTTCACAAAGTCTGGAGGCTAAAACAGCCTGTTTTGGCTCCAAGGTTGAAAATAAATCGAGAAAAATTAAATTATTTTCGCAGGGAAAAAGGCCGGCTGGCTGCTTACTATGTGCTTACCGCGATTTCCAGAAAGCAAAAAGGCCACCGGGTAAGGTGGCCTAAGTAATTGATTCTTCAGGGTTTTTTGGGGCGACTGATGGGGCTCGAACCCACGACAACCGGAATCACAATACACTTCCGGTTCAATTACCACAGCTTACCGAAACTTACGAAGCGCAGAAAACCCATTGAAATTCATTGTCTTACACCTTACTATTAGTACAGGTGTGAGGGGCAATGAAGGCTATTTTTTACCTCTCTCTGCTTACTATGTGCTTACTGTAGAAAAGTAAGCACGCCAAAAACAGAGGTTGCGAATGGTAAAGCTAACGAAGGTCGAAGTCGATAACCTGAAGCCAGGCGAGAGTGAATATTTTGCTTGGGGCGAAGAGCCAAAGGGATTTGGCGTCAAAATTTTCCCAAGCGGTGTTAAAAGCTTCGTTTTCCAATATCGAACACAAGAAGGAAAAACCCGGCGTTTTACCATCGGCAAGCTGTCCGACACGCTTACTGTGGAGCAGGCACGCAAGAAGGCGAAAGAGCTTTTCTTTGACGTGTTATCAGGCAAAGACCCGATGGGGCACAAAAAGAGCAGGCGGGAAGCCATTACCGTCGAAGAGCTGCTGACACGTTATGCGGCCTCTCCCACTTTTGATGCAAAAGCGAAGACAACCAAGGCAACCGACAAAGGACGCATTGAACGTCACCTAATCCCATTGATGGGCAGCAAGCACGCTGATCTAGTTACTGCCGACGCTATCCGAAAAGCGCAAACCGCGATTACAGAAGGGAAAACTGCTGGCAGATTCAAAACCGTTTCGCGTGGCTTGGCAAAAGTCACAGGCGGGAAAGGCACTGCCGATAAGTCAGTTTTGATTCTTCGCGCTGCTTACACCTGGGCAATCGCAGAAGGCATATTGGCAGACAACCCGGCTGCAACGGTAAAGGTTGCACAACCTGGGCAGCGTGAAACGATCATGGGGGGCTCTGACGACTACGCCCAATTGTTCCGCACACTGACAAAAATGGAAAATGAACACCGCATTAGATCAACGGTCGCAGACGCCATTCGATTGATTGCGCTTACTGGTGCACGGCGCGGTGAGGTTGTTGGCCTGTTGTGGCAATACGTCGACCTGAAATCGGGCCTGATCACCCTACCCCCCAAAGCCCACAAAACAGGATCCCGCACCGGTAAGCCGCGAATCATTGGCCTCCCCACGGAGGCGCAGGCGATTATTGCCCGTCAAGCCAAGGGTGAGCCAACCGACTATGTATTCATGCCAACCAAAGGCGAAGGCACGCTGAATATTGCCAAGCCTTGGATGGATGTTCGCAAAGAAGCGGGATTACCGGCCAACCTGGGTTTGCATGGCCTTCGCCATTCTCTCGCATCGCATTTAGCGATGGCCGGCGCGTCTGCCGTGGAATTGATGGAAGCCATGGGGCACAAGCAGATTTCCACGACGCAACGATATATTCACTTTGCCGAGCGTTCCCGTAGCACGCTTGCCGAACGTGGCGCATCAATGGCAATGGCCGGCATGGACGAAGCAAACGGCAAACAGAAGGCAGAAATATTGCCGATGAAAAAACCACGCAAGACCAAAGCCGCTTAGGAGATCAAACCATGACACGCAACCGCAAAATGTACGCCAGCCGCCGAATGTCGCTGGCCTGTGACCGAGTCATTACCAAGCGTGGCGATGTTGCCAAGGCCGTTTTATGGGTTCATGCCTGGGCACGCCGAGCAGGGATTAAACGAAGTAATGCCGCTGTCTGACGGACTCAGACAAAGCGGGCCGGAAGGTGTATCAGACCGACCGACCCTATCCACAACTTGAATAGGAGCTTCAAATCATGGATAAACGCATTTTACCCCCCTGCCACAACGCTAAGGGTGTCGAATACGAGTATTGCGAATACATATGGGGTGACCTCATATCAGGGAGCAAAGAAGTATTAAAGCGCATGGGCATCGGCGCGGATATTGGCTTTCCCGGCGAACCTGGCTGCAACAAGCGCCAAGTAACAACGACCGACCCGCGTGGGTTTCCCTGCATCATCAAACGTGATTACCCATGCTCGCGGTTTACGTATTCAGCCAGAATCGTGCACCCTGGGAGGGATTACCCGTGTCCCTCCCAGGAATGGCACGAGACTTTTCGGGGAGTAGAGCGCCAAGAAGGCCGATATTTTGACCGCTTCAAGGGTTCGGCTGAGGCTTTGACTGCATCGGGTATCGTTCCATCTGGCATGTTTCCCGGCATGCCTGGTATGCGATCAGTGCGCGTCTCCATCCTTGCCGACGGCACACTACCGGAAGGTCATCGGAACGCCAATTACAGCGCCGGAGGCCGACAGGACGAAGGGGCAATGGTTATCGAGAAAGCGGGCAAATACAATTACTTTGTAATCGTCTATGTTTCCAGAGAACTCGCGAACAAGAGGAAGGCAGCTTGCCAAGCACACCGCCAAGAGTGGGATGAGCGCATGTCAGCAACGCCAAGGGCTCCGCGCATCGATCAGGCCATTCGACACGAGCTAAACGATTTGGCCAGGCAGAAGCGCGCGGCGCTTCGCCTCGTCTGGTCACGCCCAAAGTTCGTTCCCGGATTCAATACCCTGCCCCAAGGGCCATTTGCACGATAAAAGTCAGAGCAGCAAGCCACCCCCTAGCCCGGCCAGGCGAAAAGCGGAATCCTTCACCGCCTGGGGGTGGCACCTATTGAAGGGCGTCACGAAGGAACGCATTGTGAATAGTTTAGAAAATATGGTTCGCCAATTTGGTGAGCAGACACAAATCAAAACCGGAGAAGCCGCAACAAAGCTGGGCGTTTTGATAGACCGGCAATATCTCGACAAATGTTTTGCTGTTAACTGGGCAATGACAGCCCTCGTTGCTGAAGAAGCTGGGGAAATTGTTGAATTTCAGCAGTCGCTTGCAAACGAGGCTGAGGGTTCAAGTTCTGATGAAATTGGCGTAGCATTTTGCTTGAATACTTGCCGCGGCGGGTTTGTTCAGATTGAAATGGGCGAATACGCCTTAGCCCTTGAAACTTTTGGCCTGGTGAGATCAGTTCTTGGCTACCTTCTGAAAAACGATTTCCGCAAGATGTTTGCCGCCAATGGAAAAAAAGGCGGTAACGCAAAAAACGCAGCAATGAATAGAGTAAAAAATGAAATGATTAACACTTTCCGCAAAGGTGGCAACTGGAAATCAACACGCCAGGCCGCCAAAAATCTTGCTGGAAAAGCCAAAGAAATCGCCAAAAAAGAGGGCGCACAATTCACGACCGATGACGTAGCAGCTCGGGTGTATGAGTGGTTTTTGAAGGCTGAAAAAGTGTAGTGTCTGGCTGTAAGACGTAGTATTTCAAGCAGCCAAGCGATATATTTTTAGATACTCGTTTTCCATATTCTCACTTCACAAATTACTTTGTGAGGCAAAGAATGGAAAAGAATCGTTTTATAAACCGAGAGCAGGCGGCCGATTACCTAACCGGGCAAGGTTTGCCGGTGGCCAAAGGAACGCTGCAAAAATTAGCAACTGTCGGCGGCGGGCCGGCATATCGCCGCTTCGGAAAGTATGCGGTATACCTGACCGCTGATCTCGATACCTGGGCCGCTCAAAAACTTTCTTCCCCGCGTCACTCGACGTCATTCCGGGAAGCCACCGCACCATGAGCCGCAAAGAAAAACCGCTTAACCCCTGCCAGGGCGAAGCGGCTCAAAAAAATACACCAAGCCCGAATTATCCCCCAATTGATGCTCTGTGTGGTTGGTTTGATCTGTCTGCAACCACCAAAGAATCACGCACCAATCGCCGCCAAAAACGCGGCTGGAAGCGGGGCCGCCAATGATGAACGAATTGCATATTGGCGAAAAGAACAAGGTTTGCGCCGCTTGCCGTTTGCCTTTCGACCTGACCCGCAAAGATGCCGGGGCTGTTCGCATAGGCTTTGAGAACCTGCCGGTCAATTTCTTTTTTGAGTACCAAATTTGCGCGGTTTGCCTGGCGACCTACAAGCGCGGCGGCGCTGATCGTGACTGCGTGTTGGCTGGGGTTGCTGCGTTCCACGAAGGCGAAGAGGCGTCCCAATGAGCCGCGCTGCTTTCGATTTGGTGCGCATGGCTTCCCGTGGGCGATGGCTGGAAATCTTGCCCGAGATCATCGGGCCGGACTGCCTCACGGGAAAGAATGGCCCCTGCCCTGGCTGCGGCGGCTCGGACAGGTATCAATTTAACCGGCGCAGCGAGTCCGGCGCGTTTTCCTGCCGACACCACCCAAGCGGCGGCGGGGATGGCTTCGCACTGATTCAGCATGTTTTAGGCTGCGAATTTACAACCGCTGTGAGCTTGGTTTCTAAAACCTTGGGGATGGCCGATAGGGATGGGTCTGGCGTTTTACACGCCGCCCCTATCAACCTCCGGCCCGTTTTGCCTGCTGTTGACTGGTTTAAAGCAAAAGCCAGCGCCCAGCGTGCTTGGCACGAATCCCAGCGAATTACCGACGATTCAGCCGCTGGCCTTTACCTCTTGCGCCGTGGCCTGGCAATTCCTGGCGATGCTGACGCGCTGCGCTTTCACGCGGCGCTGCCCTACTGGAAGCAAGGGGAAGACGGGAAGCCAGAATTTGTCGCCAAGCTTCCCGCCCTGGTTGCGCGAATAGCACGTCCTGACGGCATGGGCTGCGGCCTGCATCGGATATATCTCGAACCGGATGGCCGGAAGTTTACGGTCGACGGCCTTCCGGCCAAAAAAATCTTGAAGGCTGGCGACCTGACCGGCTGCGCCGTGCGGCTTGGCAAAGCGATAGATGACCGCTTGGCGATCAGCGAAGGCATTGAAACGGCGCTGGCTTTCTCGCTTCTGTCCGGCGTTTGTACCTGGGCGGCGCTCTCCTCATCACTGATGCCTAACGTATGGCTTCCCGACACTGCCAGGCGTATCTATATCGCCGCCGATAACGACGAGGCCGGGCTTCGTGCCGCCGCCAAGCTGGCGAGCCGCTTGCTGGTAGAGGGCCGTGACGTTTGGATCAATACGCCACCCACGAGCAACGACTGGAACGACCACCTGCTGAATACGCAGGGGGTTAGCTATGCCGCTTGAACATGGCGTTGTGGTCGACGGCGTTCCTATGCCGTGGCTACATGATGCCGCCCGCGTGGGGAAGATTGATCCCGAGGCGAGCGGCAAGCGGCTAGGGAAGAGAAAATTTCTATTCCTGAGCGTTTCCAAGATGTTTGAATCCTATGAGCCGGTGCAATGGCTGATTGACGGATTCATTCAAGATCATGCGCTGGCCTTGGTGTTTGGCGAATCGACGGGCGGCAAATCGTTTGCTGTGATTGATTGGGCTTGTAGCGTGGCAACCGGCAAGCCTTGGAACGGGGCCGAGGTTGTAGGCGGGCCGGTTTTTTACATCGCGGGCGAAGGTCATAACGGATTTTGCCGGCGGGTGCGTGCCTGGGAGATTATGAATTCCACGTCGACCGATGGTGCGCCGCTGTTCTTTTCCGAACGCCCTGCTGCGTTAATGAATCCCGAGAGCGCCAAGGAGGTTATCGAGGCGGTCAAGGATTTGATCGAGGCCAACGGCAAGCCGGCGATGATCATTATCGACACGCTACATCGTAATTTTGGCGGTGGCGACGAAAACAGCGCGGCTGATTTCGGGCTATTCCTCAATCACATTGATGTGATGCGCGCCGAGCTTGGGGCCGCCGTCATCATCGTGCACCACTCCGGGCACGGTGCAGCGGGGCGCAGTCGTGGTTCGTCATCCATCAAGGCCGCAATGGATCACGAATATTGCCTGACGATTGAACCTGATAAGCGGCGCTTGATGACCTGCACGAAGATGAAAGACGGCGCCGAGCCAGCGCCGATTTACTTTCATTTGCGTGGCGTAGAGATTGATTTGCTTGATGCCAAGGGGAGAGCTGACAACTCCGCAGTCCTGATCATGGATGCTGATCAAGCGACAACCGCAGAAAGCAAAGCCAAAACTACTAGCAAGCCGCTGGATTATGTTCGCGAGGCAATCAAGATTTGTGGGAGTAATCAGCAGGAGGTCGTCCGTCAACAGTTTTACGCCCTTTATCCCGGGTCCGACGCCGCAAAGCAAAAAGCGTTTAGGCGGGGATGGGGTTTGTACATGTTCTTGGCGACTTCCGTAGTCTCATGACCCGGACAAATGAAAAACAGGACGAATCACCCGGACACCCGGACACACCTATAGGTGTGTGTCCGGGTTTGTCCGGTTTCGTTGAATTCGCGCTGTCCGTAAAAGTCCGGATTTGTCCGGCTGTCCGGGTTGGTTGTCCGGGTTGTTTTTCGTATCAAACCGCGGCGATTGTGGCGAGTGCTCAGGATTGGAGCAAGGCGCAGGCTTATGGTGGCAATAGAAAATCAGATCAAGCGGTAACGTTACCGCTTGATACCGTTGCTGATCGCGCTGCTCAATCAGGCGCGCAGGATTGGTCGCTGGCGCAAATGGTTGGAAAGCCCAAATCCGGTAACGTTACCGGATTAGCTACCGTTGCTGAACGCTCCGCACAGTCCGCCGTGTCCAATTGCGCAACGTTGCGTAATTGGGGATTTCCACCCGCCCGATCAGCGGAAGTTGCAAAGGTGCAATCTTGCACCGTTGCTGTTTTGTGCTTTCCAACCATTTGCGTTGTGATTTCTGGCGCAGCCGACTGTGACGACACCAAGCCAAGGGACTGCAAAAGGTACTCCCTGGACTTTCCCCCACACGGGTTATTGGCGCGCGCCATATCGCTAGGCATAGAAAAATTGAGGGTCTAAATGAACAATCTAAAACAGTCTGAAATTGCCGTTGTTCTAGGTATTTCTCCCGGTCGCGTAACGCAATTGAAATCGAAGGGCATGCCGGTTTCCAGTATCGATATGGCGGCTGCCTGGTATCGCGACAACATCGACCAGAAGCTGTCCCCAAAGCTGGCGGCCAGTGTCGTTCCCCCCGCTGCGAAGGATTCAATGCGCTCGGTGATTGCCGGGATGTACGACCTGCAAGAAGCGCGTGCGAAGCGTGAGCACCACGAAGCGAACCTGGCAGAACTGAAAGAGCGTCAGGCGCTGGGCGAACTGGTTGAGGCCGCGCTAGTTCGTCGGGAGGTGACTACCTTGGCAGCGATGGCCAGGGGGGCATTTGAGAAGATCGCGGACAAACTTTCAGAGCGTTTGGCGGCTGAGTCGGTATCGTCGGTTTGCCATTCTTTGATCACTGCCGAGATTGATCTTGTGCTGGCCGATCTTGAGTCCGGGGCGCGATTGATTAAGTTAGCGGCAGATGATGGACGCGCCTAATCATAGAGTGTTGGCCATGCTTGATGGCTCTATTTTGGCCCGTCAAGCTTTTGCTAACGGGATTGCGCCGCCGCCGCGGTTGTCGGTGACTGAGTGGGCAGATGCTCACCGCCGGTTGCCGACCAAGGGCGCTGGCGAGCCCGGCCCGTGGCGCACTTCCCGCGTGCCGTACAGCGACGAGATCATGCAATGCCTGTCGGCCGATCATCCGGCCAAGCGGGTGGTGTTCATGAAATCGGTGCAGTCGGCTGGCACTGAGATGGGCAACAACTGGGTGGGCTGGTTTATCGATACCCAGAAAGCGCCGATGATGATCGTACAGCCGACGCTTGATATGGCAGAACGCTGGTCAAAGCAGCGCCTGGCCTCAATGATTGATGACTGCCCGAGCCTGCGCCGCAAGATTGCGCCAAGCCGGGCGCGTGATTCCGGCAATACCACGCTGCTGAAAGAATGGCCGGGCGGCGTCATGGTGATTTCTGGCGCCAACTCCGGCGCCAGCCTGCGCTCAATGCCGGCGCGCTATGTGTTTCTCGACGAGGTCGACGCCTATCCGCAGGAGCTGGAAGGCGAGGGCGATCCAATCAAGCTGGCAGAAGCCCGTACCACCACCTTTCCCCGCCGCAAAGTGTTCCTGGTCAGCACGCCCACCATCGAAAGTCTGTCGCGAATAAACAAGGAATGGTTGGCCAGCGACATGCGCCGCTATCATGTGCCGTGTCCTCACTGCGGCCATGAGCAGGCGCTGGCTTGGGACAACCTGCGCTGGCCGAAAGGGCAACCGGAAGAGGCGGTTTATCACTGCGCCGATTGCGGTACCGGCATTGAAGAGCACCACAAA
>Ga0075163_10008391_pt1 | contig 13618 bp, 12 predicted proteins | sample JI1023141ADNA_FD_71478 | JGI IMG/M metagenome (GOLD analysis project Ga0075163, IMG submission 71478) | Wastewater effluent complex algal communities from Wisconsin, to seasonally profile nutrient transformation and Carbon sequestration -... | ecosystem: Engineered > WWTP > Effluent > Algae...
ACCCGGCAGGTCAAACCGGATCACGCGGCGCTGCCCCTTGAGCGCGCCGGTCCAGCCCTCCCAGGTGTGCAGACTGGCCGACGTGCCGTGCAGCAGCACGATAGGCGCGGGCGCGTCGGCCGCCATCGGTGCGCCGGCACCCGGGCCTTCGTCGCGCAGGTGCACCTGCATGCCCTGCACCTGGACAAACTGCGACGGGGGCCGGGCCCAGCGGGGCGCGAGTTCACTGACCGGTTTGTCCGGCGCCCAGGTGGCTACCACGCCGGCCACGGCAAAGAACAGCAGCGCGCCCACCAGCAGCCCGACGACTTTCAACCCCAATCCCATGCGCTTCCCCTTGTCCCAAAGGCCCGGATCATGGCATGACAGGGCGTCGCCGGATCGGTGCTCGGCCACAATGGCGCCATGAAACTGTGCGTGGACATTGGCGGGACCAAGCTGGCGGTGTCGGTGGTGCGCGACGGCGTGCCCAGCGAGCGGCAAGTGGCCCCCACGCCGCAGGGGCCCAACCCGAATGCACTGGGAGAAGCCTTGACCAGCCTGATTGGCCAGGTCTGCCGCTCGCACGGGCATGCGCCCGGGCCGCAGGGGATCGAGGCGATCGGCGTCTCCTCGTGCGGGCCGTTTCGCCGGGTCGATGGCCTGATCGAACTGGCAGCGCCGAATGTGGTCGGCGCCGGGCGCAGTGCCCAACTTGAAGCGCCCCTGCGGACGTTGAGCCCCCAGGTACGCATCGAGAACGACGCGGTGGCCGCGCTCGAGGCCGAGCGCCGCTGGGGCGCGCTGCAAGGCCAGGCGCATTGCGCCTACGTCACCTGGAGCACCGGCATCGGGGTGGGCCTGTGCCTTGATGGCCGCACGCTGCGCGGCAAGAACGGCAACGCCGGCCATGCGGGCCACAGCTTCACGGTCAGCGAAGCTGCGGCCCTGTGTGGGTGCGGCCTGCAGGGCGATGTGGAAAGCATTGCTGGCGGCGGGTCCGTCCAGCGCCAGTGGGCCCGCACGCCGCAGTCGCTACTGGAGGCGGCCACCGCAGGTGAGCCCGAAGCCCTGGCCCTGGTGGACCGGCAATGCGAAGCTGTGGGCAAGATGCTGTTCAACCTGGTGGTCACTCTGGACCTGCAGGCGATTGCACTGGGAGGCAGCATTTTCTGGAACCACCAGGCCTGGCTGTTGCCCCGGCTGCAGGGGTGGCTCGAAGGGCGGCTGCCAGCCTTGAGCGACGGGGTGCGCCTGCTGCCTGCCGGGCTCGGTGAGCGCGTGGGCGACTACGGCGCACTGGCGCTTCTCGACTGAAGCGAGCGGGGATGCCTCAGACGGGTGTGGCGACGCGGCCGTAATTGTCCTGCAGGCGGACGATGTCGTCCTCGCCCAGATAGGCGCCAAACTGGACTTCGATGATCTGCACCGGCGCATCGGTCTGGTTGGTCAGGCGATGGACCTGCCCGACCGCGATATCGCAATGGCCGCCAGTGGGGAGGTCGAACTCGCGCTCGCCCAGCGTGATGCGGGCCGTGCCCTGCACCACCACCCAATGCTCGGCACGCTGGTGGTGCAGCTGAAGCGACAGCTGCTGGCCAGGTGCCACCTCGATGCGCTTGACCTTGTGGCCGGTGCCCGGCAGCTCGGAAATGATTTCGTACCAGCCCCAGGGCCTGTGGAGTCGTTCGGTCGGGATGCTCACTTCACTGACTTCCTGCAGAACTGAATCATCCAAACGGGCGCACGCCGATCAGGAAGCCATGGGCCCAGAAGGCAAACACCGCCCAGGCGCCCAGACCCGCCACAGCGGCAACCACCGTGCCCTGGGTGGTGCCGGCTACAGGCATGGTGCCGGCGGCCCGGTCGCGCCCCCGGGCCGCCTTGAAACTCAGCACCGCCCAGGCCAGAAAGCTGCCGAACAGCAGCACATCGGCCAGTTGCCCGTTGGCCAGCAGGTGAGCCAGCGCCCACAGCTTGACCGACAGCACCATGGGGTGGCGCAGGCGGGCCTTGAAATGGTTGCGCGGCACATAGGTGGCCGCCAGCAGGACAAAAGACACCAGTAGCAGCAGCGAAGCCAAGTGCCGCAGGCCGCGCGGGGGCGTCCACAGCACCACGGGTTGCTGGCGCGCCAGGCTGAAGCCCCAGCAGATCAGCGCAAAGCCGAGCAGCGACACCAGGGTGTAAAGCCCCTTGTAGGCGCCCTCGCCGCGCTGCGCAATGAAGCGGGTGCGCCAGCCATCGCCCACGATGCGCACCGAATGCACGCCCAGAAACAGCACGAGACCCAGAATCAAGACACCCATGATTGCCCCCATAAAGCTGGCGCGATTATCGGCGCCATCACGCCAGAAGGGTCTTCAGCTCGCCGCTGTCGATCAGCCGGCGCAAGTCCTGATAGCCGCCCACCAGCATGCCCTTGACAAACACCATGGGCAACGTCGGCCAGCCGGTCCAGAGCTTGAGTGCATTGCGCGCCCGCCAGGTGTTGAAGTAGTTGCCGTACTCCAGGTAATGGTGCGGCACACCCGCAGCGTCCAGGGCGGCCCGCGCCTTTTTGGGGAATGGGTTCATGCCCATGCCGACCACCACCACCGCATGGGCGGCCACTGCGGCCTGCACCTCATGGACGATGGCACTCTGGTGCTGGGCAATCGTTTCGCGGATGGCGGGATGGATGCGGTCTTCGGGCAGGATGGAGCGGGGCATGGGTCTTCTCGGTGGGAGATGGGCTGCCAGTGTGCACCATGCTGGCCTGAGCAGCGGTCTTCAATCAGGGTCGGGCAGCGAGGCGGTGCCGCCAGCAGCGCTCAGATCAGCCGCTTGCGCAATTGGGTAGCGACCACTTCGGCCAGCATCACCACGAGCAGGATCACCAGCAGCACCAGGGCTACGCGATCCCATTCAAAGACATCAATGGCTGAATTCAGCACCATGCCGATGCCACCAGCGCCCACCAGTCCCAGCACAGCCGACTCGCGCACATTGATGTCCCAGCGGAACAGTGCAATGCCGACAAAGGCCGGCTGCACCTGCGGCCAGTAGCCATAGAGGATGCGGCTGCTCCAGGGGGCGCCGCTGGCCAGAAGGGCTTCGGTGGTGCCGGGGCTGGATTCTTCCAGCGCTTCGCTCAGCATCTTGCCGATGAAGCCGATGGAATGGAAGGCAATGGCGCAGGTGCCGGCCAGCGCGCCAGGGCCAAACATGGCGACGAAGAACAGCGCCCACAATAGCGTCGAGATGCTGCGGGTGGCCACCAGGATGAAGCGCGCGAGCGCATTCAGCCAGACGATACGGTTGATGTTGCGTGCCGCCAGAAAGCCGACCGGGGTGGCCAGCAGCAATCCCAGGGCGGTGGCCAAGAAGGCAATGGCCAGCGAGTCCATCAGCGCCTGGTGGACCGTCTGGGCGCCGGTGTTCTGTGGCGTGAAGTAGAAGCGCCATTCAATGGGCCACATGCGCACCAGAAGGTCCTGCATCTGGGCGGGCGCGTCATAGAGGAATTCGGGGATGACATTGACCGCCTTGAAGCTCACACCGACAGCCAGCACCATGCACAGGTAAACCGTAAAGCGCCGCAGCCGCTCGGCGGGGGTGAACCGCGTCCAGGTGTAAGCGTCGGGTGTCATTGCCGGAACACCTTTTTCACCGCAATCTGGGCGACTTCGCCCACCATGATCAGGACGATGATGCACAACACAATGCCCAACACGAAGTCGTAGTCAAAGCGCTGGAAGGCGGCAAACAGCGTACCGCCGATGCCGCCCGCACCGACGATGCCCACCATGGTGGAGTTGCGCAGGTTGCTGTCCACTTCGTAGGCGGTGAAGCCAATGAAGCGGAACATCACCTGGGGTGCCACGGCAAACGCGATCACATTTGCAAAACCGGCACCGGTTGCGCGGACCGCCTCGATCTGCTTCATCGAAATTTCTTCAATGGCCTCGGCAAACAGCTTGCCCAGGAAGCCGATGGACGCCACCGTGAGCGAGAGGATGCCGGCCAAAGCGCCAAAGCCCACGGCTTTCACAAAGACGATGGCCACAATCACCGGGTGAAAGGTGCGACATAGGGTAATGAACAGGCGGGTGGGCCAGGTCACCCAGCCCGGCATCATGTTGCGTGCGGCGAGCAGGCCCACTGGCAGGGAAAGGACCAATCCTGCCGCAGATGCCAGCAGGGCGATCTGAACGCTTTCCCACAGGCCTTTGACCAGCTCCTCGCGGGGGTTGAAGATGGGCGGTAGCATGCGGTGAACGAATTTGGCCGCGCCATCCAGCCCGAGTACAAAGCGCGCCCAGGTCAGGTCGATGCGACTGGCCGCCCAGGCGAAGATCACCAACAGGATCAGCCAGATCCAGCGTTCGGTCGTGCCCATCGAAAACGGCCGGACATGGGCCGGAGCCCGCCCGGTGGCCGCTGGGGTCATTCCAGCCACGATGCCCCGCCGTAGATGGTGCGCAGCACCTCGTCGCTCAGACCCGCAGCAACTCCGTCATAGACCACATGGCCTCCACTCATGCCAACGATGCGGTCCGCAAACCGTTTGGCCAGCTCCACGTCGTGCATGTTCACAATCACCGGGATGCCGCGCTCGCGCCCGACATTGCGCAACAGGTCCATGATCTCGACCGAGGTCTTCGGGTCCAGCGAACTGGTGGGCTCATCGGCCAGCAGCACCATCGGGTCCTGCATGACTGCCCGCGAGATACCCACCCGCTGGCGCTGGCCGCCCGAGAGCGAATCGGCGCGTGCATTGACAAAGTCCTGCAGCCCCACGGTGCCCAGCGTTTGCCATGCGCGGTCCACATCGGCCGGCTCGAACCTGCGCAGCCAGGCCTTCCAGGCCGGTGTGCGGCCCAGCACTCCGGTGAGCAGATTTTCCATGACCGTCAGGCGCTCCACCAGGTTGTATTCCTGGAAGACCATGCCAATGCGCGAGCGTGCCTGGCGCAGGGCATCGCCGTGCAGCGTGACCAGGTCGGTGCCGTCCAGCAGCACCTCTCCGTGGGTGGGCTCCACCAGCCGGTTGATGCAGCGGATCAGGGTGCTCTTGCCGGTGCCACTGGGTCCGATGATGGCGGTGAGCGCCGCACCTCCAAAGCCGAGGTCGATGCCGCGCAGCACCGGCTTGCCCGGCACGTATTCCTTGACCAGACCGCGCAGTTGCAATTGGGCCGACATGAGGCCTGCTTACTTCTTGGCGTTTTGTTCGGCGGCCTTGTCCACCGTGCGCACCACGTCCCAGTCCTTGGCGTAGCTGATGCTCACAAACCGGTCGGCGCCGTCAAAATTTTTCTGCATTTCCGGCGGGTAGCGGTAGTCGGCGAAGCACTTCACCATCTTGGCGGCCAGTTCGGGCTTCAGGTCGTGCGCGTGGGCGAAGCTGGAGGTAGGGAAACGCTGGCTGCGGTAGATGATGCGGAAGTCGGCCTCCTTGATCTGGCCGCGGTCGGCCATCCGGTCGAAGACGTCGCTGGCGACGTGGGCTGCGTCATAGTCACCGGTGTTCACGCCCAGTACCGACTGGTCGTGTTTGCCTGAGAACTTGATTTCATAGTCCTTGCCGGGTGTCACTCCCTGCGCCGGCAGCAGGGCCAGCGGGGCCAGGTGCCCGGAGTTGGAGGACGGGGCGGTGTGGGCCACCTTCTTTCCCTTCAGGTCGGCAGGCGCCTTGAAGGCGCTGGAGGCCTTGACAATGGTGATCAGGTTGTAGCCTTGGAAGCCTTTGGCATCGCCCTTGACGGCAAAAGGAATGGCGCCGGCCTTGTTGACTGCAAACACCGTGGGGCCGGTGGAAAAGCCGCCCACATGCAGCCGGCCGGAGCGCATGGCCTCGATCTGGGCTGCATTGTTCTGTACCTGGAAGAAGACGACTTTCTTGCCGGTGCACTGGCCCAGATAGTCAGTGAAAGGCTTGAAGATGTTTTCGTACTTGGCCGGGTCTTCCACCGGGGTGTAGGTAAACACCAGTGTCGATGGATCCTTCCACCGGGTCGGATCCCTGGGCGCATCGGCCAGCAGATCCTTGTTGACGTCGCAGTAGAGTGCATCCAGGTCGCCCCGGTTCGTGCAGGCCTCCTGCGCAAAGCTGGTCGGGGCGGCGCTGGCCAGCAGGGCTGCGACTAGAAAGGGGGCTTTTTTCATGCGGTGTCTCCAGGTTCGGGAGCACCGAGTTTAGGCGGCTTGAGCGCCAACTGCGCCTAGGGATGGCCCGGATTCAAAGCGGGTGTTCAGTGGCGCGTGGCCAGGGCCTGAATGTCCAGCAGGTGCACCGTGCGCCCTGGCAGATCGGCCTGTGCGAGCAAGGGGAACGGGAGAGGCGGCAAGTCCAGCGGTTCGGCATGGAGTTCGGCGGGTTCAGGGCGTGCCATGGGGGTGATTTCGTCGGCTTCCAGGACGGTGGGCTGCCCGTTCACCACCAATTGCAGCTCCACCCCCCAGTCGTGGCTGCCGGGCTGGCGGTGAGGGCGCAGGCCGCGCACGCAGCGCATGTCCACGCCGTACTGCACGCTCCCGCTGCGGAACACCAGCAGTTCTTCGGGCAGGTCCATGATCAGAAGCTTTCCCAGTCATCCGTGCCCGTTTTGGCGGCAGCCGGTCGCGCCGATGCAAGGCGGGCCGCTGGTGGGGTCACCGTTGGCCTTTCGGGTTCGGCGTTTGCGGCGGCTGGTGCACTTTGCGGTGCCCTGAACTCGTGGGCAGCGAGGGCCATGGGTGCAGCCGAATCGCGACCCAGCCGGAACGAAGCCACGGCCTGGACCAGGTCCTGGGCCTGGTTGCGCAGGCTCTCGGCGGCGGCGGCGGACTGTTCCACCAGGGCGGCATTCTGCTGGGTGGTCTGGTCCATCTGCGTCACGGCTTTTCCGACCAGCTGGACGCCGGAACTTTGCTCCACCGTGGCCGCACTGATTTCGCCCACGATGTCACTCACCCGCTGGATGGCCTGAACAATCTCCTGCATGGTTTCGCCGGCCATGGTCACCATGGCGGTGCCCTGCTCGACCTGCTCAACGCTGCTGTTGATCAGGTTCTTGATTTCCTTGGCGGCGTCGGCGCTGCGCCCCGCCAGGCTGCGCACTTCGCTGGCCACCACGGCAAAGCCACGGCCCTGCTCGCCGGCCCGCGCGGCTTCCACGGCGGCATTCAGCGCCAGGATGTTGGTCTGGAAGGCAATCCCGTCAATCACACCAATGATATTGGCAATCTTGCGCGAGCTCTCGCTGATGCCGCTCATGCGTTCCACCACTTGCGTGACGGCCTGCCCACCCTGTGCGGCCACACTGGCGGCGTCGCGGGCCAGGCTGTTGGCACGCTGCGCGTTGTCCGAGGTCTGCTTCACCGTCGACCCCAGCTGCTCCATCGATGCCGAGGTCTGTTGCAGGGCCGTGGCCTGTTCTTCTGTGCGCTGGCTCAGGTCGGTGTTTCCCTGGGCAATCTGCACACTCGCGGTGGCCACGCTGTCGGCATTGCCGCGCACGGCGCTCACGGTGCGCGCCAGACTGGCCTGCATGCTGTCCAGTGCTCCCATAAGCGCGGCCAGTTCGTCGCGGCCTTGGTCGGACACAGCCTGCGTCAGGTCGCCGGCGGCGATGCCACTGGCGAGCTTTTCGGCGCGCTCCAGCGGCTGACAGATGCTCTGCATGTTGGCCACCGTGGTCGGCACCACGATCAGCACCGCCAGCAGCACGGCCAGGCCAAACAGCGCATAGGCCCATTGGCGGGTTGCGGCGTCTTTGGAACGCGTCGCTTCCAGCTCTTCAACCACGATTTTTTCGATCTTGCCCAGGCCCTCAACCATCAGGCCATACTGCTCATGGGCCCGGCCCAGCAGGCCGAACGGTGCAGTGACGCCGTCAAACACTGCGGCTTCCATTTGCGCCACCACCGGATTGGCCAGGGTCACGTACTGGCCCAGCTGCTTCTGCATGTCGCGGATGATCAGGTTGTCGGCGTCTTCCTCACCCTCCAGCATCTTGGCCATCTGGGTGCGCACCTGTTCGATCGAGGTGGTCCAGCGGGCCTTGGCCTGCTGCGCGCGTGCTGCCTTGTCATAAAAGATCAGCATGTCCTTTTCGTTGCGGCTTACATCGGCCAGAGCGACTTTGAGGCGCGCCAACGACATGGCTTCGGCAAACGAATGTTCGACCAGATCGTCGTTGGCTTCCTGCATGCGGTGCATGCTCCAGAGACCGGCGCCGCCCACCAGGCCCATCAGGCCCAGCACAACAGCAATCGCGCCCAGCATGCGGGTGCGGATGGTGAAGTTACGCATCAAGTTCTGGATCGACATGTCCACGGCTCCTGGGGTTGACGGGCGCGGAGGTGCTGCCGTCAGACTTTCACTCTACGAGTCTGGTGACAGGGCAGCGGGCAGAAAAAAGGCGCCTTCTGGCGCCTTTTCAAACTCAAGTCTGACCGGTTGAAGATCAGAAGCTTTCCCAGTCGTCGGTACCGGTTTTGGTCACTGGTGCACCGGTCGTGAGCCGGGCCTGGGTGGCCTTCGGGCTTGCGGGGCTCAGGCTGGCCAGGCGGGGTCCACCGTGGTTGGCGGCCGACGCGCTGCGGGGCGATACCTGGATCGCATGGGCGTCGAAAGTCATCGCCCGGCCGCCGCCTTCGCCCAGGCGGAAGCTGGCCACCGCCTGCACCAGGTCCTGCGCCTGCTTGCGCAGGCTGTCGGCGGCAGCGGCGGACTCTTCGACGAGCGCGGCGTTCTGCTGCGTGGTCTGGTCCATCTGCGAAACGGCCTGCCCCACCTGCGCCACGCCCGAGCTCTGCTCCACTGTGGCAGCACTGATTTCGCCCACGATATCGCTCACACGGCGGATCGCCGTGACGATCTCTTCCATGGTCTGGCCGGCCATGGTGACGATGCTGGTGCCTTGCTCGACCTGCTCCACGCTGGTGCTGATCAGGTTCTTGATTTCCTTGGCGGCGTCCGCGCTGCGGCTGGCCAGGGTGCGCACTTCAGCGGCAACCACCGCAAACCCGCGGCCCTGCTCGCCGGCGCGGGCGGCTTCCACCGCCGCATTCAGCGCGAGGATGTTGGTCTGGAAGGCGATGCCGTCAATCACGCTGATGATGTTGGAGATCTTGCGCGAGCTGTCGCTGATGCCGCTCATGCGATCCACCACTTGCGAAACGGCCTGCCCGCCCTGGGCGGCCACGCTGGCGGCATCCTGCGCCAGGCGGTTGGCCCGCTGGGCATTGTCCGAGGTCTGCTTCACGGTGGTGCCCAGCTGCTCCATGGACGCGGCCGTCTGCTGCAGCGCGCTGGCTTGTTGCTCCGTCCGCTGGCTGAGGTCGGTGTTGCCCTGGGCAATCTGGGTGCTGGCCGTGGCCACGCTGTCGGCATTGGTGCGAACGGTATAGACCACCCGTGCCAGAGACGTCTGCATGTCCTGCACGGCTTCCACAAGGGGTGAGAACTCGTCGCGCTTGTGGTCCACAATGGGTTGGGAGAAGTCGCCATCGCGCACCCGCTGCACCACCTGGCGGAGTTCCATGGTCCGGCTGCGCAATGCGGCGCCGATGGTCCAGGCCAGAAAAACCAGGCAGATGCTGACGATCGCGACCAGGCCGATGAAGACGTTGCGCGTGCTGGCTGCGGTATTCCGCATGGCGGCGATGTCTGAACGCAGTGTTTCCTCCTGGTACTGCACGGCGCCTGCGATCTGCTTGAGCAGTTCATTGCGTGCCGGAATCGTGCGGTCTACCAGGAATGCAAAGGCTTCTCCGACCTTGCCTTCATTGACTTTGGTGATGTTCTCGGCGCCAACGCTCCAGAAGGACGCCAATGCCGGCTTGACGGCTTCAAGGCGCCTGCGGCCGCCATCGGTGATCAGGCTCTTCTCGAAATCGGCCAGCAGCCGCTCGGTCGTGGCCTTGAGGTTGCCGATGTCGGCGAGGGTGGCTGAGCGCTCTTCCGGAGTGCGGGCCAGCATGGCATGGCGCAGCTGCAGCGATGCACGTGTGATGTTGAGCTCCAGCGCGGCCATGCGCTGCAGCTGGGGGACCCGCTGCTCGCCGGTTGTGGCTGCGACAGTGTCAATTTCCCCGAGATGCGAGGCGGTATAGACCGCGCTGGCAATCAGGACAAGGGTCACGGCCAGAACCGCGGTGTAGAGCCGGCCGGTCAGGCCGAAACTGGTGAGTGTTTTCATGTGATTCTTGCTCGGTTCAGAGGTTGGTTCGGTCAAGTCGGTGGATTGCTCTGGCAATTGGAAGATGACTATGTCCCTCTGGCGAACCGACAAAGCCGGAAACAACCGACCGCTTCAGCCCCATTTGCTGCGATTAAAGCCGGCTCAAAAGCTTTCCCAGTCATCGGTGCCGGTGCGCTGGGCAGCCGGCGCCAGGTTCTGAGGCGAGCGGATCGGCTCTGCCGAGCGGGGACCGGTGGGCAGGTTGGGCATGGCCAGAACGCGCTTGGGCGGTGCCGCGATGGCGCGAGCAGGTGCTGCCATGGGGGAGTTCGCAGCCAGAGCACGTGACTCATAGCCGCCGGTGTACTCAATCTTGAACAATGCCACCGCCTGCACCAGACCTTCGGCCTGCTTCTTCAGGCCTTCGGCGGCTGCGGCACTTTCTTCGACCAGCGCGGCGTTTTGCTGGGTCACCTGGTCCATCTGCGACACGGCCTGCCCGATCTGGTCCACCCCCGAGCTTTGCTCGACGCTGGCGGCGCTGATCTCACCCACGATGTCGCTCACTCGCTGGATGGCGGTGACGATTTCTTCCATGGTCTGGCCGGCCCGGGCCACCAGGGTGGAGCCTTGCTCCACCTGGTCCACGCTGTTGGTGATCAGGTTCTTGATCTCCTTGGCGGCTTCGGCGCTGCGCCCGGCCAGGGTGCGCACCTCGCTGGCCACCACGGCAAAGCCGCGGCCCTGCTCGCCGGCACGGGCGGCTTCCACGGCGGCGTTCAGCGCCAGGATATTGGTCTGGAAGGCAATGCCGTCGATCACGCTGATGATGTCGGCAATCTTGCGCGAGCTGTCGTTGATGCCCTGCATGCGCGCCACGACCTGGGCCACCACGGAACCGCCCTGTTGGGCAATGCCGGCAGCGTCCTGGGCCAGCTTGTTGGCGCGTACCGCGTTGTCGGCGGTCTGCTTCACGGTGGTGCCCAACTGCTCCATGGAGGCGGCTGTCTGCTGCAGCGCACTGGCCTGCTCTTCGGTGCGCTGGCTCAGATCCTGATTGCCCTGGGCAATCTGGGTGCTGGCGGTGGCCACGCTGTCGGCGTTGCCGCGCACCCCGTTCACCACACCACTCAGGTAGTGCTTCATTTCGCCCATGGCCGCTGCGATGCTGCGGGTGTCTCCGGGTTGCACCTGGATGTGGGCCGTCAGGTCGCCCTGGGCAATCGCATTGGCCACGGTGACCAGCTCGGCAGGCTCGCCGCCAATCTGCCGGATGATCGAACGGGCGGCCACCACCGATACCCAGGCGCCCAGGCCCAGCAGCAGCAGTACCGCAATACCCAGACCGGTCAGGGTCTGGCGCAGTCCGGCCACCCGGGCGGTCAGCAGGCTGTCCAAGGTGACCATGGCTGAATCGGCCACCTTGATCTGGGTGTTGATGGCCTTGGTCAGAGCAGCGAAATATTCCGCAGGGGGCAGGTTCGGCTGCGCGGCTTCGAGCAGTTTCTCTCGCGCCAGCTTTTCGGCGGCACCGGTGGCCACGGCGGCTTCCTTGATCAGGCCTTCGAGCCGGGTACGGATCTGCGGGCTGGCGGCAGCGGACTTCTGGAACGCGCGGTCCATGGTCTTTTGTTCCTCGGCCACATGCGACAGGCCCACCAGCAGGTTGCGGTAGTCGTCGTCGGTGCGTTTGCTTCGGGTGAGTGCGCTGGCCCCGATGGCCCGTACCTTGCCCAGTTCCTCAATATAGGGAGGCAGCAGCACCATGCTGTACTGGACCAGCTGGTAGGTGTCCACTTCCGGGTCGAGTGACAGGCCGAAGTCGTCCGTCAGCAGATCGCTGACCAGCAGAATCTGCTCAATCAGGTCAGTATGTTGGGCAAAGCTGTCGGCAGGGGCCCATCCGGGCGCGGTCGCTTTTTCGCGAACCTTGCGCCAGTCGTCCTGGGCTTTGGTGAGCGCGGCGCGGGTCGCAGGGTCCCTGGAGTGGACGGTCAGGGCGGACAGGCCGTCCAGCGTGCGGGTGACCTCCTGCTGGACCGCAGCGCGCTCCGACTGGGCATTCGGACTGCCTTCCAGGATCATGGCCGACAGGCCACGGTGCTGCTGCACCAGCTGGATGGCCTGCAGCGTGGCACGAACGGCAGGAATGCCGTCGGATTCGCGCTGGGCCACTTGCATGGTGTCCACCACACGGCTGACGCTGACGGCCACCGGGATGGCAATGGCGATCAGCGCGATGGCGCCGATCAGTGCAAACCGGTGGATGACTTTGAGATTGGCAATGAATTTCATGTTTTGGATGTCCTGAAGGCACTCTCTTATGGATGGTGTGGACACGCGAGTGCAGGCGTCTTCTGCTGTATCGGCGGTGCCTGAGCCGACTTGAGCCCCGGAAAAGCATTTCGTATCCGGCCAGTTCTGCCGGCTGGGCGATCAGGCCTGGGCGCAAAATGTCGCGCAGGAGCCACACCGGGCGGCCCATTCGGGCGCATGATGGAGACTCGTTGGTGGGACGAGAGAGGTGACATGAACACCGTGAACACCTGGGCATTGACCCTGACAAGTCTTTGGCGAAGCGGCCGGCACACGGCAGTGGCTGGCGCAGCACTGGCAGCCAGCCTTCTGGTGGTGCCCGCAGGGGCGCAGACGCCGGAGCCTGTTGCGCCATCGGCACCTTTGCGACTGCGGGTGGTGGGCGGCCTGGCTTCGGTCAACCAGTACACCCGCCACGAGGCCCCTTTCTGGACCCGCGAACTCGCTAGGCTGACGGGCGGGCGCGCCACGGCCGACATCGTCCCGTTCGATCAGGCCGGGCTGCGCGGCCAAGACATGCTGCGACTGGTCAGCCTGGGCACTTTGCCCCTGGCCACCGCCCTGCTGGCGCGGGTGCAGGCCAATCATCCGGAACTGGCCGCACCCGACTTGCCCGGCATGAATCCCGACATGAAGAGCCTGCGCCGCAATGTGGCGGCCTGGCGCCCGCACATGGCGCGGCTGCTCAAGGAGCAGCACGGCGTCGAACTGCTGGCGGTCTATGCCTACCCGGCCCAGGTGACCTGGTGCAAGCGCCCGTTTGTGGGCCTGAGTGACCTGACCGGCCGCCGGGTGCGGGTGGCCAATGTCGCGACGAGCGAACTGATGCGGACGTTGGGCGCCATTCCGGTGATGACCGACTTTGCCGACATGGTTTCGCACTTTCGCTCCGGCAATGTCGAGTGCGCGGTCACGGGGGCCATGTCGGGCAATATTCTGGGCCTGCACGAAGTAACGGCTTACCTGGACACCCGGGCGATCTCCTGGGGGCTGTCGCTGTTTGTGGCCCACGAAGGCGCCTGGCGCGCGCTGCCTGCCGAGGTCCGCCAGGCCATCCAGACCGGGTTGCCGAAACTCGAAGCCGCAATCTGGGATGAGTCCGAACGCGAGACCACGGAAGGTGTCGCCTGCAACACGGGTGCGCCCGCTTGCGTGAACGGGCGCAAGGGGCG
>Ga0075163_10008392_pt1 | contig 13615 bp, 19 predicted proteins | sample JI1023141ADNA_FD_71478 | JGI IMG/M metagenome (GOLD analysis project Ga0075163, IMG submission 71478) | Wastewater effluent complex algal communities from Wisconsin, to seasonally profile nutrient transformation and Carbon sequestration -... | ecosystem: Engineered > WWTP > Effluent > Algae...
GCAAAAGTATGAGGAGCTAACTAAGTACACGGGTGATGTGAAGCTTTACTGCCAGAATGAATATGGTGTGAGCCCGGGAAGTAATCAACAGATCACAAAGATACTTGTTTCACAAGGCGTACCTCTATATAAGAGGACGGGGACTGGAGCTTTGTCTTTTGATATAGAAACAATTACTGAATTTAAAGACGCGCATCCGTTGGTGGAAACTATTTATCAATATAAAAAGAGCATTAAACTAGCTAATACATACTTTAAATCCTTTATTGAGGACAGTAGGAACGGACGTATTCATTGCAGCATTAATACGCTGCGAGCGATTACGGGAAGGTCGTCTGTTACAGGGCCTGCGTTACAAACAGTACCTCGTGGTGACATTGTTCGTCGTGCCTTTATTCCTGATGAGGATTGTTGGATACAATCTGTTGACTACAGTGCTGTGGAGTTACGTATTGTGGCTTCACTCTCTGGGGATGACACAATGATAAATCTTTTCAAAGACGGTGTTGATCTACATAGTTATCTAGCTAAAAGAATTTACGGCACAGATGATATAACAAAAGAACAAAGAACTATTGGTAAGAATGCTTCGTTCTCCCGTGTGTATGGTGCTGGTGTGAAAAAATTTAGTGAGACTGCGAAGATCACTTATGATGAAGCTAAGTTAGTTTATGACACCTACGAAGAAACTTTTCCAATGATTAGTAAGTTCACTCGTAAGGTTATACAAACTGCAGAAGATAATTATACACGAGATGGTGAGTCTTGGTTGCGACTACGTTCAGGTCGTAAGTTCGTTGTTACTCCTGGGGAAGAGTTTAAGCTGGGGAATTACGTCATACAAGGCTCAGCTGCTGAAGAATTAAAGAGAGCTTTGGTACGTCTAAAAGCTGCTGGTCTTTCTCAATATATTCACCTACCAATTCACGACGAATTTTTATTTAGTTTACCTAAAGAAAATGCATTAGAATTACAAACTGAAATCATGGAAATCATGACTGACAAAGATACATACGCTGTGCCTCTAATTGTTGAAGCTGGCACGTTAGCTGAGAATTGGAGTGACAGTAAGTGATGGGATGTAAAATTGATGGATGTACACATCTCGGTGCTCTAACTAGTAAAGGGACTCGACAATTTCCGCTAGGTTATTGTAACACTCACTACCGAAGATTTAAAAAATATGGTGATCCTCATATGAGAAAAGCTGTAGTAGGGCAGGGGCGTAAGGATGACCCACTATACCAGACATACGGACGTATATTAAGAAGAGTTGATAATCCTAACTCATCGGAATATAAATATTACGGTCTTCTAGGCATAAAAATTTGTCAAGGTTGGCGTGGACTTCACGGTTTTACTAATTTTAAAAATGATATGGGAAGTAAACCAAGTTCAAAACATTCTATAGATCGTATAAATGTACATGGTAATTATTCTTGTGGGCGTTGTAAAGAATGTTTAAGAGAAGGATGGTTATTTAACTGTAGATGGGCTACTGCTAGTGTGCAAGCAGCTAATCGACGAAAGAATAATAAGGATGTTGGAGTGTCTTGGGATAAATCGAAAAGAAAATACAGAGCGACACTAAGTGTTGATAATAAGACCGTCTTATCAAAACGCTTTGAAACTTATGACGAAGCTTTATTCGCTAGACGTGAAGCTGAAATAGAATATTTAGGGTACTATATTAATGAAAATTCTTAGTTTGGATCCGGGAAAACAGAGTGGGACCTCTCAATATTTAAATGGCGAAATTGTCTATGAGCAGTTGTCATATCCTGAGATTTATTTTAAAATAGATGAACTGATAACTACTGTTAAGTATGACCACGTAGTGTGTGAGAATTTTTTTATTACTGCTCAAACGGCTAAAAAATCTGTCGGACTCGCTTGGAGCTTGCGTATTATCGGAGTTTGTGATTATATATGTCAAAGAGAAGGTGTTGAAATGATCTTACAATCTCCTTCAGATGCAAAGAATTTTGCTACTGATAAAAAATTAAAAGATTTTAGCATGTGGTTTCCTGATAAGGAAGGTCACTGCCGCGACAGTTTACGTCATCTTGCCCTCTTTCTAGTACGGAACTATCCGAAAGAAATCCTGCCGTGAGTTATGTGCAACACAGATTTACAATCTTCGAGGAGGATATGATAGAGAAATATTTTCCTGGAATTAGTTATGTTGAACTCGCAACCTGTTGTAAATATGTTTTTGACCGACCAATTAAAATAGATTTTCCTCGATTACTTTGTGAAATGATGAATGATTCGGCTGTTAAAGCAGTGAATAGTAAAATGGATTTTTGGGTAGTGCCTGACAAACAAATGTTTGTTGCTTGTCCTGGCGGGGGTGCTCGAAACATTTGGGAGTATTATATATACACCTGTAAGGAATTAAATAAATAATGGAAGTAGATCTGACCCCGGACGGTGGCGAACTTTTAATTAAATATGCGCCCCGTGAAGCTGACGCTTTAGGACTTGTAGGAGGTCTGCGCAGGTCAGGAGATTTCTTTGTTTCTGATAAATCTTTAGCGACGGTCTTGCAGTTAAAAGAGCTTTTTAATGATAAAATTATCTACTCACCGGAAGTCATAGAATGGGGAATTAATGAGCGAGAAAAGCGCAAGAATCAACGTGGAACAACTGAAGTTATTCAAAGATTTTTACAACATCAAGTTAGAGGATCAGAATGGCTCGCCAGTGTTGAAAACGCCATCCTCGCCTACCCAGCTGGAGTTGGTAAGACAGCAACAGCTCTTCGGGCAATTGATGCTGTAAAGGCTTTTCCTTGCCTCGTAATTTGTCCTAACACCCTTAAACGTACATGGAAAGCCGAGGGCGCAAAGTGGTTTCCTGGCCTACGTGTCGTGTCCTTAGAGGGCACAGCTGCGCAACGGAAGAAAGCTTTAAAAACTGATGCAGACGTCTATGTTGTCAATTACGAGGGACTTAGCTCACTGGCACACGTCGGCAGGTACGGGTCACTTCCAGTTGAAAAAAAGAATAGTGCGCTTAATGAGATTCCTTGGAAAGCTATTATCGTTGATGAATGCCAGAGGATAATTAACCCTAAAGCTAAAAGTACTAGATGTGTTAAAGAACTCTCTCGTGGTAAGTATGTACAGTACAGATGGGCTCTATCTGCTACACCGATTCGAAATACCCCAGCAGATTTTTGGTCTTTATTAAATTTCTTTGAGCCAACTATCTGGACTTCCAAGTCTAAATTCATAGATATGTTTTGTGAGACTTCACTTTCCTTTTGGGGAGGCTTAGAGATTGTCGGTATAAAAAAACATCGTAAAAAATTATTTGATGAGATAGTGGATCTTTATTTAGATCATGTGACTAAAGAAGAAGTTCTACCTGATTTACCCCCTAAGACTTACAGCACTAGATATATCCCCTTGGCTGGAAAACAGCTCAAACAATACAAGCAGATGCTAGATGACATGATTATCAGAACTGAAGAGGGCGAATACATTATTGCAACCTCACCTCTTACAGCTTCGGCACGTCTCTCGCAGGCAGCGGCAGCCACCCTTGAAGTAATTGATGACACAGTTATTCTACGCACACCTTCTTGTAAAATAGATGCGGTGGTAGAACTCGCTGAAGAAATGGGCGGAGAACCTTTTGTTGGATTTGCTTCTAGTAAAAAGTTAGTCAATCTGTGTGCGGATAAGCTACGAAGCTTAGATTATAAGGTTGTTCTAATTACAGGTGACCAAACAACCGAAGAACGTCAGTACAATATTGAGTCCTTCCAAGCTGGTCGGGCACAGATACTACTTATGACGGCTGCTGGTGCTGAAGGAATCACCCTGACAGCTGCTTCAACTCTTGTATTTATACAGTTACCTTGGAGTAACGTACTTTATTCCCAGGTTAGTGACCGTGTACATAGGATTGGGTCAGTTGGAGACCGTGTAAATATTATAAATCTAGTTACTGAGAACACCGTTGAAGAAAAGATGATTAAAGCTCTAGATGAACGAGATGAACATTTGAGTAACTTATTAAAGTCCCAAAAAGAGTTTGGAAGATGGCTTACTTGCAATGAAGATGAGTAGGGTGTAGGATTTTTAAATTAAATTAAAGGGGGCTTCATGTTCGGTTTTAAAAGTTGGAGAAAAAAACGTGACGTCTCTTGGTTGAAAAAATATAAGCGCGAAGATTTCGTTAGAGAGCGCGTAACCGTTATTGACTTTAATGGCATCTTCGGATTGTGGCGAACACGAGATGAGAAACATTCCGTTGGGATTCATCTTGGTGGGCCTGCCTATTTTGTTTATTATTTTGACGGTGCTATTTGTGATTACTTTGATGAGATAGTTTCTGCGGAATACTTTCCTGTTTTTGAAAGTATCTTACAAGATGTTTACAAAGAATTACACGCAGGTAAAGTTTTATTAGAATCGAAGTACTCTGTATGATAAAAATTTCTAACTCGGAAATAAATACCTTTCTTGACTGCCCTCGACGTTGGTACTTTCAATACTATTTAGGTTTAAGCAAGAGGAGTGACGGTTCCGAGCAGGTAACGGCGCTCACATATGGAACTCGAATACATAAAGCCTTAGAAGGTTGGTACATTCCTGACGAGGCTGCGCGTGTTAATCCGCGTGAAGCTATCCGAAAGATTTACTCGGAAGATGAAGCGAATGTCTTTGCTGCTGGTGGAGACATGGATAAGTATCGTGAGGATCAGAAAAGTAGTTTGTTTCTTATTGATTACTACATGGATAAGGTTGAAAAAGAAGGCTTAGATCTTGGTTTAAATTATGTAGCTGCTGAACAGAGTTATGAAGCACAGATTGATGACGAGATTATTTTTAGAGGACAGATAGATTGTATTGTGGAGAGAGAAAGTGACGGTGCTCGCTGGAACATAGATCACAAAACTTTTAAATCGGTAGCACCTGAAATACAAGTTGCACATTTGAATACACAATTTCTCGGTTATATGTTTTTGTATCGTGAAAATAATGAAGGATACCTCGCTGGATCTATAATGAATATCTTTAAGAAAGTAAAAACCTTACGAGCTAAAGACATTATTCATCGTGAATACATACGTCACACTCAATTGGAGACGGACAACTATGCTCGCAGACTTAAAGTCATAGGTAATGAAATTTTAAAACTAAAAAATAAATTAGATGATGGTGCAGATCCTACTACTGTCGCATACCCACATGTAACAACGAATTGTACATGGAAGTGTCCATTTATAACTGTGTGCGGTATGTGTGACGATGGTTCAGATTGGGAGGGTATGTTGAATGCACACTTTGAAAAGTATGATCCTAATGCTCGGTATGAGGAGAGTAAAAATGAAGTTCAATGACGCACAACAGGTTCGTATTTGTGAAATAGCCGAAGCCATCTATTGGCAGGCTGTGACCGACAGTGGAGGACTATTCGTTGAAGATGCTTCTGATCTTGAAATTATAAATAATAAAGTTTACGAGCAAGGAAAAGCCTTGTTGCGTTACCTTGAGGACATCACACTAGACGACGTAGACACGATTAAATTAGAGACACCTACGAATAAAATTATTAAAAAGGGGAACAAGTAATGACTTTCAGGAAAGCATCGGACATTTATCCTATAACTACAATAAAATATCCTAATTGGTATGAAGTTGAAGTAATCATGGACGAGCACATTGAGGATTACACAGCACCTATTGAGCTTGAGTCTTTCGAGCATTATTTATACGGACAGACTCGTATTGCTGAGGGTTATTATGTGGGTGACGTTGAGATGTGGTTAAATAAAAGACCTGTTACTGATTAATTATGAGTGAAGAAGAAGTCCGAGAATTACTAAAAACAGCTCGTAATGCTAATGAAGCTTTTTTAATTATTAAAAAATCTAAGTTAGGTATAAAGGGCGGTCTGGATCTATGGTACGCTGAGGAACGTAGGAGAACGAAAGAATATTTCAGAGATCGGCATCGTAGAGAGATCAATAGGGCTATTTATTTTTTGAAACGTAATGGTTATAAAGTAGTGGAAGAAGATAATTAATACGCTCCGCTAACTGTGTACCCGCTGTCCCAAGCTTGTTCTCTATCGAGAGTTTCTAACGCTTCTTCCCGCGTCTCGAATCCTCGTACTTTAGAGTCTGCTTTAATGATAAGATCCTTACGGAGGATGTAGGCAGAGCCTTCTTCGGTAGCATACTCTGCAATATCTCCATTGAAGCTGAACTGCTCAAATTGAAAATCAACGAAGTCTCGAATTGCTCGTTTCTGAAGTTTCTTTACAGCGTCACCTTGCTGTGTTGGTAAGACGTCGAGGATTTCCATAAGATTTCCTACAAGATCGTTGATAATTTCGTGTGATAGGAGGGCATATCGTTGCCCATCTACTAAGACATTTGACCAAGGGCCGTGTTTGTACGTGACTATTTTTTCGCTCATTTGGAGCTCCTTTTACTTTGACTGTTTACTTTGACTTGCCCGAAGGCATACTTATTATATCATATCAAGCAATATAAATCAATTAATCAGGAAATCCCCAAGTATATTCTGTACTATTATGTACAAACGGTTTTGTAGTATCGTTGTCCATCCAAGTCATAATATCTTTGGGTATGGTGGCGTCGATGCTTCTTTTAATGTAGAGCGCTATTAGCAACTGTGCTTCTTCAATAGCTCCTGGACCGTGTGATAGGTCTTCTGCGATTTCCTCGTAGATTTTACCTATGTAAATTTTATTCGCCATTGGATACGTCTTCCTCTTGGGGCGGAACACCTTCAGTTTCTTCCGTATCCTTTGGCTCTTGTTCTTCCGATGAGGAATCGGAAACCTCGGTATCATACAGTGCGTAGAAAATTAAGTCTTTGCTTGGAGATTCTTCGGGCTGTATGAATGAGTTTGTTGTGGCAATTGTTGAGTAGTGTTCAAACAACTCGTCAGTGCCTTCTGAAAATATACCATGAGAAACGTAAAGTGACAACCTCTCCGCTGGAATTTTTAATTCCTTTGCAATCTCAACGGCTGTTCTTCCTGTGTCTGCAATATCGTCAACAACAACAAAATGTGTGTCTGGTTTTAGAAGAAACCCGTAAGGATCTTGTGATGGTAGTGGATGGTGTAAAAATTTAGGGCAAGCAATATATCCTGAGAAACGCTTGTTGAAGTCTCCTGCTTTTTGGAAAAATTCGATGTAACGTGCTGTGGATACAAGGATTGGTCTTTGCCTTTTTGTTAGGTTAGGTAACTTAGTAATGAAGTGGGAGATGTTATTGTAGAGATCTTGTTCACGAACATAGAGTTCTAGGTTGCGTGATTGTTCTATAAGGAGTGAGAGTGCCTCGCTATGTGGATCATAGGTGACAATCGTTAGTGGCGTGCCCCGACGTTGAGCATCAAGGGATTTGATGAAGGCAGAGAGATCAGAGTGTGGTGGATGGTCACTTCTCGTAAATGGAAAGTATGGGATGTGAAGGATGTTATGCATAGATGCTAGTTGTATCGCGGCAACTACACCTTCTGCATCTCGTATGCGAATAATTGGCTGTTGGTTAAAATCTATTGGGAGGGGTGTAGATACAGCTCCGTCACTATAGACGATAGGTGATTCAATGTTAGTATATACGGATTTCATAAAGTTTTATTTTACCTTATATTAAATCATTTTGCAAATACTATTAAAGTTCTCTTTCTTTAAGCATTCCAATCAAATCAATCTTTGGTTGCATATAGGTTGAAAGATTATAGGCATTTTCAGCAGTTTTCAATAAACCTTCAGAACTATTACAGCTGCCGCAGAGAACTCCTCGCACACACTTACCACATGATTTAGCCCTAGTTGAGCAGCAGTCGTGGTTATGGTCAATACAAAGATTTTCTTTTGAGCCACACACCATGCATTGACTATTTATTAGTCGTTTATATTCTCTAGGATGGATATTATATCTTTTACCACCTTGATGATACCTAGCGTAATCTTCATTACATTCAGTGGAGCATGTGATCTCTAATGGGTGACTAGTTGAATGCGAATATGAAAATGTAAAAGTTTTATCACACCAAACACAAATTCTATCATAAGAATGTTGCTGATTATTTTTTAACCTGCGTGAACATATGTTGGAGCAGAATCTAGTTGTCATTCTTGGTGTGTAGAATTTCTTGGCACAAAACCCACAAATTACCTCATGTTTAAACCTGTTAATTTTTCTGTCTGCATCCTTAAATAATCCCTTATCCTTTAAGTAGTTATACACAGTAGATCTGGATAAATTTAAAGTCTCCACCATCTCATCTAATGTGTGCCCATTTCTGTACATTTCACACACATCTTTTTTATTTTTATTAATTTTAACCAAATAATTAGACATAAGGTTTTCGGCCCTTAGAAATTGGTCGATTGCAGCTACACTCACGTCCACTTTTACAGCAATCTCTTTATTATTTAATCCATCATTATATAGCTCAAAAATTCTTTTTTGAACAGCTTCTGTTAATTTTTTAGTCACACTTAATTATACCCTTTTGTACTGGTATATGTATGAATTTAAATTTCAAATTTTGGAAAGTTGTATTATAGATTGAGTTAAAGTACTTTGACAAGCACAACAACAAGGATAACGACGAGAAGTACGTGAATTAGGTTCCTATAGGTAAGTGTATCACTCTTATTTCAAAATAAATTTTTCCTGGGTATTTATTAAAAGTATATACTTTTTAATATTAATATAATACACCGTCTCTATAGCCTTGTTGGATTTTCTCGTAAACTGGTGGCATCCAGATTTTTAGTGTTTCTAGAGATGCGTCCTGCTTCATAGTATTGATCCAATTACAGCAGAGAACAACATTACCTTTTACATAGCCTTTATGAGGGACAACTTTATCAACTGATAACCTACTCTCACGCTTCGGTAAAACATTCGGGTGTGTTCCCATTAACTGTCCCGTATAAAAACAAGCGTAGCGTTGTGACTGGTATATTTCGAATAAAAAATCACTATCTATATTAAAATCTAAAGATTCTTTCTTCGCCCTTGCCTTTAAACCGCCCACACGATCTCGAAAATAATTTGTTAAATTTTTATTACGGTGTAGTACACGATTTTTATTACAACACTCGTTACAACTACCTCTATACGTATTCTTTTTAGGAATATGGAGGAAATTACTAAGAGGTTTTTCTTCCAGACATGTTTTACATACACCATTTCCATTCCGAATGGTTAATTTTATATTTGACCCGTGGGGGGTTAGTCCATGATTATGTAGAATTTTCCTAACTGTGTCCTGCCCTCTACCGCTAATCTCCACAATTTCTCGAAGTATTTTATTACTTTCATGTAGGTTGATTATATTTTCAATCTCAGCATCTGTAATATGGTACGTATTTGTAATCCCCAACCTATTTAATGTACGACCCACTGTGGTGTCATTAATAGATAGTAATCTCGCCACTTCCTTATTATTAAATCCTTCACCGTGAAGTCTGATTATTCCTTGCACCTGCTCATCCGTGAGCTTTTTTACCATAGTAAATTATACCTTATATAACGTTTGTCTACTAGTTTATTTAATTTTATGGAAAACTTGACGCTTGCCTGTTTTTACGGTACGCTTTGTTATTAAATTATTTTAGGGGAGATTTTATGAGTGATACTCGAAAACTAGCGGTTCTTTTATATGGTCGGGCTAAGAGTGGTAAGACAACGCTTGCGGATAGTGCACCAGGACCCAGATTATTGCTTGACGCAGAGATGGGGAGCGATTTCTTAGACAGTGATCAACGGATATGGGATATTGAAAGTGGGCAAGAATGCCCTACCGATCTTGATGAAGATTCAACTGTAGTTGTCTATATTCGAGAGTACGCAACCTTGAATAAGGTGTTTGAGTTTTTAGATGAAGGGACACACCCATTTGAGACTGTGATTCTTGACAGCCTTACTGAAATCCAACAGAGGTACATGGACGACAACGTTGGGACTGATCAGATGAAGATACAGCAATGGGGAGAATTAAAGCGTAAGATCAGTTTAGCTATTCGAGGCTTGCGTGACTTAAAAGCACACTCTAAAAAGCCTTTGAACGTTATTTTTATCGCTGCCTTAGATGAGGTACATTCTGAAAATGGAGAAGTCCGACAAACAATTCTGATGTCTGGTTCAGTGGGTAAAGAGATCCCTTATGTGGTTGATATCACGGCACTGCTTTACTTAGATAAAGAAAACAATGGAGCACGAACTCTGTTTGTAGGCTCACACACGTTGTCAGATACTGGTGATCGTACAGGGTATCTACCTGAAAAGATTGTAGACCCCGACTTCTTAGAAATTCTTAACGTAATTGAAGCTGGAGCTAAAAAGGCGAAGGCTGCGCGAAAAGAAAAGCGAGCTCGTCTCGTTAGTAATAAATAAATAAAATAAAGGAAAAAGGAAGAGGAAAAATGGCTACAATATCTTTTGCAGATATTCTAAAAGACAGTGATATCAAACTAGCAGCTGAACAAGTTGAATTTAAATTAATTGAAGATGGAGATTACGAATGCGAAATCGTTTCAGCAGAAGCTGGAGTTTCACAAGCTGGTAATCCTAAAATTACTCTTACCTTGCAACTTGAAGGATCAAATCGCAAGCAATGGTACATTCTGAACTTCTCAGAAAATGCAAAAAGCCGTGCAATCACATTGCGCACACTAAAAAGCTTGGGCCTTGACCCTGCTGAACTTATTGCTTCTAAAGCAGATCCTAACACTGTGTTTGTTGGTAAGCGCGTAGTTGCTGCCATTATCACAGATGAGTGGGAAGGCAAGCAGAAGAACAAAGTTAAGTGGATTAACCCAGTTCCTGGTGTTGATTACACAACTGACCTTTCTAGCGCTGCAGTTAGTGCTCCACCAGCTAGTCCTTTTGGTTAATTATCAAGGATGACAATTAACTAAGAGTGGGGGTAATTTTTCATGGAAGAAAGTATTGAACCTAGTTCGATATATTTAATCAGCGATGCACGGACGGAGCTGATAGATCTGTGGGTGGAAGGGAACTCCGAACCGTTCAATTATATTGAACTGTCCATTGATTACTCCTATGTGGATGATGCGGGCGAGTCTATGACTTTCCCGCTTCCTCCTCTTTGCTTAGATTTAGATGCATTGATTGAAATGAGTGCTCTGATTAGTAGAGCAATGGTTAGGCTGGAAGATGCCAACCCAGTGGACATAATGGGTTGGAGCCAAGACCTAGAGTTTGATGAAGATGACGGGTGGGACCCCAACGCGGGAAATCCGCTAGATTAGTATTACGGGAAGTGGCGCAATCTGGTAGCGTACTCCGTTTGGAACGGAGGGGTTGCAAGTTCAAATCTTGCCTTCCCGACCACTTGACTTTTAATTTATATTATGTTAAATTTTGGTAATGATTATAGATCTGGACGTTCTGCGCAAATATGAAGAAGATAAGTTAATTACTTGTCGTGCGCATGAGAACGGTGAATTACTGATTTGGAACTACACGCAGCGTTGTCAGTTTGACCGCATTTGGGACGACATCACAATGCAGTGTCGTGGATTGATTACAGATGTGGATGGTAACGTACGAGCGCGTCCTTTTCGGAAGTTTTTTAATTTTGGTGAGCATGAGGGCGGAGATACGTTGTCTTTGGCTGGTGCTTCAGTTACTGAGAAGTATGATGGTTCGTTAGGAATCATGTACCACGATGGTAATGGATATGCTTTGGCGACTCGTGGTAGTTTTTATAGCGATCAGGCCATTAAAGGCACTGAGATGCTACAGAGTCTGTTTGAAGAATTTGGGTACTCTTGGGTGCGCAATGACGTGACGTATCTCTTTGAAATTATTTATGCCGATAACAGGATTGTCGTTCAGTATGACGAAGAATTTTTAGCGCTGTTGGCTGGTTTCCACACAGAAACTGGTGAAGAGATTCCACATGAAGAATTACCTTTAGAAAAGCTGAAAGCACAGCGCTGGGTTGATTTTAAAGATTTCAAAGATTTATATGATCTTGAATCAGATAATAGCGAAGGACTTGTTGTTCGCTTTGCTGATGGATTGCGTCTTAAGGTTAAGTGGGACGAATATGTACGACTACACCGAATTGTCACTGGTGTGACGGCTAAGAGCATCTGGGAGTGTCTGAAGAACGGTGACAGCTTAGATGAGATCTTGGAAAGAGTTCCTGACGAGTTTTATGATTGGGTTCAGAAAGTACGGGAAGATTTATTAGCTCAATATTCTGACTTGTTATTACTTGGAAAACTTTTATATGGAGAAGTAAAAAATCTACCGACAAAGAAAGATCAGGCATTATATATGAAAGATTCTGATCCTGTAAGTCGCTCAATTGCCTTTTCTTTAATAGATGGTAAGGAAGAAAGAGTTCCTGAAACTATTTGGAAAGCAATAAAACCCGCATACGAAAAACCGTTTAAAAAGGATATTGATGGCTAAATTACTGATGTTAAAAGGATTACCTGGTTCAGGTAAATCAACTCATGCTCGTGAACTTGCGAAGAATGGCTATGTTCGCGTCAATAAAGATGATCTTAGAGCAATGTTAAATGACGGCAAATGGAGTAAAGCTAACGAAAAGTTTGTTCTCAAGGTTCGCGACTTTATTGTTCGAGAAGCATTGACGGATGGTAAATCTGTTGTTGTTGATGACACTAATTTAGCTCCCAAGCATCGTGAGGTGTTGGCTGATATTGCTAAAGAATTCGGAGCTACTTTTGAAACTAAGTTTTTTGATGTTGAGCCGGAGGAATGTATTAAACGTGACTTAAAACGGGCTAATAGTGTTGGACAAAAAGTTATTTGGGATATGTACAACCAATTCTTACGTAAACGTGAAGTCTATGTTCCTCCAGAAGATAAACCTGAAGCGGTGATTGTAGATATAGATGGAACACTTGCGCACATGTGTGGACGTAGAGGCCCTTATGAATGGGCTAAAGTCGGTGGTGATGACGTTGACAGAACTATTGCTGACTTAGTTTTTGATATTCGAAATGCAGATCATAGACTACAAATTATTTTTCTCTCTGGGCGTGATTCAATTTGTCGCGCTGAAACCTTGGCTTGGTTAAGACAATATTCGCTTGATAGCCATAGCGTTTTGTTTATGCGTCCTGAAGGGGATATGCGTAAAGATTCCATCGTAAAGCGAGAGCTTTTTGATGAGCATATTCGAGATAACTATCAGGTAAAATTTATTTTAGATGACCGCAATCAAGTTGTTGAAATGTGGCGTGACATGGGACTAACATGTTTTCAAGTTGCTGAGGGAGATTTCTAGTGGAAGAATATCACAAGATAGAAACATTATTTAAACGTGAGGATGCTAAGCCGCACAATATGATTTTAGGAGAATATAGAGATCCAACTGTTGAATCCTTGAAAGATGTGGAATGGATTTTTACAGAGAAGATTGATGGCACTAACGTGCGTGTATTCTGGGATGGGCATAAAGTTACTTTTGGTGGACGTACGGACAACGCGCAGATGCCTACATTTCTATTTACACACTTGGAAGAAACCTTTGGCGGATCTGTTAATGAACAGGTCTTTGAAGAACACTTCGGGAATGCTGAAGTTATGTTAATTGG
>Ga0075163_10008394_pt1 | contig 13613 bp, 5 predicted proteins | sample JI1023141ADNA_FD_71478 | JGI IMG/M metagenome (GOLD analysis project Ga0075163, IMG submission 71478) | Wastewater effluent complex algal communities from Wisconsin, to seasonally profile nutrient transformation and Carbon sequestration -... | ecosystem: Engineered > WWTP > Effluent > Algae...
AACAAACGCCACTGCGAAGGCCCGCCGGCATTCTCGACACCGATCGAGATCGCCACCTCGGCACCTTCGAGAGGCTTTTCGAGCTCAAACAGCGCCTGCACCGGCTTGTCCGGTGCCACCGAGAGCACGGATTTCGTTTTGCGGTCGTTGTCGAGCACGTTGGCATGCGTGGCGTCGATGGCGTGCAGCTTCGCTTTGCCGATCTTGAGCTCGCTCCATTGAAAACTGGCCGAAGGAGCCGTGGTGGAGCATTCGAGACGCAGCGCGGTGATTTTGCCCGCTGGCAGCTTCGCCCGGATCACGATGTTGTTGGCTCGCGTTTCCTGCGGACCGATCAAAACGGCCTTGTCCACGATTTGAGGCGGATTGTCGCCGCCAGTGGCCTTTTGCGGCTCCAGCGGCTGCCAGTCGATCTTTGTCGCCGCGAGCTTTTTCGCCCAAGGTTCGAGATCACCCGCTGCGAGGCCTTTGAGCTGATCTTCGACCGGTTTTAGCTTCGCATTCAGCGCGGCGATTTCCGCTTCCAGGTCCGGCTCGGGCAGTTTGACGAATGGCGGCGCGTTTGTGCGCACCGGATTGCTGTAAAGGCCCACGCCGCGTTCCGGCACATTGTGGAAGAAGGCCTTCATCGCGTAAAAGTCGTGCTGCGTGAAGGGATCAAACTTGTGATCGTGACAGCGGGCGCAGTTGAAGGTCTGGCCCAGCCAAACGGCGGCCGTCGTCTCCACGCGGTCGGCCGTGTATTCGGCCAAAAACTCCTCCGCGATGATACCGCCCTCCTCATTGAGCATGTGATTGCGATGAAACCCCGTGGCGATTTTTTGCTCCAGCGTGGCACCCGGCAGCAAATCCCCCGCGATCTGCTCGATGGTGAACTGATCGAAAGGCATGTTCGCATTGAACGCCTTGATCACCCATTCCCGCCACGGCCACAGCTCGCGATCACGATCCACCTGGTAGCCGTTCGTGTCCGCAAACCTCGCCGCATCCAGCCACCCGACCGCCATGTGTTCGCCGTAATGTGGGGATTGAAGCAACCGGTCAATAAAGTCATTCAGGTCAATCCGGTCATTCAGGTCATCCGGCGGCAGCCCCGTGAGATCCAACGCCAGCCTCCTCATCAAAGTTTCCCGCGAAGCCCTCGGCGCAGGCTGAAGCCCATGCTTCTTCAACTCCGCCCGAATGAAATCATCAATCGAGTTACCCGACTTCGGCTTCACCGGCGGCACAAAAGCCCAATGCGGCTCATACTTCGCCCCCTCGGCGATCCACTGCTTCAGCGTGTTTTTTTGCTTCGCCGAGAGCGTCTTGTGCGACTCCGCCGGCGGCATCAGATCATCCGCATCGGAGGTCGTGATGCGTTCGATCAGCGTCTGCGGCCCTAGCTTGATCAGTTCCTCCCGCACATCGAGCCGCAGATCGCCCTTGCGGTTGTTTTTGTCCGGTCCGTGGCAGTAAAAGCAGTTGTCGCTGAGGATCGGGCGGATGTCGCGATTGAACGACAGCTCCGCAGCAGCAGCGGTGGAAGCGAGAAGGGTCAGCAAGAACCAAGAACGGAGAAAAAACATCCGCAGTCATACGCCGCAACACACACAGCTCACTCAGGCCTGCTTTTTCTTCACCGGCGTGCTTGGTAGCGAAGAAACATTCAGCGTGAAGGGCATCGCGGGCTGTTTGCCGAGAAGTTGGAGATCAAACCACTCAACCATGCGCTCCGTGTCCTGTTGCATCTCCTGCCAGCCGCCGTGGCCGGCTCCCTGGCGGATGACGAGTTCACACACGGTTCCGACTTCATGGCAGCGCTTCAAAAAGCGCTCGGATTGCGTTATGGAGACCTGCGGATCGGCGTCGCCATGCACAATGAAGATGGGCGGCTGGCCTTTATGGACCCAGTAGATCGACGACAGCTCACGCCCGAGTGCCTCGCGACCTTCCGGCGTCGCTGCTTTGGGGCCAAACGCGGCGGCGTAGGCTTCGAGCTTGCCGATGCCGACGGCGTTGTCGCCGGGCTCAAACCAGTTCAGGTAATCAGTGGGCGGGTAAAAGCATGCCACGGCATTCACCGCACTGCTTTCGCGATCAATCGGGTCAGCCGCCTTCGGATCACCCGGCCCACCACGAGTGGCGAGCATCAGACTGAGGTGCCCACCCGCGCTGCTGCCTGTGACACCGAGCTTTTGCGGGTCCACGCCATGCGCTGCGGCATTCGCCCGGACAAAACGCACCGCCCGATTCAGATCGGCCACGATCTCCTCGACCTGAAATCTCGGCTGCGTGCCATGCACGACGACGAAAGTCGTGTAGCCCGCCTTCGGCCACCCGCCGTCGCTGATGCCTTTGTGGTTCGATTTCCACCCGCCGCTCACGATCTTGATGATGCCCGCGCCATTCGGCTGCGCCGGTTTAAAGACATCCATCGTCAGCGCCACGCCGTCGTGTTTCGTGTAAATGACATCACAAACGCGCTCCGGCTCTTGAGCGAGAAGAGATGTGGCGAACAGAGAGAGGAAAAGGAGATGTTTCATGGGGAAGATGGTTAAAACTAGACGCCCCAATGCTGCGCGATCTTCTTCTTCAAGAACTCCACGCTCCGCGCGAGCTGCTCCATGCCATCGACGCCGTCTTCGATGCTGATCCAGCCGTTGAAGCCTTTGCTCTTCAGTTCGGTGAAGATGGCGTCGTAGTCGTTGAGGCCTTTGCCGATCTCGCCGTGGCGGAGGCGCTTGGCGTAGCCCTGGGCGCCGCCTTCTTCTTTGCGCAGGTCTTCGATGGTGCCTTCGGCGAGGTAGCGGTCGCTGGCGTGCATGGTGACGACGCGATGCGAGACGCGCTTTAGCAGCTCGATGGGATCTTCACCAGCGAGGTAGGTGTTCGAGGGATCGTAGTTCACGCCGAAGTTCGGGTGATTCACGGCATCGACGAGCTTGCAGAAGACATCCATCTTTTGTGCGAACTCGGGATACTCCCAGAAGTCGTCTTTGTAGTGGTTTTCGATGATCAGCGTGATGCCGCGCTCCTGCGCATACGGCAGGCAGGCCTGGATGGAGTCGGCGGCGAGCTTCACACCCTCGTCGAGGCTCAGCTCGGGCCGACGCTGGCCGCTGAGCACGCGGCAGTAGCTGCCGCCGAGCGTGTGCGTCATGTCGATCCAGCGTTTCTGCTTGGCGATCTCCTTTTCGCGGAACGCGGCATCGGGATGCGTGAAGTCAGGCGAGCAGCACATCATCGGGATGACCTTGCCCGTGTCCTCGACCTCCTGGCGAAAGCGCGGCCAGTTCTTCTCATCGGCCATCTCCAGAAAGCCCGCATACCACTCCAGGCCCTGCACATCGAGCGTGGAGGCGAGCTTGATCCATTCAGAGACGGTCATCGTCCCTTCTTTGCAAAGGGCGACCATGAAGGCTTTCGGGAAGGCGGCGAGTTTGGGCATGGCGGTGGAAATGTCGAATGCTGAATGACGAATGAATGAACCAGCAGTTATCGCTCTAGCCACGACAATGTGTGTGCGATTTGCGACTCGTGGCTTCGAGTGCCACTCGAAGCTAAGGCCGCTCCACCACGAGCCGCCAGAAGCTGCCGCCTGTGGTGAAGTCGGGGTCGGTGATGGTGATGATCTGGGTGGTGGGGTTTTCGTCGGCGGTGACGTTGCCTTGCTCGGTGATCTGGTTGGTGGACAGGTCGAGGCGGTAGATCTCGGTCCAGCCGCTGAGGGTGCTGCTGCGCTGGACGATGTAGCGCAGGTCGGTGACGCCGGGTCGCCAAGGGAAGCTGAACTGATAGGCGGGGCCGCTGGGCTGCGGGGTGGAGAAGGGGCTCGTGCTGGGGGCGAGCGGGAGGCCGCGGGTGGCGTATTCGAGGAAGGTGCTTTGGCCGTCGTTGTCGAAGTCGGCGGTGTCGCCAGCGAAGGCGGGGTTGGCGGCGTTGTTGCCAAATTCGGCGAGCTTCCAGGCGTTGTAGGACGTGTTGGCGAGGACGGTGAGGTTGAAGCTGGTGCTGGTGGTGTTGGCTCCGTCGTTCACGGTGAGGGTGATGGTGGCGGTGCCGGTTTGATTGGTGGCGGGGGTGATGGTGACGGTGCGGTTTTCGGCGGTGCCGCCGAGGACGACGTTTGCATTGGGCACGAGGGTGTTGCTGGAGGTGCCGGTGACGGTGAGGGAGGCGGCGGCGGTTTCGGCGTCGCCGATAGTGAGAGCGATGGGCGCGCTGGGCACGCCAGAGAGGGCGACTTGGTCGGCGATGGCGGAGAGTGTGGGTGCTCCGTTTTCATACGCACCGATGTCGGCGAGGCCGACGATGGGGAAGCCGCGCTGGTCGGTGGCAGGGGCGATGCCGCTGGTGCCGTGGATCAGGGTGGCCACGCTCACGATGCCGGTGGCGTTCATCTGGGGCTGGTTCACTCCGGCCAGAGTGCCGCCATCGAAGACGACGATGAATGTTTGGGAGTCACTACCCGTTAAGCCCGTCACGGTCACGCTGCCGCCGATGCCGCCAATCGTGGGCAGGCCGTTCAATGCGGCCTGGATGGTTGTCGCCGAGACGGTGTTGGCGGGTATCACGGTGCTGGCTCCGTTGAAGGAGAGGGTGTAGGAACTCAAGGAAGTGATTTGAATCATCTGCGCCTCGGATTGCGGGATAGGGATGGCGTTGACAGCCAGGCTGCCGACGAGTGGCGGCATCGTCCATGTGGGGCCGCCGTAGTCTCCCAGCACGGCGAGCTGCGGGTCGAGTGGAGCGCCACTGTTGCCGACGTAGTCGCCAAAGGCGTTCGGCAGGCCGGCGGGAAATTCGGCGAGTGGGCCGCTCCCAGCGCTGTTGCTGCCAATGAGATTGACGCCGTGACGATGGAGCAGAAGATAGGGATGTGTCGTCGATACGCCGCCGATGTCGGCCTGGTTGGTTGGGAAGTTTCCGGCGAAGATGCAGTTCGATACCGTCAGCGTGTTGGATGAGTTGCACGAAATGCCCTTGCCGCCGACGCTCACCGTGTTCGCAGAGAGCGTGCAGTGCGTCAGTGTGAGTGTGCCAGAGGTTGTGTGAATCGCGCCGCCTTGGTTGGCTGTGTTTCCCGAGAGCGTGCATTGTGTCATCATCAGCTTGCTGGAGTTGGTGGATGACACGCCGATGGTGCGGATCGCCCCGCCTTGGTTGGCTGTGTTTCCCGAGAGCGTGCATTGCGTGAGCGTGAGCGTGCCGGTGGTATGAATGGCGCCGCCAAAGACGCCCGTGTTCCCTGAGAGAGTGCATTGCGCCAGCGTCAGCGTGCCTTGGTTCAAAATCGCGCCGCCGTTTCCGCTGCTCGTTGTCCCCGCTCCATTCCCAGCGGTGAGTTTGAGGCCACGGAGGGCGGCGCTGCCGTTGCTGGGGATGGTGAAAAGGCGGCCCGTGCCGCCGCCGCTGATGATGGGACCGCCGGAGCCATCGATGGAAAGTGTGTCCGCGCTCTCCAAATCCGTGAGCACGATCTCGCTGCTCAGGGTGATGGTCTGGCCGGCGAGCGCAGGAGCGAAGACGATGCGCCGCGAACCGTTCTCCAGGAGCGCTGCCGTAATTTGCGTTCGCAGGGAGCCGGGGCCGGAGTCGGCGGTGCTGCTCACGGTCAGCGTGGGAAGGCTGGCGACGGTGATGATGAAGGTCTGCGCAGCGCTGAGATTCACCTGCGGTGCCACGCCGCTGCCGCTGTCCTGCAATCGGACGGTGACGGTGGCTGTGCCGCTCTGCACGGGTGCAGGAGTGAACGTGAGCGTGCCATCGGCAGCGATGGCGGGCTGCTCGCTGAAGAGCGCGGGATTATCGCTGCTAACGATGAAGGCAAGCATCTGCGCACTCTCATTCGCAGGGCCGGGGCTGATGGCCGTGGCCCAGCCTGGCACGGTGCGCCGGCCAGAGTTCATGACGACATCGGTCTGGTCCGCACCCTTGATGAAGGAGGGCACGTCATTCACCGGCTCAATCGTGATCACGAAGGGCGTGGTCTCACCCGACGCGGAGTCGGTGATCGTGATGGTGGGAGAGCCGTGCGCATCCTCGACTGGCACGACCATGACGCTGCGGCTGCCACCGCTGCCGCCGAGGATGATGCCAGCATGGGGGACCAAAGCGGTGTCGCTCGAAGTGCCGATGAGTGAGCCCACCGTGCCGACGCTGAAGGGCAGTGCCGGGGTCACGCTGCCCTCTGCGATGGTGACGGACGCGATGCCGCCGAGCTGCGCCTCGAATGCGCCGACATCGGCATCGCCATACATGGAGACGCCACGCTGGTCCGTGGTGAAAAGCGGCAAGGTGATGCGGTTGAGTGCCAGGCTGTTGTAAAGCAGCGGCCTGATCTGCGTGGGGCCGCCGGAACCCCCGAGCGGCCCGACCTGCGGCGCGAGCGGCGTGGCCTGCGTGCCGACGTAGTCCCCGTTGGCATTTGGCAGGCCGACGGGGAATGTGTCGTCCATAAAATTGTTGTTGCCGATGAGGTTCGTGCCAGAGCGGGTGATGGTGCCGCTGGCGGAGGCGGGCTTCCACACGTCCGGCCCGAGAGTCGACGCCGCACTGTTCCCCGCGATGAGGCAATTCGTCAGCGAGAGCGAGCCGCCGAGGATTCTGACCCCACCGCCTCCGTGTTGCAGGAAACTGTCGTCGCTGGTCACGACGTTCCCCGAGACAGTGCAGTGCGTGAGCGTGAGCGGGCCGCCTTGGTTGAAGATCGCGCCGCCATCCTGCGCGGTGTTCCCCGAGAGTGTGCACTGCGTCAGCGTCAGCGGCTGCATCTGCCCGCCACTGGCATTGTAGATGGCGCCTCCCCGGGCCAAATTGGACGTGTTGTTGCCCGAGAGTGTGCATCGCGTCAGTGTCATCGTGCCTTGATTGGAAATCGCGCCACCGTGACTGCCCGACGCATTACCCGAGAACGAGCACTCCGTCAGCGTCACATTGCCTGTGGGGTCGCTAAAAATCGCCCCGCCGCGGGTCGCGACATTTCCCGTGAAGTTGCACCGCGTCAGCGTCAGCGTTCCCGAATTATAAATGGCTCCGCCAAAGATGGCCTCGGCAACCACTGACCCCGTGAGAAAGCCGCCTGTGAACGTGACCCCACTGAGGATGACCGTCTTCCCGCTGCTCACGGTGAAAATGCGGTTCGTGCCCGCACCCGCATCGATCGTCAGCCCGGCAGGAAGGCTCGTGGTGTCGAAAAGGAGGTCGTCATTGAGCACCACCGCGCTGCCCAGCGTGATGGTCCCGCCGGAGAGCGCGGCATCGAAGAGGATGGTATTCGCGCCCGGCACCGCCTCGGCATTCGCGACCGCCTGCCGCAATGAGCCCGCGCCGGAATCGGCGGTGGTAGTGACCACCAGCGGCAGTTCGCGGAGCTGCAGCAGATTCACCTGCGGGCCGAAGGATCCCACGCTGGCCACCGTGATGACCTGCGTCTCCGCATCCGCGATGAACGTGCCGGTGGCGATGTTCGGCCCGCCCGAGGTGGTGGAGACGCCATCCACCGTGCGGACGCGGGTGTTGTAACCGGCGCGCGTGTCCGCGATCCAGAGCTGCACGAGATAAGTCCGCCCGACCGTCAACCCGCCGAGCGTGATGGTGCCATTGCTCGCCGTGCTATAGCGCCCAGAATTTAGCGCCGTCCCATACGCCGCGTCGCCGCTGGGATCCGCCGTCGGCCAGAAAACGCCGGCGGTGATGCCGAGCCCCCCCAGCGTCAGCGTGCCCGACCCAAGCGTGTGCGGCCCCGCGCCGCCCGGGTTCGCCGCGAAAGTCACACCATTGATCGTCTGCGGCGTCGCGCTGCCTATCTCCATCGCGCCGAAGAGCGTGCCTGCCGTGTTGACATCGGACGGCCCGGAGACCGTGGAAGTGGTCCAGGTGACGGGGGCGGCGTTCGTCGCCGTGGCGAAGGTGAGGAGCAGCAGGAGGGTAAGTTTTTTCATGGCATGAACAGGGGTTCATGAGCGCCATGCGATTTTCCCCGGCGGAACCGGCAAGATTTTTGGAAAAAGATTTTCCGGCTCTCCAAGCCCTCTCGCTCAGGGACCGCGAACCGGGAATCAAGACGCGGTCAGGCTCCGCTCACGGTGCCTTCTCCGCGGGTGGCGAGGCAGCTTCACTCGCGCCGAGGTCGGCTGTGCCGATGATGGGCGCGCCGCGCTGGTCGTTTGTGATATTGCTGCCCACGGCGGCATCAACGGCCGGACTGCCAGCGAGGGGCGGCATGGTTTGCGTGGGGCCGCCGTAATTTCCCAGCACGGAGAGCAGCAGCGGCGCGGCGGTGCGGGGTGCGGGGCCGGTGCCGCTGCCGGGGCCAGAGTGGACCACGCTTTGCACGAGATTCGCGCCGACGTAGGCGAGCGGGCCTTGGTTTCCGATGTCCGCCGCGTCCAGGGTGGAGGTGTTGCCGGAGACGATGCTATGGGCCAGCGTCCAGGTGCTTTCCGCGCGGCTGTGGATGCCGCCGCCGCTGGCGTCAGGGCCGCTGGCGTGGTTCGCGGTGACGGTGACATGCGAGAGATCCACGGTGCCCATGCCGAAGAGATACAGTCCGCCGCCGATGGCGGCCTTGTTCTCTGTGAACGTGCATTGGCTGATGACGAGGCTGGCATTTTGCACGCTCAAGCCGCCGCCGGTGTGGGCGATGTTCCCCGAGAAAGTGCTGCGGGTGACAGTGGCCGGGCTGAGGGTATGCACCGCCCCGCCTCGATGGGTCCCGTTGCTGACGAGCACCGTGTTCCCGGTGAAGGTGCAGTTCCTGATGGTGAGAGGCCCGCCGGTGGTGGTGCGGATCGCGCCACCGGAACCGTAGGAGTGGTTGTTGGTAAAAACGCAATCTTCCACGGTGAGCGTGCCCTCCACGTAGATCGCGCCGCCCTGGAATTTGCCTGCCGTGCCTTCGCTGTTGCCGCGGGTGAGACTGAGCTTGCGCAGCGTCACCGTGGCCTCACTGGCCACATGGAAAATGCGGGTGCCCTTCGCACCATCAATGATCACTGGAAGGGCGAGCGCGGAGCCGTCCACCATGATGGCATCCGTCCCGGCAAAGACCATCTCGCTCTTCTTCGCCAGCGTGATGGTCTGCCCGGAGAGCGCGGGGTCGAAGACAATCGTGTCCTGCCCCGGACCCGCGATGGCATCCGCGATGGCCTGCCGCAGCGAGCCTGGGCCATCGTTGGCCGTGTTCATGACGCGGATCACCCGACCGCGGAGAGGTGGCTGGAACTGGCTCGCCTGCTGCGGGCGAGACGCTGCCCATTGCACAAAGCCGGCCCAAGACATCGCCAGCAGGAGGCCGAGAAAGATGAGCGCCGCCTTTGCCGGGCTGCGCCGCACCCACTTCACCACGCGCTCGATCCGGCCCGCTGGCCGTGCCGAGATCGGCTCGCCACGCAGCCACTTTTCCAAATCATCCGCCAAAGCCGCTGCAGTGGCATAGCGGGCGCTCGGAGCCTTCTCCAGGCACTTCATCACGATCACGCCCAGATCACGCTCGATGCCCTGCGGAGACCTCGGCGGCTCTTCGGCTACCTTTTTCAGCACCTCGATCATGCTTTCGCCGCTGAACGGCTTTTCACCCGTCACCAGCTCATACAGCACCGCGCCGATGCCATACACATCCGCCGCCGCCGTCAGCGACTGCGTTTCGCCGCGAGCCTGCTCCGGGCTCATGTAATACGGCGTGCCCATGATCTGCCCCGTCACCGTCAGATCGGAATCCAGCCCCATCTTCCGCGCGATGCCAAAGTCCGTCACCTGCGGCTCGCCCTCCGCATCGATCAAGATGTTCCCCGGCTTGATGTCGCGATGCAGCAGCCCGTGCTCATGTGCCGCGTGAATCGCACGCGCCACCTTCACCATCAGTGCCACCGCCTTGCGCGGCTCGCGAAACTCCGCCGCTCGCGAAATCAACGTCCCACCCTCGATCAACGGCATCGAGTAGTAACCCTGGCCCTCAAACTCACCCACCTCGTAGATCGGCACCAGATTCGCATGCTTCAGCCCCGCCGCCGCCTGCGCCTCCGCTTTGAACCGCCGCAGCCCATCATCTCCCTCCACCAGCCCATGACCGCGCAGCATCTTCAAAGCGACGACACGATCCAATGACGACTGCCGCGCCCGAAACACCACGCCGCTCGCTCCACGCGCCAATTCATCCAGCAGCACATAATCGCCAAAATAGCCGATTCGCTCGCCGACAGCCGCTTTGACCTCATCCGTCGTCTCCGCGAGAAAATCTGCCGTCTGCGCACTCGCCTGCAAAAGCTGCTCCACACGCTCCCGCAGCCTCAAATCACCCCCGCAGGCCGATTCGAGGTATTTCGCCCGCTCCAACGCGTCCGCGATGTCTTTCGCGGCGAGGAAGATGGTTTTGGGAGTGAGAGTCTGCATCGAGTGAAGTGGGAAAGGACCAAATAGGAGGAGTGGATGCCAAGGACCAATGAGAGCACGCGGTGTCGCTTATGTCCCTTTTGTCTTTTCAGTCCCTTGTTAAGGCGCAAACCTCACGCTCACGCGGAAGAACCGCGCCAATGGCGGATAAGGCACACTCACCGCCTGCATCTCGGCGTCGGAGGCGAGGAGCGTTGGCGTGGTGGTGCTGGGGGTCCAGATGACGAGGTCGCCGCTGAACTCCACGGTGTAGATCAGCCCGGCACTGAGGTAGTCGCTGCGGCGCAGGAAGACGGCGTCGTATTGTCCGCTCGTGATCGGCTGGCCGCGCTGCGTGAGGATCCCAGCGGCGTGCGCGAGTGTGCCGGTCAGTCCGCTGAACGGATCGGTGCCGAAGGCGAACTCCAGCGTGTTCACACTACCATCGCCATCAGGGTCCGCGTTCGGCCCGGCATGAGAGTTGTTCAGGCCGAAGTTTTGCACCTGCCACGCATCCGCCAGCCGATCTCCCGCATAGCCGCCGAAGTTATCCGCGATGCTGTCCAGCACGGTGAGATTCAGTGTGCCGGTGATGCCTGCATAGCTACCTGCCGCCACCGCAGCGCTGTTTTGATAAACCGTGGCCGCCGTGGCGAGACCATTCGCATCCACGCCCGTGAGCGCCCCGGTCTGCACACTCCACGCGACCTCCGGCGCGGTGAGCATGAAGGTGGTGAGATCATCGAGCACTGGCGCAGCACTGAGTGGCAGCGTGGACAGCTCATTCAGGCTCGCCGCGCCTGCCGCAAGCTGGAGCGTGGTCACTTCATAGAGCTGGCCGAGGTAGCCCTGCTTCGCCGTCGTGCTTGCCACGGTGGCGATCCCGACGACATCGCCCACGCTGCCGCTGTGGGAGTAGGCCGCGCTGGCACTGCGAGCGCCGCCTTTGTCCGCGCTGTCGGTCTGCACCGTGTAGCTGGCGCTGCTGCGCGGACCGGCGTGCAGGGGTGTGGCTAGCAGGAGGAGGAAAAGACTGAAGAGGGATACACCCGAAACCCACTCATTCCTGAGCCGGTTGAAGAAACCGGGTTTCATTCTCCTGCCTTCATTATTCTGCCATTTCAGACCTTCCAATGCCTGATGGCAGGAGAATGAAGGCAGAAGAATGGGGCTGATCGGGTTTCGGCGTTGGCTCAATGATTTCATGGCCGCACCTCCTTCTTCATCGAAACCAGCGCCTTCTCCGCCGCGTCGCCGCCGAGCATCATCTGCTCCAGCTTCGCCAGCCGCGCCTCCAGATCGGCGATCTTTTCATCCTTCGCCTTCATTTCCGCGTCCTTCTCCTCCCGCAGTTCCCGCAGCGCCTGCACGGTCAGGGATTCAAAGCCGGTGATGCTGAGGATCTTCATGCCATCCTCGCCGGTCTGCACCCAGTCCGGGAAATGCGGCTCCACCTCCTGCGCGATGAAGCCCGTCTGCGTCCCTGGCGCATAGCCAGACACTTTCGGGTCCTTGTATTGATAGGTCACGCTGCGCAGCTTCATCAGCCGGTCCAGGGCGCCGGTCAGCGGCTGGATGGCCTTCTTCAGCCGCCGGTCGGAGGAGATGGACCACGATCCGCCACCGGGCTTGAAGGCATTGCCGACGATGGTGAGATTGCCGTTGGCGGCAAAGGAGGCCGCATTCACAAAAGAACCCCCGTTCTGCGTGCGAAGCGTCAGGCCGATGGAGGAGGTGCCACTGTCATCCCGCGCCTGGACAAAGGCCGTGCCGTCACTGCCATCGCCTTCGTAGGCATGTAACAACAGGTGCCCCTTGCCGTAGTAGTCGCCCGTGTTGGTCAGCGTGCCGGTGAAGGTGGGCGAGGCAATCGGTGCCCGCAGCGCCACATTGCCGTTGAGTTTATTGATGGCGGCCAAAATCGTGTCCGTGGCCGAAACCGTGCCCGCAGCTGAAACAAAGCCCGTGAGTGCCTTGCCCGTGACGGTGGTGGCCGCGATGCTCGTGGCGCTTTGCGTGCCAGTGACATCGCCTGCGAGGGAACCGGTGAAGCTGGTGGCCGAGGTGGCATTGCCAGATAGATCCCCGCTGAAGGTCGGAGCCGTCACCGTGCCGGTGAAGGTCGGCGAGGCCAGCGGTGCTTTCGCATTCAACTGCGTCTGTAAAGAACTGGTGACACCATTGAGATGACCCAGCTCCGTATTGTCCACGCTACCGGCACCGAGCTTCGTGGCGCTGATGGCGGCGCTGCTGCTGATGTCCGCGTCCACGATGCTGCCATCCGCCAGGGCGGCGCTCTGAATGCTGCCAGCCGTCAGGCTGGCACCGTTCAGATTCGTCAGTCCCGAGCCGCTGCCCGTGAAGCTGGTGGCAGTGATGGGGCCTGCGGTGCCGAACTCCGAGGCAGTCCAATTGAGGAGAGGCAGGCTGGCGAATTTCAGGTTGGCGCTGGTGGTGTCATAATAGCTGATGGCCGGGTTGCCGCCGATGACGGCCAGCGAGGTATGTTCGCCCACAGCGCCCGCCGCATCCACGGTCACGGTGGTCCAGGTGCCGCTGCCGTCCGCCGCGCTGTTGCGCGCGAATTTCAGGTCGCTGTTGGTGTTGTCCTTGTAGCTGATGGCCGGATTGCCGCCGATGACGGCCAGCGAGGTGTCTGTGCCCACAAAGCCCGCCGAATCCACGGTCACGGTGGTCCAGGTGCCGCTGCCGTCCGCCGCGCTGTTGCGCGCGAATTTCAGGTCGCCGTTGGTTTGGTCCCTATAGCTGATGGCCGGGTTGCCGCCGATGACGGCCAGCGAGGTGTCAGTGCCCACAGTGCCAGTAGCATCCACAGTGACGGTGGTCCAGGTGCCGCTGCCGTCTGCCGCGCTGTTGCGCGCGAATTTGAGGTCGTCGTTGGTGTTGTCATAGTAGCTGATGGCCGGGTTGCCGCCGATGACGGCCAGCGAGGTATGTTCGCCCACAAAGCCCGCCGAATCCACGGTCACGGTGGTCCAGGTGCCGCTGCCGTCCGCCGCGCTGTTGCGCGCGAATTTCAGGTCGGCGTTGTCATAGTAGCTGATGGCCGGGTTGCCGCCGATGACGGCCAGGGAGGTGTATCGGCCCACCACGCCCGCCGCATCCACGGTCACGGTGGTCCAAGTGCCGCTGCCGTCCGCCGCGCTGTTGCGCGCGAATTTGAGGTCTTCGTTGGTGTTGTCATAGTAGCTGATGGCCGGGTTGCCGCCGATGACGGCCAGCGAGGTATGTTCGCCCAC
>Ga0075163_10008396_pt1 | contig 13609 bp, 8 predicted proteins | sample JI1023141ADNA_FD_71478 | JGI IMG/M metagenome (GOLD analysis project Ga0075163, IMG submission 71478) | Wastewater effluent complex algal communities from Wisconsin, to seasonally profile nutrient transformation and Carbon sequestration -... | ecosystem: Engineered > WWTP > Effluent > Algae...
GCCGTTCTACGCGATCGCCGCCGACCGCGACCGCCCGTACCGCGACAAGCTGCGCGCCTACGCGGCGATCGCCCGCGAGCGCTTCGAGGCCGACCGCTTCGAGGAGTTCTGCGCGACCCACCTGGCCCACCTCGACGAGGTGGCCTGGGAGTTCTTCGGCACCGAGACCGCCAAGGGCGCGGTCCGGGCCAAGGTCGCGGCGCTGTTCCCCAAGCACGAGGTCGAGCCGTTCACCGAGCTGTTCTGGAAGCGCATCCAGGGCTGGCGCGCCGAGCCCGGCACCGGCGGCCCGGCCGGAGGTGCCAGCCATGGCTGAGCGCGGCGACAAGGTCGTCGGCCGCTGGCGCAGCGAGCGCCTCGAGCGCGAGGTGACGATGGTCAAGTGGGGGACCATCGGCCAGCCGCTGCTATTGTTCCCGACCGCCGGCGGCGACGCCGAGGAGGTCGAGCGGTTCCAGATGATGGACGTGCTGGCGCCGCTCCTCGACAGCGGCCAGCTCAAGGTCTACTCGTGCGACTCGGTGGCGGGCAAGGCGCTGCTCACCCGCGAGCGGTCACCGCAGCACCAGATGTGGCTGCAGAACCAGTTCCACCACTACGTGCGCCACGAGGTGGTGCCGGCGATCCGCGCCGACTGCAAGACCGCCGACATCCCGATCTGGGCGGCCGGCGCGTCGATCGGCGCGTTCCACGCCGCCGCGGTGGTGTGCCGCTTCCCCGACGTGTTCACCCGGGCGATCGCGATGAGCGGCACCTACGATCTGCGCCGGTTCTACGACGCCCGCGAGTTCACCGACCACTTCTGGGCGTCGTCGCCGCTGCACTTCGTGCCGACCCTGGGCGGCCGCCACCTCGAGGTGCTGCGGACCCGCTTCGTCCACATCCTGTCCGGGGAGGGCAAGGCCGAGGACATCGGCGAGTCGTGGAACCTGGCCAAGGTGCTGGGCCGGGCCGGCGTGCCCAACCGGGTCGACTCCTGGGGCCCGGACTGGCCCCACGACTGGATCACCTGGCGTAAGATGTTGCCGCAGACGCTCGAGCAGTCGCTACGCGAAGGGGTGCGATGACGACGACGCGGGAGCACAAGGACACCGACGGCGCCCTCGACGCCGAACGCCAGCGCGAGTTCACCAGCGCGGTGCTCGCCGACCTGCGCGCGCTCGACCGGATGATCGCCGAGCGGCGGTTCGAGACCGGCGTGCGGCGGATCGGCGCCGAGCAGGAGCTGTTCCTGATCGACGACCAGTTCGCGCCGGCGCGCGGCGTGCTGGCGCTGCTCGACAAGCTGCGGCCCGATCCGCACTACACCACCGAGCTGGGTCAGTTCCAGCTCGAGGCCAACTGCGACCCGCAGGTGTTCGGCGGCGACGGCCTGTCGAAGCTGCACGCCCAGCTCGACCTCCTGGTGGGCAAGGCGCGCGGCGCGGCCCGCGAGCTGGGCCTCGACGTCGTGCTGATGGGCATCCTGCCGACGATGCGGCAGAGCGACCTCGGCCTCGACGGCATGGTGCCGTCGAAGCGCTACATGCAGCTCAACAAGGTGCTGACCGCGATGCGCGGCGGCCGCTTCGAGTTCGCGATCAAGGGCCTCGACGAGCTGACCATCGAGCACGACTCGGTGATGGTCGAGGCGTGCAACTCGAGCTTCCAGGTCCACCTGCAGGTGAGCCCCGAGGAGTTCGCCCGCTACTACAACCTGGCCCAGCTCCTGGCCGGGCCGCTGATGTCGGTGTCGTCGAACTCGCCCATCCTGTTCGGCAAGCGGCTGTGGGCCGAGACCCGCATCGCGCTGTTCCGCCAGGCGGTCGACACCCGCGCCAAGGGCGGCACGATCCGCGAGCAGGAGGCCCGGGTCAGCTTCGGCACCCGCTGGGTGCGGCAGTCGGTGGTCGAGATCTTCAAGGAGGACATCGCCCGGTTCCGGCCGCTGGTCGGCACCGACCTCGACGAAGACCCGATGGCGATGCTCGACCGTGGCCAGGCGCCGCAGCTCAAGGCGCTGCGCCTGCACAACGGCACGATCTACCGCTGGAACCGCGCCTGCTACGGCATCATCGACGGCAAGCCGCACCTGCGCATCGAGAACCGGATCATGCCGGCGGGGCCGAGCACCATCGACGAGGTCGCCAACGCGGCCCTGTGGTGCGGCCTCATGGTCGAGCTGGGCCACCGGCTCGACGACGTGCCCCGGCGGATGGACTTCGATCAGGCCGGCGCCAACTTCTACACCGCAGCCCGCGAGGGCATCGGCGCGCACTTCACCTGGCTCGATCACGAGGACATCTCGGCGCGCGAGCTGATGGTCGATCGGCTGCTGCCGCTGGCCGAGGCCGGGCTGCGCCGGCAGGGCGTCGTCGCCACCGACATCAAGCGCTACCTCGGCGTGATCGAGGAGCGGGTCCGCACCGCGCGCACCGGCGCCCGCTGGCAGCTGTCGTCGTGGAACTCGCTGCGCGATCGCTCGACGCCGGCCGAGCGCGCCAACGCGCTGGTGGCGGCCACGGTCGCGCGCCAGGACTCGGGGCGCCCGGTGTCGGAGTGGGAGCGGGCCCGGCTCGACGAGGCCCACGCCAAGGGCGGCAACTACCGGCGCATCGAGCACCACATGACCAGCGACCTGTTCACGGTGCAGGCCGACGACGCCATCGAGATGGTCGCCAACCTGATGATCTGGGAGCGCATCCGCCACGTCCCGGTCGAGGACAAGGACCACCGCCTGGTCGGCGTGGTCACCCACCGCGCGGTCTTGCGCTTCATCATGGACGGCGGCTCGGCGCGGCGCACCCCGGTGGCCGAGATCATGAAGCGCGACCCGACGACGGTGACGCCGGCGACCCGCACCCTCGACGCCCTGCAGCTGATGCGCCGGCTCAAGGTCGGCTGCCTGCCGGTGGTCGACGACGGCCGGCTGGTCGGGATCGTCACCGAGGAAGACTTCATGGACATCGCCTCGCGGATGCTCGAGGACCAGCTGTCCAAGGACGGCCCCGACCGCACCAGCGACAGCCTCGACCGCAGCGCCGTCGCCGTGGCCAAGGCCGACAGCGAGCCCGCCGACGACGACGTCCCCGACCGCACCCTCGACACGCCGCGCGGCAAGACCCCCGAGCCGCCGGGCAGCTGAGCGCGGCCGTGTCGCGGCGTCAGCTCCCGCGACGGGCGCGCACCAGCGTCGCTGGCGCCGGGACGAGGTCCAGCCGGACCGGGCGCGCCCGCTCGGCCAGAAACGCTCGCCAGCTCGGACGCGCCGTGATCGTCCGGAGTTCGGCTAGGATCAGCGCGGACAGCGTGACCCCCTGATCGGCGGCCCTCGCCTTGAGGCGCCGATGCAATCGCTCCGGAACGTTGCGGATCTGTACGACCTTCGCCATCCGCGGATCATGCGCTTGCGCGAAGCCCATGTCGACGCCCCGGTTGCTTCGCACGAATCGGGGTGCGCGGGCGCCGTGCTTGGATCGAGGCCTGCCGAACGACCGGACGGCCAGCCGTGCGCCTCAGTCGCGCAGGAAGAGCGGCGGCTCCACGACGACGAGATCGACCGCCGCTCCGACGCGCCGCACACAGTAGGTACCATCAGTCTCCTCGTCGAAGAACCGGTCACCCAACCACATGTGGTTCGTCGTGCGCACGCGCAGGTAGACCCGGTCATCCGCGGCGAAGCTGATCGGCTCGAGCTCGATGAAGTACACGTGGCGATGGGGCTGTTCCCGGGCAATCGCATCGAGTTCAGACACCGACGTAACCGTCGGCGTTGTGCTTGCCAGCGCCGCTCGCAGTCCCGCCGGCACCAAGAAGTAGCGCAAGGAGACACCCTGCCCCGTCCCATCGGTGAGAACCCCTTTCTCGACCTCCTGCGCGACAACCCCGCGCAGCACCGACACCGCCAGCGCTTGCTCCTGCCTCGGGTCTAGCCGCGCTGGCACCTCGCAACCAGCGCAGCTGATATCGAGGGCTGGCGCGGGAATGCACTGGCCGCCGGTCACGACATGGGACGGCCGGCAACCGAGCACGAAGGCTATCGAAGCCACCAAGGCGAGCCTAGCGAGCGAGATCAAGAACGACACGATCAACGTCGAGTGGGCCTTGTTGAAAGGGTAGAGTTCGGCCTTCATCTGCGCGACGGCCTTCTGGGGCTCCATCACGCTTCCGTCGGCGGGGTGAGCGCCGCCACCGAAGAGGTTGCACGCATGGCCGAATTCATGCGCGACCATGTTCGCGTAGTACGTCGGGTCCCCGTTCGCCTCCTGGGCGATCCGCTTCCCCTTCATGAAGGTACATCGCGGCAGCTTCCGACCGCGACCAAGGGTTCCAGGTGGCACGGTGACCCCTCGGATGCCCGAAGCCCAGTCTTCGCGAACCTTGTCGCGAATGGGCCGACGCCCTGTTCCGGGGACGACCGTCGGCACCGCATGCTCGTCCATGATTCCGAGTACGAGCTGTAGCGTTTGCATCCGAGACTCGTCGATGAAGTACACGGGAAATGCCAGCGACGACATGTCGCGCCGTTGTCGAGCGCTCGGAACGCTGGACGCGATGCGAACCTTGAAGGAGATCTGATTGGTTGCTAGTTGACCCGGCAATCGATCGGTCCACTTGTCAACGTTCGCCAGATGAGATTCGAGCCTCGTCGAAAACGACGTGCCGAGCGGCGGGAGAAGGCCCGCGAGATCGTACAGATCGATGGTGATTGTGCTTTGCACGGCCGTCCGCAGGTGCTTGCCCTTAGCCCAGCTCCGCGCGTCTAGCACGGGCTCTTCGGTGGCGCGTGTCCCGTCCACAGACACGGGGTTGGGGAGCGCCGTGGCGGCGTTGCCAGACGCGGTGGGCGGGCCGCTCGGGGAAGCGAGGGCCGACGACAGAGCCGGGGAGCCGGCGCGCGACATCAACAGCCGCAGGTACAGGCGTTCGCGTTCTTTGGCGTCAAGCAGGTCGATCGCGCCGATGATCTCAGCGACACTTCTCGCGGCAGCCTCGCGTTGGTCGGGCATAGCTACCGCTCTTCGCCGTTGTTGCCGCCGGACGAACGGCCGTCGACGAGGGTGCCGCTGCCGGGTGGCGTCACGACCATCGCCTCGATGTCTGGATCGCCGAGTTGGCCTTGGCGGATCAGCGCGACGCGGCGCAGGTTGTCGAGCTCACGGCGCCGCACGTCGGCTGCGGCTCGGGACACGTCGATCGCGCGGTGCAGCAGGCGGAAATCTTCCAGCACCGGCTGCGTCCCCGGCAGAGCCTCGATGAATGTTGAGCCGGTCGGCACCACGACGTCCTCCTCGCTCGGCACAGCACGATCGTCAAGCGCGTCGAGCAGGGCTTGGACCTTGGGCAGCACCTCCGCGAACTGGTCGCGCGACATACCTTGGCGTGCGGCCTCGGCGTACCCGACGAGCTCGGTCGGCGTGTAGTTGGCCAACAGGTCCGGGTCGCAGGCGCCATCGCGGTTGTCGAGATAAGGGAGCGCCAGGTACTTGGTCAGCACGTTGTGCTGGCGCATCGGGAACACCATGAAGTTCCCCTTGTAGCCGATGGGCCTCTCGAGATCGGCGATGTCGCCGAGGCGGACGGTGTCGGCCTGCGGGTCCGCCTCGTCGGACACCAACATGGCCTCGATCGAGAAAGGCGGCTGCCACAGCGGTGGCACTGGGGGCACGTCGGGTGTCTCGACCAGGCGATAGTCCAGGTGGCCGGCAAGCCGCGGCACGCGCACGCTGTGCAGCTCGAAACACCGCTGGTCGCGGTCCTCGGCGTTCCAGATCGCGCGCATGTAGTGGAGGATGTGCTGTTTGACGTGGATGCGCAGGCGGCGCACCGCCAGTTCGCTGTCGCGGAAGCGCGCGAGCGCATCGGCGTGTTCCTTGGTCGCCGCCTCGAGAGAGGATGCCGCCTGGGTCAGCCGATCCCGCGCGTCGCGCTCGGCCCGGAGCGCCTGGTCGTAGGTTTCTTTGGCCATCTGCTCGCGGAGCCGCGCGGTGTCGACCGAGCTGTCATCACCGAGGACGGCCTCCGCGGCTCGCTCGAGGAACCCCTCGTTCGCGTCGGCGGCCTGCGCCCGCGCCAGCGCATCGAACGCCCGGGCGACGGCGCCGTAGCGGCTGGCGGTGTCGCGCGTGAGCCGATCGACCTCATCGGAGAGCCGATCGACCAGGCGCCGGAGGCCGTCGCGGTGGTTCTGAAGCTGGCCGAGCCTGGCCTCAACGCCGGCGGCGTCGTGCATCAGGTATGCGAGCGGCGCGTTGAACTGTTCGTCCAGCAGCGCGCGCCGCAGGACCCAGCCGTGGGCGAAGAGCCACGCCCGCGTGATCCGATCGGGCGACGGTACGGCGCGCGCGACCATGACGACCGGCATCATGCGATGCACCCGCTCGGAGACCTGGAAGCGGCGCTGGAGTTCGTAGAATAGGTACGTGACCGGCATCTCCTCGTTCGGGTTGACGATCTTGCCGGTCTCTTCGGCAAACACCTCGCTCGACTCGCTGCTGGTGACCTCGGTCCGCGTCGACGACTTGGCCTCCTGGGCGGCCCGGCGCACGCCTTCGCGCATGAGCTGGCGGGTCTCTTGCGACGAGCGCTCGCTGCCCTGCGTGACGGTCGCCGACGTGTCCGCCGAGAACAGCTCGCCGATGCCGACCGAGCCCTCCGCGGTGACTTCGAACCCCAGGCTCGACTTCGCGGAGTTGACGATGTCTGCAGCGCTGCGCATCGTGTCCTGGGTCTCCGTGCGATCGCTGCGCTCAAGGTTGGTCGCCTGGACCGAACTGCTTGCGCGCCTGTAGGTCGTGCGCGTGACGTAGCTGCGCTCTTCGCGCGGTGCCAGGGTGATCGTCTTGACCAATGCGCCGGCCTGGTGACCGCGCGGCTCCCAGCGCTGGCGATACGTGACGAACAGCCCATAGTCGAGCGCGCGGTCGTCGCCGTCGGCTGCGAACACCTGGAAGGTGTACGGCTCGGTCAGGCGATCTTGTAGCTCGGCGAGGAGCGCCTGATACTCGGGCGTCCGGGGTTCGCCCTGTCCCCAAAGGCTCGTGTCCGGACTGACTGCGATCGTCCCGTCACCGCGGTGGTCTTGCTCGTGGCTCTGCGCTCCGAATAGCGACTCGACGAGCGCGTCGAACGTCGACCGCGCCTGCGCCACCGCTGGCGCGGCCGCCACGTCGCGATGGCCGGCCGCGGCCCCGATCGCACGCACCTCGCCAGCCAGCTCGCGGGTCAATGGGCCTTTGCCCGACAGCGTCCCGCCGTTCGCACCGACCGCGACGCGGAGGTTTGCCGCCGTGGCGATCAGGTCGTCATCGATGTGCTCCTGCCACACGCCGTCGACAGTTCCGAGCAGGATGCCGTAGTCGAACAGCGCGGTCCGATCCGCCGGCCCGGCAGCGAGGTCAAGCCGGTGCAGCCGCGCACCGACGCTCTGCTGGTCGGGACGGGCATCGATGAGCGGCGCCGCGCGACGCGCGATCTCATCGACGATCGCCGCAAGCGTGGCATCGAGGTCCGAGGAGGTTGCCAGGGGTGGCGGGGACGCGGGGGGCGGCGCTGGCAAATCTAGCGAGGGCATCTTGCGCAGCAGGCGACCGCAGTATCGCGCGATCGCGTCCTCGCGCACACGCGCCCGCGCTCCTTGGGCGAACGCGATGGCCTCGACGCGTTGACGTACCAGCTGCGGGGAGCCGGGTGTGGCGCGCAGCGACTCGAGGACCTCATCGGTGATCAGGAGCCGCAGCCGCGCCGGCGCCCCGGCGCGGACGTTTGAGATGCCGTCGCGGACGGCCCCGGCAACCAACACCGGCAGCTCGGTGCCAGGTACGAACACCCGCGGCCGCCCTTTGCGAGTCACGCCCAGGTCGGCCAGCAGCCGCGCGATCACCTCGTCGCGAGCCGCAGTCGTCTCCTGCCGCTTGGCTCCGACGCGTGGTGCGAGTATCGCCGAAACCCCCTGATCAAGCGCAGCACGGCGGGCCTGATCGCCGGCCGCGCGCGCCAGGAGCATCAGCGGGTCGGGGACCGTCACGCCACCGTGGTTGGGCCGGACGACGCCAGCCGCAGCCAGTGTGGCGTCGTCGACCCAGATCTCGAACACCTCCTGCCCGCCCGCGACCATGCGCGGCGGCGCAACCGCCAGCGGCTTGTCGAACGTCGAGCCGAGCGGCGCCTCGACCATGAGCCGCAACGCATGGGGAGTGTCCGCGGCCTCACCGCTGATGACGAAGGCGCCCGCCTCGGCCGTGACCGCCGAGCCGAGTTGCCGCTCCGCGCCGCCGTCGAGCAGCCAGACCGCTCGCACGACGAGCCCCGCGACGCCCTGATGGCTCTCCCGCACCTGTACGCGCCCCGCGATCGTCTGCTTCGCCATCGATCCAGTCCCTCCGCGACCGCGCTACCGATTGCGCCGAATCGCCCGATGATGCTAGGCGCCGCCAGCGGCGAACGCAAGCTTGATTCTCGAGAGATGCACTCGGCGGGCGTGGGTTGCCACTCGATATCGTAGTGGCTCGACCAGCGACGCATCGTCCGTTGGCGACGATTCAGCGACCGCGCAACTCTCCAACGAAGCTCGAGAGTTCGATGCGAGCAACGCCTGAGGACAACTACGGGTCCGCGTCCAGCAGCGGATCTGCGGCGACCATGTCGCGCGAAGGCTGGAGTCCAAGCTCGTCCATCAGGGTGCTCTCGAGGTCCATGAGGTGTCGCGTTCGAGCCACAAAGAACGCGGCGCTGTCATTGGCCTGCAGCGCTTCCCAGGCCAGGCCATCGATGCAATGGCTGCGCAAGACCTCGTCGCGCTCCTCGGCGGGCAGCGCCAGGAGCTGAGCACGAGCGCCGTCCCCGTCGTGCGTCGGCAGGAAGATGCGGTTGGCTGGCGAGCTACCGTCCGGTCCGGTCGCTCTTGGGAACACCTTCGGGACGCCAGCCGCGTCGTCACCGGCAAGGAGTGCGACGATGTCGACGAGCGAATGCCGCCGCTGCAGGGGCCCCGCCGGGATCAGCGTCGCCAGGAGCAACGCACGCACCCGTGCGGCGCGCAGATCGAAGCGGACCGGAAACGGCTTGGGCGCCTCGGCAAAGGCTCGGAAGGTCGTCGTCTCACCCTTGCCGAAGCGAGCCATCTCATCGAGATCCTCGTTGACCTGGGTCGTGTTGCCTCCGGCGAACCACCCGGCAAACGAGGTGGCGAACAACCAGCGCCGCAGCGTTTGGCTGCGGGCGGCGTCGAGGGCGCTGCCATCTAGGACCTGCGACAGCAGTACGAGCTGCAGCGCGTAGGGCAGCACGCGATCGCAGACTACTCCTGCGTCGTTCAGCCATCGGGCCGCGGCGACCAGGCCTCGCGACGCCCGACCTACGACTTCCTCTCGGCGCTGCGCGTCGAAGTCCTGGCCCTGCAGGAAGTTGGTCACCTGCTCGGCCGGACGGCTGTGGATCTTGATGTTGGCCTGGCCGGCGACCGAGCGGAGTACGGCGTTGCGATCGAAGCCGCCGAAATGGAGGGCCGCCAGCTCCCCGACGATCTCTGTGATCTTGGTAGCAAGATCGAAGCTCGGCTCGCCCTTCTCGCCTTCGCGATATGTCAGCGCCGAGACCATCTGGTCCACCGACATCCCCCTCCCCGACGAGTTGAGCCGTGAGAAGATCTCCATCGCCTGGCTGAGTTCGCCGCCGTTGATGCGCACCACCGGAACCCGATAGGTGCGAAAGAGCTTGAGGAGTTGTTCAGCCCGCTTCACCAGCACGGCCCCGCTCCTCGCGCCACCATCCTTCGCGTCATCATCCGGGTCTGTCGCTTGCGATTCGAGCAGGCGCTGGCAGTATCGCAGGAAGTCGGTGGTCCCCATCATCTCGCGCAGCGGCAAGTGGTACGCGCGTACGCCCGTGCGCGGCGCATGAGTGAAGGCCTGCTTCACGAGATCGTAGTAGATGGTCCACAGCTCAGGCGACGCCTCGGCGACCGGCACCTGGGAGCTGTGGGTCGTCCCAAACAGCGTCGCCAGGCGATGCTGACCATCAAGGACGTAGCTCAGATCAGCGCGATCATCCCCTGGCTCACCTTGGTAGAACGGTCCGAAGCTCTGCTTGCATTGATAGCGCTCACCCGGCTTCCAGACGAGCAGACTGCCGATCGGGTAGCCCTTCACGACGCTGTCGAGCAGCTTGACCATGTCGTCGGGGCGCCAAACGAACGACCGCTGGAACCGCGGACTTCGCAGGCGCCCAGTCCGGATCTCCTCGAACAGTTCCTCGAGGAACATGATCTCGGACCTCGCGGTGAACGTCGGGACATTCAGGTCGGTCATGGTCACAGCGCGGCCTCCAGCCACTGGAGCAGTCGCCGGAGTTCATCGGGCTCCGTCCGGCAACAGAACTCCAGTTCATCGAGGTTCAGCGCCGTGCCATCGAAGCGCTCGCCGATGGCCTTGCCGAAGCCGCCGAGGAGCCGCCCCCGATGCCACTCGGAGACGTCAGCGAACAGCGCTCGTTGCTCCGGAAGAACGCTGGCCTTCCCCGTCGCCGGGTCGGTGTCGAAGCCATGCTTCATGTCGTAGTGGTCCTGCTGCTCTCGGTTGAGCGTGAGCCACGAGACGTAGACTGCGTGCCGCTGCTTGCTGTCGAGCTTCGAGGGTGGGAGATAGTTCTCGACCTCGCGCTTGCCCAAGACGAACGCGACCACGCCGAGACTATTGAGTTCCGCGCATCGCGCCGCCGTGGTCTTCGGCAACGGGCCCGGCGTCAGGCGATCGCTGTCCATCAGGCAAAGCAAGCGCACCGCAGGCACCTGCTGCGCCAAGAACGCGGTTGCCCGTTTGACGAACTCGCCGCTGCCGCCCGCCTGCTCGAAGACGAGCCAACCACCAGCTATCGCGTCGTTGACCGCCGAGTGCTTCCAGGTCGCTGCGACGCTGCGCACGAAGTCCCCGTCCGAAGTGGCGTTCTCCAGGATCAGCCGGAGCGCACTTGTGAGGATTCGTCGAGCGTCCGCGGGCTGATGCCGCAAGATTCGCCCTTCCCCTCCCTGCCCGACCAGGGTCACTACCACCGTGTACGGGGAGATCGCGCGCGCCGGCGAGTCGACAGACGCGCGAAACGACTTCGTGGCGAGCTCGTCCAGCGAGTCCCAATCGGGACGACCGAGCATCCAGGCAGACCCCAACAGCGCATCAAGGTCATCGATCTCCCATTCGTGCTGTCCGCAGCCGAGGCGATCGGCGATCGCGTTGAGGTCCTTGCCGTAGCGGTCAGGGGCTGCGAGCACTTCCTCGGCGAAGCGCACCCTCACGGAGCGTGCTCACGCTGCGCGCCACGGATCGCTCGCACTTCGGCGAGGTCTTCGGCGAAGACGCCGCGTGGCCAGAAGTCGAGCTGCCCGGCCTCGTCGATGCCGATGCGCCGCACCCTGGGGCTGGCGTTCGGATCGTCGTCCACCCAGTAGAGCGCGACCTCTGTAGGCAACAGCGCCCGCTCGGCGATCCGCCGACGGATGCGCAGGATGAAGTTCTCCGAATGGGTCTCCACCAGGAAGCGCGTCGACCCCGACCGGATAGCGTCGATGTAGAGATCGGCGAGGTCGCCATGCGCGCCTGGATGAAGGTGGAGTTCGGGCTGCTCAACGATGTCGAGGCCGCCGGCGCGGCCAGCGGCGCGATCCAGCTCCCGCTGGACGACCACCGGCAGGACCTGACTCAGCCCGACCCCGGCGTCCTGCAGGTTCACCGCGACGGTGCGATCACGCGGGTGGCGCAGGACCACCGAGAAGCTCTGCCCATCGCGCTCGAGATCGAGAAGCCACCCCCCAAGGTGGTCGCGATAGTAGGCACCGACCCGCTCAAGCACCTTGGCGCCGTGGCGCAGCCAGTCGTTCGCGAGCGCACGCGCGGCCTGCCCTCCGCGAAGCCCGACGTCGGTGACTGCGGACTCCGGCAGGCGAATCGCCCGCGCGGGGGCGTCGCGAAATGGACCCAGGTAGATCAGGTCACGCAAGGCGTCCTGGATCGCGAAGCGCGCACCCAGTGCGTGTCCACCCCGCACGTCACCGATGAGCCTACCGATTTCGACGGGAATCAGCCCCTCGAAGCGGATCGGCTCCTCACTGGTCATCGGTGCGATGCGATATCGAAGGCCTTCGACCGGGTTGCCCTCTTGATTCCATGCGAGATCGAAGATCGACACGCCATCGACCTCCAGCTGGAACTCGCGGACCCCTTGCATCTGAAACTCGTCCCAGTAGCCGATCGCGACCGACATGCGATGGCTGGTCGCTCCGTCAGAGACGGTGGCGCCGAACCGAATCGCTCGGGTGGGAACCCGGCCATGGACGACATCGACGAAGGACGCGCCGAAATCGTGGCCGTCGAACTCGAGTTCGAGCGGCGCCTGGCCGCCAGGCAAGATGCCTCGCCGCAGCAACAGCGGCAGACGAGCGATCGCGCTCTTCCCGGAGCTGTTGCGACCGATCAGCACCGTCAGCGGAGCGAGCGCGAGTTCCTCCTTGCGCTCGAAGGTGCGGTAGTTCTCGAACTCGAGCTTCGTCAGGGACCACATCGAGGGCCAGTTTCTCCCGTCTGAACGCGACGCTAACCCACCCCGCGGCTGACCGCTACTCCGCGTACATCGTGACGTCGGTCGCGACCATGTTGGCCAGCTCGACGGCGGTGCGCCAGTCGGGGTGGCGGAGCAGGATGTAGCCGTCGGAGACGAGCGTCTGCTTCCAGTTGCGGCGCTGAGCGCCGACCGGCAGCAGCTTGGACTCGACGACGTGCTCGCCGTGGGCGCGCAGGAACTCGCGCAGGCCGGTGATCTTGGTGATCCGGCCCTGGCCGATCGCCCGCTTGAAGATGATCGCGACGTTGTACTTGCGGGTGGTCGGCGCCTCGAAGCTGCCCCAGCACGACACCCGCGCCCACTCGCGGAACAGATCGATGTCGCAGGTGTAGTTCATCTGATCGACGAGGTGGGCGCCGCCCGGGCGGCAGCCGATCTCGCCGAACACCACCTCGCCCGACGGCTTGCTGAACCACTCCATGTGGGTGAAGCCGTCGCCCATGCCGAGCGCGGTCAGCACGCGCTTGCCGAGCGCGACGCCGCCGGTGAGCGCTGGCTGCTCGAGGTTGCGCACGGTGACGATGACCGGGCTGATCCACTCGTTGGTGCGGGCGATCAGCGGCTTGGGCAGGTACTGCGCGACGTTCATGAACGCCGGCTTGCCGCCGATGCACACGGTGTCGAACGTGAACTCGTCGCCCTCGATGAACTCCTCGAGGCTGCACTCGGGCACGTGCTGCGTGGCGGCGAGCGCCCGCTCGAGGTCGGCGTCGCGGTCGACCTGGAAGGTGTCGGCGCTGCCGGCGCCGGCGATCGGCTTGAGCACCAGCGGGTAGCCGAGCTGCGCGGCCCCGGCCCGGGCCTCGGCGGCGCTGCGCACGCGGATCGCGCGCGGCACCCGCAGCCCAGCGGCGGCGACCCGCTCCTTCATCAGCTGCTTGTCGCGGAAGCCGCGGACCGCGTCGTAGCTCATGCCGGGCACGCCGAGGCGCTCGCGCAGCCGCGCCGCGGTCAGCACCATGACCTCCCAGTTGGCCAGCACGCGGTCGACGCCGCGGCCGCGCACCCACTGGTAGACCCG
>Ga0075163_10008397_pt1 | contig 13607 bp, 10 predicted proteins | sample JI1023141ADNA_FD_71478 | JGI IMG/M metagenome (GOLD analysis project Ga0075163, IMG submission 71478) | Wastewater effluent complex algal communities from Wisconsin, to seasonally profile nutrient transformation and Carbon sequestration -... | ecosystem: Engineered > WWTP > Effluent > Algae...
CGATCTGGTCCAGGCTGAAGAACTCCGCGGTCCGATGGCCCGCCTGAAAGAGCGCTTCAAGGACATGGACCTCGACAAGAATGGCGGCCTCGACGCCAAGGAACTTGCCGCCGGCAACGTCTCCCGCGGCCGTCCGCAGAACGATGACATCGACCTCTAGTCGGCGTCACAACTGAAACGGAAGAAGCCGGAGCGCCCAAGCGCTCCGGCTTCTTCTTTGCGTGTTATCCGGGAATGGCACGTCACGCCGGGCGCACACCCGACGCTGCACGCCGTTGAGCGCTAGCTCGCGCGGCGGCGCAGTTGCAGAACTTTCGCTGTCGGGCGCTCATCCGGTTTCTTCTCGAGCTCGTCGGCCGGCAGCGGACGGCTATAGAGGAAGCCCTGCACTTCAAGGCAGCCGAGCCCGGCCAGGATCGACGCCTGCTGCTCGTTCTCGACGCCCTCGGCCGTCACCCGCATGCCCAGATCGCGGGCCAGCGAGATCACTGCGCGCACAATCGCCTGGTTCTCCGGGCTGTCATCGATATCGCGAACAAAGCGCTGGTCGATCTTGATCTTGTCGAACGGGAACGCCCGCAGATAGCTGAGGGACGAATACCCTGTCCCGAAATCGTCGAGCGCAATCTTCACGCCCAGATCCTTCAGCGCATGCAGCGTCTTCAGATTGTGGGCGCTTTCGTGCATCAGCACGCTCTCGGTGATCTCGATCTCCAGCCTGCCCGGCGGCAGTTGCGAGGCCGCCAGTGCGCTCACCACAGTCCCGACGATGGACGGGCTGGCCATCTGCGCTGGCGACAGGTTGATCGCCACCGTCACCTCCTCACGCCATTGCGCAGCTTCCTCGACGGCCTTGCGGATCACCCACTCGCCCAGCGGCACGATCACGCCGGTCTCCTCGGCGCACGAGATGAACACCGCCGGCGACACCAGCCCATGCCCCGGCCGGTTCCAGCGCAGCAGCGTTTCGTAGCCCGAAACCTTGCGCGTGCGCGTATTCACCAGCGGCTGGAAATAGACATCCATCGCATCGTTCGCCAGCGCATTGCGAAGATCGGTTTCGAGATCGGCGCGGAACCGCGCATCGGTGTCCATCGCCGCTTCGAAGAACTGCGCGCACCCACGCCCCAGAGCCTTGGCGCGATAGAGCGCCAGCTCGGCGTTCTTCATCAGGTCGGCAGGATCGGCGCCGTCATCCGGCGCCATGGCGATGCCAACACTGCCGCCAGACAGGATTTCACGGCCATCCATCACCATCGGCGCAAGCAGCGAGTCCACGATCAGGTCGGCAAGGTCCGCCGCATCCTCGCGCGACGCGCCGCGCAGCAGTACGGCGAACTCATCGCCGCCCAGCCGCGCCAGGAAGGCATCCGGGCCCATGCAGTCGCGCAGCCGCTCGGCGACAAGGCGCAGCAGCGCGTCGCCCACCGGATGGCCCAGCGTGTCATTGATGGTCGAGAAATTGTCGAGGTCGATGCACAGCAACGCTGAAGGTTCGCCCCGCTGAACCGCCGAAACCTGCGCCACATCCAGCTGCCGGACCAGCATCGCGCGATTGGGCAGATCCGTCAGGCTGTCGTACTCGGTGACGTAGGCAATCCGCGCTTCCACTTCGCGCGAGCGGGTGATGTCGGAGCAGACGCCGCGATAGCCGCCATCCGCCGTCGGCTGGCCGCTGATCGACCACCAGGCCTCGCGGCCGCCGACCGCTGCGCGCAACACCATCTCGCGGAACGTCCGCCTTGTACGGATCGCATCGTTGAGCTCATGACTGGACTCGGCGGAGAACAACGCCAGCAGGCTTCCTCCCTCCAGCATTTCACGCGGCAGCCCAGACGCTTCGAGAAAACGTTGTGACACGCGACCAAGGCGGCCAGTCGCATCGATGCGCCACAGCCAGTCAGCCGAATGCGCTTCGTAGTCGTTGAGCAGCAGGCTGACGGTTTCCTTCGCTTCTTCCAGCGCAGCGGCGCTCAGGCGCCGGCGTACGAAGTTGACCGAACTTGCCGCTGCAAAACGCTGCAGCGCGGCGATGCATCCCAGCAGCAACACGGTGGTCTCGATGGCGCGAGCCTGTCCGCCGATGAACATGCCGGCAATCGCGCCGCCGCCAACCAGCAGTGAATATCCAAGTGAAGCCGTCGGAAAGCTCGAATGCAGCAAGGCCCCCACGCACAGCACTGACGCTGTCAGCACGCCGAGCAGGAGCTGGTGTTCCGGACCGCTCGACGCCATCAGCGCCGTGATGATCAGGCCCCACACCGCGCCGCTGGCCAGCGTGTAGCGAACAATGCGGTTTTCAGTCCTCACATCGTCCTTGTCCGCGTCGCGCCAGCTGTCACGGATGCGCATGAAGACGAGAACGGCGCTGGAATAGCACCACACGAAAACGATGGGCATGGTCGGCTCGGACCAGAACGCAACGGTCAGAACGACAGCGGCAAGCAGGCTGTGGCCGGCAGCCAGAGGCGCCAAGCCACGGAAATGTTTCCGGCGTGCAGCCGATATGGCCTCGCGCCGGTCGGCCGGAACATCGACCTCGCCCAGCAACGCCACGCTCCAGGATCTGAATCCCATCTCGCTGCATCCCCCATGGGCCGTCGGCGTCTCCCCCGCCAGACCGACCCTTCTCTGCAGCATCAGATTACGAAAACGGGGTTGAAAAACTGCTTCTGTGGATCGAGGCAATTTCATCGACCGCAGCAGTCACTTGAAAATCATGTATATTTCGAGCGCCCGGCGAAGCGTCAGGTAGGCGACAGTGCGCTCTGGGCAGCCCTGATCTCGTGCGGCGCGGTCGCCCATGAGCAGACAAACCTGTAGCCGCCGCCTGGCCACGGATAGAAAGTGGCGCCTGCCGCAGTCAGCCGCGCGGCGGCCGCATCAGACAGGTCGAGGAAGATTTCATTGCCGTCAGCTGGATGGATGAGCTTGCCGCCCGCAGCGACCAGAACGGCCGCCAGCTGCTTCGCCGACGTGTTGGCGCGCCCTGCAAGATCGAGCCACAGCCCGCCTTCCAGGTAAGCCGCCATCTGAGCGCCGATGAAACGCATTTTCGGCGGCATGTGGCCTGCCCGCTTGGCTCGCACCTTGAGATCGCCGATCAGCTGCTGCGCTTCACCGAACAGGAGGATCGCCTCGCATCCCAGAGCGCCATTCTTGGTCGCGCCAAAGCTCAGCACGTCGACGCCCGCCCGCCAGCTCATCTGGGCCGGCGTCGACGCAGTCGCCAGCAGCGCATTGGCAAATCGAGCGCCGTCGAGATGAACCTTCAGACCGCCGCTCCGCGCCGCCGCGGCCCGTTCGGCGATCTCGTCTGGCGTGTAGGCTGTTCCGCACTCGGTGAGATTCGACAATGACAGGACATGCGCTGGCGTCTCGTGGACGGACGCCGCCCGGCTTTCGTCCACCCTTTTCCTCAACGCCGCGACATCGATCTTCCCGTGTTCGCCGGGCATCAGCGAGAGACGCGCACCGCCCGTGAAGAACTCCGGTGCGCCGCGCTCATCGCGCTCGATATGCGCTTCGGCATGGCAGATGATCGCACTGGATGACGGGCACAGTACAGATAGCGCCAGGGCATTCGCCGCCGTGCCGGAGGACACGAACCAGACTTCAAGATCTGTCTCGAAAACCTCGCGCAACCTGTCCGTTGCGGCCTGCACGAAGCTGTCCGCGCCATAGCTTGGCATCGGTCCGGCGTTCGCCTGGGTCAGCGCCGCAAGGATAGCGGGATGGGCGGGCGAGGCGGTATCAGAAATGAAGTTCATGACCATCCGTTTGCGTCCGAAACGGGCGCCATACAACAGCTGCCTTCCCGACGGACTGGCGAATGCGGGCAGATTTTTTGCGCCGCTCGCCCGTGCGCAGCAATCCCCTGGCGCGCACGTGTGCACGGACGGGACCTGGGGGCGTTGGCAGACGCGGCTGAGCGGCAAGCTGTTCTGGTCGGGTGGTAACCTGCAGACTGCCTAAACCGCAGATGTCAGGCGCGTTGCGCAACCCCGCCGGACGGGCAATTCGAGATCTTGCCCGTCCGGCCCGCTGTCCCGCGCACCAGACCCAGATCCTTGACCTGCGGCCCCGTCTTTGCGCGCGTCGACATCGTTGCGGCGTTCGATGCCGAGGACGGCCCCTCTCCCGAGCACCCCCGCCAGGCCGCAGCAGTCTCGGCAAATGGCCCGCGCAACCCTTTCTCCGCGCAAGCCCCGCTTGCCGTCCAAATCGGCGCCGACGGCTGGCCCTGCGCCCTGCCGGGTCCTGGCTGTGGCGGCGTGGCGCTGGCGACCACTGCAGCAAAGCTGCACCGCACGTCGCTGAAAGGCCTGCCGCTGCTTCCCGCCGACAGGCCGCTGGCGTCGCTGGGAATGCTTTGCGCCCATTGTGATCTCAAGGATCGGCCTCACTTCCGGGCGAAAACGCCGCATGGCGTTGGTCTCCGCCACGGCTGAAACCCTGCCCCTCCCAACTCGCCGCCTTCCCTCGCAGGATACAAGCGTGTCGCTCGACTGGATCATCACCCTGATCGCCATGGCGATCGGCGCCGCCCTGATGGCCCTCGCCGTCTGGCAGTCGGGCCGCAAACGCCCGGACAGCCTGAAAATCCGCTGGATCCCGTGGCGGTTCGTGACCCTGCTGATCGCTGCGGTCATGGCGCTGGGCCTTGTTCACATCGTCAATCTGCTGGGCTTCCACACCGGCCGCGACGGCTACTGAAACGGCCCTCCCGCCCTGTCCGGCGCTTGACCCGTCCCGGCCCCGTCGCTAGCCCTTGAAGCCGCATTTCACGGGAGACACGCCATGGCCGATCTGGAGACTTTCCGCGCCGAAACGCGCGCCTGGCTCGAAGCCAACTGCCCCGCCTCCATGCGCACGCCGATGGTCGAGGAAGAAGTCGTCTGGGGCGGCCGCAACCAGACCTTCCCCAACCCGGACTCGAGGCTTTGGCTCGACCGCATGGCCGATCGCGGCTGGACAGCGCCCACCTGGCCGAAGGAATACGGCGGCGGCGGCCTGTCGAAATCCGAAGCGATCATTCTTGATCAGGAACTGAAGCGCCTCAACGCCCGCGCGCCACTCGCATCGTTCGGCGTCTGGATGCTCGGTCCCGTCCTGCTCGAATACGCCAATGATGAGCAGAAGAAGAAATTCCTGCCCGACATCGTGAAAGGCAAGACACGCTGGTGCCAGGGCTATTCCGAGCCCGGCGCCGGGTCCGACCTCGCCTCGCTGCAGACCAAGTGCGAGGACAAGGGCGACCACTGGCTGATCAACGGCTCGAAGATCTGGACGTCCTATGCCAACTACGCCGACTGGATCTTCTGCCTCGTCCGCACCGACTTCACGAAGAAGCACGAGGGCATTTCCTTCGTCCTGTTCGACATGACGACGCCCGGCGTTGAAACCCGCCCGATCCTGCTCATTTCCGGCTCATCGCCGTTCTGCGAAACATTCTTCACCGACGTGAAGGTGCCGAAAGACCAGCTCGTCGGAACGCCGGGCAAGGGCTGGGACATCGCCAAGCGCCTGCTGCAGTATGAGCGCCAGAACATCTCAGCCACCGGCTTCGGCTCGGATCGCAATGCCGGCGCCTCGCTCGCCGACGTCGCGAAGAAGTACGTCGGCCTCAAAGACGGCGCCATCGCTGATGGCGACCTGCGCGCCCGCGTCACCAAGCAGATGATGTATGAGCAGGCTTTCGGCCTCACCGTTCAGCGCAACACCGAAATGGCGAAAGCCGGCGCGGATGTTGGACCTGCGACGTCAATCATCAAATACGCCGCCGCCAAGATGAACCAGAACAAGACCGAGCTTCAGGTCGAGGCGATGGGCCATCAGGGCCTGGGCTGGGAAGGCGAAGGCTTCCGCACCGGCGAGATCATGTCCACCCGCGCCATGCTGCGCGCCAAGGGCAACTCGATCGAAGGCGGCACCTCCGAGGTCAACCTCAACGTCGTCGCCAAACGCGTCCTGGGGCTGAGAGACCACCAGTAGGCCTAGCGCACCAGCTCCAGCGCGCGTTTCAGGATTGCGTCCTCGCCCTCGCGTGCTGCGGCCAGCTCGGCCTCAGCGACCAGCACGTCCGGCTGCGCCAGTTCGCGTCGGCCGCCGCCCACCTCGAACAGCTGCTCAACCGGGAAGCGGATCTGCGCCTTGAGGCATGGCAGGTCGGTGCTCTCGATGGCGCCGCGCAGACCCGCCATTGGCGTACCGACATAAGTTGCACCCGCTGCGGCGCGCAGGCCAATCGTCGTCCCCTCGCCCATCGAGCCGGTCCAGTGATCGGCCAGCACGATCAGCTTGCCGCGGAAATGGTCCGCACGCCCCTTCACCTTCTCGGTCCAGATCTTCTTGCCGCGCTGGTGCGTCTGGTAGCCTTTCTTCCCGTCGATGAACCAGCTCATAACCGGCCTGGCGATCACGCTGTCACCGCCTGAGGGCGTGTCGCGCAGGTCGAGAACGATCGTGGCCGCCTTGCCTGCAACCCGCATCACCGCGTCAAAGGCCGGCGGCAGACTGTCATCGCCCAGCTTGTTGTTGATGCGGATCAACGCCACATCGGGTTCTGGCCAGCTCAGAGAGGCCGGCGCATCGGGACGGCTGCCCGCAACCGGAATTGCAGTCGTCACGCTCGTTCCATCAGCGCCATGCGCCACGATTTCCGCATCATGGCTGCGCGTCCCCGCCAGCGCGACGCGCGCCGCAAACCCGCGCATCGCCTCTGCACGGTCGGGCGTGGCGAACGGCGGCTTCAGCGCGCCAGGCGCTGCGCCATCAATACTGTCCACGATCATGCCTTCGCGCAGCCCCGCCGCCCGCGCGGCGGATCCGGGCAGGACCTCGGTCACAACCAGATCGCCGCTGCGCATCTCAACCCACACGCTGGCATTGGTTGGCACAAGGCGCGGCGATAGCTTGCTGCTGACGCCAAGATGCGCGTGGTGATCACCCAGCCCGTAAACAAACGCCTCCAGGACCCGCAGATGCTCGGCCGGCGTCTGCGCCGCGCCCGCCTGCGCGCTCAGGGAATCATGCAGTGCATCGACAGAACCGCCGCCGCCAGGCGGATAGGCCATCTGCGCCTTCGCCGCGTCGCGCGCGATGGCAAGGTCAAACAGCGCTTGCCCTGTCGTCGGGCATTGCGCTGCAGGCTCTGTCTGCTCGCCGGTGCTCGCACATGCCGTCGCCAGCAGGAAAGCACCAGCCATCCACATCGTCCGCATGCGTCATGCCCTTTATCGCATCAGGAATTTCAGCAGCTGCCTGGCGCGCGCGCCATAGGGCGGCGCCAGCAGACTGGCCGAGTTGAAGAAGCCGGTCTTGAACACGCCGCGCGCATGGCTGAACCGTTCGAACCCTGCCTTGCCGTGATAGGCGCCAAGCCCGCTGGCGCCGACGCCGCCAAACGGCAGATTGTCCTGCGCGATATGCATCAGCGTGCCGTTGACCGTGACGCCGCCCGACTGCGAGCGATCCAGCACACGCTCAACCTCGCCGCCATTTTCGCCGAACACGTAGAGCGCCAGCGGATGCGGCTGGTCGGCGATCACGTCGAGCGCCTGATCCAGCGTGTCGTACCCGATCACCGGCAGCACTGGCCCGAATATCTCTTCGCGCATCAGATGGCAGTCAGCCGGCGCCCCGATCACAATGGTCGGCGCCATCCGGCCGCGATTGCGGTCCGACGTCACCGGATGCCGCAGCACGCGCGCGCCCATCCGCTCTGCCTGCGCAACCGCTTCGGTCAGCCTGTCAAACGCCCGGTCGCTGATCAGCGATGAATAGTCCTCTCCCAGATCGGGATAGGCGCGCACAGCCTCCGCCAGCATCTGCTCTGCAATGCTGTCCACCTGACCGCGCGGCGCCAGGACGTAATCCGGCGCGATGCATGTCTGCCCAGCATTGATGAACTTGCCGTAGCTGATCGCCTGCACGGCTTTCGCTATCGACGCGGACGGGCAGATCACGGCCGGCGATTTCCCGCCCAGTTCCAGCGTCGTCGGCACCAGGCCCTCCGCCGCCGCTTGCGCGACCTTGCGTCCGATGGAGGTCGAGCCCGTGAACAGCAGATGATCGAACGCAAGCCGGGTGAAGGCGCTCGCCACGTCCGGCCCGCCCGTCACCACGGCGACCTCCTCCTCGGACACGGCGTCCGCAATCCGCACCTTCAGCAACTCGGAGAATGACGGCGTCTGCTCCGACGGTTTCAGGATTGCGCGATTGCCCGCGGCGATCACATCGACCAGCGGCGACAGCGCCAGCTGCAGGGGATAATTCCACGGGCTTACAATCCCGACCACGCCCAGCGGTTCACGACGAATCCAGGCCGATCCGGGCCAGAACGTGTAATCCACTGCCTGCCGATGCGGTCGCATCCACCGCCCAACGTGCGCGCGGGCGTGGCGAATCGTGGACAATGTCACCATCGTTTCCAGCAACGCGGTCTCGAACGACGAGCGCCCTCCGAAATCCGCCGAAATCGCTCGCGCGAAATCATCGCCGCTGGTCCGAACCATAGTCGCCAGCCGCTTCAGCCGGTCTCGCCGGACCGCCAACGTCGGCGCGCCGTCCCGACGCAGCGCTGCCCGCTGCAGCTCCAGCAGGCGCTTTGCTTCGCTTGCGTGATCAAGTGTCTGCGTCATGCCTATTGCCCCTGCAGCCGCTTGGCCGCCGTCGTCGCCACGAACCGCGCCCGCGAGTTGAATTGCCGGTTCAGCAGCGCCGCCGCGATCACCAAGGTCGCCGCGACAAACGTCCACGGTGCGATGAACCAGGCCAGCACCGCAATCGCGAGGAAGAAGGCGCGCAGACCGTGTGTGAACTGCCCCGCCGCCGCGATGTTCATCTCCGCCACCTGCCCGGCCGCTTCGTCTGCGCCATCCATCCCGGCTTCAGGCGTCGCAGCCAGCATGACGGCGGAATAATTGAACAACCGATACGCCCAGCCGAACTTGAAGAACGCGTAGGCATAAAGCGCCATCAGTCCGGCCGTCTTCACATAGAACGCGGCGCGATCAATCTCGAGATGAACGAACGAATCTTCGAAAGCGCGGATGATCGTATCCGACGCCGTCAGCAGGCCGAACCCCGCGCCAATCGCAAGCAGCGCCGTGGAGGCGAAGAACGATGTCGCCTGCTGCAGGCCGGTGATGATGTTGGCGTCTACCAGTCGCACCTGTCGCGCCGCCATCTGGCGCATCCATTCGCGGCGCTGCGTCTTCATTGCCGCCGACAGCGTACGGTCATGCCAGGGCGAGGCATCGATCAGCCAGCTCAGCAGCCACCATGCGAAGAGAAAGAAGCCTGCCGCCGCGCCGTCCTGCCACGTCATGGCGAATCCCCAGCCTCGCGTCAAACCACGGAGCAGAGACTAGCTCTCCGCGCCGCGGCCCGCGACCCTGAAAATTGTGCCGCCTAGGCCGGTGCGCGACCTAGGAAATCCAGCTTTCCGATGCTGACGCCGTTATGGCGCAGGAGCGCGTAAGCCATGGTGACGTGGAACAGGAAGTTCGGCAACGCGAAGCCGGTCAGGTAGGCCAGCCCCTTGAAGGGAATGTCACCGGTCGGCGTCTTGAGCACGATGTCGCGCTCTTCCGAACCATCGATGTCCGATGGCGCAACGCTCTTCACATAGTCGATCGTCCTGGCCAGACGCTGGCGGATTTCGGCGATCGTTGTTTCCGTATCAGGCATGGAGGGCGGCGCGCCGCCGGACAGGCGCGCCATCGCTCCCTTGGCGGAATCGCTCGCCAGCTGGAACTGGTTCAGCAACGGCAGCATGTCGGGCGCCAGCCGCGACGACAGCAGCACGTCCGCCTTGTAACCCCGAGCCGTCGCGTCGGCCTCCGCCTTGTCCAGCAGGGCGTCGAGATTGGACAGCATGCGGACGAACACGGGCGCGCTCGCCTTGTACATGGAGATCGACATCGGACAGTTCCTGGATTGGGAGCGCAGGCCCCACGCCTGCGCGAGCCTTCGATATGGGGCGCCCATGTCCGCCCGCAATATGCTAGGCATGGAATACCGGCGCCACGGAGACACCCGCTTGAAACTGCAATTCTGGTTCGAATTCGCCTCGACCTATTCGTATCCGGCGGTGATGCGAATCGACAAAGTCGCGGCCGCACGGGGCGTCGAGGTCGAATGGCGCCCGTTTCTGCTCGGCCCGCTTTTCCATGCCCAGCAGGGCCTCAAGGACAGTCCGTTCAACGCGGTGCCGGTCAAAGGGCTCTACATGTGGCGGGACCTGGAGCGGACCTGCGAGAAATACAACCTGCCCTTCAAGCGCCCGGGCCGCTTCCCGCAGAATGGCCTCCTCGCCGCTCGCATCGCCCTCGCCCTGCCGCAGGCCAACCGGCCCAATTTCGTCAAAGCCGTCTACCAGGCCAATTTCGTGCAGGACCGGGATATCTCGGACCTTCAGATCCTCCACGCCGCGCTGCGTCGTGCGGGGCAGGACCCCTATGAGACGCTCGAAGTGATCAACTCCGAGGCCATCAAGCAGCAGCTCAAGGAAGAAACCGCCCGCGCCGCCGACCTGGGCATTTTTGGCGCCCCGTCCTTCCTCACCGAGGATGGCGAATTGTTCTGGGGTAACGACAGGATCGAGGACGCCCTTGATTGGGCCGTGCGGGGAACGCTAAGACCACACACCCAGAACTAATGCCGGCCTGAGGCCGGACAGGAGACCGCCATGGCGTTCGTGCTCACAGAAGAGCAGCAGATGCTGCGTGACAGCGCTCGCGCCTTCGCGGATGAAAAACTCCCGATCTCCCAACTCCGCGCCATCCGCACCAAGGGCGATGCGGCCGGGTTCGACGCCGCCGCCTGGAAGGAGATGGTCGACCTCGGCTTCTCCGGCGTTCTCGTCCCCGAGGCGTTTGGCGGCTCGGCCTTCGGCCATGTCGGCCTTGGCCAGGTTCTCGAAGCCCAGGGCCGCACCCTGGCGGCCACGCCCCTGCTCTCCACGGCGATGATCGGCGTCTCCGCCCTGATCCTCGGCGGCAGCGAGGGGCAGAAGTCGGCCTGGCTTCCGAAGATTGCCTCGGGCGACCTCATCACCGCCCTTGCCGTCGACGAGCATCCCCACCACGACCCTGCCAACATCGCGCTCGCCGCCACGAAAACCGGCGCAGGCTTCACGCTCTCGGGCGAGAAGCGCTACGTTGTCGATGGCGCCGCCGCCGGCCTCCTGATTGTCGCGGCCCGCACCTCTGGCAAGCCGGGCGATACGGCCGGCATCACCCTCTTCCTCGTTCCCGGCGAGGCCAGGGGCGTTGCCCGCACCGCGCTCCGGACGCTGGACGCTCACCCCGCAGCCAACATTGCCTTCGCCGACGTCGCCGTCGGCGCTGACGCGGTGCTCGGCCCCATCGATGGCGGCTGGGATATCCTCGACGGCGTGCTGGATCGCGCCCGCATCGGCCTCGCCGCCGAAATGCTCGGCGCAGCGGACGCGGCTTTCGAGATGACCTCGGAATACCTGAAAGTGCGCAAGCAGTTCGGCCAGCTGATCGGCTCGTTCCAGTCGCTGCAGCATCGCGCCGCGATCATGTTCACCGAGCTTGAGCTGACGCGCTCGTGCGTCGCCGCCGCGCTCGTTGCGCTCGATGAGGACGCCAACCCGAAGGACATCGCGGAACTGGCCTCGCTGGCCAAGGCCCGTGCCGGCGAGACGCTGCACCTCGTCTCCAACGAGACGGTGCAGATGCATGGCGGCATCGGAATGACCGACGTGCACGACAGCGGCCTCTACATGAAGCGCGCCCGCGTGCTGGAGGCGCTCTATGGCAGCGAAAGCTTCCATCGCGACCGCTACGCCAGGCTCGGCGGCTACTAGCTGGCGGCACTGCCGCGCCAGACTCACGACGGCGGCAAACACCCAAAAGCAAAGCGCCCCGGCCTTTCGGCCGGGGCGCTTCTTTATGCAGTCACGCGTGAGGCTTGCGTTACTCGGGTTTCGCCGGGCCGCGACGCATGCCGCTCATCTGCTTCATCACAGCGTCGAACTCGGCCTGATCGATGCCGCCATCCTTGTTGGCGTCGACCATCCCGAACTTGCCGCCTGCCAGCATCGTGGCGAACTGGCCGCGGAGTTCGGCTTCCTGAACCTTGCCGTCGATGTTGTCGTCCAGCATGCCCATCAGGCGCGTGTTGTTGAGCAGATCGTCGTAGTTGGTCTGTTTTTCGGCGGTCTCGTCCATCCAGCGGTAGCGGATCGAGGTGTAGAACATTTCCTCGAATGACTGGTCGCCCCAGACGATTTCCTTGTTCGGATCCGGGTTGGCCGGGTTCCGTTTCGAGTTGTCGTAGACGTAGGTCGCGATCACTTTCGAGCCCGCCTTGATCGGGATCGGTTTCGCAAACTCGTACATGCGCTGCCAGTTGAAGTCATAGAACGGCACGTTGAGGATCGTCTCACGCGCGCCCGACGGGTCCATGATCTCGAGCTTCGAATAGGTGCCGCGGTAGTGCGCGTGCACCACGGCCGTGTAGAGCGTCGCATCCTTCGGGAAGTCGAAGTAGGCGATTTCCTTGTGGTTGCCGTCATTGGCAGGGATCTTGATGAACTGATCGACGAGCGGCGTTTCGCGCATCATCAGCTCAGGCTTCTCGCCATCCTTGTAGAAGTAGAGGCCAACCTTGGTGTTGGATTTCACTTCCTTGCCGAACGGCGTGTAGTGCATCTGGAAGCCCAGGCTGCCGCCGGCGGGGAAGTAAGTGCCGATGCTCTTCGGGTTGGAGACCGATTCCATGCCGACGGTGTAACCGCCAACCGAAGCGCCCCAGTTCGCCATGCCCTTGCCCTTGGCTTCATTCGCGATGAAGCCGGACAGCACGTGGTGGACGGCCTGACGCTGATCGACCAGCGTGGTCGAAGCCTTCAGCCATTTGCCTTCGGTGAGCGGGTTGGCAACGATCGGGTACTGATAGTCGACCACGCCTGTCGCCGGGACGGTGTAGGACGGAATGTCGACGATCAGGTCGGGCTTGCCCAGCGGCCATTCCGGCGCGACGTGCTTGACGGCGGCAAGCGGATCCGCGCCTGCATCGCGCGGGGCGCCGGCTTCGATCCAGTGAACCAGCGTCTTTGCCTGATCCATCGACAGCGATTTGTCGTCGGCGAACTTGCCAACGTGCGCATCGGCGTCCCACGGCGGCATGCGGTCGGTGCGAATGGCTTCACGCATCATCGGCGCGAAACCTTTCACCTTCTCATAGCTGTCGAACGAGAACGGTGCGATGCCGCCTTCCTGGTGGCAGGCGATGCATTTCTCTTCGACCAGCGGCGCGATGGTCTTGGTGTAGGAGATCTGACGGAAGGCCGCCTTGGCTTCGGGCGTGCGATCCGGGAAGTTGATGACGGTGCCCTTGATCGGCGCCGAAGCGACGGCAACCGGCTGGCCGGCGACGACAGCGCTGAGCGCGTCAGACGCATTCGCGACCGGGCCTTGATAAGCGATGGCCCACGTTTTCGGATTGACCACAAAGACCTGGCCCGCATGCGTCGCGCCGATCTGTGCGCCCACGAGCTGCGCGTCATCCATCACCACCGGCATGTCGAGGCCGAGCGCCTTGGCGTTGGCGGCGGCCGCGTCGCGGGTGAC
>Ga0075163_10008398_pt1 | contig 13605 bp, 15 predicted proteins | sample JI1023141ADNA_FD_71478 | JGI IMG/M metagenome (GOLD analysis project Ga0075163, IMG submission 71478) | Wastewater effluent complex algal communities from Wisconsin, to seasonally profile nutrient transformation and Carbon sequestration -... | ecosystem: Engineered > WWTP > Effluent > Algae...
CGGGGACGCGGCGCAACCCGGTGATCGCGAGGGTCACGCGCAACGTGAACATGATCCTGCCCCCGAGCGAGAAGGAGACGCGCCACGTCGAGCTCGAGCTCACCGCGCCGTTCGCGTACGAGCTCGGTGATTCGATCGGCGTGTGGCCGACGAACGATCCGCTGCTCGTCGGCGACGTCCTCGCTGCCGCGAAGCTCGCAGGGACCGAGCGCGTGAAGGTCGGCGCCGACGAGGTGACGCTCGCCGACGCGCTCGCGACGAAGCTCGACGTCGTCCAGCCGGACGTGCGGCTGCTCGAGAAGGTGTACGGAGCGCTGTCGAGCGAGGAGCGGAAGACGCGGCTCGCGAGCGAGCACGTGATCGACGTTCTCGCGGACGTGAAGACCCCGCTGGGCGCGGCGGAGCTCGTGTCGCTCCTGCGGCCGCTCGCGCCGCGGCAGTACTCGCTCGCGTCGAGCCCGCGCGCGCACCCGAACGCGCTCCACCTCACGGTCGCGGTCGTGCGGTACGAGCGGAAGGGCCGGCCGCGCGGCGGCGTCGCGTCGATCCAGCTCGCCGATCGCGCGCCCGTCGGCGCGGAGCTGCCGATCTACCTGCACCCGTCGCCGAAGTTCCGGCTCGCGCCGCCCGACACCGACGTCGTGATGATCGGGCCGGGGACCGGGATCGCGCCGTTCCGCGCGTTCCTCGCCGACCGCGCGATCACGAAGGGCAAAGGGAGGAGCTGGCTGTTCTTCGGCGCGCGCCACCAGGCGACCGACTACCTCTACAGGGAGGATCTCGAGCGCTTCCAGAAGGAGGGCGTCCTCCAGGAGCTCGATCTCGCGTTCTCGCGCGACCAGGACCACAAGATCTACGTCCAGCACCGGATGCTCGAGCGCGCGAAGCAGCTCTGGGCGTGGCTCGAGGGCGGTGCGGTGATCTACGTGTGCGGCGACGCGCAGCGGATGGCGGTCGACGTCCACGCGGCGCTGACGAGGATCCTCGAGGAGCAGGGGGGCATGTCGAACATCGCGGCGCGGTCGAAGCTCGACGCGTGGATGGACGCCGGGAAGTACCGCAAAGACGTCTACTGACGCGTCGGCGCGAGGATGAGGAGCTGCGCGACCGCGGCGACGTAAAGCGAGAAGCCGACGAGGAAGAGCGCGACCGAGACCTTCAGGAACGCGGACTTCTTGTTCCGGATCCGGATCGCGTCGCGCAGGGTCTCGAGCGGATCGTCGGTGAGGAGCTCGGTGATCCACTTGAGCCGCAGGACGCCGCCCATCGCGACGGCCGCGGCGGACAGGACGAGGACGAGGCCGGCGACGATGCAGACGCGCGCGAGCGTCCCCGTCTCGGCGATCGCCCGGCCCGAGAACCCGGTGACCGTGATGACGATGCCGCTCAGCGAGAGCATGACCTGCGTGCGCAGGACGAGGACGCCGAACTGCGTGTGGACCATCTCCACGGCGCGGAGCGGGTCCTGCTTGCAGAGATCGTAGATGCGCGACGCCTCGTCCACCACTCGACGGGCGACCTTAGCACCGCTAACGAGGGCGCATGAACCACGCGCCACTTCGTCTCGTCGCCGCCGCCCTCGCGCTCGTCTCCACGCTCGCCGGATGCGGCGGGGAATCCGGAACGTCCGCGAGCGCCAGCAGCAACGCGAGCTCGAAGGTGCGCGGCGGGCTCACGCCGAACTCGATGAAGACCGCGAACGTGCCGAAGTCGGGCGAGTCGGCGGCCCCGACGGCCACGACGCTCGTCGCACCGCCCGAGCTCTCGAAGGGGGGCTGCCCGGAGACGGAGAAGGGCAAGCGCGCGTGCACGGCGGCGGAGTTCCAGAAGGCGTGGCAAGCCGCGAAGGAGCCGTCCACCCACCCGTCGAACGCGACCTACAAGATCAGCGGCAAGGTGAAGAAGGTCGAGACGACCGACAAGTCGAAGGGCGAGACCGGCGACACGCGGGTCTACTTCGCGGGCGACTCGAAGGACGTCGGGTTCCTCTTCCTCGCGGGGAGCAAGGACCTCGAGGCGGCGAGCAAGCTCGCGGTCGGCGCGGACGCGACGTTCAACTGCAAGTTCGGCGGCCTCGAGGAGATCGGCGTCGTCACGCTGACCGACTGCACGCTCTGAGACCAGCGCCTCCGAGCGAGGCGTCGTTCACCGGCGGATGGCGTCGAGGAACGCCTTGATGCGGAGCGTCCCGCGGAGCTCTGCGCGATGGACCGTGTAGACAGTGAAGGGGACCGACGCCCACGTCGGCAAGACGCGACGTAGCGCGCCGCGCGCGAGGTCGTCCTCGACGAGCCACTCCGGGAGGAGCGCGAGGCCGGCGCCGTCGAGCGCGAGATCGCGGAGGACGATGGGCGCGTTCGAGCGGAGGACGCCCTGGATCGTGAGCGATCGGCGCTCGCCCGAGCTGGTCTGCTCGAGCTCCCAGCGCGTCGCGATCTGGAGCGGGCTGATCTGCGCGACGCAGTCGTGGTCCGCGATGGCGTCGAGATCCTTCGGGGTGCCGCGCCTCTTGAGGTACGCGGGTGAGCCGACGACGTGGCGGCGGAACGTGAAGAGCGGCTGCGCGATGACAGCGTGACTGTCGGGCGCGGGGGCGTTGCCGCGGACCGCGATGTCGACGGCGTCGCCGACGAGATCGACGATCCGGTCCTCGAGCCGGAGCTCGATCGCGAGATCCGGGTGCGCGCGGAGGAGCGGGGCCATGCGCGGCACGACGAACCGGAGCCCGAGAGAAACGGGCGCGCTCACGACGAGCGTGCCGCGCGCCGCGCCCTCGGCGCTGACAGCGTCGCGCGCGTTGTCGGCGCTGCGGAGGACGCGGAGGCACTCCGCGTAGTAGCGCTTGCCCGCGTCGGTCACGCTGAGCCGGCGCGTCGAGCGCGCGATGAGCTGCGTCGCGAGATCTTCTTCCAGCGCACGGAGCTGCCGGCTGACGGCGGGGAGCGACACCCGGAGAGACCGCGCAGCGGCCGACAGGCTGCCCGTCTCGACGACGCGGACGAACGTCCTCATGTGCACGAGCACGTCCACGGTCCGAGGCTCGGGGATTCTTTACCGATCCGCAAGAGTCCCGTCCGCGGGCGGCGGCTACCGACATGGCGCGCGGACGCGCATCTTCGGGCCTCGGAGGACATCCCATGAAGATCGAAGACAAGGTGATGATGGTGACGGGCTCGAACCGCGGCATCGGCCGGGCCCTGGTGGAGACGCTCGTCGCGAAGGGCGCGCGGAAGATCTATGCGGCCGCGCGGGACGAGAAGGCGTTCGACGCGCTGCGAGCGATCGATCCGAAGCGGGTCGTGCCGATCCGGCTCGACGTGACGAAGCCCGACGAGGTGGACGAGGCCACGAAGCGCGCGGCGGACCTCGAGGTGCTCGTGAACAACGCGGGGTTGCTCGCGTCGTTCAACCTGCTCACGACGTCGCGCGAGGAGCTCCAGCGGGACTTCGAGACGAACTTCTTCGGCGTCCTCGCGCTGACGCGGGCCGCGCTGCCTGCGCTCGAGCGCGCGGCGAACGCGAACCGGGGAGCGGCGGTCGTGAACGTCCTCACGGTCGTGTCGCTCGCGAGCATGGCGGGCCTCGGCGGGTACTCGGCGTCGAAGGCGGCCGCGTTCTCGATGACCCAGGCGCTGCGCGCCGAGCTGTCGAAGAAGGCGATCGCCGTGCACGCGGTGTTCCCGGGGCCGGTGGACACGGACATGGTGCGCGGGATCGAGATGCCGAAGGCTTCGCCCGAGAGCGTCGCGCGGGCGATCGTCGCGGGGCTCGAGCGCGGTGAGGAGGACATCGGCCCGGACGCGATGTCGGCGGAGGTCCTGGCGAAGTGGCGGACCGCGCCGAAGGCCGTCGAGGCGATGTTCGCGAACATGTGAACGACACGACCGGGGGTCGTGCACACGACCGGGGGTCGTGCACACGACCGGGGGTCGTGCACACGACCGGGGGGCGCGTACACGACCGGGGGTTGTGTATCTGCGCCGAAAAACACGACGACCCCGCTCGCGTCGCCGCGAGGCGGGGTCGATGTGCTTCGGGGACCGCGGCTACGCGGTCCGACGAATCAGGCCGGGGTGACCTTCGTCCAGAGAAGGATCGCGATGAGGAACGCGAAGAGGACGAGGGACTCGATGAGGGCGAGGCCGAGAATCATCGGCGTCTGGATGCGGGCGGCGGCGCCCGGGTTGCGGGAGATGCCCTCGAGCGCGGCCGCAGCGGCCTTGCCCTGACCGAGGGTGCCGCCGAGGGCGCCGAGGCCGATGGCGATGCCGGCCGCGATGCCGATGCCGACGTTGCCGTCGTTCTTGTTGGCAGCCGCGGCGACCTGCTGCGCCATCGCCGACGCCGGGAGAAGCACCGCGACGATGCACGCCACGAGGTAGAGGGGCAGCTTGGTCACCAGCTTGGTCAATCGCGACATCCGACTCGGCTCCTTGTGATCGCCGCGTGTCGCGGCAAGAATCTCGGTGAGAGTTTGGCGGCGCTTCTAAACCGAAACGCCTTGCTTGGCTAGAACGAATTTCGGGCGGCTGGCGCCCGAAGGAATCAGTGATGCTCCGCGTGCATGTCCTCGGTCGCCAGGGCGATGTAGACCGCGGTCAAGAGCGAGAAGACGAGCCCTTGGACGAGGCACACGAGGATGCCGAGCAGCGCGACGGGGACGGGAACGAAGAGCGCGATGAGCCCGATGAAGGTCGTCGCCAGGAGGTGGTCGACGGCGATGTTGACCATCAGCCGGATGCTCAGCGTGAGCACGCGCATGAACGTCGAGATGACCTCGATCGTGAAGATCAGCGGTGCCAGGTACCACTTCGGTCCGGCCATGTGGGCGAGGTACGCCATGCCGTTCACGCGGAAGCCGTGGTAGTTGAACACCACGAACACGACGACCGCGCAGCCGAACGTGATGTTCAGGTTCGACGTGGGCGAGCCGAACCCCGGGATGAGACCCATGAGGTTCGAGAAGATGATGAACGCCGCCGATGCGCCGATCAGCGGGAAGTGCATGCGGGCGCGCTCGGTGCCCATCACGTCCTTCGTCAGCGTGTAGAAGTAGCCGAAGAAGACCTCGAAGACCGTCGTGAGCGTGAAGCGGTCACCGGGGACGACCGAGGACTTCACGTCGCGGAGCTTCGCGCGGACCATGATCGCGAGCAGCACGAAGATCGCGATGTAGACGAGGCTCGTGATGATCGGCTCGAACGAGCGCCACGTCGGATGCTCGGGGGTCCCGAACAGGTGCGTGCTGAGGATCCCGTCTCCCAGCGTCGCGGGCTTGAGCGGCATCTTCGCCGGGTCGGGGTGTTTGTTCGAACCAAACCCCTCGATCTGAGCGATGAAATAACTGAGCCAAGTGGTGTGCTTCGGCATGAGGCGCGCGCCTTCCTAACACAAAGACGGTTCTAGGAGGCAGCTTTGGTTGAGGGCTTCCCCCGGAACAGCGTTCCAAGGGTGATCCCGATGGGGAGCGCCGCGAAACCTAGGGCGATTCCGTACGCAGAAACACCCCCTCGGGTGACCAAAACGTAAACGCACGCGAAGAGTCCGACGAGCTTCAGCGATCCGAGGACGGCCCAGGGCCCCGCTTGTCCCTTCTGCGTGAGGAACGCCGAGACCAGCCGCGCGAACAGGACGAGGTTCAGGACGGCGAGCGCGGCGCCAACGAGGGCGGCGACGCCGGTCGGGATGTCGAACCCGATCGCGGTGCCGATCGAGATGACGACGCCGGAGACGATGATCGCGAGGAGCACCGAGCGCATCGTGTGGCGCGAGTCGGCGGCGACCTCGGCGGCGAGCTTCGGATCCTCGGGCTCCTCGATCCGCGGGGCGGGTTCCGGGAGCTCTTTCGGCTCGTCATCGGTCGGTGGTGGCGCTGCGTCGTTTGCTTCCATCGTCGTGCTCTTCCTCGGTCTCTTCGACGACCGGATCGGTGACCGGATCGCCGTGCGCGCGCCGCTGGTCGCGCTCGGTGCTGGATTCGTAGAGCGGCATCGGGTTGCCCTCCTCGCGCTCTTCCTTTTCGGCGACCTTCTTCAGGAGGCGAAGGACGCGGACGACGGCCTTGATCGCGACGATCGTACCGAGGCCGAGGCCGACGAGGAGGAGGACGGGGGAGATGTCCCAGCGCTTGTCGAGCCACCACCCCAGCAAGCCCATGAGGCCGATGGACAGCGCGATCTCGAGCCCGATCGTGCCGAACCCTGCGAGGCCTCGGTACATCTCGATCTGGCGCTGCTGGAGCGTCTTCGGCGCTTTCTTCGGGACGAGTTTCTCCGCGGGCGTCATCCGCCGCCTCGCTTGCTGGCGAGCGCCGCGATCGTCGTCGCTTCGCGCTGGCGCGTCTCGACGAGCGCGGAGATCCGCTCGCGCATGCTCCGGAGCGCGCGGCCGCGGTGGCTCATCGCGAGCTTCTCCTCGGTCGTGAGCTCGGCGAACGTGCGGCCCGTCTCGTCGACGACGAACAGCGGGTCGTACCCGAAGCCGCCGGTGCCGCGGCTCTGCTGCGCGATCCACCCATCGCACGAGCCCTCCGCGATCACGGGCTCCTCGTCGCTGAACGGATCCCAGAGCGCCATGACACAGCGGAACCGCGCCTTGCGATCGGTGGACGGGATGTCGAGGAGCTCGGCGAGGAGCTTCGCGTTGTTCTCCGCGTCGGTCGCGCCGTCGCGCGCGTAGCGCGCCGAGCGCACGCCGGGCCGACCGCCGAGCGCGTCGACCTCGAGCCCCGAGTCGTCGGCGAGCGCGACGAGGTGGGTCGACGTCGAGACGGCGCGCGCCTTGATGATCGCGTTCTCCTCGAACGTCACACCCGTCTCGTCGATCGGGGCGGCGTCCTTCACGATGTCCGCGACCGAGGTCAGGCCGATCGGGAGCCCCGCGAGCGCCGCGCGAATCTCGGCGACCTTTCCAGGGTTCCGCGTGGCGACGACGACGGTCATGACCGGGAGCATCGGTACTGCCTCGTCTCTAGGGTGCGCTGGGCGGCAGGAGCAGGGTGTCGAGCTCCACGCCGGACGCGCGGAGCGCCGCGCGCTGGACGTCGGCGAGCGAGCGCACTCCCTCGAGCGCGAGATCGATCATTCGGTCGAGATCCGTGCGCGGGATCGCCTCGCCTTCGGCGGTGCCCTGGACCTCGATGATCGCGCCCGCGCCGGTCGCGACGAGGTTGAGATCGACGCGCGCGGCGCTGTCCTCCGTGTAGACGAGGTCGAGCGCGAGGCCGTCGGTCAGCATGCCGACGCTGATCGCCGCGACCTGATCGCGGAGGACCGGCGTCGTGAGTGCGCCGGTGGACCGGAGCTTCGCGAGCGCGAGGCCGAGCGCGACGAAGGCGCCCGTGATGGAGGCGGTGCGCGTTCCGCCGTCGGCCTCGAGGACGTCGCAGTCGAGGGCGATGGTGCGCTCGCCGAGCTTGTCGAGCGCGACGGCGCTGCGAAGGGCGCGGCCGATGAGTCGCTGGATCTCCTGCGTGCGACCGCTCGGCGCCTTGCCGCGACCGTCGCGCGACTCGCGGCGCTGCGGGCTCGAGCGCGGGTGCATCTGGTACTCGGCGGTGATCCAGCCGGTGCCGCGCCCGGCCATCCACTGCGGGACGGACGCGTCGATCGACGCCGTGCAGAGGACGACGGTGCGCCCGGCGCGGTAGAGGACGCTGCCCTCCGCGTTGCGCTGGAACCCGGGGACGATCTCGACCGATCGGTGCTCGCGCGCGCCGCGCCCGTCCGATCTCGATGCGCTCGTGACTGCCATGGCGACGCCTCTAGCACGGGGTAGACGCCCTGCACACGCGCGTCACGACGGGCATTCGGCGGGTGGGTCGAGCAGGACGAGCGGTCGGAGCTTCTCGAGGAATCGACGCTTGATGCCCTTGATCCGGTAGAGCTCCTCGAGGCGCGTGAACTTGCCGAGCTTGGTGCGGAGCTCGACGATGCGCAGGGCCTTCGACGGGCCGATCCCGGGGAGCTTGTCGAGCTCCTCCGTCGTCGCGGTGTTGAGGATGAGCTTCCCCTCGACGACGCACGGGGCGCTCGTCGCGGAGGAGAGAGCCGTGGGCGGTGGGCGCACCGTCGGCGCGGCGGTCGACGTCGCCTGGCTGGACTCGATGGGCGTGGCGCTCGCGGCCGGTGGTGCGGCGGTAGAGCTGCCGAGCGATCCGGCGGCGGTGGCGCGACGGGTGCGAATCCACCCGTCGGCGATCCCGGTGCCGACGAGGCCGAGGGCCGCGATGACGCCGAACGACGCGATGATCTTGGCGAGGAGCGGCATCCACTTCGAGCGACGAACACGATCGACGAGAGAGCTGAGAGCGCGCATGGGAACCTCCAGGAGGAGCGCCCTGTGCGGTTCTCGTGCCTGTGCAAAGCGTCACGAAAACAAGGGGTGCGCGCGATCCGAGGGGTGTCGAATCGGCGGATTCGAGTGGCGGCCGCCACCCCTCGGCGAGTAGGAGTCTCCCCGTGAGCGGGACCGAGCGCGCGCCGACCGAACCGATCTGCACCCTCCTGACCGACCGGCTCGTCGTGTTCCTGCCGATGCGGGCGCACGCGGAGGCGATCGCGGACTACTTCGCCCGGAACTCGAAGCACCTCGCGCCGTGGTCGCCGCCGAGACCAGCGGGGTTCGAGACCCCCGGTTACTGGCGCGGGCGGATCGCGGTGCAGCAGGCGGCGTTCGAGGAGGGCCGCGCCGCGCAGCTCGTGATCGCAGCGAGGAGCGACGAGCACCGCGTGATCGGGACCGTCGCGCTCACCGAGATCGTCCGCGGCGCGCTGCGCGCGTGCACCCTCGGGTATGGGATCGACCACGCGGAGCAGCGTAAGGGGCTGATGCGGGAGGCCGTCGCCGAAGTCGTGAGGTTCGCGTTCGGGACGCTCAAGCTTCACCGCGTGATGGCGAACTACTTGCCGACGAACGAGCGCAGCGGCGAGCTCCTGCGGTCCCTCGGGTTCGTGGTCGAGGGATACGCGCGGGACTACCTGTTCATCGACGGAAAGTTCCGCGACCACGTCCTCACGTCGCGGGTGAACGACGAGCTCGAGGACGCGGCCGCGCTCTGTACCCCGGGATGAGGTACGCCGAGCTGACGCTCAGCTTCGCTTCTGGATCGCGTTCAGCTGGGCTTGCTGCTGCTGGAGGAACTGCGCGACGAGCTTGAGCTTCTCGTTGGCGAACTGCTTCACCTGCGCGTTCTGCGAACCGACGAGCGCGTTCAGGAGCTTCGTGACCTTGTCGATCTGGCGCGACTGGAAGAGCGCCTCGAAGTAGTTGTTCGCGAGGCGCACGTCGCGCGTCATCTTCGCCTCGTGCGGCTGGAGGAGCTTCACGACGCTCTCGAGATCGCCCTTCTGGCCGTAGACGGCGCTCATCGCGAGGAGGGCGAGGACGTCCTCACCGTTGATCTCGAGGCCCTTCTTGCCGTACTCGAGGGCCTTGTCCCGGGTCTCTTCCTTGCTGGCGTAGACGGCCTGGAGCGCGACGAACGGGCGCGCGTTCTTCTTCTCGCGGCCGAGCTTCTCGAGCTCCGCGACGGCGGCGTCCTCGCTCTCGTTGTCCTTGATGCTCTGGAAGAGGTAGGCCCACGCGTCGACGCTCTCGCCGTCGATCTCGAGCGCCTTGTCGGTGTGCTCGCGCTCCGTCTTCGGCTCGCCCTTCTTCTTGAAGAGCTTGGCGAGGTGGAGGTGCGGGTACGGGTTCGTCTTGAGGAGGTTCGCAGCGCCCTTCAGGGTGCCCTCGGCCTTGTCGTACTTCTCCTGCTGGAGCTGGGAGATGCCCAGCGCGAGCCAGTCGTCGCCCGTGCCGCCCTTGGCGACGATCTTCGAGAGGACCTGCTCCGCGCGCTGGAGGCGCTCGTGCTTGAGGAGCTCCTGCGCAAAGATGCGGCCGCGGTTGAGGTCGTCGGGCTTCTCGTTGAAGTGCTTCTCGAGGCCGGAGAGGAGATCCTCGAGGCCGATCATCAGGGGGCGACCCTGGTCGTCCTGGACCTGGACGGCGGGGCCGTTGAACCCGAGGAGCGTCCACATCTGCTCCTGCGTGACGCCGACGGGGCCCTTCTCGAGCATGCCCTTGAACTCGTCGGTCATCGCGTTGACCGGAAGGACGATGAGCGCGTTCGGCGGGATCCCGTTCTGGAAGGCGCTGACGGGCGCGACGATCGCCGCTCCGCCCTTGATCTGGAGGCCCTTGGCCGCTCCGCCCGCTTCGTTGTTCTCGCTCATTTTGGGTAGCTCCTGACGACACCCCCTCCGTGGACTCGCGAGGGGGCGGGGACGCTAACAGCGAACTCGGCGGCGTTCAATGTGTGGGCAGCGCGGCAGACGGCCGGGCTCCGTGCGGAACCGGGCCTACTTGCAGAACGTCTTGGCCATGTCGACGGCCCGCTTGCAGTTCTCCTGGACGGTCTTGCGCGGCTGCGACTTCCAGATCTCGCGGTTGTTCTTCTCGTTCGTCTTCTGCGTCTCGTTCTTACACGTCGAGAGGATCTTGAAGTACTCGTCGCACTCGGCGACGCCGTCGGGGCCCGCGTCGCAGCGCTCCTTCGCATAGTTGCCGCGCGCCACGCAGGCCTCCTTCACCTTGTCCTGCGCGAGGAGCTTCCAGTTCTCCTTGTTCGAGTCGGCCTCCGCCTTGAGGCTCTCCTTCTCTGCGTCGTTCTTGCAGGTGTCGACGGCCTTGAAATAGTCGTCGCACTCGGCGACGCCAACGTGACCGCGCTTGCCGCACGCGGCGACGGTGAGCGCGAGGAACGAGCCGGCGAGGACGGTGGCGGCGCCACGGAGGAGGATCTTCTTCGATTGCATGACGGGGCCTCTCGGGGGACTGAGCTGCGGGGAGTCGCTCCTTCTACGCCCCGGAGCACGAATTCCTCCGGACTTTCGACGCGCCCGTGAGGTCGGTGTTTGCTGCGGCGCTGCGGCGCGTACGTTCCATGGTTGGCGCCGCACGTGAGCGAGCGCCGAACGAGGAGGATCGCGTGGACAGTCTCGGTGGGTTGCGGTGGGTGGCGTTGATCGCGTTGGGGCTCGTCGCCTGCGGCGACGAGGGCGGCAAGGGCAAGAAGGGCGGCAGCGGATCCGCGTCGCCGAGCGCATCGGCGGTGGCGCGCGTGAGCGGGTCGAACGCACCGAGGTCGGGCGGCGCGCCCGTGACCGACGACAAGGGGCGGTCGGGCGGCGAGGGCGAGTACGAGAAGCTCGTGCTCGCGCTGTCGACGTGCGCCGCGAAGGAGGACGCGAACACGTACTACGGCTACCTCGACAGCGCGTGTCCGGCGCTGAAGGCGCTCAACGAGTGGCGGGGCGTCCCGGACAACAACAAGAAGATCGGCGACACGAGCGCGCTCGGCGTGAAGCTCATCTCGAACGAGTCGGCGGCGATCCGGCTCTACGCGGCGCAGATGATGGAGTCGCTGTTCGGGACGAAGCCGGAGGCGTTGAAGGCGCTGCTCGCGCAGGTGAAAGTGGAGAAGGACCCGGCGGTGCTGAAGGCGATCCTCCACGCGTCGGCGAACAACGGCGGGCGGAACGCGGAGATCGGCGCGATGCTCCTCGAGCTCGCGAACCACGCGAATCCGAACGTGCGCGCGACGGCGGCGGTGTCGATCTCGTCGTCCTGGAACAAGGACATGAAGGGAGCGCCGGAGAAGCTCGCCGAGATGATGGAGAAGGATGCGGACATGAGCGTCCGGAAGGCGGCTTGCGCGTACGCCGGGCACCTCGGCGCGGCGTCGCTCGTGCCGGTGTACGAGCGGCTGACGGATCCGAAGGCGGATCAGGAGCTCGCCGCGGAGTGCATGCGGGGCGTGCTCGACATGTGGGCGAGCTACCCGCTCTGGGACCGGCAGGACGAGGCGGCGTACAAGCTGACGCTCAAGCGCCTCGATCAGACGCCGCGGACCGAGAAGTTCCCGCCCTGGACGATGATGGGGACGCTCCAGAACGTGGGCGAGGGGAAGGGGGAGTCCTTCGACAAGTGGAAGGCCGGGGCGAAGTGGATGGACCCGGCGGTGCTGCGCCGGTCGCTCGCGGGCGTGCTCCTCGACAAGAAGGCGAACTGGATGGCGAGGACCGGGGCCGTGAAAGCGGCGATCGCGCTGGGGGCCGCGAAGGCTGACCTCGAGGACTGGAAGAAGAAGCTCGACGCGAAGGACACCAACGACAAGTACGTCATCGACGCGATCGACAAGGACGGAGCGAAGGCGAAGTAGTCGTGACGCGGATCGCGTTGCTAGGCTTCGTGCATGGGGGAGCCGGGGAGCCCTAGCGCTGAGCCGCGGGTGCGGGTGCTCGTCGTCGAGTCGCCCGCAGCCTTCATGCGGCCGATCGTCGAGGGACTCTGCGACACGGAGCTCGACGTCGTGACGGTGCAGTCCGCTGCTCTGCCCGAAGTCGAGGCCCGGTTCCGTGCGACGTCCGCCGTCGTCGTCGTCGCCTGCTTGCGCGTCGAGGACGGGACCGGGCTTTCACTGGCAGAGTCCTGGCTGCCCGTCGTGGCTCTGGCGCGCGCGACGGACATGGCCAGTATCGGGCGCGCCAACGAGCTTGGCACGTGGGTGATGCCCATTCCGACCAACCGCGCGTCCCTCGACTGGAGAGAGCTCGTTCGGATGATCAGGCTCCAGGCCGACCGGTTCCTCGAGGCGGAGAGGTTCCGCGCGCTGATCGCCAGCACGTCGTCCGTCGCGGATGCCTCCGCGGACGCCCGGGCAACGGTTCCGGGTGCTCTCGGCCTGTTGGCTGCGCCGGGCCTCGACGAAGAGATCGCGTTTCGGTTGAAGCACCGCATGGCACGGCCGGCGTGGCTCGCCCGCCCCGTACACGTCGACGGGCCGGCGACGCACATCGAAGCGTCTGCGGCCTTGCCTTCCGCGTTCGCGTCGCGCGAGCCGCTCGACTTGAACCCGCTCGCCAGGATGCAATTGCTCGAGGAGACCAATCAGCCAGCGGGCGCGAGCGAGGCGTTCGCCCTCCGCTCGCTGGAGACCATCCGGGAGGCTGGTCCTTTGCGGGACGCTACGGAGGCGATCTTGCGCAGCAGCGCTGGGCTGTCGACGGAGCTCATCGCACGATGCGCCAAGGTGCTCTACCGCCTGGGGGACATCGATCGTGCAGTGGCCCTCCTCGCCGGGGTCGCCGACCCCGACTCGCGTGTGCTAGCGGCGGACCTCGCGAAGGAGCAGCGTCGGCACGAGGAGGCGCTGGGGCTCGTGGAGCGGGCGGCGGGGACGCGGCTGGACACGCTCGGCGCGGTGGAGCGCGTCGCTCGGTGGCGCGACGCGATCCACGGCAAGCCAACGGCGAGACGGGCGCGGGAGGTCGTCCCGCTGGAGTTCGGCGGTGCGAGGTGGACGGTCGTGTTCGAGGCGGCGCCCGTGCTCGGACGGACGGGTGTTGGGGTCGTCGTGGCGGCGCCCACCATCAGCAGGAAGCACGTGGTGTTCCGGAAGCGAGCAGACGGGAGGGCGGAGATCGATGATCTGGGGAGTCAGCACGGGACGTTCGTCGCCGGAGTGCGCGTGAAGGCGCCGCTCGTGATCGATGGCGCGGTTGGATTGATGCTCGCGGGGAATCTCCCCTGTGCGGTGCGTCCAGGGAGCGCCACCGAGGG
>Ga0075163_10008399_pt1 | contig 13602 bp, 13 predicted proteins | sample JI1023141ADNA_FD_71478 | JGI IMG/M metagenome (GOLD analysis project Ga0075163, IMG submission 71478) | Wastewater effluent complex algal communities from Wisconsin, to seasonally profile nutrient transformation and Carbon sequestration -... | ecosystem: Engineered > WWTP > Effluent > Algae...
CGAATACATGACGAGGGTGCGCTACCGGTTGGTGCCCTACCTGTGGTGAGCGGCGGCGGTGGCTACAGTGCAGTCCATGACCGACAAGGCATGCCCCGGTAGCGGGAAGAGTTGGACGGTCGATATCGAGGGCAAACCGATCTGCCCCCGATGCCGCCGATCATTGGCCACCGTGGCGGGTAAGGGACGCAAGATCAAGGATCTGCCCGCGGTCCCCCGCCACGACAAGCCGTCCCGCGCCACCTCCAAGAACACCCGCCGCCCGAACTGATCCGTTCCCGACCGCTGCGGCCACATACTGAATCCATGGAGCTGCTCACCGGTTTCGGGTTGGCCACCGCGGCGGGGCTCAACGCCTACATCCCGCTGCTGGCGCTCGGCGTGTTGTCGCGTTTCACCGATCTGGTGGCGCTGCCCACGAGCTGGGCGTGGCTGGAGAACGGCTGGGTGATGCTCATCGTCGGGGTGTTGTTGATCATCGAGATCGTCGCCGACAAGATCCCCGCCCTGGACACGGTCAATGACGCGGTCCAGACGTTCGTCCGGCCGACCGCCGGCGGCATCGTCTTCGGGTCCGGCACCGCCGCCCAGACCGCAGCCGTCACCGACCCGGGCGCCTTCGCGTCATCGGGTCAGTGGATCGCGGTGGTGATCGGCATCCTCACCGCACTGGTGGTGTCGCTGACCAAGTCCGCCGTGCGGCCGGTGGCCAATATCGGATCCGCCGGGATGGCGGCCCCGGTGCTGAGCACCGCCGAGGACGTCACCAGTGTCGGGCTGGTCTTCGTCTCGCTACTGCTGCCTGCGCTGGTCCTCGTCGCACTGGCGGCCGTCGCGTTCGCGGCGGTCCGGGTGTGGCGGTGGCGCCGGCGCCGCAGGGCCGCGGCCCCCTAGATCCAGACGCCCTTGCCGACGGCGACCACGCCGCCGGAGCTGATGGAGAACCGTTCCCGGTCCTTGTCCAGGTCGACGCCGACCATCTCGCCGGGCCCGACCACCACGTTCTTGTCGAGGATCGCCCGGCGCACCACGGCACCGCGTCCGATGCGCACCCCGGGCATCAACACGCTGCCCTCGACGATCGCGCCGTCGTCGATGCTCACGTTGGACGACAGCACCGAGTTTCGCACCGAGGCGGCCGAGATGATGCTGCCGGCGCCCACCACGGACTCCTGTGCCGAGCCGCCGTTGACGAACTTCGCCGGCGCCAGGTTCTCCGAGCCACCGCGGATCGGCCAGCGCTTGTTGTACAGGTTGAACACCGGGTGCACCGACACCAGATCCATGTGCGCGTCGTAGAACGCGTCCAGGGTGCCGACATCGCGCCAGTAGCCGTGATCGCGTTCGGTGGCGCCGGGCACCTCGTTGTCATCGAAGTCGTAGACGCCGGCCATTCCGTCGGCCACCAAGCGCGGGATGATGTCGCCGCCCATGTCGTGGTCGGAATGGTCCTCGTCGGCGTCGGCCTTGATGGCGTCGATCAGCACCTTGGTGGTGAAGATGTAGTTGCCCATCGAGGCGAAGGTCTGCTCGGGGTCATCGGGCGTGCCGGGCGGGTCGGCCGGCTTCTCCACCCAGCCCCGGATCCGGCCGGATTCGTCGGCGTCGATGCAACCGAAGGCCGACGCCTCGGCCCGCGGCACCCGGATGCCGGCCACCGTCGCCCCCGCGCCGCTCTCGATGTGATGGGCCAACATCTGCTCGGGGTCCATCCGGTACACGTGATCGGCGCCGAAGATGACGATGTAGTCCGGGTCCTCGTCGTAGATGAGGTTCATCGACTGGTAGATGGCGTCCGCGGATCCGGTGTACCACCGCGGTCCGAGCCGTTGCTGCGCAGGCACCGGGGTGATGTACTCCCCCGCCAGGCCCGACAGCCGCCAGTTCTGCGAGATGTGCCGGTCCAGCGAATGCGACTTGTATTGCGTGAGAACGCAGATCCGCAGGAACCGGGCATTGACGAGGTTCGACAAAACGAAGTCGATCAACCGGTAGCCGCCGCCGAATGGCACCGCCGGCTTCGCCCGGTCCGCCGTCAATGGGTAAAGGCGCTTACCCTCCCCCCCAGCCAGGACGATACCCAGCACATGTGGCGCTTCCCTCATGCTGCCAACCTATCGGTCCGCCCGCAGTGCGGCTAGCCAATCGCCCCGATCGATGGCTGCATGTCAAGGAGTTTGGGCGCCGGCGGACCCGATCATGATTCGCGATCTGGATGAGGGGTGCGCGGCGATGTTTCGCCGGATACGGTGCACACCATGCGGGTGGCGATGATGTCTCGGGAGTATCCGCCGGAGGTGTACGGCGGAGCCGGCGTGCACGTGACCGAACTCGTCGCGCAACTTCGACGATTGTGCGAGGTCGAGGTGCACTGCATGGGTGCGCCACGGGACACCGCGATCGTCGCCGCGCCCGACCCCGCGTTGGCGTCCGCGAACCCGGCGCTGTCGACGTTGTCGGCCGACCTGGTGATGGCCAACTCGGCCGCCGGCGCGACCGTGGCGCATTCGCACACCTGGTACACCGGGATGGCCGGCCATCTGGCGTCGCTGTTGCACGGCATCCCCCATGTCCTCACGGCCCACTCGCTGGAGCCGATGCGGCCGTGGAAGGCCGAGCAGCTCGGCGGCGGGTACCGGGTGTCGTCGTGGGTGGAACGCACGGCCGTGGAAGCTGCCGCCGCGGTGATCGCCGTCAGCTCCGGGATGCGCAGCGACGTGCTGGCCACCTATCCGGCGCTGGATCCCGCCCGGGTGCATGTGGTGCGCAACGGGATCGACACGTCGGTGTGGTTCCCGGCCCCACCCGAGCCGCAGGGTTCGGTACTGGCCGAGCTCGGTGTGGACCTGAACCGGCCGATCGTCGCGTTCGTGGGCCGGATCACCCGGCAGAAGGGTGTCGCGCACCTGGTCGCCGCGGCGCACCGGTTCGCCCCCGACATCCAATTGGTGCTGTGTGCCGGCGCCCCGGACACCCCGGAGATCGCCGCCGAGGTCAGCGCGGCGGTGCAGGAACTGGCCGCCGCCCGGTCCGGTGTGTTCTGGGTACGAGAGATGCTGGCGATCGGCAAGATTCGCGAGATCTTGTCGGCATCAACGGTTTTCGTTTGCCCATCGGTCTACGAACCGCTGGGCATCGTGAACCTCGAGGCGATGGCCTGTTCGACGGCGGTGGTCGCCTCCGATGTGGGCGGCATACCCGAGGTGGTCGCCGACCACGAAACCGGACTCCTCGTGCACTACGACGCCCACGACTCGGTCGCCTTCGAGTCGGGGCTGGCCGACGCGGTCAACGCGCTGGTCGCCGAGCCCGAACGCGCCCGCCGCTACGGTGCCGCGGGGCGGCAACGCTGTATCGAAGAGTTCTCCTGGGCGCGTATCGCCGAGGAGACCCTTCAGATATACAACCTGGTGACGAGCTAGCTACTCGTCACGTTCTTGAGTTCTTCGCCGAGCGCGGCGGCCTCATCGGGGGTGAGCTCGACCACGAGCCGCCCTCCGCCTTCCAGTGGTACCCGCATCACGATGCCGCGCCCCTCTTTGGTCGCTTCCAATGGACCGTCACCGGTCCGGGGCTTCATCGCCGCCATCGTGTGCTCCCTCCGCATGAGCCGGCCCGCACTGAACGGACCCGATCAAGCCGGCGTCAACCGGCACAGAATTGGTACTGAACTAAACCTATTGTTCCCTATCGCGGCGCCGCAGTGTGAAAAGACCCGGCGAAACGCACGGACCGTGGCCGGAAACATGTCGCTCACGCCGGCGCGGGCACCCAACAGGTGGCGATGTGATCGTCGACCATGCCGGTGGCCTGCATCAGCGCGTACGCCGTCGTCGGACCCACGAAGCGCAATCCGCGACGTTTGAGTTCCTTGGCCATCGCCGTGGATTCCGCGGTGACGGCGGGAACCTCGGACATCGCCGCGGGACGCGATCGCCGCGGCGGCGCAAAGGACCACAGCAAATCGGAGAAGTCGACGTCGAGGTCCGCGATCGCGCGGGCGTTGTTGATGGTCGCCTCGATCTTTGCGCGGTTGCGCACGATCGCGGTGTCCTCCATCAGCGCGGCGATGTCCCGGTCGGTGAACCGGGCAACCTTCTCGATGTCGAACCCCTTGAACGCGTGGCGGAAACCGTCGCGCTTACGCAGGATCGTCAGCCAGGACAGCCCGCTCTGGAAGGCCTCCAGGCTGACCCGCTCGAACAATGGCACCGTGCCCCGCAACTGCTTGCCCCACTCGGTGTCGTGATAGTCCCGGTAGAGCACCCCGTTGGGGCTGGAATCGGTTGGCACCCAACCGCATCGGACCCGTCCGTCGTCGGCGGCCGGCGTGCTCACGACTCGTCGGCCCTGGCGTGGGCGGGCTCGTGGACGGCGGGACCATCCGCGGCGTCGGTCAGCCCGTGCGCGGCACGCACCGCGGCCAACTCGCCACGCAGCGAATCCAGTTCGGCACCCAGCCGATCGAGCACCCAGTCGACCTCGCTGGTCTTGTAGCCACGCAGAGTCTGGGTGAACTTGACCTCGTCGACGTCGGCACCGGTCACGCCGGAGGCCGGCAGCACGGTTGCCGTGGTTGCCCGCGGGAGCGGCGGCAACTGCTCACCACGCCCGAACAGCACGCTGCCCAGGGCAAACAACACCGTGCCGACCAGGATCAGCACCACCAGGTACATGAGTATCAGGGTCACGCCTCGATACTGCCCTACCGGTGTGACACGGATGCCCCCTAGCGCGGCCGCAGGGTGTTCATCGGGGGCCGGTCGGCCAGTGACACCGTGGAGGTGCGCGGCGTGTAGTCGTCACCGTCGGCGAAGAACTGGGTGAGCCCCATCCCGGAGTCGGGTATGCCGCACCGGCTCAGCAGGGTCGCAATGACCTGCCGGCTCATCGCGGCCAGCTCGGTCAACGGGCGGTTGCGGTGCTCGCGGACCCCCAGGTTGACCTGGGCGATACCGTCGAGCCCCAGCCGGTCGTAGGTGTCGATGAGCAGCCCGATCTCGACGCCGTAGGCGGGCGCGAACGGTATCGAGGTCAGCAGCTCTCGAGTGCCCGCGTACTCACCGCCCAGCGGCTGCAGCAGGCAGGTCAGTTCCGGGCGCAATGCCGCCAGCAGCGGCCGCGCGACCAGCTCGGTGACCCGACCGCCGCCGTTCTTGTCCTCGCTGCCGCTGACCTTGAGCGGACGCCGGTAGAACCCCTTGACCAGGTGCACGCCGTCGGTGGTCAACAGCGGGCCGAGCAGCTTGGGCACGAACATGGGGTCGGGGTCGATCAGATCGGAATCGACGAAAACCACGAGGTCACCGGTGGTGGCGGCCAGTGAACGCCACAACACCTCGCCTTTGCCGGGATTCGGTGGCAGCTCGGGCAGCGCCTGCTCGCGGGTCACCACGCGGGCACCGGCGGCGACCGCGCGGATCTCGGTGTCGTCGGTGGATCCGGAATCCAGCACGATCAGTTCGTCGACCAGCCCGCCCAGCAGCGGGGTGATGGTCTCCACCACCGAGGCGACGGTCTCTTCCTCGTTGAGCGCAGGCAGCACCACCGAGATGGTGCGGCCCGCCTTCGCGGCGATCAGCTCCTCAACGGTCCAGGACGGGCGACCGAAGCTGTGGTCTGCCATCCAGCGGTGCCCTGACACCGCGTCAGTCTCGTTCATTGCGGTCAGTTCTGGTGTCAGCTCTGTTATCACCGTCATGCCAGTCCCCTCACCGTGCGCGTCGGCCGACGCGATCCGTGGATCGACGCGACCATTTCCAGTACGCGTCGAGTGGGTCCGACCTCGTGTACCCGGAACATGGCGGCGCCATCGGCGGCGGCCAAAGCCGTCGCCGCCAGCGTGCCCTCCAGGCGTTCGGTCAGTCCCACACCCAGAGTCTCCCCGACAAAATCCTTGTTACTCAGGGCCATCAGGACCGGCCATCCCGTGTTTACAAGATCTTTCACGTGGCGCAACAAACTAAGGCCGTGGTAAGTGTTCTTGCCGAAATCGTGGGTGGGATCGATCACGATCGCGTCCCGGGCCACCCCCACCGACACGGCGTGCTCGGCGGCGGCTGTCACTTCGGCGATCACATCGTCGACCACCCCGCGTTCGGTGATGCCGTAGTTCACCCGAAAGGGACGCGTCCGCGGCACCGCACCACCGGTGTGTGAGCACACCAGACCGGCACCGAACTCGGCGGCCACCTCCGGCAGGCCGGGGTCGGCACCGGCCCAGGTGTCGTTGATGAGGTCGGCCCCGGCGGCGCAGGCCTGCTTGGCCACCGCCGCGCGCCAGGTATCCACGCTGATCAGCTGGTCGGGGTAGGCACCGCGCAGCCATTCGATGAACGGCACCACCCGCGCGATCTCCTCGTCGGCGTCCACAACCTCGCCCGGGCCCGCCTTCACCCCGCCGATATCGATGATGTCCGCGCCGTCGGCGACCTTGCGGTGCGCGGCCTCCTTGGCGGCCTCGTCGGTGAAGGTGGCCCCACGGTCATAGAAGGAATCCGGCGTGCGGTTGACGATCGCCATGATCATGGCCCGGTCACCGGCGACCGGGCGGCCGAGGAAGGTCTTGTTCCCGTCGCCTCGCTCGCCCCTGCCCGTCGACTGCACGCTGTCCAGGCTAGCGCTCAGCGATTTCGGCGTGATTTGTTGCGCTGACCGCAGCCGATCACGCCGAAGTCGCTCAGGACTTCGGGCGCTTACCGTCCTTCACCTCGTCGACGTACTCCGGATAGAAGGGCACGTAGCCCTCCTCGCGTCCGGCCAGCACGTAGAGCGGATCCCCGACGTCCTCGCCGTAGCCCTGTTTGCGCAGTTCGACCTTCTGGCTCTTGAACGTCGAGGTGTGCGCCAGTTCCGGCACGATCCGCACGAACAGCGGCACCGCGTACGGGGGTAGGTGCGCGTAGGCGGTGCGCGCCAGCGCCGCTCCGTCGAACTCCTGCCCCGCCTTGAGTTGCAGCGCGACCATGCCCGCGCGACCACCGGCGCCGGGCACCTCGACCCCGAACACGGTGGCCTCCTCGACCTGCTTGTCGCCGGACAGCCCGGCCTCCACCTCGGTGGTGGCGACGTTCTCGCCCTTCCACCGGAAGGTGTCGCCGAGCCGGTCCGCGAAGGCCGCGTGCCCGAAGCCCTGCGCGCGCATCAGATCCCCGGTGTTGAACCAGACGTCGCCCTCCTTGAACGCGTCACGCACCAGCTTCTTCTCCGATGCCGACTTGTCCGTGTAACCGTCGAAGGGCTGGAAGCTGCTGACCTTGGACAGCAGCAGGCCGGGTTGGCCCTTCTTGACCTTGCGCAGCCGACCGTCGGCGGCCCGAGCGGGTTCCCCGGTGTCCAGGTCGTATTCGACGAAGGCCACCGGGCTCGGGCAGATGCCGGTGGACTTGGACACGTTGAACACGTTGACGAACGCGGTGTTTCCCTCGCTGGCGCCGTAGAACTCGCATACCCGCGGGATGCCGAAGCGGGTGGTGAAGTCGTCCCAGATGGCCGGGCGCAGCCCGTTGCCGACGATCACGCGCACCTTGTGCGCCCGATCGGTCGGCTTGGGCGGCTGGTTGAGCAGGTACCCGCAGATCTCGCCGATGTAGACGAAGGCGGTGGCGTCGTGTTTGATCACGTCGTCCCAGAACCGCGACGCGGAGAACGACTTGCCCAGCGCGAGCGCGGCGCCCGCGTTCAGGGCCGAACCGACCGACACCGTCAGCGCATTGTTGTGATAGAGCGGCAGGCAGCAGTAGAGGGTGTCATTGCTGTTCAGGCGCAGGCCGAGGCCGCCGAACCCGGCCAGCGCACGCAGCCAGCGGTAGTGGGTCATCACGCTGGCCTTGGGCATGCCGGTGGTGCCCGAGGTGAAGATGTAGAACGCCTTGTGCTTGGCCAGTACCGCGGCCGTCGTCGGCGGGTTGGTGGTGGGTGCGGTGGTGGCGGCCTGCCGCAATTCGTCGAGGGTGATCAGGCCGTCGGTGGCCACCCCGCTGTCGGTGATGGGTTCCACCAGGTCGGCCTCGGCGACGATGGCCTTGGCGTTCAGCAGGCCGATGCTGTGGGCCAGCACGTTGCCGCGCTGGTGGTAGTTGAGCATGCCGGCGGTGGCCCCACATTTGACGGTGGCCAGCATCAGCAGCACCGAGTCCGGGGAGTTGCGCAGCATGATCCCGACGACGTCACCGTGGCCGACACCCCGGGCGGCGAGTACCGCGGCGTAGCGGTTGACCGTCTCGTTGGCCTGCCGGTAGGTGATCTTCTGGTCCTCGAATTTCAGGAAGACCCGGTCGCCGTACTGGGCGGCGCGGTCCTGGAAGACCTTGCCGATCGAGGTCTTGGCGGTGGGCCGGGCGCCCATGCCGGTGACCACGCCCCGCACGATCGCCGGTGCATCCAGCAACAACCCGGGGATCTTGGTGGCGATATCGAGCAGGCCGACGCTGGTGCGCGTTGTGTCGTCACTCATGGCCACCAAGCCTAGTGATCGGGGCTACACGCGCTGAGAGCCGTCTCAACATCGGTGACGAGCACCAGCCGCTCCAGTGCGCGTTCACCGACATAACCGGTGTCCACCAACCCGCGCAGCCAATTCAGCAAACCGTCGTAGTGCCCGAACGGGTCGAGCATGACGATCGGCTTGTCATGCATGCCGAGGTACCCCGCGGTCCACGCCTCGAAGAACTCTTCGAGGGTGCCGATACCACCGGGCAGGGCGATGAAGGCGTCGGCGCGGTCCTCCATCACCTGTTTGCGTTCGCGCATGGTGTCGGTGACCACGAGCTCGTCGGCGGCGACATCGGCGAGTTCCCGGTGCACCAGGGCCTTGGGAATGACGCCGATGGTGCGGCCGTTGCGCTGCCGGGCGCCGTCGGCCACCGCACCCATCGCCGAGACGTTGCCGCCGCCGGAGACCAGCGTCCAGCCCCGGTCGGCGATGCCGCGACCCACGTCGGCAGCGAGTTCGAGCAGTTCAGGGTGGGTTGGACCGGAGGCGCAGTACACGCAGACGGCCCAGGAGCTGGTGTCGGACACGGTTGAGAACCTACCGCCGGTTTCGCTGTGGCCGCGGGGCCGCCCGCCATACACTGCGGCTGTGTCTGAGCCGCCGAGCACCGCCGGCGCCGCCGCCGCGGACGCGCTGGGCCGCGCGGACCTCGGGGCCGCCGAGGAACTGGCCCGGGCGGCACTGGCCGAACGCGATGCGCTGTCGGCCCGGTTGACCTTGGCCCAGGCGCTGGCCTGGCAGGGGCGCGGCCACGAGGCCGACGCCGTCCTCGCCGAGGTCGATCCGGCAGCGTTGGCCGAAACGGACCTCATCGCGTGGGCGCTGCCGCGTGCGGCCAATCAGTTCTGGATGCTCGACGAGCCCGAGCGGGCGACCGCCTTCCTGCGCTCGACGCGCGCCCGGCTGCGTTCGGCCACCACCATCGATGCGCTGCTGAGCACCTTCGCCATGAACGCCGGGAGCCCGCAACGCGCGCTCGAACTCGCCGAGACCGTGCTGGCGGCCCCGGACGCCGACCATCGGGCCATCGGGTGGGCGGCATCGGCGGCGGCCCTCTCGTCGGCCCGGATGGGCCGGTTCGCCCCGGTGGACCGTCTCGCCGCGCAGGCGATCGCCGCCGGTAATCCCGGGTTGCTGCGGTTCACCTCCGCCTTCGGACAGACCACCGCACTGGTGCTCGACGGTGATCTCGATGGTGCCGAGAAGCTGGCGCATGCGTTGGTGTCGGACGCGCATCCGGCTCGGGCCATCGGGCAACTGCTGGTGGCCGATGTGCTGCTGGCGCGTGGCTGCGTCGACGAGGCGGTGCCATTGTTGCGGGAATCCGCCAAGGCGCTCGCGGTGACCGGCTATTCCTGGGGACCGCTGGCGTGGATGCTGCTGGCGCAGGCACTCGGGCAGCAGGGACTTGCGGTCGATGCCGCCAAGGCGCTGAGCCGGGCCGAATCCCGGCACGGATTGAAATCGATGTTGTTCGCTCCGGAACTGGCGCTGGCCCGGGCCTGGACGTGCGCGGCCCGTCGGGACAACGTGGCGGCGGTCGCCGCCGCGCGTGAGGCTGCCCGCGCCGCCACCCGCGGCGGCCAGTCCGCGGTGGCGTTGCGTGCGTTACACGACGCGGTCCGTTTGGGCGACACCCGCGCCACCGACGGTGTCCTCGCGCTCGATATCGACTGCATGTTTGCTCGGTTGACCCTAGACCATGCACGAGCACTGAAAGACGGGGATGAGATTGCCCTCGCTTCGGTAGCCAAAAACTACTCCCGGTGCGGTTATTCGAGAGCGATCTGATTCATCGAGGCCGAAATCTGGTCTCTTGCAGAGGAATTGACACAGCCCAACCCACGCGCCGCTTCGCTCACACGCTTAGGATGAGCCCAGCAAGGATGGCGACCGGGGGGCAGATGGGCGCGCGTATCGAGGACCGGCGACACCGCCGCCGGTTTGCCGGGCACCGCCGCGTGGGCCTTCCGCAAACCGCCCCGGCACCCACGCAGACGACCCGCCTGCGACAACCGCGGGCACACGGACGGCCCGCAAGCCGATGCCGCAAGCGCACGGCCGGCCCCATGCTCGCCCGTCGAAGCGGGGCCCGCGATGGGACCTCGGCGTACCAACCGCCCCGGAGCAACGCTATGGTGACGTCGACGTCAATTTTGTGTCGCGGATCACAGCGTCAGCGTGACAGTGCGCACGATCACACAGAGAGGTAGTGCGGCATCAACGAGAAGCGCCTGGACATTCAGGGCATGCGGGCCGTCGCCGTGCTGCTCGTCGTGCTCTTCCACGCGGAGATACCGGGATTCGGCGGCGGCTATGTCGGCGTCGACGTCTTCTTTGTCATCTCCGGCTTCCTGATCAGCACGCACCTGCTGAAATCCCTGCGTGACCACGGCCGGATCGGTTTCGGATCGTTCTACGCCCGCCGCGCCCGACGGCTGCTGCCGGCCGCCTTCGTCGTCATCGTCGCCACCGTGGTGGCCGCCCGCCTGTTGGTCTCGCCGATCCAATTCGGCCATGTGGTCACCGACGCCATCGCCGCGACCTTCTACGTCCCCAACCTCTGGTTCGCCTACAACGCCACGGACTATCTGGCCGAGAAGACGCCATCGCTGTTCCTGCACTACTGGTCCCTGGGGGTGGAGGAACAGTTCTATCTGTTGTGGCCGGTGCTGCTGGCGATCCTGTTCCGCCTCTTCACGGCACGCTGGAGGATGGCGATCGCGATGTCGGCGATCATCGTCGCGTCCTTCGCCATCTGCCAGTACTCCACCACCTACGCCCAACCCGACGCGTTCTTCCTGCTGCCGGCCCGGGTGTGGGAGTTCGGACTCGGCGCACTGGTCGCGCTGGCACTGCTCGACGGGCGAAGGCTGTTCGCGCCGCGCGTCGCGGCGGCACTGGGCTGGGTCGGACTACTGGCGATCATCGGCGCCGGCGTGGTGTTCACGACCAAGACGGTCTACCCCGGGTCCGCGGTGGCCATCCCCGTCCTGGGTGCTGCCGCGCTGATCGCCGCGGGCACCGCGCCGGGCGGCCCGGCAGCGGTGCTCAGTGTGCGGCCGGCCACCTGGATCGGCGATATCTCCTACTCCCTCTATCTCGTGCATTGGCCGGTGCTGATGCTGCCGGTCGCCGCCGGCGCCTACATGGAACACCTGCCGATGTGGGCGCGCAGCGCGCTGGCGTTGGCCTGCGTGCCGCTGGCCTGGCTGCTCTACACCTACGTCGAGATACCGGGGCAGCGCATCACCTGGCTCACGTCGGCGCGGCCGCGCCGCACCTTGGCCGTCACCGCCGGCGCGATGGCCACGGTCGTGGTGACGGCGATGGCGGCGGGGTTGGTGGCCCAAACCCGGTTGGACGGCGGCCGACCCGCCGAACCGGTGGTGCTGCGCGCCAGCCCCGCGGGCACCGGTTGGGTGCCCAGCAATCTGACCCCGAAGCTCAGCGAGGCCGACGACGATCGGCCGGTGTTGTACGACAACGGATGTCATCGCAATTTGACACAGACCGAACTCGCCGACTGCGCCATCGGGTCCGACCCGACGGCTGCACGGGTCGTGCTGTTCGGGGATTCCCATGCCGCACAATGGTATCCAGCCCTGCAACCGCTGGCCGAGCGCGGCGAGGTACGGCTGGAGTCGCACACCAAGAGCGGGTGCCCGGCTGCACCACCGCCCGATATCGCCTCGACCAGCTGTCTGGCCTGGGTCGAGTCCGTGGCGCAGAAGCTCGCAGCCGACCCGCCGGAACTCGTGCTGCTCGGCAACTTCGGCAAGCTCTACCTGCGCGACGACGAGAATCGCGCACAGCAGTGGCGAGACGCCCTGACCGCGGCAATCGACCGACTGCCTGCGCAGTCACACATCGTCCTGCTCGCCGACACACCGTCGACCGGTGTCACACCGTCCATCTGCCTGGCCCGCTTCCTCGATGACGCCGATCGCTGCGCACTCGAGCGCACCCAGGCGCTGGACTCCGAACTCCGTGCCGCCGAACGGTCCGTCGCCGAGAAATACGGCAACGTCTCCTATGTCGATTTCACCGAGCTGTTCTGCAATGCCACCACGTGCCCCAGCATCATCGGCAACACACTCGTGTACCGGGATGGCAGTCATATCACCACGGAGATGAGTCGGGTGCTCTCGGGCGCCTTCATCGCCGCGGCGGAGGGCTATCTGCGTTCGGCCGAGACGACCGGTCCGATCCCGGCACGCCAGGACATCCTGACCATGTTCCGGGCACCACGTCCCGCTCCGCTCAAGCCGGCTCCACCCGGGCCGGCTGCCGGCTGACCGGTACCCGCTCGCCGACCCGACAACGCCTGCAGTCCAGGCAACCGTGCGGTCGGACACAGCCGGCCACCAGCATGTCGTCCTACTGTCGGCGGTGACAGAAGGAGCCGGCATGAAACGCATCGCCATCGCCGCAGCCACGCTCGCCGTGACGGCCGGTGTACTCGGCGCCGCGGCGCCCGCGCAGGCCGACGCTGCGCCGGCCACACCGTCGGACGCCGGCACCACGGTGATTCATCACCGGTTCGGACTGCACTACCTCACCCGCGCTCCGCATATGGCGCCCCGCGGGATGACCCATAGCGTCCGGCAGGCGCACCGACCCCACTGAGCCGGGTTGCCCACGGCGTCACCGGGAATCCAATCAGCCGGTCGCAGTGTCGAATTCCGGTACGATGACCCGTAGCCGACTAGTGACGCACTAGGAACGCGCCCGCCGGGACCGAGGGGACGGCCCGTGGGGTGCAGGGCATCACCTGACCGGGGGGTAGGCAGATGAACAGAACCGCCATGACCAGCGCGGCGGTGGCCGCCGTCGGAGCACTCATCCTCGTTACGCCGTTCCGCCCCAAGGACTGGGCCTCACCTCGCTATCCGTGGGATCCGCACGCGCACGAATGTGACCGTCGCCGTACCAGGCCCTGACCTGCGGCCCACGACGAAAGCACCGGGCTCAACGCGGGGCTGCACACCCGTGAACCCGAAGCCGCACGGGCGCGTCAGGCCCGCTGTCGCCCAACGGAACTGCGCGCGAATCGTCTTCAGTCAACTGTGCGCCACGCCCCAGTGAGCCGCCAGTTCGGCGATCTA
>Ga0075163_10008400_pt1 | contig 13602 bp, 15 predicted proteins | sample JI1023141ADNA_FD_71478 | JGI IMG/M metagenome (GOLD analysis project Ga0075163, IMG submission 71478) | Wastewater effluent complex algal communities from Wisconsin, to seasonally profile nutrient transformation and Carbon sequestration -... | ecosystem: Engineered > WWTP > Effluent > Algae...
TTGAATCGTTATTACACGACTATACGGCACAACAAATGGGTCAGTTTGTTAAGTGAAGAAATGATGAACTGATTTATTCTATGAAATTATAATTTGAGACGAAAATGCTAGTATGTTTATTCATTCTGATTTGGGTTTTTAATTTTAATGCTTAAATTCACCCAGTTTTAATGATTAATTAACTCATTCAATCAAAAATTTTGACTTTTTAACAAGTTTTTTAAGCGAGATGTTTGAAATTTCAAAAAAAGTTTTACTCTTATTCAGTATTCAAGTTAAATTCTAATCAAATAAATTCTTAAAAGTCTAATTCTTTCATAAAATCAGATAAATTTTTCATCTTTAAATCAGTATTTAAGTCTATTGTTTATCAAATTAATAATGATATTTAATTGAAGCTCAGTTGTCAGCAATGGCAGCTTTAAGCGATAGACTATTGCAGTCTTTCTCTTGCTTCTATTATCAATAAACTATGCTAATGCATTTGATTTGAATAGTCCTATGGTGTAGGATTTCATTAAGATGTAACTTGATTCTGGAAAGAATGCAACTGAACTTTCAAAAATGGCTGATAAAGATTTTGGAATTAAGATAAGTGCTCTTTAGATTGTTGCTTACAATAAAACATATCAAAACAGCAAAATTAAACCATCAACTGGAACAACAACTACAGTAGTTGAAACTCCTACTCCACAAGTAACTACTCCTCCTGTAGTAACAACTCCCCCAGTTACCCCCCCTGCTGAACCTACAACCCCTACTCCTTCAACCCCTCCAGTTGTTTCAACCCCAGCTACTCCCACTGCTCCTGAACCTATTACAAACCCAGAACCCCCAATTCCAACAGTTGAGCCTTAGACTTAAGTTGCGAGTGAAGAACCAGCTGTGCTTACTGGAGATCTTTACGTTCCTGCAGAACCAGTTCTACCAAACATTGAATATCCATCAACAGTCACAAACAACCAAGAAGACTTCATTAACTGGATCCCAATAGGAGACTTCTACCCAGCTTTGGACTAGAACTTAGATTTTGAAGTTTCCTTCCCTTACATTCCAAAGAGAAATCCAGATGGAACATTCTCAAGACCTTATGCTAACCCAACAAATCCGAACTTGATTGATAGTATAAACATCGATGGAACAGTCTCTTCAGACTCTGACAATATTTATGACTTCCTTCACAATGATGTTTCTCTACAAGTAATCAGTCTTTATGAGATTTATAAAAAGTTTACTGAAACAAGTGATGTAAGCGAGTATGAATTTGAACAAGGAACTGTGTATGATTACAAAACTAATATTAAGAATCTATGGGCTGTATTGAATGGATTCAGAAGCAATTTGAACACTTTAGTTTCCTTTATTGATGACTAGATTGCTAAATGAAAGATGGATGGAGACTACTTCTGTTTTGACTTCTATGATCAACTTAATTCTCAAGATTCTTGTATGTGGAAAGGACTTTTTAGATCAGGACCTGAGACTCTTATGAACTTAAAGAAAGAGATTATGGCTCACATTCTAACTCATGGACCAACTTTATCTCCACTTATCTGGAAATCTGAACTAGCTCACGCAGCTACTGATTATTTGACAACCACAGAAGGATCAAGAAATATCCCCGGACTTAACAGAGACGATGAATCTACAGCAGACTATGTTAACCAATACTTCAGTTATGATTCACATTCAAGACTTACTTTAGTTCCCTGGAAATTCTTTTGGGTATCTCCTCTTGAAGCTGTGTTTGATTTAATAGTTGATGACTTCAACCCAACTCATCCAGCTAGAGATGCTATTTTGTTTTCAAATCATACCCACATTGGTATTGCTTGCAATTGCCATCCTAGACTTGGATAAGTTTGTATATTTGAACTAGCTGAAAATCCAGTAGAAATTTCAGAACCTGAATATCCATGGACTTTAGATTACGAAGCTCCAAGTCCAGTACTTGAAGATTGTACAGAAATTTGTTTAGATGGGTCTCCAAATGCTGAGAAATATGATCATTGCTGTAATGTAGTTTGCCACAGACCAGCTCATTTAGGCGACTATGAAACTTGTTTGAAATACAATCCTCATATTTTAATGAGCGAAATCAGTGAAAGAAGAGGTATGATTGAAGAATTACTTGCTCCAGAAGACCAAAAAGTTTGGCTTTACGGAAATCTTCCTTTACCTACATTCAAAAAGCCTTTTGATGAGACTTGTGAAGATGAAGATCATTATTGGAATCATTATACCTTAGAAGATGGATGGATGCCTCCAGAACTTTGAAGAAATCTTGATAATGAGCCTATATTAAGTATGTAACAAGTAGCTTATGGCTTGTTTAGTGAAATCAATACAATTTGAGAAGATCCAGAAAAATACAAAGAAATTGTTGGAGAGTTTTCAGATGTTGCAGTTGAAGAATTAGATCAATTCAGTTCAAGCAACACTGATTACGTTTGGAATGAAGGATTAGCAAGAGCTGCATGACATTACCTGAATGAAAAAGGTGCTTGCGGTACTAATGGAGATGTTTATGGATTCGGCTTCAGATCTCTCTTAAGTTCTCTTTATGCTTATACCTATGAGCAACTAGAATATGAACTAATTTCCTCTCCTTATTTCATCAATCCTGAAAATTTCACCGAATCTGCAACTGATGGTTTGTTATTCATTCTATCATAAACTCACATTTCAAAAGCATTATTGAGACATAGTGGTGAAAGACAAATAGGTATTGGATGTGCTTGTGCTGGAGAATCGTTTGAAGGAGAACATGTTTACTCTTGTATTATCGCAGTAGCAGAATCAGTTCCAGCAAGAGACATTATCGAAAGAATCCCAGTTTATTAGCCAATACTAGAAGAAAACGAAATTTGCTCTTCATTGTGTGAATACTTTAAAGACACTCCAAATTTAAGAAATATGTTTACAACCTATGATGAAGAATGTGAAGCAGATGGTTGGGATAATAATGGATACTGTGTGTATTGTAATGAGATCAATTACTAGTGCAGTCAATGCAACTCAGATCTAGAATGTACTCAATGCGAGGCTGAAATGGGAGATATGTCGATTGTTACTTACAGCCCATATACCTTATCAGATTAGAGCTTATCATGCTTAATTCCTGCATGTCAATAGGTTGATCCTAAAGATGATAGTAAATGCATTAAATGCGATATGGAAACTGACCTGATTTTCTTAGCAGAACATGAAGGCATTTGCGTACCAGACTGTACTTAAATTGAAGATGGACATTATGTTAACGACATTGAAAGACATATTTGTGTCTGTGATCCAAGCTTTTACACAAAAGATGATAAATCTTGTGTTGAATGTCCTTTCCCTAATTGTAAAGATTGTGCCCACGATAAATGCTTAACTTGTAGAAGCCCATATTTTGATTCTGAAGACATAGGAGACTATATTTCCTTCATTCCTCATCCAAATGGACTTGGATGTATTGAAAAAGTGATTCCTCATTGTTTAGACAAACAGCCTAGATTCGCCATCAGAGAGGGATTCTATGAATGTGATTGATGTGAAAAAGGATTTGTATGGCATTGAGAATCTCATGCCTGTGTTGCCTGCTCTGAAATTGATTCATTTGAATCAGGAGAATGTACAGAATGTACAAGAGCTATACCCAACAATGATGTTAAGAAAGAGCATTATCTATGCAAGAAATGTGCAGATGGATGGTTCCCAATGGCTAATAAGACAGATTGTATGGAGCCATTAGAACATTGTGATTATGATCTCGAAGAGTATGAAATCTATAACAAAGTCTATGTTTGCCCTCATTGTGATCTTGGATATTACTGGGATGTAAACGCCCATGAATGCCAAGAATGCACTGTTGATGGATGTGTTGAATGCTCAAGACTCGGAGAAGAATGTCTTAAATGTAATCCTGGTATGTTACCTCAAATTGGAGGACTTGAATGTGTTAATGAAATTGGTAACTGTGAAATCCATGGAGTTTGAAGAAAGGATGATGAAGACGTCTTAGCATGTAATAAATGTGAGCCTAATTTCTTCTGGAATGATGAAGATTGGGAATGCTCAGAAACAGAAGTCGATAACTGTGACATTGCTATTGATATTTCAACTTGCCATACCTGCGTTACAGGCTTCTATCTTGAATTCGGAGGAAAAGAATGTAAATCATACCCTTTGAACTGCTATCGAAATCCCGATACCCCAATTGCATCTAGCTTAAATCTAGTTTTAGGTTCTGATGATGAATTTGAATGTGCTCAATGTAACCTTGGATTCCGATGGGATGAAGAATCAAAAGAATGTATCGCTTGTTCTCCTGGATGCTGAAAATGCGATGACACAAAATGTCTTGAATGTGAAAACTTTAAAGAAGTGATTGGTGGAATCTGTAAAGAAGACAATGGAATTGATTATTGCGTCCAGGCTAATCCTTAGAACAGATCTCTTTGTCTTGAATGTCATCATGGATATGCTCTAGCTCCTAACAAGAGAAGCTGTATTAGATGTTATGATAATAACGATTTCGAAGGATGTAGGTTCTGTAGGATTGATTGAGCTACAAATTTACCTGATAAATGTCTTGAGTGTATTGACAATATGTTCTTAGATTGAACAGGTAGTGGAAAATGGTGTGAACCAATTGGTTGTACTACTTATAGAACTAATGTAAAATCAGCAATTACTAATAACATTGAAGAAAATCAATCCGGAGAACTTCTATAAGCAGCAATCTGTTAATCAAATTGTTTGAGCACTTTTGGCCCTTACCATGTAGGATGCATGAAATGCACATCAGCCTCTAACCCTCTAGACTGGACATATTGCGATAAATGCTCATTCACCAGTCTTGATAAAACTCCAAAATGCGATTTATGCCTTCCAGGCTGGGCACCCTAATCAAATGGAAATGGATGTGAAAGAATTCCTATACCAAACTGCTAGACTCCTTCTGATGACAACACTGCATGCTTAAGATGTGAGAACACATATTCATGGAACTCAATCTCTGGAGAATGTGAGTCATGCGATATTAACAAATGTGATTAATGTGTGATCTACCCCGATGCTGACTGAAACTGCACTCTTTGTAAAACAAACTACGTTCTCTCATACAATTACCTCACTAATGACTATCAACAAGTCTGTGACTGGCAAACTAAGATCCAATACTGCGAGATCTCAGATCTTGAGGACAATACCAACTGTTTATAATGTGAGTCTCATTACTTCTTCAACACAACCTCATGAAAATGCGAGCTTTGTGCTAATGCGATCAGTAACTGTTTAGAGTGCAATCATCAAGGACTTTTCTGCTATAACTGTTATAATGGATTTGCTTATGATTTCTTTGAGAATACATGTATAAAGCATCTTTGTGATAATCTAGTTGCTTGGCCTTTAGCATTTGAGTGTAATGGATGTAAAGCAGGTACTTTCGAGAATTAAGTAACAAATAGATGTGCTAGTAGTTGTTCAGGATTTAACACTGAAACAGAAACTTATTCACTTATTGATGATTCCGGATCTGTTAGTGTTTGTGCATGAAGCAATTGTGAAACAGGTTTTACAGGTGGTATAACTGAAGAATGTATTTCATGTGAAACAGAATTTAAAGGTTGTTCAGCATGCTCTTTTGCTCCAAATAGAGTTTACTCATGTAGTGCCTGTCTTCCAGGATACTCATTTAACGGAACCAATTGTCTTGCCCAAAATTGTTTAACTTCTAGTGACGTTTATAACTGCTTAACTTGTACTTCAGGAACATATGAAACCCCTGAAAATACCTGTGTGACACTTACTTAATGCTAATCTCTAGGATATCAAGCTGAAGATTCTAATAGAAAATGTAAACCAAAATGTGCAGATGATGAATATTTCGATTTTAACCAATCTCATGAATGTGTGTCTTGCTCAGAAGCAATTGAAAGCTGTGGTACTTGTCATCTTTAAACTAGTAATGATTTGTTTGTGTTTGGTGATAGATCATCTTATTAATATGGAGACGATGCATTAACAGTCATCTGTGACTCTTGTGTCGGAGACTTAAATCCTACCGCAACAGGTAAAGAATGTTCTTTATGCGATGAAGACCAGTATATTCATCCTGAATTCCCAGGTGAGTGTAGAAACTGTTGAGATGAAGTCGAGCATTTAAGATTCTGTGAGTATATGGCTATGGAAAATAACTTCAAAGAGTTCTAATATATGGAATGTTATAACAACTTGATTGAAGATACAGATGAATTTGGCGATCTTATATGTACATGTGGCTATAATACATACATGAAATATGATGCTGCAGCACCTTAAGAAGTTACATGCGAATTTTGCCATACAGTAATTCCTAACTGCGCTTAATGTGAAGTAAACTCTAATAATGAAGTTGTATGCGTAGACTGTGCTAACGGTCTTTTCATTGATAAATTTGGCAAATGTGTGACTTCATCATGTAGAGAGTACAACTCAGATAATGTTTGTGTTGATTGTAATGAAAGAGATGAAATTCCTTACCTTGTTCAAAGCAACAAATGTGTTCCTCAATGCTAACTTCCTTACACACAAATCAGTGACAGCAATTGCAAACACAACTGCACAAGCTCATAGTATCCCAACACTGGATCAGGTGTTTGTTCAACATGTACTGTTTCTAATTGTCTTACTTGTAATGAAGATGGTACTTGTCTCCAATGTTGAGAAAATACATCATGTGTTTTGACTTGTGGATCAAGTTCTTTACCTTTAGATGTTATTGATTCTGGTCTAGGAAAATGTGCTTAGAACTGTAGTTAACTAAACTCTTTCCTCACAGTAGCAGCATCTGGACAAAAATCATGTACTTATTGCTCAGACTCAGAATGTACTGCATGTATCCCAACAAGCTCAACTAACAACTCCCCTCTTTGTTGAAAATGCTCAATTGATGGAATTTCAGGAAACCCACAATACGGATCAGGTTCAGGATGCGTTGAAACATGCCCTAGTGGATAGTTTATCTTTAACGAGACTGTGAATGGATAGCAACTTTCTTACTGTCAAAACTGTCCATCAAATTGTGCCTCATGCACAACGACCTCTGGATGTAACTTATGTAATACAGGATTTTTCTTATCAAATGGAATTTGTGTTGCATCATGTCCTGCAGGTTCACCAGCATAAACAATTAACAATGTTCCTCAATGCGGATCATGTCACCCAACATGTGCTAGCTGTACAACAAGCGCTTTAGCAACAGGATGTACTAGCTGTGTTGCTAATTCTCCTCTACAGAACCCTAACTTCCCTGCAAATGGAATGTTCTCTTGTAATTAACAATGTCCAAGCCCTACATTTAGAAGTAATCCAACATCTAACCAATGTATAAATGCTTGTCCAGCTGGATTTGGTTCAAGAACTAGCGATAGAACTTGTTATGAATGTACAACTCAGATTAATGGATGTTCTACTTGTTAAAACCCATCAGGAATTTGGACTTGTCAAACATGTAATGCCTCTTTCCCTTTCACTAATTCAGATTGAACTGCTTGTTTTGCTTCTTGTCCTGCTGGTACTACATTAGATGCAGTTAATAAAGTATGCTACACTTGCCCTGCATGATGCACATCATGCTCATTTACCAATAATCAAGTTGTTTGTAATGCTTGTGAAACAGGATTTTTAAGAACACCTCTCAACGAATGTGTAACTAGCTGCAAAGACTCAATTGCTCAATCACCAAACTTCGTGTATCAAATCAGTACAACTGAATGCTCTTATTCATGCCCATCAGGACAAGGACCTGATTATAATGATGGCAATAAATGCAAATCCTGTAGCGCGTAAGTCCAAACAAATCTTGCTGGTTGTGATTGATGTAGATCTGTATTCGGCACCACTCAATGGGTTTGCGATCTATGTCAAACAGACTTCTTCTGGCTCCTACAAACATCAGGAATTCCAAAATGCATATCTAAGAATGACTGTGACGCTACTTCTAACGTCGGGCCTTTGAATTATACCTTAGGAACTGTGTAGAGTAGAAACTGCACCTCTTGCTCTGATGGAAACTACTGGAATCATGGAGTATTACCAGGACCTCCTACTCAATCTTCATGTCAAGCATGCTCTGCTACTTGTAATCATTGCTCATGGAGTTTCAGAAATAATTCTAGAGTTTGTTATGATTGTAAAGATGGGTTCATCTATAATTCTGTGTCCAGAGATTGTGTCAATCAGTGCTTCACTCCTCAGATTTACACAGTACAAACTGTACTACCTGGACCTAATAATGTTACTGAACCTACTTGTGTTTCAACCTGTCCTGCAGGATTTGCCGCTGATTCTCAATTCAGATGTCAATCATGTAACATTGCAAACTGCACACAATGCTCTCTAAATTCTAATTCATAGCCAACTTGCACAGCCTGTGCTTCATCATTGTTCCTACATGAAAACACATGCGTGTCAACTTGCCCTGAAGGATTTGGACGAACTGGATCAACCTGTACCCAATGCCCAGCAGGCTCAATTACATCAGCAACTACTAACACATGTGTGACCTGTGCTTCTTTATCTTCAAGTTTAACTAACTGCTCAACTTGCGCATTTGATCAAAACAATATTGTAAGATGCTTGTAGTGCTTACCAAACTTCGTTCTTGCTACTAACAATATTTCATGTGACTCTAACAACTGCCCTACAGGATAGTTCCTTACATCAACATCTTCGGCTGCCAATCCCAGCTGTGTTTCATCATGTCCTGCTGGCCAAAGTCCATATAATGGGCAATGCACTAATTGTGGTTAAACTACTTGTGGATCTTGTACATTTTCAACTTCAAGTTTAGGTGTTAGATCTTCAGTTTGTTTAAGTTGTCTTGGAATAACATATCTTTCAAATGGACAATGTGTTTCTGAATGCCCAACAGGATCAGCAGTCAATGTTAATACTCAAAGATGTGAAACTTGCTCATCTGGATGTTCAACATGCAGTTGGAATGCTGCCACTTCAGCGTTAACATGCTCGGTTTGTACTGGAAATAAATTACTCATCTCTTCAACTGGGACATGTGTTGATTCATGTCAAACCAGACATTTCTACAATGCAGCAAATAGATCATGTGATACATGTATTGCTAGATGTGCTGTCTGTACTGCCGCTTCTGATTGTACTCTTTGTGACTCAGGCACTTTCTACAACACTTTAACTAAAACATGCGATTTCACATGCCCCACAGGAACCTTCAGCACTTATAACACTATAACTACAAACACTGATTGTATTCAATGTCATTCTTCATGTGGGTCTTGCTCAGGAGCTGGAGCATCGAATTGTTTGACTTGTAAAGACACTACCTAATATGTAAGTTCGGCAACTGCAGTAGCTTGATTCAGGGACGAAGTTCTTGCAGGAACTATTATCGCTGAAAACAAAGACCCTGGTTCATGCGGTGTTTGTACAGCTTTGTTTGGGCCAATTGCTAACTATTGTTTCCCTTGCCCTTCAAATTGTTTAACATGTAATCAAGGAGTCTGTACTTAATGTAACACAAACATGGCTGTAACATCTTCGGGAACATGTATTGCTGATTGCTCGAAAGTGAATGGATGTGATACCTGTTAAATGAGTGGAACAAATGTTCAGTGTAATACTTGTTGATCTGGATTTACTCAAACTGCTTTAGCAAATGGTGTTTCTTGTTAAAGAACTTGTACTGATGGAGTTTCTTATTTAGCTAATCCAACTGATTTAACATGCACAGCTTGTAATTCTAATTGCTTAACATGCTCTGGAACAACTGGAACTTGCCTGACTTGTAATCAATTAGTCTCTCCATTAGCTGGTACAAACTAAGTCAAAGTTCCAAGTGGCTCAACCTGCGTTGTTCAATCGTGTCCTACAGGATGCTCATCTTGTTCTTACAACAAGGATACATCAGCTGTTGAATGTACTACCTGTAATGCTTGATTCTCACTTAACTCTGCCAAATCATGTATCGAAACTAACTGTGTTTCAAATCAATTCTATAATTCAGCAACAAATACATGTGTTAACTGTCAAACTTCATGCGCAACATGTACAACTAGTACTTCTTGTAATACATGTCCTTCAACCTCATTCCTTCATAACGGAGCTTGTCTTGTGACATGCCCTCCAGGATTTACAGCAAACAGCATCACATGAAGATGTGTAGCGTGTCCTTCAAACTGCTTGTCTTGTACAGTGGATGCGAATGATGCTACATCATGTCACGAATGTAATAGCTTATATTTCCTTTACAATAGAGCCTGTACTTAGACATGTCCTGATGGATATTACAAAGATACTAACTTCAACTGGTGTGCAAAATGCTGATGTGATTGTTAGACATGCTCTTCTTATAGCGTTTGTACCTCATGTATTGGCGTTTCTTCTTTAGAACCAGGAAGCAATGGAGTTTGTTCAGTTTAATACGGATAGGACGCTTCTCCAGTCTTAGAACTAAGCTCTGATTATCGTAGTGCTACTTTTACCTGGGAAAGTGCAGGATTCTATTCAGGTTACACATCTGCTTTCAATTTTAACAGTAGTTTACCTATACTTGTTTGTAAAGATGAAATTCTCAACTTAAACTGGGCTTTGACCAACTTTACTGCAGATCTAAATGTCATTAAATCAAAGATAAATACAATATTAGGGGACAATACTCTTCAAAATTTCCTTACAACAAAGAGATAATAACTTTCCTAAACCGAAGCTTAATTCTACAAAAATATTTATCCGATTGCTCATTCTATGTTTGGAAGAGACTATAGTAGCAATCCTAACATCAGAACAACAATGTATTAAGATGCAATAGTAACAAATCTTGGATCTGTAGGAAATGGTACCTAATCATTATGCACAACAATGTTTGAAGATTCATACTATGAAAATAATACTTTAAGAACTACTTGATAAAGCTTACTTACTTCCTCTGCTTAATGTGCTTGAAATGCAGCCGCTTCTACATCGACTAAGATTGTAATTGATATCACTGGAATCACTAATGGACAATACGTCCCTGGAGATATTATAAGAGTTTCAGACGTGTTTTGGTATTACAGTACAACTTCAAATAAATTCACATATTCAAAGAACTGAGATTATGATCTTGCTATTACAACCCCAAGCACTCCAGCACCATAGTTATCAAGCTTCAATTTTTCACTAGCCACTGACTTTAGACTTGTCTAATAAGCTTCGGACATCAAGATTAGATGGAATTGCAATTAATTAATTGGACTTACATGGACAAACACAAAAGGAATGTGTGGTAAAAATACACTTAAACTTGAAATGGTATCTGCTAAGAACACATCCTTTGATTCATCAAGTCATAAGAACAATTTGAATTACGCTTTAGATGACTTTATCAATAATCAAGATATCAATATTGCATACAACAGATAATCTAGCACATTTAAATACGATATGAGAGCAAATCAATCTTATTCTTCTACTAACTTTGGATACACTGGTCAGCATCTTGCATGAACTATCTGAGCATTAGCTTCCTTAAATCTTGACGGAACAGGCATTTCAATCATAAATCTAAAAGCAACTTTAACTAACTGTGCTGGACAATAAATTGAGTCAAGCATAATCCCTGTGATACTAACAACCGGAACTGCGAGTTCTGGAGTTTCAACAACTGTCAGCGGATGTGCTTCTTCATATGCAAGAAGAAATTTACAAGAAGAAACTTGTGAAACAACAGTAACATGCGATCTTTATGAAACTATTAATGGACAAGAGGTCAAATAAAGAGAACTTGTTTATGAAGTCGAAACTTGAGAGGAAGAAGTAGAGATAAATGACGTTTGTATCGTAAAACCTGCATATTTAGCATTTGATAGAATTGATAATCAATTTGTTTGATAGGTAACGACTGCTGAATGTACTAATGAAGAAGACAATTTTGAAGTTGAAATCGATACTCCAGCACTAGATTATATCAATGTCTAATGCTACTGCGATTTAGGTTCAATTCCTAACACTTATTCAACTACAGCAGTTGATTTCTCAGTAAATGAATAATCAATAGTATGCTATGATTCATGGGAGCTGAAGTATAAATGGAGTCAAGCAGATCTTGATGGATCAAATGAAGCTGAACTCTCAGCTGATTATGAATCAGAACTCAGTTTCTCCTAAACTCTTGATGTGACAGATCCTTTCTTATTGGTTTTGAATGTTTATGCTAACATAAGCAATAATATGAAGTTAGTTTCACAATGTAGAACTGCAATTCAAACTCAAGTAGGAGAAGAAGGATTTTATTCATTGAGACAAGGAGATCCAAATAATGGGTTTATTGATCCAAATGAAGAACTTGATGTTTATTTCCATTACTATAATGAATGAAAAATTGATTCAACTGAGCTAACAATGTTAACAGATGATAGTTCAATCTATGATTTGACTGACACAACTTAAACAAACAACTTATTAACTTCATGGATGAGCTCTGGTGCCTTAACATATGACACCGTTTACAATCATTTAGTAATTGACGCTGGATCATTTGATAGTGACAAAGACTATGTCCTTACCATAGTTCAAGAACTTACCTCAGACACGACTCAATAAGTACAAAGCATAATGTTAATCTCAACCCAGAGTGACTCTGAATTAATCAGCATTTCTGAAACAAGAAACTCTAATGCAGTGACAGAGCCTATTACATTCACATATTCTCATTTATAATCTGACTAAGAAATGGACGTTTATTGTAACAGAGGAGTCTATATTGACGGAGATTTTCATATCAGAGGGGGTAATCTTGGAGAAACATTTGATACAGTTGATGAAGTCTAGTAGACAGAAGTAGAGATTTATCTACCTCCAGGAACTTACAATATTGGATTCTAGTGTTATGATCTTATTTCTTAAAGAGAATCAACAATACTGTTTTCAAGCTTTGTAGTAGATGAATTTGACGCTGAAACAGGGGCTGAAGATCTTCAAACATTAATTGATGACTATCTTGAACCATTATCAAAACCATAAGCAAGTCGATACGAAAGAGCAAGAAGCTGTCTGATTCTATAGGATTGGTATGAAGCTGGATACCTAATTGATGAACCAAATATAAGAAGAGGACAACTAGAAAACTGTCAAAGATTGATTAATACAACACTTAGATATGAGATTAGAGACAATCTTCAACCTTATGAACAACTTCATGCATTGTTTGAAGAAATCAATTACATCTAAATGGGTGCATTTGTTGATTACATCGACTCATTAGAAGAGACATAGAGTCTTGTTGATCCTGGTTCAAAGATACTTGATTATTTCATAAATTATGCATATGTACTTATTACAAATCAAGAACCAATATCATATACTGTTAACGTTATTTCTGCAATTTTCGATGAAAGTATGTTTGATAATCTAAATATAATATACGATTTCTATCCGGGACAAAGCTTAAGTCAATCAAAGAGACTTGATTTCATTATTCAGTAGTATTCAGATGGAGAAAAGATTAGAGCTCTTCCAGGAGAATCTAAAGAATTTGTTAACGGAGAGAAGTTTTCAAGATGGGGAAGACTTGAAATTGGGGAAGATGGCAAATCATTCTCATTTGAATTTGAAACTGTGGAC
>Ga0075163_10008401_pt1 | contig 13601 bp, 16 predicted proteins | sample JI1023141ADNA_FD_71478 | JGI IMG/M metagenome (GOLD analysis project Ga0075163, IMG submission 71478) | Wastewater effluent complex algal communities from Wisconsin, to seasonally profile nutrient transformation and Carbon sequestration -... | ecosystem: Engineered > WWTP > Effluent > Algae...
GAAAACCAGGAACCGCGGCATCCGCAGCAGCAGCAGTTGCAGCATCAATCCGGCCGGCGCCTTGCCGCGTGAAATTTCCGCGATCAGGTCAGCCAGAAACCCGCCGATGCTGATCAACAACAGAACCAGCAGGACCGACGCAACCAACCGGCTGAATTGCCTGAACAGGTATCGGTTGAGCAGGATCATCGGCCGGAAACTCGGTTCACGTATGGATTACAATAGCAGTTTAGCACTTTGACCGCGCCGGACCGGGCGCCAACCCGAGGATTCACCATGGCTTTGCGTTTCGTACCGTCCAAGACCCCCGTCCACACCGACACCAGCGATTGCATCGTGGTCGGCGCCTTCACCGGCGGGCGTTTCTCGCCGTCCGGCGCCGCCGTCGACAGTGCCAGCGCCGGGCGCTTGAGTGTTTTGGCCGAACGCGGCGACATCAGCGGCAAAATCGGTCAAACGGTCCTGCTGCAGGACGTTCCCGGCTTGGCTTCGCCGCGCGTGCTGGTGGTCGGCCTGGGCGATGCCGCGAAATTCGCGGTGCCGCAATACCTGAAAGCGGTCGCCGACGCCGTGCGCTTCCTGCGCAGCGGTCCGGTCAAATCCGCAACCATCACCTTGACCGACCTTCCGGTGCAGGGCCGTGACGCCGATTGGGCCGTGCGTCAGGCGGTGATCGCCGCCGACCACGCCGCCTACGAATACACCGCGACCCGTAGCAAGAAAGCCGGCGTCACCCTGACCGAAGTGAACCTGACGCTGGACGATGCCCAGCATGAAGCGTTCCGTCACGGCGAAGCCATCGCCGCCGGCGTGCAGTTCACCCGCGAACTCGGCAACCTGCCGCCGAACATCTGCAATCCGGCCTATCTGGCGGATCAGGCCATTGCACTGGCTGCCGAAAACGACAACGTGACCTGCGAAGTCCTCGAGCGCGAGGAAATGCAGGCGCTCGGCATGGGTTCCCTGCTGGCGGTGGCGCGCGGTTCGGCCAATCCGCCGAAACTGATCGTGTTGCGCTACACCGGCGACGGCGACGCCAAGCCGCTGGCTTTGGTCGGCAAAGGCATCACCTTCGATACCGGCGGCATCAACCTGAAGGTCCAGGGCGGCATCGAGGAAATGAAATTCGACATGTGCGGCGCTGCGACCGTGCTCGGCACCTTCCTAGCCTGCGCGAAAATGCAGCCGAAGCTGAATCTGGTGATGGTGGTGCCGGCCGTGGAAAACATGCCGGACGCCGACGCCTACCGTCCCAGCGACGTGCTGACCGCGATGAACGGCAAGACCATCGAGGTCGGCAATACCGACGCCGAAGGCCGACTCATCCTGTGCGACGCCCTGACCTACGTGCAGCGCTTCGAACCGAAAGCCACCGTCGATGTCGCGACCCTGACCGGCGCCTGCATCATCGCGCTCGGCAAATACGCCGCCGGCCTGATGAGCAAACACGATGACCTGGCCGTAGAATTGCTGGCCGCCGGCGAAACCGTGTTCGACCGCGCCTGGCGCCTGCCGCTGTGGGACGAGTACCAGACCCAGCTCGATTCCACCTTCGCCGACATCTACAACATCGGCGGCAAGGGCGCCGGCGCGATCACCGCCGGCTGCTTCCTGTCGCGCTTCACCGAAGGCCAGCGCTGGGCGCATCTCGACATCGCCGGCGTCGCCAACGGCGAAGGCCGCAAAGGCCTGGCCACCGGCCGGCCGGTCGGCCTGTTGACGCAATGGTTGCTTGATCAGACCAACGCCTGAACATGAGCGTGCGCGCCGACTTCTACATGATTGCGGGCAGACCGCAGTTCGTGGTGCAGCCGCTACTTTTGGTATGCAAGCTGGCCGAGAAAGCGGTCTTGGCCGGCCAAGCCTGCCTGATCTACTGTGATTCGGCCGAACAGGCCGACTTCCTGGACGACCTGCTGTGGGAATTCGATCCGGATGCGTTCGTACCGCACCAGATCTTCGGCGCCGAAGACGATGAGGATGTTGACGACACCCCGGTGCTGCTTGTGCCGCCGGGCGTGGATGCCGGCATGCGCCCGCTGGTCATCAACCTTAGGAACACCCTGCCGCCGGGCGGCTATCAACGCGTGCTGGAAATCGTGCCGGGCGAGGAATCGGCGCGCGAACCGGCGCGCAAGCGCTGGCTGGAATACAAACGGCTCGGGCACGAACTCAAACGCAACGAGATGTAAATAAAATCCCCGCCGAAGCGGGGATTTTCATGCCAGCAATGCCTCGATCGCAGCCACCGTCTTCGGCACGCCGTCACTGAGGTTTTCCGGGCCTTTCCGGGTCATCAGGATATCGTCTTCGATGCGTATGCCGATACCCTGGTATTTTTCCGGCACGCTAGGCGTGCCCGGTGCGATGTACAGGCCCGGCTCGACGGTGAATACCATGCCCGGTTCCAGCTGCCGCGATTTTCCGGCCAGCCGGTATTCCCCGACATCGTGTACGTCCAAACCGAGCCAATGCCCGGTCTTGTGCATGTAGAACCTGCGGTAGGTCTCGGCTTCGATGTTCTTCTTCAGAGTGCCTTTCAACAGGCCGAGCGACAGCAGTCCCTCGGTCAGCACTTCAACCGCCGTGTTATGGATGGTTTCGTACGGCACGCCGACTTTCGCGACTTTGATGCACTCGGTGTGCGCGGCCAACACGATCTCGTACAACGCACGCTGGGCTTTGTTGAAAGTGCCGGATACCGGCCAGGTGCGGGTGATGTCGGAGGCATACAGCGCATATTCCGCGCCGGCATCGCACAGCAGCAGATCGCCCTTTCTGACCGGGGCGTTATTGGCGCGGTAATGCAGCACGCAGGCATTGGCCCCGGAGCCGACGATCGGTTCGTACGATGCCACCGCATTGTTGCGGCGGTAGACATGCTGCAACGCGGCTTCCACTTCGAATTCAAAGCGCGCCGAACGGCTGGCCAGCATGGCCGCGATCTGCGCTTCGGCGCCGATTTCGGCTGACCGGCGCATCAGTGCGATTTCGCCGGCGCTTTTGTAAAGCCGGAGCTCGTCGAGCAGATGCCCGAGCTCGAGGAATTCATGCGGCGGTTCGGCGCCCAAGCGTTTCTGGGCGCGCACCCGGTTCAGCCAGCCCATGAGGGACAGATCGAAATCGGAGTCACGGCCGTAGTGGTAATACACCCGTGAACGGCCTTCGAGCAGGCCGGGCAGGATGTCATCCAGATCACCGATCGGATAGGCATCGTCCATTTTCAGGACATCAACCGCGCCTTCCGGGCCCAACCGCGGACCGTCCCAGGCTTCTTTATCGGCATCGCGTTCACGGCAGAACAACAGGCACTGGCCCTGTTTTCGGCCCGGAACCATCACCAGCACCGCGTCCGGTTCGTTGTAGCCGGTCAAATACCAGAAATCGGAATCCTGCCGGTATGGATAGGTGGTGTCCTTGCTGCGCAGGCGTTCGGCCGCGGCCGGCACGATGACGATGCTGCGTTCATCGGCCAAATCCATCAGCCGGCGGCGGCGTTGCCCGAACTCGCGCTGGCCGATCATCAGTTCAGGCGTCCGCGCGGCTGCCGGTTCAGCACGCGTTCGCTGTAAAGCAGTACCGTCGCGATCCGGATGTATTCACGGACATCGCTCAACGCCTCCTCGTCGGCTTCGGATTCGCTGTAATCGAGATCCGAACCGGCGATTTTGGCCAGATCCTGCAAGGCTTCCTCGGCTTCGTCGGAAAGCGGCTGGCTGGGCGCGGGAACCACGCCGAAGCCACCGAGAAAGCCGCGGCACCAGTCAATCAGTGCGGGTCCGCGATCTGCAACCGGTCGCTCGTCAGGCGGCAACAGCAGATCAAAGCCGAAATCAAGCACTTCCCCGGCCAATTGCGCGCTAAGCACCTGATACATATCGGCAAGCGCCGTGCCGGGCGAAATCACCCCGTCGAGTTCGGCATCGGTCAAGGCAAAAGCCAGCCAATTCCGTGGCGTCAACTCGGCACCGGCACACAGGCAGCCGGTCAGCGAGCCGTGCACTTCCGACGCCGACAGCGGAATTCGCAGGACATCCAGGCCATTTTGAACGGCGGCGTGATCTGTGGGGTTTTGGGACATCGGGCCCTCCGGCGTTTCGCCTATTGTAGCAACTCGCCTGTCGGCGTGGATTGTGCTTGTTAAATGCCAGAAACCCCCCTAAACTTGTTGAAAATGCACACGATTGTAAAAACAAAGCCGGGGACATGCGAATTTTGAATGGACCACGTCCTGCTACCGGTTTCGACGGCACCAGAGCCGCCGCTTCCGCCGATGCCGTCAGAGGCAGCGGATGACCATGGCCGTCGTCTACGCCTTGGTCGGTTTGCTGTTGGCGGCATGGTTTGCCATGCGCCTGATCCGGCGTCGGGAAAAGAGACTGCTCGGCGCCATCGATAACCACCACAACGATCTGCGCATGGCCTTGCGCGGAACCGGTGAGGCGATGTGGACATGGCATCTGGACACCCAGGAAATCAGCCAGGTCGGTTTCGAGCCATTGGTCGAAGGCCAGTTCCCGGCCAGGATCAACGCCATCGAATTCATCCAGGTGTTCATCCATCCGGAGGACGCACCGGACTTCCACGAAGCGATCGAGAGCCATCTGCACGGAACCTCGCCCTGGTTCGAAGTACGCTACCGCCTGCGTCATTACCGGCAGGGCTGGATATGGGTCAACACCCGCGGCCGCGTGGTCGAACGCGACGGCAACGGCAATCCGCTGCGCATCGCCGGCGCCAGCCGCGACGTCACCGCCGACCGCGCATTCGAAAACGAAAGCCGGATCGCGCTGGAAGTGCTGAAGCAGATGTCGGAAGCGGTCGCCGTGGTCGATCCGAGCTTCCACTTCATTTCGGTGAATCCCGCGTTCTCGCGCATCACCGGCTACACCCGCGAGGAAATCATCGGCAAAAGCCGCAGCATCCTGAGTTCCGAACAGCACGACAAGGCCTTTTACAGCGCATCGCAACGGCAGCTGCTGGAGACCGGGCATTGGTCCGGCGAACTCTGGCAGAAGCGCAAGGACCAGGGCGAGTTCCTGTCGACCGTCGATGTCTCGGAAGTGCTCGACAGCAACGGACACCGCGCCTACTTCGTGGCGGTGGTCAACGACATCACCGACCGCAAGCGCGTCGAGCAGGAACTGATCCACCTGGCCAACTACGACTCCCTGACCGGCCTGCCGAGCCGTCCGCTGCTGATCGAAAAACTCAGCAAGGCCATCATCAACGCGCGCCGCAACCAGAACCGGGTCGCCCTGCTGTTCCTCGATCTCGACAATTTCAAGAACATCAACGATTCGCTCGGCCATACCGCAGGCGACCGGCTGCTGGTGGTGGTGGCGCAGCGCCTGCTGGCGGCGACCCGCGACGTCGGCATGGTGGCCAGGCTGTCCGGCGATGAATTCGTGGTGCTGATCGACTCCGCCGAAAGCGACCAGCAGATCCGCGAGTGCGCCATGCGCCTGCTGGCGCAGTTCAACAACCCGATCCTGCTCAGCGACAACCACGCCGCCAACCTGACCGGCTCGATCGGCGTCAGCATATTCCCCGACCATGCCCAGACCCCGTCCGACCTGCTGAAATACGCCGACATCGCGATGTATCAGGCCAAGAACGAAGGCCGCAACACCGTGCAGTACTTCAACGAGGAAATGGACGCCAAATCGCGGCACCGCGCACAGCTGCTCGGGGCCTTGAAGATGGCGCTGCTGCGCGACGAGTTCAGCCTGGAGTTCCAGCCGCGGATGAATCTGGAAACCAACCAGATCATCAGCGTCGAAGCGCTGCTGCGCTGGAACAGCAAGGAAATGGGCAAAGTCGGACCGGACGTGTTCATCCCGTTGGCCGAGGAATCCGGTCAGATCATCGAAATCGGCGAGTGGGTGCTGAAGGAAGCCATCGCCACCCTGAGCCGCTGGCATGAGCTCGGCCTGAATCACCTGAGCATGTCGATCAACGTCTCGGCCATCCAGCTGCAGCGCGCCAAGCTGGTGCAGTCGATCAGCTCGCTGGTCGAGCAGTATACCGTTCCCGAATACTGCATCGAGCTGGAGATCACCGAATCGATGGTGCTCAACCAGAGCAACCAGCCATTGGCGAACCTGTGGGCCCTGAAGGATCTGGGCGTGTCGCTGTCGCTGGACGATTTCGGTACCGGTTATTCCTCGCTGTCCTATCTCAAGCAGTTGCCGATCGATGCGCTCAAGATCGACAAATCGTTCATCCGCGAAATCGGGCCGAACGCTTCCGACAACACCCTGGTGCAGACCATCATCGCGCTCGGTCATTCCCTGGGCATGACCATGATCGCCGAAGGCGTCGAAACCGAGGAACATCTGAAGATGGTCAAGCAGTTCGGCTGCGACGAGATACAGGGCTACTTCCTGGCACGGCCGATGCCTTCGCATGAATGCCTGTCGTTCATCACCAGCCACGAACTGCACTACCGCAGCAGGCTGCTTGACGCCAATGGCAAGACCATCTAGGGTGCAGGCATGAACGCTCCCGATCACGCCCGCCAGATCGGCGACCTGGCCAAACGCCTCGAGCGCCTGCTGGACGCGACCCGCAAACTGTCCGCGGAAAACCTCGCCCTCAAACGGCAGCTGGAGCAGCTCAGCAGCGAGCGTAGCCAGTTGCTGAGCAAGAACGAAATGGCACGGCATCGGGTCGATGCCATGCTCGGCCGCCTGGACGAACTGGAGCGCAACGATGAGTAATGCCGTCACCATCAAGGTTCTCGACCGCGACTACACCGTCGGCTGCCCGCCGGAGCGCGTCGAGAGTCTGCGCGCGGCCGCCGCCCTGCTCGATGCGCAGATGCGTGAAATACAGGGCGGCAACAAAACGGTCAGTCTCGAGCGCGTGGCGGTATTGGCCGCACTCAACATCGCACACGATTACCAGATGCTGATGGACGGCCGCAGGGATTCCGATGCCGACATAGGGCGGCACTTGGGCGATATGAACCGCAAGCTCGACGACCTTTTCGACAATCTGCCGCGCTGACATCCCCTGCACGGCATCGGGGTATAATGACTGCGTGTCCTCTGCCATGTTCGACAGCGTGCTCAACATTAGCCCTTGACCCATAAACATGACCCGGGAGTCGTTCGAACCGTCGGTGTGCATGTCCGCCTGTGTCGCGGAAAGCCTGAAGACGGCAAGTCGACACCCACTTGATCCCAGGGATCAAGGTCGTTGGCAGGCATCGGCATGGTGGAGGACCTTTTTCCCGGGAACGGCCATGCGACAGCAATTGCGACAGCGACTCAAAGCCGAGCGTCAACAGGTCGAGCCGGCAACGCGCATGGCCGCGGCCGAAGCGGTCGCCATCGACATTCTGGCACGGTTGCCATCCTCCGGCGGCTACCTTGCCGGTTACTGGGCCACCGACGGCGAACTGCCACTGCACATCGTACAACTCAGACTGCCCACGAATTGGGTTTGGTGCCTTCCGGTAATCATGCCGGACAAGCAACTGCGCTTTGCGCCATGGCGGGGCGGTGATCCGCTTGCCAGCAACCGATACGGCATACCCGAACCCATGCTGTCTCCGGATGCCTGCCTTAGCCCCGAGGCCATGCAGGCAGTCATTGTGCCAGTAGTAGGCTTCACTCGCACCGGCATGCGGCTTGGCATGGGCGGCGGTTTTTACGATGCCAGTTTCGCGTTCCGGAAAACCCGCCCGGCTCCGCCGCTGCTGATCGGCGCCGCCTACACCTGCCAGGAACTCGGGCATCTTGAAGCGGCCGATTGGGATGTTAGGCTGGATGCCATCGCAACGGAACGCGGCTGGATCGACTGCGCCCAACAAGGACGGCAATGATGCGTTATTGGCTGATGAAATCCGAACCCGACGCGTTTTCAATCGACGACCTCGAGCGCGTCAAGAATGAACCCTGGACGGGCGTCAGGAACTACCAGGCCCGCAACTACATGTGGAAGGAAATGGCCGTAGGTGACGGCGTGCTGTTCTACCATTCCAATGCCAAGATTCCCGGCATTGCCGGCTTGGCGAAAGTGGCCAGCGCCGCCTATCCCGACCCGACCCAATTCGATCCGGAATCGGATTACTGGGATCCGAAGGCAAGCGTCGACAAACCGCGCTGGTATCTGGTCGATGTCGGCTTCGAACGCAAACTCAAGGCGGTCATCTCTCTCGAAACCTTGAAAGCAAACGCCGATATACTCGGCGATTTCGTATTGCTCAACCGCGGCACCCGATTATCGGTGCTGCCGGTCAGCAGAACACAATGGCAGACCATTCTCAAACTGGAACCCAAATGACACCCGAACAAGGCAAACAGGCTTCGGCCGAACGCGCACTCGAATTCGTGCAGGACAGCAGCATCGTCGGTGTCGGCACCGGCTCCACTGTGGCCTATTTCATCCAGGGCCTCGGCCGCATGAAATCACGGATTGAAGGGGCGGTTTCCAGTTCGGAACAAAGCACTGCCCAGCTCAAGGCGCTTGGCATTCCGGTATTGGATCTCAATGCGGTCGGACCGCTGGAACTGTATGTCGACGGCGCTGACGAATGCGATGCGCATAACCGGCTGATCAAAGGCGGTGGCGCGGCCCTGACCCGCGAAAAAATCATCGCCGCGGCCAGCACGCAATTCATCTGCATCATCGATCCCAGCAAGCTGGTTCCGATTCTTGGAAAATTTCCGGTTCCGGTGGAAGTGATTCCGATGGCCCGCTCGCATGTGGCGCGAGAAATCGTGAAGCTGGGCGGCCAGCCGGTCTGGCGCGAGGGCGTGGTGACCGATAACGGCAACTGGATACTGGATGTGCACAATTGGCAGATCGTCGATCCGGTGAAACTGGAAAGCGAACTCAACGCCATCGTCGGCGTGGTCTGCAACGGCCTGTTTGCCGCCCGCGGCGCCGACATGGTGATTACCGGCGGCGAGATCCGCAAATGATCGCCGGCTTGCTGCTGATGGCGGCTTCTGCCGGGGCCGCACATGCGCACGCGGACGAACAACCGATCAACTGCGGCAGCTGCGCCAAATGGAATGCGCTGCATGCCCCTTTCAAATTGCACGGCAACAGTTTTTACGTCGGTGTCGGTGGCCTGAGCTCGGTGCTGATTACCACACCGAAAGGCCATTTCCTGATTGATGGCGGATTGCCGCAATCCGCTGAAGTCATCAAGCAGAACATCCAAGCGCTCGGTTTTGATGTCCGCGATGTCGAATGGCTGCTGAATTCCCATGCGCATTATGATCATGCCGGCGGCCTGGCCTCCCTGCAACGCATGAGCGGCGCGCCGATAGCGGCGTCAAGCAAAACCTTGAAGGCACTCGAACTTGGCCATGCCTTACCAGACGATCCGCAGTATGCGACGGATAACACCATGGCATTTCCGGCTGTCGCTTCCGTACGCACGATCCGGGATGGCGAGACCTTGGCGCTGGGCGGCGTCACCGTCACTGCCCACGATACCCCGGGGCACGCGCCCGGCGGCAACAGCTGGAGCTGGGAAAGCTGCGAAGCCGGCAAATGCATCACCATCGTGTTCGCCGACAGTCTGAATCCGGTCAGCGAACCGGATTACCGGTTCAGCGACCACCCGGCCTACCTCACGGCATTCCGGCAGAGCATCGCGAAAGTGCGCGCGCTCGATTGCGATATCCTGGTTTCCGCGCACCCGGAATTCTCGAACCTGTTCGAGCGAGCTGCAGCCGGGTCGTTGGTCGATGCGAATGGCTGCCGGAAATACGCGGATGCAGCCGAGGCCCGGCTGGATAAACGCTTGGCGCAAGAAACCGCTGAATGATTCGCCAATGAAAAACCCGCCTTCCGGCGGGTTTTTCGTTCGATGCATGAAATCGATCAGCGTTTCGAGAACTGGGTGGCGCGGCGGGCTTTGCGCAGGCCGACCTTCTTGCGTTCCACTTCACGGGCATCGCGGGTCATCAGGCCGGCTTTGCGCAGATCGGATTTCAGGGTGTCGTTGTACTCCACCAGGGCGCGGGCGATGCCCAGACGGATGGCGCCGGCCTGGCCGGTGATGCCGCCGCCTTCGACGGTTACTTTGACGTCGAACTGCTCGGTGTTGTTGGTCAGTTCCAGCGGCTGGCGCACGATCATGCGCGAGGTTTCGCGGCCGAAGAATTCGTCGATGGCGCGACCGTTGATCACGATGTTGCCGGTGCCCTTGCGCAGGAATACGCGGGCGGTGGAGGATTTGCGGCGACCGGTGCCGTAGTTTTGCTGAACAGCCATGATGTTGTCCTGTTTACCTTAGATGTCCAGCGCTTGCGGCTGCTGGGCGGTGTGGGGATGCTCGGAGCCTTTGTAGACCTTCAGCTTCTTGAACATGGCGCGGCCGAGTGGGTTCTTCGGCAGCATGCCCTTGACCGCGGTTTCGATTACGCGTTCCGGGTGCGCGGCCAGAGCCTGCGACAGGTTTTCCGACTTCATGTTGCCGATGTAGCCGGTGAAGCGGAAATACATCTTGTCCTGCAGTTTCTTGCCGGTAACCGCGATTTTCTCGGCGTTGACCACGACGATGTAATCGCCGGTGTCGACGTGCGGAGTGTAAACGGGCTTGTGCTTGCCGCGCAGGCGGCGTGCGAGTTCCGAGGACAAACGACCGAGGGTTTTGCCGCTGGCATCGACGATGTACCAGTCTTGCTGAACGGTTTCGGGTTTGGCGCTGACGGTCATGGCTTTCATGACGGGCTCCAACAAAATCAAGTGAATAAGAAGCGGAATGATAACCCGTATTCCGGGCTCTTGCAAGTCCTTGGCTGCCCCATGTTAGGATTCAGTCATGGAACCTGCCAGAAACCCGAGCCCCCGCAGCGAGTTAGCCCGGCAGTGCGTGAAATGCGGCCTGTGCCTGCCGCATTGCCCGACCTACGCACTGACCCGATCCGAAGCGGAGTCGCCGCGTGGGCGCATCGCCTTGATGGCCGATATGGCCGAAAACCCCGGGGATTACCGCGGGTCGGCGTTGCCGAGCCTGGACAGCTGCCTCGGCTGCCGGCGCTGCGAAGCCGCCTGCCCGGCCGATGTCCGGTACGAGGCACTGTTGCTTCAAAGCCGTGCCGCGGTTGCGCCCGCGCTCGGTTGGCGCGAACGCAGTGCGCTTTGGCTCATGGCGCATAAACCATTGCTGAACAGCGGCTTGGAAATTTACCGCCGGATTTACCCGTTGCTTCCGGCAGCCTTGCGGCCATTGCCGCGGCCCGGAATACGGCAAAAACCCCTTGGCAACGGCGCCACGACGGCGGTGTTCACCGGCTGCATAGCCGATACCTACGAAGCCAAGACCCGTGCCGCACTGATTCGCCTGCTCGACGCAGTCGGTATCGACGCCGATGTTCCGGAAACGCAGGTTTGTTGCGGACAGGCTGCGCTGCATGCCGGCCGGAGTGGCGAAGCGATACGACTGGCCGAACACAATCGCCATGCCCTGCAGGGCTATGAGCGCCTGTTGGTACTGGCCAGCGGCTGCTTCAGCGCCCTGCAGGGCCGGACCGGCATTCCCGTCATGGACGCCGGTGTATTTCTGGTCCAGCATGCCGGAAAACTCCGCTTCGGATCGGCGGACGGCATGCGGGTGGCGGTACACGCCCCATGCAGCGCCGGTTTCAACGGCAGCCAGGCGGCACTGATGGCGCTGTTGGCGAAGATTCCCGACCTGGAGGTACACGCATTGGCGGACACCAGCTGCTGCGGAGCCGCTGGACTGCATCAAATAGCCCGACCCGAACGTGCGCACCTGCTGAGAACGCCTGTACTCGAAGCGGTTGCAGCCCTGGGCACCGATGTGCTGCTGTCCGCGAATATCGGATGCCGCCTGCATCTGGCCAACGGTACGCACCTGCCGGTCAGGCACCCGCTGGAATTTATGGCACAATTCCTGCATGCCGATTGAACGCCGGATTTCCCGTTTCGACAGCCTGCTGGGCGAGCTGCAACATGCCCTGAACAGCACGGCGGCCAGCGCACAGGCGCGGCGGATGAACCCTGCGCAGGACGAACGCGATCTGGAAATGTCGCCGCAGCAGCTCCGGCACAGCGCCGGATTGATGCGCATCAACCACACCGGTGAAGTATGCGCACAGGCGCTTTATATCGGGCAGGCCAGTGTCGCCGAGAGCGGCGCGACCCGTTCGCAGCTGCTGGAAGCCGCCGCCGAAGAAACCGACCATCTTGCCTGGTGCGAGGCGCGTTTGACGGAACTCGATGCACGTCCCAGCCGGTTCAACCCGCTGTGGTATCTGGGCAGTTACACCATCGGCGTCGCCGCCGGCCTGAAAGGCGACGGCTGGAACCTCGGTTTCGTCTCGGAAACCGAGCGGCAGGTCGAGGCGCATCTGGCCGAGCATCTGGACTCCCTGCCGGCCGAAGACCGGCGCAGCCGGGCGATTCTGGCGGTGATGAAAGCCGATGAAATCCGCCATGCCGAACATGCCGAAAGCCATGGCGCACGCAAGCTTCCGGCACCGATACCCGCACTGATGGCCCTGAGTTCACGGCTGATGAAAGCCGTGGCTTACCGATTCTAGGTTCGGCCGCTCCTGCGATCAATCGGCCAGGTTGCGGCCGTGGTACAGCTCCGATATTTCGCGCCGTACCTGCAGCTCGATGCGCTGGCGTTCCTTGAAGCTCAGGCTCTTGGCCTTGCCCTCGAAGAGATAGGTATCGAGGTCGAATTCCTTGACGTGCATCTTGGTGTGGAACAGGTTTTCCTGATACACGTTGACGTCCATCATTTCATAATGAGCCTTGATGTCCTTGGCCAGGAAATCCTGGATCGAATTGATCTTGTGGTCGATGTAATGCTTCTTGCCCTTGATGTCGCGGGTGAAGCCGCGCACGCGGTAATCGGTGACCACGATGTCGGAATCGAAGCTCTCGATCAGGTAGTTCAGCGCCTTCAGCGGCGAGATCACGCCGCAGGTGGCCACGTCGATGTCGGCGCGGAAGGTCGCGATGCCGTTGTGCGGATGGGTTTCCGGGTAGGTGTGGACGGTGATGTGCGACTTGTCCAGATGCGCGACTACGGCATCGGATATCAGCTCCTTGCCGGCAGCCTTCTTGTCGATGACCGGTTCTTCGGAAATCAGGATGGTCACCGAGGCGCCCTGCGGGTCATAATCCTGGCGCGCCACATTCAGGATGTTGGCGCCGATGATGTTGGCGACTTCGGTCAGGATCTGGGTCAGCCGTTCGGCATTGTAGACCTCATCGATGTATTCGATATAGCGCTGGCGCTGGTCTTCGGACGCGGCATAGCAGATGTCGTAGATGTTGAAGCTCAGCGATTTGGTGAGGTTGTTGAATCCTTGCAGACGCAACCTGGGCAGTGGCTTGACCAACGCAGTATTCCCGGATATGAGTGGCGGTGAGGCGCAATTATCGGATATCCGCCCCCAAATGCAAGCGTTTTATGGCGATTTGCCATTAAAGCTTGAGCTTGCCGTTCAGACGGAGGTATCCTAAAGGCAGTGAATTCCGGAACACCGCAGCAATGACCGAAAACCCCGCCGCCCTGTTCATCGCGCCGCCCGAACCGATCAAAAGTCCCTTGGCCCTGGATCAGACGGCTTTAAATGCCTTTCTCAAGCACACCA
>Ga0075163_10008402_pt1 | contig 13600 bp, 24 predicted proteins | sample JI1023141ADNA_FD_71478 | JGI IMG/M metagenome (GOLD analysis project Ga0075163, IMG submission 71478) | Wastewater effluent complex algal communities from Wisconsin, to seasonally profile nutrient transformation and Carbon sequestration -... | ecosystem: Engineered > WWTP > Effluent > Algae...
CGAAGTTCTCTGGTGGCGATATCGTTGTTGACATCACCGCAATCAAATTGGTTGAGGTTATACCTATTGGTGATGGTGAGCACAGGATTAACGTTGTACTGCAGTTGTGTGCTAACAGCACAACTTCGGTTTACGTTACTAACTCAGTTCAAGACATCATGGATGAAATCATTCGCTATAACCAAATTAAAAACAATCCTCTTGGTGTGACGAAATGAACAGTAAAGCCCAAGCTTGCCGTGACTGTGGTCGTGTAACTGGGAATTTGTATTGGTACGGTGTCAGACAATCCAAGATGAAACAACCTCGCTGTTCAGTTTGTCACCAGATAGCTGTACAGCGAGATACTCGTCCTAGAGAGATCGATTACATTCGAGGTATTAGCTACTTTCGAGGTATTAGCTACGAGATGCCGGAACTTACCGTGGAATGGCTAGAACTTAAAGGAGAACAACTATGCCGTTTTGGTGACGACTGAAACTCCGTTCGAGAGTCAAAAATATTAAAAAGGTTAATTAAGTCTGAATTAAGAAGTGGAAGCATGCCCGATCAGCTAAGGGCTTGCGTGTGTGGTACGCACTGCCGTCAGGTAGAATCTGATTAGCTTCCGACTTATGTGGAGTATGTCTTTGGGTGTAGTCATGACTACAAACATTATACGCAGATATTATAAAATATAGCGAGAGTCTTCCCGACCAGCTCAAGGGATTGTGTCCGAGTACACACTGTTTAGAAAAACAGAATCTGGTTTTTAACTCTCAGATGTTTTATTGAAGTTCCAGGTTTTCATGAACCCTGTGACTGTAAAGTATATCAAGCTTCAGGTTGTAGCTCTGCATACAGCTTCGCTATCGCTAACAATTAACCCCCCAATTTCGTCACACATAAAGGGTCAACCGTTACACCAAAGCGAAAGATGGTGCTTTATGTAACCGCTCATTGGTTTTGTGTTTCGTCTATTATGGCCTGCTGGTACTTTGCCAGCAGGCTTTTTCCACTAAGGATTTTCACATGAAAAAGTTTATTGCTCCCATTGTCGTTTGTTTGTTTGCTTTGTTTTTCTTCGTCGGCTGTACTCCTACTGTTCGGGTAGAGTATGCAGATGTTGTTGATGAAGACATCTTGTTGCTCTCTTTCAGGGATGTTCCTGTATACGTTCCAGGTAGTGACTTGGAATACGAAAAGGACTGCGGTACAATCGCAGAGAACTTCGAGTGCTTCATTGAGGAATATGAAGCTGGAGCTAAGTTGACGCTAAATCCAACGCAACGGCTTAACGTACGAGCGATTGTCGTACCTAAGCTAATGCATATTGGCCGACGAGGTTGGAACGTGGCTAATAAGGTAGAGGATGCTGAAACGCTAGCTCAACAATACACACTCAGACATGTTAACGAAATTGTCGCTGCAATTTATCGTTAACGGTTTTGTGGGCCTGTCGCCCATTGGTTAGGGTAGCGGTCTTATAAGCCGTTGGTAGTTGGTTCGATTCCAACCAGGCCTATTTTCAACAATTGCCTCTTATTGTAAGGATTTTCCAGTGACAGATCTTGGATATGACTTGATTTATGCTCGAGTTCAGAAACTTAACTCGTTTGTTCGCAGCGTGGCTTACAATCATAGTGGTTGGGTTGTTGGTAGCTATGCTGGCTACTTGTTGGGACTGACCGAAAACGAACCCAAAGATATCGACATGCTGGTACCATTCTACGAATGGGGAAATGTCTCCATGATGATACCGCAAGGTACGCCTTCTAACAGTTTCGGTGGTTTCAAGCTGAAGACTCCTGAGATCTCTGCGGATATCTGGTGCGGCGATATCGGCTGGTTCCTTTGTCGAAGTACTTCGTTTAACTGCTTGGCCGTACACCTTCGAACTCGTACGGTATTGGAAGCAAATCATCTGGTACTTAATCGATCAGATACTTGACAAGTTTATACTCCTCTGTAATATGAGGAAACACTGTGGGGTGGAGCAGTTGGTAGCTCGTAGGGTTCATATCCCTAAGGTCGCTCGTTCGAATCGAGCCCCCACCACTTTCTTACATAACCAATCTTGACTACTCTTACCCAGTTAAGAGAGTCACAGCTTATTGCTGGCGGGTTTAGCTGCAACCTGCAGATTGGTTTATTTTTTTATTAAGGTGATTTATGTACGAATGGATTTGTGCTGCCTCAATTCTTGGTTTGATGTTTTGGTACGCTCGATACCAACATTGTCTGATTTACTTTATAAGCAAAATGCGAGGATAACATGCTAGCTGAAGGTTCCTGTTGCCAGAACTGTAAGTTCTGGGAAACTAACGACGATCAACGAGAATACATGTATTTACATCTTGCGGAGATGAATGCCGGTAAACCTTTTGGTTTTTGTACCGTAGTTTCTTCCGAAGAATCACAACCAGCAAATATCGGGTTGGTGTGTGAAGAATGCGATGACATCTGCAGCCTAATCACGGCTAACGACTTCTTCTGCAAAAACCACTGTGCTAAGCAAGATGCTTAGCTTTTGTTTATGCTTCAACTTAAATTCTGGATTTTAACCCCCTGGTTTACGCCAGGGGGTTTTTCTTTTCTTTAGCTATCAGGAGTGGCTATGTATTCTTACAAGCTCACGTACGTTGATGGTACCGTACTTACGACAAAAGGTACGGATGATTTCGACTGGCTAGTTTGGGTTAAAAACTTACTCCTCAGCAAGTCGCATTCAGTAAACAACCTTAGATACGGTCCTTGGATTAAAAAAGAAGGTACGCAGATACGCCTTTTTTATTTCGGGATTAATTCTGATCCGTCTTTTGTTTGCAGACTGGAGAGGGAACTAGTGAAAGAGACAAGCACATGCAGCAACTAGCGGGAAGAAACAGAAAAGGTAATTCGTTACTGTGTTACTTTACAGGTGAAACGGACTGTCCTGTTGCGTTTTTTGCTCTCGATAACGATACTTTACGTCGAGTTATAGTCGATAGCTACACCGGGGATTCCGAGAGTCCTGAAACTGAAGAATTGTTTAATAGGATCGCAGAACATGACTTCTACGAGTATCCTACGCTACGTATAGAGTTTGAAATCGGTTACGCTTCTTTTGAAGACGTACTTACTTATTGTCTTAACGGAGAAAATACAAATGCTAACTGTATTTGAGGCTGCACTTATCACTAATTTCTGGGATAGAGATTCTGAGGATTACCTCGGCAATCAGTCGGCAGACGGTGGCTTCGAGGATGATTTCGAAGATGACGAGTTTGAAGATGATGACGACGATGATGACGACGATGATTTTGAAGATGACTATGACTTCGATGACGATGATGATCTAGTGGATGATGAAGACGACTGGGACGAAGAGGACGAAGATGAGGAAGAGGAAGAAGATGACTGGGACAATGAAGACGACTGGGACGACGAGGAAGACGACTTCGAAGAAGACTTAGAAGAAGAGGAAGCTTTTCTAGGTTTCGATGGAGTTTTCGAGCCTGATGTCTGATTTGCAGCAGCTACGTAAGCAAGCTGAGCTATTAGTAAAATCAAGACTAGACATTAATAATAGGTACAGTTGTGTGTCTTACACCGACTGTACTTTTTTATTGGGTAGACTTCGATTTGAAGCCCTACTTGCTGATCCTATTCGAAGATATGGGCCTACGCCTGCTACAGTGTACAGCTGGAATGTCGTAGACTACCTCTGTAAAGAAATTGAATTCATTCCTGATTTCCAAATTTAAAGGAAGTGACATGTCCAGTACCGAAGTTAAGCTTGTAGCGATGGAAGTAATGTACCAGAACTACAGCGTACTGTTGGAAGCAAAAGTCAGTATAAATTCACCTGACCCTAAAGTTACGTTACCTGCTAGCTTTACGTACGATATTCGTGATCTTCGATATGATATCGAGGATAAACTACGTGAAGTCGAAGAAAACGTACGCCGTTATCAAAACAAAGAATACTATAGCTTGCAAGACAATGAGTTGCGTATGTGCATTACGAACTCGCTATGCCAGTGGCATCCAGTCGTTCATCTGATTCCTGTAAAGAATCAATACTGGGGTGCAGAACCTAACAAATATGCTTACGGTAATCAGCCTTGGTATGAGGTACCTACATGTATTGGTACTTTAATCATAGGCAAACGTAAACGAGTTTGGGTTTTAGATTGGAGTAAAACAGTACTCAATACTAAGGCAATTGATTTGTTTGAAGATGAAGTAACTAAAGTCGAGCGTGAAATTCATGCTCACAGTTACGAAGATCTTTCTAAGTACATAAACAAAGTAATGGTGAGTGCATTTGATGTCGAGCAACCTGTTTATTCCTAAGAAGCTAAAAGTCGGCTTCCAGAAACGCAACGATACCTATCAAGGAAAGCTGGCTTACATCATCTACTACGATGAACGAGGTAAGCTACGTAAAGAAACATCCTTCAAGGGTTGGATTCAAGAAGAACTCGGTACAATTGAAATAGACAATGTACCGTTTAACGGTTTTGTCTTGAACAAGAGTATCACGCGATTCCCTTGGGATAGTTTCGGTAACGTAACGACTAAGATTCGCATATTCGATACTCGCGGTATGGAATTCGAGATTACATCAGATAACTTACTCGGTATTCTCACCTGTACTGATTGTATTAAACGTGATTTGCAAGGTGAGTTTGTTTACGCTTGGATAGGGAAGGAACTAGTATTGCTGCCTTGTTCCAGCGAAGAATATAAGTCGGCTGTTAACTTCACAAACATTCGACTTAAATCCTTATCTACAAAAGAGCTGAAAGCAGGGCAAACCTACATTACTCGACAAGCAGAACCAGTACTCTATCTGGGAAGGCTATCTACTTCGTTTCCAACAGGAAAACCCGAGAACTTCGGGTATGCTATAAAGAAGACACATGTCTTTGCCAAAAAAGCTGAAGGAGCTACAACTACTTTTGATTTACGTAATCTCGTGAAGAAGGATAGTTGTAGCGGGTACATCTCAGATAAGTATGGAGCCGATACTGCCCATCCTGATTTTGCTGACTTGTATATGGGTTATCACGCAGACCGGATAAGACACGAAGCAATAAAGCAAATACACCTAGCTCCGATAGTTGCAGACGAAATACGTCAGCGACTAAAAGACGGGTTATTGACTTATGTTGTACCAAAAAGTCAGCCTAATCTGATGTACCAAATCTGCCAAGCTACACCGTACCATTTTCCAGACAGATTCGATAATACGGATTTGTTTTGGTTTAGGGAACCCAGTGAACTTGATATCGAAGCTAGAAAGGCAACAAATCTAGTTAAAAAATCGATGTACACAGGTTTTTACTACACGCGAACTGAAACTGCGTTTGACTTGATTATAAAGCGATGTTATGCGGCGTTACACCCTACACGTACTCCTCCATACCTACAAGACGGTTCGTATCGAACTAACCTGCAGCATTTATGTAAAGCACTAACCATGCCCACTACAGCTGATTTTTTAAGTCATCTGGTGGATAGATTGTATAAGTACCCTCAAAGTCGTACATTTTACAATTACCATGTACTCTATGGAAATGTACCGGAACTTTGCGAATTGTGTTTAATCGTTAATTTGGAATTTGAATCAGGTCTCATTCAACCTCTTGGAAGGATTGCTTATTATGACGAACGGGAATGCCAGTGAACTTGTACGCACAGGCTTGCAGAGGGTAACAGAAGCAAAGAACAAGTTGAATCTTAAGAAGCCAACTTGGACAACTTCATGCGTTATTGATCTATTCGGTAAGGACGTAAACATTCAGGTCTGCACCGATATGTTTCTGTTAGTACGGGCCTATAGTACTTTCAAAGAAATGCTAAAGGCAATGAAATCATTCAACGGAGCTATTCCGCTTGAAGAACAAAACTATCGAGGGTTTTCTATCCGCGATTGGATCGGCGATATTGAGCGTCGAATCAGATATTTGATTGACTCGGCTCAATTGCAAAAACTTAATCAGGTGGAAGGTAAGCTCACACCACTTCTCACTGAAGATCAGAAACGAGAAAACGAATTAAACAAAATTTTGGAATCTTTTCCAGATTTGTTTAAATAAGTGATTGCAAGTTTTTTATTTTCGGTATATTTAATTTGTAGTTAACTGAAACACAGTGTTTCAGTTTATTTGTTTGTTCGGAGAAAGAAAATGTCCAAGAAGTTGCAACGTGCAGCTGCGTCGTTCACCAAGAGTTTCCACAGCCGTTTGACTCCAAAGCGTCAGGCAGATATCGAGAAGCTTCTCGGTAAAGGTGTTATGAGCAAGATTAGCAAATTGCAAGATGCTGCTAATGAAGCTGCAACTGCTACGCCTGCTGTAGCCGCAAAGACCACTGTAAAGCGTGGTCGCCCAGCTAAGTCGTAATTAGCTGTCGCTTGATTGATTTGATTGTTTAGGTAGCGGTAACACGCTACCTTTTTTTATTTTCTCATATTAGGTGAATCATGAACTCAGTAGAACTGGTTAACTGTGCTAAAGGCCTTGTACGAGCAACTGCTGGAGCACAAGGCGTATGTGCTGATAGCTATGGCTCAACATACCGATTGCTTCGGTTAGCTTTGAGCAAGAAAAAAGCAGATGACTTTAGCTCATTGATCTTCGTGCGAAACAATCGATACTACAGTCGTGTAGATCTGGATTCACTAATTCAAATTATTTTCGAGGATGATTTATGCCCTGCTTCGACTTCACTGACGGAATCATCACGTTCAAGGAAAACGGGAAAACATGCTGTCTAGGTTACTTGCTCACCCTAAGAGGTAAAGTGTTTGACGCCAGTATGGGTGAGGTAGACGTAACGGAGGAACAGGCAGACAAACACAATAAAGTCTTCGATAGCATGATTGTCAAAGGATTGGACACTTGTGCAATCGGGCAAGGCCATACCTTCTACTACAAACCTGACACCAAGCAAGTAATTACTTGGCTAGGTACAGTGATAGGTAAGACAAGTGTGAACGCGAAACAAGTTACAGTAATTTACAACGAGAAAACTTTCCGAGGTAACTTACGTAAGAGTGACGATAGTATCTTTTTAAAGAGGACCCAATGAACTATTTGCAAATTATTCGTAACGTACTAGCTAACGGTAAACCAAAGATGCCAACTCGAAAAGAGGACGGTAAGGTGGTACAGGTGGCTAACGGTACGATCAATACTTTCGGTGAACGATTTCGACATGATATGGCTGAAGGCTTTCCACTTACTACGCTAAGGCAGATGCCTTGGCGAGGTATTCGTGTGGAGCTGGAAGGTTTTATTCGAGGTATCCGGTCTAAGCGTTGGTTTCAAGATCGAGGTTGTAAGTTCTGGAATGAATGGGGGGCTCCTGCAGAAGTGCAAAAGCTTATGCAAGAGAATCCAGGACTCAGCGAACTAGAAGCCAAAGCTAAAGCTGATGATCTTGGTCCTATCTACGGAGTCATGTGGCGTAACTTTGAAGGTGTGGATCAATTGGCTGAAATCGTACACACTTTGAAGACTTGTCCTACGGATCGTCGTATGATTTGCAGTGCTTGGCATCCAGGGTTAATTCCTGAAATGGCTTTACCTCCATGTCACTACTGCTTCAAAGTAGACGTAACGGATGGTCGAGTTAACCTGATATGGCATCAGCGGTCCTGTGACTTGATGTTGGGTGTAGGTGCAAATATTGCATCATATGGCCTACTACTGACACTGCTAGCTCGTGAAGCCGGATTACCGCCTGGAATTTTGGAAGGTACGCTCGAAGATTGTCATATCTACGACAATCATATTGAAGCAGCAAAGATATTGGCTGAGCGAGAAGAGCGAGAGTTGCCTAATCTGTATTTCATGGAAGACAGCAGTATTTTTGACTGGGTTTGGACGACTGCTCAGCTTAATGGCTATGATCCTTATGACAAAGTTGAAGTAGGCAGCGTGACTGTCTAAACAACTTAAACGTGTTGTACATATACCTAATAGCTGATCTTGAATGGTCAGCTATTTTTTTTGGAGTTAAACAAATGCCGTGTCGTTCAGATTACATGGAACCTAATGAACACGAAGTTGCTCTGTCTCAAGTCTGTTGTGTACTTGATGAGTTAGCAGATAAGAAAGTAAAAGAAAGTTGGTGGACTGGTGATCATCCTAAAGTCTACGGAAAAGGAATTTCTCGCTCAGAAGCTGATGCTTGGACTGCAGAAGCATGTAAGCAATGTCGCAACGAAGAAGCTAGTGGTAACATCCATAACCATTCTTTAGAGCTACAACTGTGGTGGCGAGAACACAAGAAAAAAGATAAAGCTAGAGAGGAGGCAGAAGAAAAAGCCAAGACGGCCATAAAACACGTAAAAGCTATTCGTGCTTTAATCAAAGATTACTTGAAAGAGCACGATATCAGTTCAGAGAGTGTCGAAATTCGTATCAGATAGAAGGGATTTTTATGCTTGGTTACGCAAGTAAGTTCAAGAAAAAGCTAGACCAGCAGTGGCGGGATCGGGCAATCAACAAGATCTTGTCTCATCCGCACATGTTTTTACTTTTGGACGGGTGTAACACCAGGACCGAAGGTAATAACAGTACGCTGCTGAAACTTCCAGAGTCGGAGACAGTGTTGTTGCCTAGTGGGTTTTCTCTGTATCTTTTCTCGGTGGAAGATCCAGAGTTTAACAGTGAAACACACATAACCATGTTCTTGCCTAGAAGCAAGTTCCTGTTAGACGTACACCTTAAGTGGTCGGGGATTACTGAGAGGTTTACTTGCCTAGAGTACACATGGCCTATGTTTGCTTCTAAACACAAAAAGAAATTCTTTTTGGTACCTTACTTTAACTGTTTATCTACTAACGAAGGTTGCGGTGTAAACGCAGCTATGTTTGAACTAAGCAGCACCAAGGACGATATGTTCAAACCTTACAAGGATGTTATCTGTGAAAACAAATTTGTTTATTAGTTTCTTCATTGTATTAATTGTCTTCTCTGGCTGTGCTGCAAATCAGCAACGCTTGAGAGTTAATGTTGTAGCGGACTTGGATCGTGAAACTAAGTCTGAAGTATGTGTTTCTTATGAGTTAGAATTGTAGGAGTCGATCATGCCACTTATGCCTAACGAAGATGAGGCAACAGAGATACTACGTAACTGGAGTCACTTATACCACAAGCGAAAGAAGAAGCCAGTCATGCGAGGCTTTCATGTGGTTCCAGGAGTAAATGCTCTACAGGAGTACGATGAAGAGCAAGCCCAAAAGGATGGGCCTACTTTTCTAACTCACGAAGATGAGAGTTACCGTCCAACCCGCAAACGCCGAAAGATTAAATAATGTTAGTATTATCACGTAAACCAAACGAATCACTCGTTTTCGATACTTCCGATGGTCCTGTTACTGTTATCATTAACGCAGTACATGGGCAACGAGTCACACTAGGTATTGAAGCCCCTTCAGCTGTTCGCGTGGTGCGAGCAGAGCTGCAGGAGAAACAACCTAAACACAGTCGTTCAAAGTAAACCATACTTTGACAGAAGGAGCTTAGCAGGATGTAATGGTTAAAATCTATATTTTAACTGTTGCATCCTGCCTAAGTTGCCTCATAATTTCACTTTGTCTTTTTCTTAGCTATTGGAGAGTTTATGTACGAAATCGTAACCTGTGAAATCAATGGAAGTAAAGCAGAAGTTAATATCCGTCTTGCGGATAAAGACAAAACTTTACCAGCACAAATTGACGCACTGCAATCCGCAGCAGCCAGAAGTTTTGTACTAAGTGAAGTCAGCAAACGAGGTATTCAAGGTAGTCCCGGTATCTCAGCTAGTGTGACGTTTATGCCTCACAACAAAGAAGGGCAGAACTTGGACGAGTTATTTACTAAAGCTAAAGGCTTAGACGCCAAGCAGGTAGATATTGCTTACTACGTGGGTAACTTCAAGGTTCAAGCTAAGGTCTAACATGCTATCAGCGGATATTCTACATCGAGCCTATGCTGGTAGCATCCCGCTAGTACGCATAGGTATGATGCTTCAAAAGTACGAGAAGTTAGAACAAGACACATTATTGTTTATCTTGGACCGTATTAAAGAATTCTGCACTGCAGATTTCGACCGTACAGAGCTGTGTCTGTTAGATGATAAGGTTGTGTCTTTATTGAGAAAAGACCCGACCTCCTGTAAGATGTGGTTTTACGATTTAGAAGCCCACAAAGAATTGACGGAGGTACCTCCGGCATTTCGGGTTGCGGTCTATAACCTGGGGTCCATTCAGAGCCTATCTCATGAGAAACAAAGTAGCGATAAGACAGTATCTTCTTAATGAAGATACGTTTGCCATAACTCTTCTGCTTATTGTATTAGACACATACGGTACTGAATGTACCGAGTGGACACCTGCTACAATAAGGTTAGAGCTGCAGGAAGACTATCAAGTAGAATTACCCAGCTTTACTTTAGATAAGATTATGGCAGCAATTACGCTACTTACGACCGATTTCTTTTACACGGATGTTGCTAGGTTCATCGATATATGTAACATTCTAAATGGAGACGACTTTACGCCAGGAGTGTTTAATCCTGCTGATGCTTTAGAAATAATGATGGGAGTTACTGAAGCCATAATGATATGGCCTCCCGATAAGCAAGAGGAATTGGATTTTTCACCTGAGATTCGCGAATACATAAGACAAGTACTACAGGAAGAAGGCATACTGAAACCCTTCGATGTACTTGAATTAGCGTTAAGCGATAACAATGCTGCCCAAGTAGATACGGATTACGCTGATGACCCAGAAATGTATCAAGCGATTTACGAAACGCAGCAAAGTAAAGTATCAGAACTAAAACTTGTCTATAAGGAAACAATGGAAAGTTTAGTTCAACAGTTGGAGTCGTTACCGTTGGAGAACGGTAACACGGAAGAGTTGACAAAACGACTCAAAACTTTATTACAACAAATTTAACAGAGGTAAGAAAATGCGTCGATTTATTTGTGCTTTGGTTATTGTAAGCTTTTTGTCGGTATCTGGCGTAGCTCAAGACTGTGCTGGCGGTACCTGCAATAAACCTGTACGTCATGCAGTCACACGAGTGGTAAGTCAACCGGTACAGGTTGTTACGAGTGTAACCCAGCGAGCAACTAAGGTTGTTCGAGGTACAGTGCGTAAAGGCTTTGGTTTGTTTCGAGGACGAAGTTGCGGTTGTGTAAGTAGCTGCTGCAACTAATTGATTTTTGTTTATTCTGGGTCACGGAAGGGGTAGTGTTTCACTACCCCTTTTTTATTTTAGGGAGATTATTATGTCACACGTAGCTGCAGGTTTTACAGTTACAGATATTGAAGCTTTGCGTCAGACGGTGGAAGAGAATTGCCCCAACCTTCAGTTAGTTGCTCAAGCCAGCTACCGAACTTGGATTGATGATCACGGTAAGCTGGTAGGCGATTATCCTGTTCCTGCTATCTATCAATTGAAGATTCTAGCCGAATTAGGTCAGCAGGGTATTGATTACGACAAGCTTGCTGCAGAACAAGGTGTGAAGCTACCAGAGAACACACTAGATCTGGAAAAGACACCTTGGACTTTGGACCAGCAAAACAAACTACTACGTAATCCTCAGTTCAAGCAGGCATACGATAAAGTTGTCAAGACGCAAGTCGGCAAAGATGCCGAATACGTTATTCAGCATAAGTCCAATGACTCTATGTACGAAATCGGATTAGTACCGCATCCAGTTAATCCTGGTGAATACGTTATGATTTGCGATTTCTGGGGCCAAGGTAATGGTATATTAGACCAGAAAGGTGTAGGTAGATATCATCGTGCAAACGGAGTAGACGAATGGGGACATACATTGAAGCAGAATTACGCAGAACGAGCAACGGAACGAGTTATTCAACAACAGATCGCGTTAGGTAATCCAGAGTACGGTTCGTACTCTAAGGTTAAATTACCCGATGGGCGTATTCAATTTAAGGTGGAGGCTAGAAGTTAATGCAAGAGCCACGACACATTCTGATTACAGTAGAAACGAATGGTAAAGTAGAGGTTCAACCTATGAACTTCGTAGGGGAAGGCTGCGTAAAGGCAGCTCAACCTCTGACATCAGCACTGGTCGGACAACGCCCAGAAGAATTCAAATTTAAGCCTGAATACTATCAGGCTAAGACTCGTACAACAGCTCAAGCTCTAAGGAACAAAAACTAATGAATATTCTTACTACATTAACCAACTATTTTCGCTGTGCTCAGTCTGGTTTAGTTGTAAGTTCTACCGAACCTGACATTATTTTCAAAGCACTGCAAGATCATGTGTGTGCTCAAAGTTTGCAAGATCCTGAGAATACATGGCAATTGCATTTCTGGGATGTCGTAGACAACCTAACAAACGCTTCCGGTATCCCTATAATGGCTGATGTAAATACAGGACCGCAGCTTCTTCCTGGTTTGAAACCAACAGGAGGCGGAGCACAAGTACAGCGAGTAGCTATATCCTTACCTGCTGCCTTGATGGATCATCTAAACTTAGCTAGAGAACGTACTGCTGCGGCTCAAAAGGCTGAAGCTGAAGGTGAGATACTAGATCCTATCTACGAACAGTATGCTATTCTAGTGATTAAAAACGCAGATAGATTACTGCTGCCAGAAGGACCACTATCTCAGAACGTGGACAAATTCTTACTACAATTATTGCAGAAGATTACTATATACGGTCCTGGTTCTTATGTTTACGTGATCTTGCAAGTAATCCCTGGTTTCGAGATCCCTAAGGAACTGGAGAACTACTTCACGCTTGTTGAGCACAAGCTTCCTGATGATCAAGAACGCCGGGAGTATATCGCTTCAGCTATTGTCGGTATGGAGGAGGAAAATATTACTGATAAAGTAATCGAATCTACTGCCGGTCTTTCCCGCACTAAGACTCTTCAGTTTGTATCCGAAACCTTATCAGAAAAGTCTTTCTTGTGTCCTAAGACGATCTTCGCAAAGAAAGCTAAGCACTTATCCGCTTCATCTAAATTAGATGTATGGAGTCCAGAGTTTAATTCACAGGTACCATTGAGCCCTGTACCTAAGCTCAAGAAATATGCCAACGCTATTGAGATCAAGATTCTAGTGGAAGAGAATTCCTTTACTAACTCTGAGCTAGAAGAAGGGCAGATTCGGGTGAAAATTGGGTATCTGGACAAATCAAACAGAAAACATATAGAAGAGTGGCTGCAGCCTATGGCTCCAGATGAGTTTGAAGCCCTCTTCCGCCCTGATCGTAACTTCTTTAGTTTCAAGTCTGTTATGGGTTTGACAGGTCTAAAGCAGTTCTTCATTAACAGTCTGCGTGATGGTATACCTAATCGAGCTAAACTAAAGCACGTAATGCTCGTAGGTGTTCCTGGTACAGGTAAGTCCCATATCATGCGTTGCGTAGCTGGTGAATTTGGTCTACCACTAAGCTCCTTTAAGGCTGCTAATTTGCACAGCAAGTGGGTAGGCGAATCAGATAAGAACCTTGTAAACATTCTCGAAACCGCAGGTAACATCGGTGGATTGTTTGCGTTCGATGAGTTTCAACGCTTATTACCACAAGGTGGTAGTGACGAAGCAGGCGGTACCGAGAATCGCTTGCTAGGTGAGTTACTGACTTGGTTGAA
>Ga0075163_10008403_pt1 | contig 13599 bp, 15 predicted proteins | sample JI1023141ADNA_FD_71478 | JGI IMG/M metagenome (GOLD analysis project Ga0075163, IMG submission 71478) | Wastewater effluent complex algal communities from Wisconsin, to seasonally profile nutrient transformation and Carbon sequestration -... | ecosystem: Engineered > WWTP > Effluent > Algae...
GCCGGTGCCAACCGGTGTCGATGTGACGATCGAAGGTCAAAACCTTTCGGTCAAGGGGCCTAAGGGCACCCTGGAATTGGCTATCGCCGAACCGATTTCGGTGGGGCGCAACGAAGATGGCGCGATCGTCATCACCCGTCCCGACGACGACCGTCGCAGCCGTTCTTTGCACGGGCTGTCTCGGACGCTCGTGGCGAACCTGGTGACCGGTGTGACCGAGGGTTACACGACCAAGATGGAGATCTTCGGCGTCGGTTACCGCGTTCAGTTGAAGGGCAGCAATCTCGAGTTCGCTTTGGGTTATAGCCATCCCGTTCTCATCGAGGCTCCCGAGGGCATCACCTTCGCGGTGGAGACGCCCACGAAGTTCTCGGTCACGGGTATCGACAAGCAGAAGGTCGGTCAGATCTCGGCCAATATCCGTCGGCTGCGCCGTCCAGACCCTTACAAGGGCAAGGGCGTGCGTTACGCGGGTGAGCAGATCCGCCGCAAGGTCGGAAAGACAGGTAAGTAATCATGTCCACCAGCACCGAAAAATCCACTGCAACCGCGCATCAGCCGATCGGCAAGAGCGCGTCGGAGGCCCGGCGGGCTTCGCGTCTGCGTCGTCATGCACGGCTGCGTAAGAAGGTTGCGGGCACGGCCGAGCGGCCCCGCCTGATGGTCCATCGGTCGGCACGGCACATCCATGTGCAGCTGATCAATGACGCCACTGGCACCACGCTGGCGGCGGCGTCCTCAATCGAGGCGGACGTTCGCGGCGTGGACGGCGACAAGAAGGCCCGCAGCGTTCGGGTCGGCCAGCTCATTGCGGAGCGCGCCAAGGCGGCCGGCGTTCAGGACGTGGTGTTCGACCGTGGTGGATACACCTACGGCGGACGCATCGCGGCCCTTGCCGATGCTGCCCGCGAGAGCGGACTGAAGTTCTGATGACTACGACTGACAACGGAAGGACCGAATGATGGTGGAGCAGAGCGCATCCGGCACCGCGCCGGAGACCGGCGCCCCCACCGCGGGAACCCGGACTGACGGTCGCGATGATCGTGGCGGTCGTGACGGTGGCCGAGGCCGTCGTGACGACCGCGGCGGTGGTCGCGGTGGTCGCGATTCCGGTGAGAAGAGCAACTATCTGGAGCGCGTGGTCGCCATCAATCGCGTCTCCAAGGTCGTTAAGGGCGGACGCCGATTCAGCTTCACCGCGCTCGTCATCGTCGGCGACGGCAAAGGCATGGTCGGTGTCGGCTACGGCAAGGCCAAAGAGGTGCCCGCCGCGATCGCCAAGGGTGTGGAAGAGGCTCGCAAGAACTTCTTCCGTGTACCGCTGATCGGCGGCACAATCGTGCACCCGGTCCAGGGTGAGGCGGCCGCCGGCGTCGTGATGTTGCGTCCGGCAAGCCCGGGTACCGGTGTGATCGCCGGAGGTGCGGCGCGTGCGGTGCTGGAATGTGCCGGTGTGCACGACATCCTGGCCAAGTCGCTGGGTAGTGACAACGCGATCAACGTGGTGCACGCCACCGTTGCCGCGCTGAAGCTGCTGCAGCGTCCTGAGGAAGTGGCGGCCCGACGTGGTCTGCCGATCGAAGATGTCGCGCCGGCGGGCATGCTGCGCGCGCGCCGCGAAAGCGAAGCACTTGCCGCCGCGGCAGCACGGGAAGGTAGTGCATAGCAATGGCACAGGTGAAGATCACCCAGGTGCGCGGAACTGTCGGCGCACGCTGGAATCAACGTGAAAGCCTGCGGACTCTGGGTCTGCGGAAGATCCGTCAGTCGGTTGTCCGCGAGGACGACGCGCAGACGCGCGGCCTGATCAAGGTTGTGCATCACCTCGTTGAGGTAGAAGAGGCCTGAACATGACTATCAAGCTCCATGATTTGAAGCCCGCCCCGGGCTCTAACAAGGCAAAGACCCGCGTCGGCCGCGGCGAGGGCTCCAAGGGCAAGACGGCTGGCCGTGGCACCAAGGGCACGAAGGCTCGTAATAGCGTGCCGGTGGGCTTCGAAGGCGGCCAGATGCCGATCCACATGCGGCTGCCCAAGCTCAAGGGATTCCGCAACCGGTTCCGCACGGAGTATGCGGTTGTCAACGTCGGTGAATTGAACAAGGCGTTCCCAGCGGGCGGCACTGTCGGTATCGACGAGCTCGTCGGCAAGGGCCTGGTTCGCAAGAACGTTCTGGTGAAGGTGCTCGGTGACGGCAAGCTCACCGCCAAGTTGGACGTCACTGCGCACAAGTTCAGTGGCAGCGCCCGCGAGGCGATCAGTGCCGCCGGTGGTTCGGCCACCGAGCTGTCTTAGCGCTAACAGACGTGGATGCCCCCGCACGCTCGGCGTGTCGGGGGCATCCACGTCTGCTCGCCCAGCACGGGGCACCAGCATCGGGCTCTGTAGGGTCGAGGAATGTTCGACTTCCTGCCCGGCATTCCCGGTGTGACCGGCCTGCGTGATCTGGCGCGACGGGTGGACACTGCCCGCCACCACGGCATCCCGAACGGATGCATCGTCGAATTCGATATCCACGCGGCACCGCCGGAGACCGGCGGATTCGATCCGCTCGCGTTCATCACCGGCGGTGGTCGCCATCTACTCCTGAGCGAAGCCGTCAGCGCCATCCACCGCGCAGCCGAGGACCCGCGGGTCGCTGGATTGATTGCGAGAGTCCAGGTGTCGGCTGCTCCGCCTGGGCCGATCCAGGAATTGCGCGAGGCTGTTGCCGCGTTCAGCGCTGTGAAGCCGTCGCTGGCCTGGGCTGAGACCTATCCCGGGACGCTGTCCTACTACCTCGCGTCGGCGTTTGGTGAAGTGTGGATGCAGCCGTCGGGCACAGTCGGATTGGTGGGTTTCGCCACCAACGCGATGTTTTTGCGCAACGCCCTCGAGAAGGCGGGTATCGAGGCCGAGTTCGTCGCGCGGGGGGAGTACAAGTCCGCGGCGAACCTCTTTACCGAAGACCGTTACACCGACGCTCATCGGGAAGCGGATGCCCGGATGATCGAGAGCCTGCACGGTCAGGTGTTGCGCGCGATCGCCCATTCGCGTGACCTCGACGCTGAGCACCTGGACGCCTTGGCGGACAAGGCACCATTGCTGCGCGACGACGCGGTCACCGCTCGGCTTGTCGATCGAATCGGTTTCCGCGACGAGGCCTACAGCCGTATCGCGGAACTGATCGGTGCCGACGGTGTCTCACCGGAATCCGGTGATGCCGACCACTCAGATGACGCTCCGCCGAGGTTGTATCTGTCGCGGTACGCGCAGACCCGCAAGAGTGGGCCCCCCGTGCCGCCACTTCTGCTGACCCCCGCTATGCCTAGTTTCAAAAGAGAGCCGGCGATCGCGGTCGTGACGGTGGCCGGGCCGATCGTGAGTGGGCGCGGCGGACCTCAGGTGCTGCCGATGGGTCGTTCCAGCGCGGGTGGCGACACGATTGCGGCGGGATTGCGGGAGGCCGGGGCCGACGACGACGTTGTGGCTGTGGTTCTGAGGGTGGACAGCCCGGGCGGGTCGGTGACCGCGTCGGAGACGATTTGGCGGGAAGTGTGCCGGCTTCGTTCCAGCGGTAAACCGGTTGTCGCGTCAATGGGTTCGGTGGCGGCGTCGGGCGGTTACTACATCTCCATGGATGCCGACACGATCATCGCCAACCCGGGGACGATCACGGGTTCGATCGGTGTGGTGACCGGCAAGCTCGTCGCTCGGCAGCTCAAAGATCGGCTTGGTGTTGGATCGGATTCGTTGCGCACCAACGCTAATGCCGATGCGTGGTCGGTCAATGCGCCGTTCACCCCTGAGCAGCATGCGCTTGTCGAGGCCGAGGCCGACTTGTTCTACAAGGACTTCGTGGAGCGGGTGGCGGCGGCACGCACGATGACCGTCGAGGAGGTCGATGCGGTTGCCCGCGGCCGGGTCTGGACGGGCGAGGATGCGTTGGAGCGAGGCCTGGTGGACGAACTTGGCGGGATGCGGACTGCGGTCAGGCGTGCCAAGGCACACGCGGGTCTCGACGAGGATGCCGACGTGCGGCTCGTCGGGTATCCAGGATCGTCGTGGCGGGACTACCTGCAGCCCAAGGCATCGTCGCAGCCGGCCGCCGCGTCGTTGCCGGAGGCAATCGCCGGTCTTGTCGGTCAGTCTTTCGCGGTGGCGATGGACCAGGTCGAGCGCGGTCTCACCGGTGCCAGTGCGCTGTGGCTCGGGGAATCGCGGTTGTAGGTGGCCGGGTTCAGAATTTGGTTGCGCTGACGTAGATCACACCGCCCACCGGATCCGGGTCTTCGCCGTCCACCGGGGGCGTCAGCCCATTGCGGACGAATTCGGCGTCGCGCGGCGATCCGCTTACCTGCCAGCCCCGCTCGGCAAGATAGTCGAGTACCGGACTGCGCTGGCCCGGGTAGATGAGTGATGGAAGGTCGATGTCCAGGCCGAGGGCTCGCATCGGAGCGGTTCTTTCACGCGCTTTTGCGACGTCGAATTCCCTTATACCGGGCACGAATTGAGTCGCCAGACGACTGCCAGGAGCGGATAGGTCGGTGATCGTGTCGAACAGCTTGTCCTGCGCTTCGCTGGGGAGATAGATGAGCAGTCCCTCGGCAGACCAGGCGGTGGGCTTGCCGGTGTCGAAGCCCGCGTCGCGCAATGCGGCCGGCCAGTCGTCGCGAAGGTCGATCGACACAGTCCGGTGGTCTGCAGTCGGTTGGACGCCGATATCGGCGAGGGTCTGGGTTTTGAACCGGATGACATCGGGTTGGTCGAGTTCGTAGACGACGGTGCCGTCCGGCCAATCGAGGCGATAGGCGCGCGAGTCCAATCCGGCGGCGAGGATGACGGCTTGCTGAACCGAGTGTTGCGTCGCATTGAGAAAGAACTCGTCAAAGAACCTGGTGCGGACCGCCATTCCGGCGACCAAGGTCTCCATCCGAGTCGCAGAGCTGTCGGGAAGGGCGTTGATATCGATGTCGCCGTCGAGGAATTTTGTGAAGAAATCCATGCCGACTGCACGGACGAGTGGTTCCGCCAGTGGGTCGTTGATCAGATGCGGGAGTTCCCTGGTCGCGATTGCCCGCGCTGCAGCGACCAACGTCGCGGTTGCCCCGACACTGGAGGCCAGATCCCAGCTGTCGTCGTCGGTACGTGTCATCTATCGGACCTTCCATCCGGAATTGCTGAAATGCAGTTGAATCCATCGAATTTTGCGGACATCGTGTTGCCGTCGAACCGCGGGAGGATGTTCCATTGTTGCGCTACCTGCGGGTTGCAGTGATGTTGAGTGACGTCTGGAGTCCGGCGGCGGCGTCGTCAGACCGGAATGGACGGCCGTAGGCGGCGAAGATCTCAGGTCGCGTCTGCGTGTTCACCTCCCAGCCGAGTCTGTCCAGGTAGTCGCCGACGATGTTGTGCCCGTCCGTGTAGAGAAGATCCGGCAGGCGAACGTTGAGGCCGAGTTGCTCCCACTGGTCGCTCCAATCGGCGAAGCGGCGAACCATTGCCGACCGTGACCCGGGATAGTCCTCCGTTGCCAGCCGGCTGCCGGGCGCTGACTGAGCAGTCACGTTGTCGAACAGTCGGTCCTGTGCGTCGGGCGGGAGGTAGAGCAGTAGTCCTTCCGCGATCCACGCTGTCGGTTGGTCGGGGTCGAAGCCGTTGACACGAAGTGCAGCCGGCCAGTCGTCGCGGAGATCCGCAGCGACGGCGCGGCGCTCGGCGGTGGGTTCTGCCCCCAGAGCGCCCAGTACGCGGCTCTTGAAGCCGATCACCTCAGGTTGGTCGATCTCGAAGACGACGGCACCCGCCGGCCACGCGAGTCGGTAGGCGCGGGAATCCAAACCGGACGCGAGGATGACGGCCTGCTGGACGCCCGCAGCCGTCGCTGCGAGGAAGAAGTCGTCGAAGAATCGGGTGCGGACAGAAATCACGTCGATCAGTAGGCGGGCACTCTCCCGGATCGGTGAATCCGATAGGCCGCCGCCTATGTCCGGGTCATCGCCGCCCTTGGCCAATCGCGTGAAGAAGTCGATGCCCACCGCGTCGACGAGGGGTTGGGCAAACGGGTCGTCGATGAGCGCGTCCGTCTCACGGCTTGCCAGAGCGCGTGCGGCCGCCACCATGGTGGCGGTGGCGCCGACGCTGGTGGTGAGGTCCCAGGAGTCGCCGTCCCGCCGCCCGGAATTGGGTGTGGAATTGGCGGGCGGGGGTGTCGGCGAATCGGTACGCATGGTGATGGAACCCCCTCCGTGCAGTGGCGCACTTTACTTAGGCAATATAACGAGCGCTGGCAAACTGTTGTGCCAGGCTGCGCGGATCCCGCGCTGCCTGCGTCAACTGTTACTCTCGTAAGCTGTTTGAGCGTTCGGCGCCGCAGGCATACGACTGCCGGCTCCCGGCGCACAGCAGGTTTATCCGAACGCTGGCCAGACCAGCCCCGATGGCACGCTGCGACCGAGAGTCCGGCTGCCCAGGAGGAAGAGTGCTCTCGGCTTTCATCTCATCGCTGCGGACAGCCGACCTTAGGCGAAAGATCCTCTTCACCCTGGCCATCGTGATCCTCTATCGGGTCGGGGCCACGCTTCCGTCTCCGGGTGTCAACTACCACAACGTGCGCCAGTGCATCGACCAGGTCAGCGGTGGCAGCGGTGCTCAGCTCTACTCGCTGATCAACCTGTTCTCCGGCGGGGCTCTGCTACAGCTGACGGTGTTCGCCGTCGGTGTGATGCCCTACATCACCGCCAGCATCATCGTTCAGCTGTTGACCGTTGTTATTCCGCGGTTCGAGCAGCTACGTAAAGAGGGCCAGGCCGGGCAAAACAAGATGACGCAGTACACGCGTTATCTGGCTGTCGCGCTAGCGGTCCTCCAGGCCACCAGCATTGTCGCGCTGGCGGCTAACGGCGGTCTGCTGCAGGGCTGCGACCTTGACATCATCAGTGACCAGAGCATCTTCGCGTTGGTCCTCATCGTGCTGGTGATGACGGCTGGCGCAGCACTGGTGATGTGGATGGGCGAGCTGGTCACCGAACGCGGCATCGGTAACGGCATGTCGCTGCTGATCTTCGCCGGTATCGCGGCCCGTATCCCGGCCGAGGGCAAGAGCATTCTGGATACGCGTGGTGGTCTGGTGTTCGCCGCCGTGTGCGCGGCGACGCTGTTGATCGTTATCGGCGTGGTGTACGTCGAGCAGGGTCAGCGGCGTATTCCGGTGCAGTACGCCAAGCGGATGGTCGGCAGGAAGATGTACGGCGGCACGTCGACTTACCTGCCGTTGAAGGTCAACCAGGCCGGCGTTATCCCTGTCATTTTTGCGTCGTCGCTGATATACATTCCGCATCTGATCACGCAACTCGTCCAAAGCGGCAAGGCCGGCGCGGGCACCGGCTGGTGGGATCGCTTCGTCGCGAACTATCTGACGAACCCCGGCGACCCCGTGTACATCGCCATCTATTTCGCCTTGATCATCTTCTTCACTTATTTCTACGTCTCGATCACCTTCAATCCTGAAGAGCGGGCCGATGAGATGAAGAAATTCGGTGGCTTCATTCCGGGCATCCGCCCAGGAAAGCCGACAGCGGATTACCTGCGCACGGTGCTGAACAGGATCACGCTGCCGGGCTCGATCTACCTTGGTTTGATCGCGGTGCTGCCCAACCTGTTCCTCCAGATGGGCAACTCAGGTGGCGTCCAGAATTTGCCCTTCGGCGGTACAGCCGTTCTCATCATGATTGGCGTCGGCCTCGATACGGTTAAGCAGATCGAGAGCCAGTTGATGCAGCGCAACTACGAAGGGTTCCTGAAATGAGAATTGTTTTGTTGGGACCCCCAGGGGCGGGCAAGGGCACGCAGGCTGTCCAGTTGGCGGAGAAGCTCGGTGTTCCGCAGATCTCTACGGGCGATCTGTTCCGTGACAACATCAGCAACGGCACCCCGCTGGGCTTGAAGGCGAAGAAGTATCTCGACGCCGGCGACCTGGTGCCGGCCACCCTGACCAATGAACTGGTCGACGATCGGCTCGACCACGACGACGTGTCGAACGGGTTCATCCTGGATGGCTTCCCGCGCTCGGTGGAACAGGCTGAGGCGTTGCACCAAATGCTGGAACGCCGTGGTCTGAAGCTCGATGCCGTTCTAGAGTTCCGTGTACCCGAGGACGAGTTGGTCGAGCGTCTCAAGGGCCGCGGCCGCGCGGACGACACCGAAGAGGTCATCCGTAATCGGATGAAGGTCTATCGCGACGAGACGGCCCCGCTGTTGGACTACTACACCCATGAGCTCAAGACGGTCGACGCTGTCGGTGGTCTCGACGACGTGTTCGCGCGTTCGCTGCAGGCGCTGGGCCACTGACTTTTGATGGTTTCGCTGCCCGGACTGCGTAGTCGCAAGACAGTGCCCGCGCGCACCGCGGGTGAACTCGATGCGATGGCCGCGGCCGGGGCTGTCGTCGCCGCCGCTCTGAAGGCAGTGCGGGAATGTGCTGGTTCGGGTAGCAGTACGCGCGACCTTGACGACGTTGCGGAGGCTGTCATCCGCGGTGCGGGGGCGGTTCCGTCGTTCCTCGGCTATCACGGGTATCCGGCCAGCATCTGCTCGTCGGTGAACGATCGAGTCGTGCACGGCATTCCGTCACCAGACGAGGTGCTGACCCTCGGCGATCTGGTTTCGATCGACTGCGGTGCCATTCTTGATGGCTGGCACGGCGACGCCGCCGTCACCTTCGGAATCGGACCCCTGACCGACGCCGACGAGGCGTTGTCCGCGGCCACCAGGCATTCACTCGAGTGCGGGATCGCGGCCATGCTGCCGGGAAACCGGCTCACCGATGTGTCTCACGCAATTGAGCTGGGCACCCGCGCGGCCGAACGTACGCATGGTCGCCGCTTCGGTATCGTCGCCGGCTACGGCGGCCACGGGATCGGGCGCCAGATGCATATGGAGCCGTATCTCTCCAATGAGGGGAGTCCCGGTAAGGGGCCGACCCTCGTCACGGGCTCAGTCCTGGCGATCGAACCGATGCTCACTCTGGGCACGACGAAGACCAAGATTCTGGGTGATGACTGGACCGTTGTCACGAATGACGGCTCCCGAGCGGCGCACTGGGAGCACACGGTGGCTGTCACCGACAGCGGGCCCCGAATTCTGACGCTTCCGCAATAGCCCGTACCGACCCGGCGTCCGTACCGACCCGGCGTCCGTTCTGAACTGCGCAGGCCCCCATCTCGTGTCTCAACCGGGAGGTGGTGATGAACGATCCCGAGACGGCACTGATGCGGGTCCTCTACGAGGAGCACGCCGGCGCGCTGTGGCGTTATGTCATGCGGCTCACCGGTGATCCGGCTCGTTCGGAGGATGTTGTTCAGGAAACCCTCCTGAGGGCCTGGAAACATCCGGAGGTAGTGGAAGACGCCGACCGTTCGGTGCGGGCCTGGTTGTTCACCGTCGCTCGCAACATCGTTATCGACGAGAGCCGCAGTGCGCGCTTCCGTCGGGAATCTGGATCATTGGGCGTCTCGGTTGCCGAGCCGCGCGGACCTGACGAGGTCAACGCGGCTCTGGACCGGCTGCTGCTGGCCGACGCACTCGCCCAGCTTTCTGTCGAGCATCGTGCCGTGATCCGGTATTCGTATTACCTGGGGCAATCGACCGCACAGATCGCGGCGGAGTTGCAGATCGCCGAGGGCACGGTGAAGTCGCGCCTCCATTACGCGGTGCGGGCTCTTCGGTTGGCGCTGCAGGAGATGGGGGTGACCCGATGACCGCGCCGTCGGGCGATGGCGCCGACCGGTATGCCCTGTGGGATGCGTCCTACCTGCTGGGATCGTTGACGAGTAGCGAACGTCGTGAATACGAGAATCATCTGACCGGCTGCTACTCATGCCGTGCCGCGGTGGGTGACCTGAGCGGCGTGCCCGCCTTGCTCGCGATGCTGACTCCGGCTGATATGGCCGCGATCGACGAAAGCAGTGCGGGCGGTGGCACCGGGGCCTCCGTGGTGCCGCCGACAGTGCACCCGCGCCTGCTGGATGACTTGCTCGACAACGTTCGTCGACACCGGCGGCGTATGCGCTGGATGACTTGGGCATCAACGGCGGCAGCTGCGGCTCTGGTCCTGGGGGGAGGGGTGATCGCCTTCAAACCGGATTCGTCGGTGCAGCCGGCGGAACCTTCCGTGCATGCGTCCGCCACGCCGCTGCGCATGACGCCGGTTGCACCGTCGTCGGTGGAGGCGACGGTGTCGATGACGAGCCGGAGCTGGGGCACGTACGTGGTGCTGTCGTGTACGTATCGCGACGAGAAGCCACCCATCGGTGACGATGACGATGCCGGCGACCGGCTCGAGATGGTCGCTGTGGGTCGGGACGGCAGTCGCGCGCAGCTCGCTACGTGGATAGCTCGCGAGGGCGTGACGGCGACACCGACTGGCAGCACGTCGATGCCGATCGACGCGATCGGCGCCGTTCAGGTTGTCTCGACGGACACCGGTGATGTGCTTCTGGAGCGCAATTTCTGAGCTCGGACCGGGATGCCGGCGGCCACCGGTAGCGGATCTGCGGAATGAGGTATTAATGGCGCATGTCCGCGGATCCGTCAGTTTCCGAACACCCGGTGCCTGTACACCCGGTGCCTGTACACCCGGTGCCTGTACACCCGGCGCCTCCCAAGCCCGATCCCATCGCCGCTGCCCGCACCAATTGGGAACGGGCGGGCTGGGGTGACGTCGCAGGTGGAATGGTGGCGGTCACGTCGGTGATGAGGGCGCACCAGATATTGTTGGCGCGGGTCGAGAACGCTCTGCGCCCCTACGATCTGAGTTTCTCGCGGTTCGAGTTGTTGAGGTTGTTGGCTTTCAGCCGCACGGGGGCCCTTCCGATCACGAAAGCATCGGACCGTTTGCAGGTCCACGTCACCAGCGTCACACACGCGATTCGACGGTTGGAGGCCGATGGCCTGGTCAACCGGGCGCCGCATCCCACCGACGGCCGCACCACGCTGGTCGAGATCACTGATTTGGGTCGTTCCACGGTCGAGGACGCGACGAGGACGTTGAACGAGCGTGTGTTCGCCGACGTCGGGATGTCCGATTCGGACGCTCGCGCACTGGTGGCGTCGATCGAGATCCTCCGCCACCACGCGGGCGACTTCTAGGACCGTCAGCGGAAGAGCTGGATGACGGCGCTGAAGTCCAATTCCGGATGCTCGGCCGCGTATTGCGCGTAGATCTCGGCGGCATGAGTGCCCAGCGGAGCCGATGAGCCCGTCGAGGCGATGGCGTCCATAGCGAGCCCCAGGTCTTTGTTCATCAGGGCCGACGCGAAGCCCGGTTGGAAGCCGTTGTTTGCCGGCGATGTCGGGACCGGGCCGGGAACAGGGCAATTGGTGTGCACCGCCCAGCAGTTGCCGGTGGCCCCGGTGATCACATCGAACAATGACTGCGCCGAGAGGCCGAGCTTCTCGGCCAATACGAACGCCTCCGCGACCGCGATCTGCTGGACCGCCAGCACCATGTTGTTGCACAGCTTCGCCGCTTGCCCGGCACCGGATGCTCCGCAGTGAATCACCTTGCCCGCCATGGGATCCAGCACGGGCTTTGCCCGCTCGACGGCTTTGGCCTCGCCGCCGACCATGAAGGCCAACGTCCCCGCGACTGCCCCCTTCACACCGCCGGACACCGGTGCGTCCAGTTGGGCGAAGCCTTTCTCAGCGGCCTGGCGATGGACGCTGCGGGCGTCGTCCACCGAGATGGTGGAGCTGTCGACGAACAATGCGCCGGCAGGGGCAGCGGGCAGGATCTCGTCGTAGCAGCTCTTCACGAGGTCCCCATTGGGGAGCATCGTGATTACGACGTCGGCGTCTTGCACCGCGGCCGCGCCGCTGTCGGCCACGGCGACACCCTTACCGGTGGCGGCTTGTTTTGCGGCGGGCATGGGATCAAAGCCGCGGACGGTGTACCCGGCGTTCACCAGGTTGGCGGCCATCGGCGCGCCCATGTTACCGAGCCCCAGGAATGCGATCGTGGTCATGAATTCTCCCTTGTGAACCGATGCCTAGCCGCGAACCCGGGCGGCCTCGGACCGCCCGATGACCACGCGCATGATCTCGTTGGTGCCTTCCAGGATGCGGTGCACGCGAAGATCGCGGACGATCTTCTCCAGCCCGTACTCGGCCAGATATCCGTAACCGCCGTGTAATTGGAGTGCCTGATCGGCGACCTCAAAACAACTGTCGGTGACGTAGCGCTTTGCCATCGCGCACAGCGGCACCTTGTCGGGATCGTCGTTGTCGAGGGCGCTCGCCGCACGCCACAACATGAGGCGCGACGTTTCCAGGGCGGTCGCCATATCGGCCAGGGTGAACCGGATGGTCGGCTCGTCCAGTAGGGGCCGGCCGAACGCTTCTCGGTCGGCGAGATAGCTCAGCGTCTTGTCGTATGCAGCCTGCGCACCGCCCAGCGAGCATGCGGCGATGTTGAGCCGGCCGCCGTTGAGCCCGTTCATCGCGATGCCGAATCCGGTGCCCTCCGTGCCACCGAGGAGGGCGTCTGCGGGCACCCTGACCCCTTCGAGAATCACCTGCGCGGTGGGTTGGGCGTGCCACCCCATCTTCGCTTCGTTCGTGCCGAAACTCAGCCCCGGAGAACCGTTCTCAACGATGAACGCCGAGATGCCCCGTGGTCCGGAACCGCCTGTGCGCGCCATGATCACGTACACATCGGAGCTGCCGGCGCCGGAGATGAACTGCTTCACGCCGTCCAGCACGTAATGTTCGCCGTCTCGGAAGGCCCTGGTGCTCAACGCTGCTGCGTCCGATCCTGCTCCAGGTTCGGTCAGGCAGTAGCTGGCGATGACGTCCATGGCGGCCAGTCGGGGCACCCACTGCTTGCGCTGTTCCGGTGTCCCATAGGTGTCGATCATCCAGGTGCACATGTTGTGGATCGAGATGAACGCTGAGATTGTCGGGTCCGCTGTTGCCAGATTTTCGAAGATTCGGACGGCATCGAGGCGTCGTAGGCCGCTGCCGCCGACGTCCTCGCCGCAATAGATCGCGCCCATGCCCAACTCCGCGGATGCGCGGAGAACGTCGACGGGAAAGTGCTTGGTGCGGTCCCATTCCAGTGCATGGGGGGCGAGACGTTTGGCGGCGAAGGCGGCGGCGGTCTCGGCGATCACCCGCTCGTCGTCGTTCATGGTGGCGAAGTTCATCGTGCCCGCTAGTTCATCGTCGGGATGACGAACTCGGCACCGTCCTTGATGCCCGACGGCCAGCGCTCGGTCACGGTCTTGACCTTGGTGTAGAACTGGATCGAGGCGGGGCCGTGCTGGTTGAGATCGCCGAATCCGGACCGCTTCCAGCCGCCGAAGGTGTGGTACGCGACCGGAACGGGGATCGGCACGTTGACGCCGATCATCCCCACCTGGACCCGCGAGACGAAGTCGCGTGCGGTGTCCCCGTCGCGGGTGAAAACCGCTACACCGTTTCCGTATTCGTGCTCGGAAGGCAGTGCCAGCGCTTCTTCGTAGTCCTTGGCGCGGACGATGCACACCACCGGGCCGAAGATCTCGTCGGTGTAGATCGACATCTCGGTGGTGACGTGGTCGAACAGGGTGGGCCCGATGAAGTA
>Ga0075163_10008404_pt1 | contig 13598 bp, 7 predicted proteins | sample JI1023141ADNA_FD_71478 | JGI IMG/M metagenome (GOLD analysis project Ga0075163, IMG submission 71478) | Wastewater effluent complex algal communities from Wisconsin, to seasonally profile nutrient transformation and Carbon sequestration -... | ecosystem: Engineered > WWTP > Effluent > Algae...
GGCGGGCTGCACGAGGAGAAGGTCAACCTGGCGCGCACGCGGCAGAGCGCCGAGGAGCGGGTCAAGGATCTGAAGCTGCTGGTGAGCCGGCTCGACAAAGAGGTCGACCAGCTCAAGAGCGAGCTGCATAAAAAGCGGGCGCGCCACCACTCGCTGAGCGAGATTGCGGCCCGCCATGAGGGCTTTTCGCTGGGCAGCCGCCTGCTGCTCCAGCGGGCCGAGCAGGCGGCCGGCAAAGGCAAGGGTGCGGAGGCGGATGGCGAGGCGCCGCCGCGCACGCTGGCGGACCTCATCGAAGCGCCGGCCGAGCTGGAGATCGCGATTGACTCGGTGCTGGGCGACCGCCTGGGCGCGCTCTTGTGCGAGTCGCACAGCGATGCGGTCGAGTCGATTACGTATCTGCGCAGTCGCGGGGAGGGCAGGGCGACGCTGGTGCCCAGTGATGCGCGGCCGCCGCGCCCCAGCGACCGGCCGCCGCGGCCGGATCCGAGCGACCCGGAGGACGTGAGGCTGGGTGTGCGCGGTCGCATGCTCGACCTCATCAAGTGCCGGCCCGGGTTTGAGGTCGTACTGGATGCGGTGCTGGGGCAGGTGCTGGTGCTGGATACCCTGGACCACGCGCTGGAGTATTTCAGCCGCGCCAGCGAGGACGGCAGTCTGTCGCCCAATGCGCTCCTGTGCACGCTGGATGGCCTGGTGCTGGATGGCCACGGGGCGCTGACCGGTGGTGCGCAGCGAGGGCAGGGCGCTTCGGTGCTGGCGCATCAGCGCGAATTGCGCGAGCTGGCAGCGCAGCTCAAGGATCTGGAAGAGCGCTTCCGCAGCCAGGAAGAGCTGCTGGTGGTCAGCAAGAAGGAGCAGCAGCACATCGCGCAGCAGCTCGAAGAGCTGACCAAGGCCGGTCATCAGGGCGAGATGCAGATCCTGTCGCTGGACAAGGATCTGGTGAAGGCGCGCGAGGAACTTCACCGCACCGCGCATCGGCTGGAGGTGCTGGAGCGCGAGCGCCAGACCCTGGACGAGCAGCGGCAGCTCCTGGAGCGTGAGTCGGAAGAGTCGATGCTCATGGTGCGCTCGGCGCGCGACAGGCTGGGCGAGCTGGAAGATCAGCTGGATACGCACAGCCGCGCCCAGGTCGAGCTGCTGGAGCAGGTCGAGATGCTGGGGCAGTCGCTCACGCAGTCCAAGGTGGAGGCGGCGGCCTATCGCGAGAAGCTGCTCTCGACGCGCAGCTCGCTCGACAGGCTGGCGGTGGAGCAGCGGGAGCGGGCGGCGCGGCTTGCCCACCTGGAGCAGGAGGAGCGCGGCTGCTACCAGCGCGCAGCGACCCTGGCGACGCAGGTTGCCAGCCGCGGCAGCGACCTCTTGCAGCGGGCGCAGCGAAGGCAGCAGCTGTCCGAAGAGCTACAGGTGCTGCGCAACCGCTACGAGGAGCGTAGGCAGAGCATCGCCAGTCGCGAGTCGGATCTGCGCGAGCGGCGCGATCGCGAGTCGTCGCAGGTCAAGCAGGCGCTGAAGCTAAGGACGCGCCTCTCCGAGCTGGAGCTGGCGCGGCAGCACGCGGAGGAGTCGGCGCAGGAGCGCCATCGCGTGGCGCTGGGCGATGTGGTGACCGACTACCACCTGCGACCGCTGATCACGCCGGCTGATGAGGAGCGGGCGCAGGAGCTGCGCGAGCTCATCGACCGCATGGGCGAGATCAACCTGACCGCGATCGAAGAGTACAAAGAGGTCGAGAAGCGCTACAGCTTCCTGGTCGCGCAGAAGACGGACCTGGAGACGGCCGTGGGGCAGCTGGAGCAGGCCATCTCGCTCATCAACAAGACCAGCCGGCAGCGCTTCCGCGAGGTCTTTGACCTCATCAACAGCAAGTTCCAGGAGATCTTCCCGCGCTGCTTCCTGGGCGGTCAGGCGCACCTGCGCTTGACGAGCAACGAGGACATCCTGGAGGCCGGCGTGGAGATCTTCGCGCAGCCGCCGGGCAAGAAGAACCAGACGGTTGAGCTGCTGTCGGGTGGCGAGAAGGCCATGACGGCCGTGGCGCTCATCTTCGCGATCTTCCTCATCAAGCCGTCGCCGTTCTGTCTGCTCGATGAGGTCGATGCGCCGCTTGATGAGGCCAACGTCGGCCGCTTCAATGACCTGGTGCGCAGCATCACCGACCGCAGCCAGTTCATCGTGATCACGCACAACAAGCGCACGATGCAGATTGCCGACATCCTCTACGGCGTGACCATGGAGGAGCCGGGCGTGTCGCGCGTGGTGTCGGTGAACCTGCACGAGCTCGGCAAGCTGGCGCCCACCAAGAAGCGCGCAGCCTAGCCCAGCTTAGCCCTTCTAGTTTGCGACGTCGGTCTCGGGGACGAGGACCTTTGTGGCGCGGGGCGAGACGTTGACGCGCAGGGTGCCGTCGGGCGGGACGAGGTAGGTCTTTTCGCCGGTGGTGTCGTAGGGATCGGCGAGCACATCCACGAGGCGGGTGTTGGGCGGGAAGGGCACGGACATCTGGCTGGTGCCGAACGCGGTCTGGCTGGTCTGGGTGTTGTGGACGTTGGTCACGACCAAGGCGCTCTTGCTGGTGCTGCCTTGAGCGGCATAGGTGCGCACGAAGGCGAGGATGCCGGCGTCGCTCTCGGTGCCGGTGTGGTCGGTGGACCAGGCGACGCGCAGGTCGCCGCGGCGCAGCTGCGGGTAGGCCTTGCGCATGCGGGTGAGCTTGGCCAGCCACTGGAAGGTGTCGCTGCTCTGGCTGTAGCCCGACTCGCCGAGGTTCTCGCGCTCGCTGCCGGCGGCGCCGCGGTAGATGTTGTCGAGCAGCACGTCAAAGAGTCGCTCGCGGTTGGCGGGATCGTTGCCGCCGGAGAACTCCTGCTCGGTGCCGTAGTAGACGCAGGGGATTCCGTCCTCGGTGAGCATCACACCGAGGGCGTTGTGCAGACGCCGCTTGGCATCCGCGGGCGAGGTGTAGCAGCCATCGATCGACGAGAGGTAGCGCGAGACATCGTGGTTATCGAGGAAGTTGACCAGCAGCTTGGACGGCGGCAGCGGCTTGCCCTCGCTGTCGGTGGGGCCCAGGTTTCCGCCCTGCTGGCTGTAGATGGGCTGGCCCGCGACGGGATCGGCCAGCTTGTTGCCATCGAGATCCGTGAAGCGGTCGCTGCGCTGCGCGGCGTGATTCTGGGCGCTGGCGGGGTTGAAGCGCAGGCGGTTGTTCCACAGCTGCTCGGCCTTCTTGGTCGCGCCACTGCACTTGACCACGTCGGAGTAGAGCTGGAACTTCTGCGAGAAATAGAAGACCGAGTCGATCTCGTCGTGGTAGGTGAACTCGCCCAGCAGCGAGTCGTCGCCGTCGAAGGCCTCGCCGAACATGAACCAGTTCTTCTTGGGCGTGGTCAGGGGGGGGACGCCATACGGCGTCTCCTCGCCATGGACGTAGCGACGGATGGCGGGGCTGAACTCCTGCCAGAACTCGTGCTCCACGTGCTTGAGCGTATCGATGCGGAAGCCGTCGAAGTCGTACTGGCGGATCATGTTGGCAAAGGCCGCGATCAGGCCCTTGCGCACGTCGACGCGCCGGGTGTCGAGATCCTTGAGCCCGCCGGGAAAGTCGCCGGTGGTGAGCTGCTCCCAGCGGTCGTAGTTGGTGGTGCGACCGTTGCGGTTGTAGACACCCGGGCGGCTGAAGTCGAGCACCTCTTGGTCCTCGGGACCGAAGCGCACGGGATCGGGGATCATGCGGTTGATGTCGGGGATGTAGAGGAAGCGGATGTCGGCGGGGCCCGAGGGGCCCAGGCCGTTCTGGCCCTGGACGCTGCGGCGGTCGAAGTCGGGATCGTACTCGTCGGCGCGGTTCAGGCGGGCCAGCGGATCGACGCTGTCGAGCGAGCTGGAGCCGGTGACGATGGTGTCGGGCTGGCCATTGCCGTTGATGTCGTAGTAGAAGAGCTGACCGACGTGATTGCAGACGATGTCGAGGATGACCTTCATGTTGCGCGCATGCGCCTTGTCGACCAGCTCGCGCAGCTTGGCGGGGGTGCCAAAGTGCGGGTTCACCTTGGTGAAAGACTGGGTCCAATAGCCGTGGTAGCCGTCGAAGCCAGCGTCGTAGTCGATGTTCTTGACGATCGGCGAGATCCAGAGGGCCGTGACGCCCAGCGCCTCCAGGTAGTCGAGGTGATTGATGAGGCCCTGCCAGTCGCCGCCCTGGTAGCGGCCGAGCGCGCTGGGCGTGACCCGGTGATCGTTGTTGATGTCCCCGTCGGCAAAGCGATCGATGAGCACCTGATAGATGATCTCGTCGCGCCAGTCGCCACCGTTCATGATGGCGCTGGTGGGGGCATCGATGTCGTAGTCGCTGGAGCAGGCCGGAACAGCGGTCAGGCCAACCATGAGGAGCGCGGCGCCAAGCGGCGCCGAGAAAACGTGGGACATAAGACCCCCTTTAGCGCACAAGCGCGGCTACATTACGGCAAGGTCCTGGCCTCGCCAAGGTCTGTTTCCAGGCCCTTTGGGCGGGCCGGGAGCGGCCTCCGGGGCTTCAGGCAGCCTGTCAAATTGGCAAAGGGCAGCCGGGCCAAGTGGAGACACCTTGCCAAATTGACAAGGACAGGGCTGCAACTGCCCGGTTTTCCCCTTAGAACTCCGTCGACAACAGGTGGCACCGCGCTTGCAAACTAATCAACCGGGCGGACCATGGACTCGTTCCTAAAGAAGTATTCCTGGGTGTTGACTTTGGTCGGAATCGCGCTCTGCGCGTCGTTTCTCGGCCGTGCGACCGCGAGCGTCGTCATCTCAACGGTGCTCGGCGGGGATGGCCCACCGATGATCCGGCAGCCCGTAAGCCGTCCGATCTCGACGGACGCCGAGCGGGCCAAGGACATCGAGTTCATCCTGCGCCGCAACATCTTTTGCAGCACCTGTGCGCCGATTGCGCTCACACCCGACAAGAACACCGTCGACAACGGCCCCGTTGACACCACGCCGCAGCGCAGCTCGCTGAACCTTCAGCTGCTGGCGACGATGGTGAGCCCAGGCGACTACGAGTGGTCGATGGCCGTCATCCGCGATACCGCCGACGAGCGCAAAGGGACCGGCATCTACCGCCGCGGCAGCCGCCTGCCGCAGGGGGATGCCATCCTGGCGCAGGTGGTCGAGGGGCGCGTCTACATGGTCGTCGGCAAGCGCGTGGAGTACCTGGACCAGGGCAACGCGCCGCCGCCGCCGCCGCCGCCGTCGATGGCCAGCGCCGAGCCGAACCCGGGCGATCCGACGGGCCTGGAGAAGGACATCGACAAGGGCGTGCGTTGCAGCGGCGCGAGCTGCGAGGTAGATAAGAGCCTCATCGACAAGGTCCTGGCCAACACCACTGCGCTGGCGACCAGCGCGCGCTTCGTTCCGTCGATCAAGGACGGCAAGCCGAACGGGTTCAAGCTGTACGCGATCCGGCCCGGGTCGGTTTTCGCGAAGATCGGCATGCAGAACGCTGACCTCGTCAAGGCCATCAATGGCCTGGATATGGCGACGCCGGACAAGGCGCTCGAAGCCTACACCAAGCTCAAGAGCGCTTCGCACCTGACGGTGCAGCTTGAGCGCCGGGGTGAGAACATCACCCTCGACTACCAGATTCGCTGAGTGACCACATGACCCATGTGAAGCATAAAGTCGCAAATCGTCGTCCTGGATCCTCGACGCTGGCTCTGGCGGGGATCCTGCTCCTGTCGTCCGTCGCACTGGGGCAGAGCGCGCCGTCGGAGGCGCTGGCGGATCCCGCACGGGCCATCCGGCTGGCCAATCCGGTGACCGTGGGCGCGCTGGCTCCGCAAAAGCCGGCCGCTGCGCCGGCCGCGCCGGTGCCGCAGGCCAGACCAACGGTGCCTCCGCCGGCCAAGGTTGCGGCAGCGCCGACGCCGCCCCCGCCCAAGCTGACCACCGCGCCGTCGGCGGCAGCTGCGGGCGGCGAGGATCTGCCGCTGCCGGGGGCGAAGGAGTTCTCCGAGTGCCTTCAGTTTCCGCGCAACAAGAAGGTGCTCATCACGCTCAAGCCCGAGACCGAGCTCATGGAGCTTGTGGGCTGGATCAAGACGATCTCGTGCCGGCCGTTCATCCTGCCGAGCGGCATCCGTCAGTCCAAGGTGACCATCGTCGCCCCCGAGATGGTGACGGCGGAAGAGGCGTACCGCATCTTCCTGTCGGCGCTGGAGTCGATGGGCCTGACGGTGCAGCCCGAGGGGCGCGTGCTCAAGATCATCGAGTCGAACCGGGCACGCGAGTCGTCGATTCCGGTGTATGCGCCGGGTGAAGCAGTGCCGCGCAGCGAGCAGTACGTCACGCGCCTTTTGCGCCTGCGCTACATCACGACCGAAGAGGTCGTGCAGGTGCTGAACCGTCTGAAGGGCCGCGACGGCGACATCATGCCCTACGCGACCAGCAACACCCTGGTCATCACCGACCTGGCGACCAACATCAAGCGTATGGAGGAGGTCGTAAAGGCCCTGGATGTGCCGCTCGGTGGCGAGAAGATCTGGGTCATCCGGCTCAAGAACATCGTCGCGGGCGAGGTCGCGCAGATGCTTGAGAAGGTGTTCAACGTCGGCAAGACCGGTACGCCGGGCACGCCGCGGCGCGCGCCGATCTCGGTCACGCCGCAGGGCGAAGCGGGCGGTCCGCCGGCGCAGATTGGCACCGGCGAGGACTCGATCAGCCAGATCCTGGCCGACGAGCGCACCAACTCCCTCATCGTGGTCGCCTCGGATCGCACCTATCAGCGGGTGCTGGCGCTGGTGCGTCGTCTGGAGCAGCAGGGCGAAAAGCAGAGCTCGGCCGACCGCATTCACGTCTACCCGTTGGAGAACGCCATCGCCGACGATATGAAGGATGTGCTCGGCGGGCTCGGGATCTCGGTCGCGGGCGGCGGCACCAGCAGCCGCGGCACCAGCACCTCCAGCACTGCGCGCCGGACGTCGAGCAGCAGCAGCTCGGGGGGCGCTGCGGGCGGCAGCGCGCCGGGTCTGTTCCAGGACGAGGTGAAGGTCAGCATCGATAAGTCCACGAACTCGCTGGTCATTCTGGCGACCAACCGCGACTACCTGACGCTGCGCGACGTGATCCGCCGGCTGGATGTGGCGCGTCGTCAGGTGTTCATCGAAGCCACGGTCATGGAGATCAGCCTCAGCAACTCGCGCGACCTGGGCCTGAGCTACCACGGCGGCATTCCGCTGCTCGGCGGCATCCTGGTCGGCGGCCTCAAGAGCAACACGCTGAACTCGCTGTCGCCGCTGTCGCTGCTGACCACACCGGGTCTGGCGGGCGGTCTCATCGGTCCGCAGTTTCCCGCGACCGGCATCTTTGGGCAGGCGGGCTCGACGTCGGGCTCGATCCTGCCGCCGCAGTTCGGCGTGCTGATCCAGGCGCTCCAGACCAACAACGACGTGAACATCATGCAGGTGCCGAACCTGCTCGCGACCGACAACGAAAAGGCGCTGATCGAGATCGGCCAGAACCTGCCGTTCCCGAGCGCCATCACCGGCGGTCTGCCGCAGCTCGGCTCCAGCGCGGGTCTGAGCAGCTTCGCGGCGCTTCAGTCGGTGCAGCGGCAGAACGTAACGCTCAAGCTGGAGCTCACGCCGCACGTGAACTCGGCCGACTACGTGCGTCTGGAGATCAAGAGCACGATCGATGACGTCGCTGACAAGAACTACAACAACCTCGGTCCGGCGACCAACAAGCGCTCGCTGGAGACGGTGGCCGTGGTGCGCGATCAGCAGCCGGTGGTGCTCGGCGGCATCATGCGCGACTCGATCCGCGAGTCGGTGACCAAGATTCCGATCCTCGGCGACATCCCGATCCTGGGCTACCTGTTCAAGACGCGGTCGAGCGAGAAGCAGAAGCAGATGCTGCTCATCATCCTGACGCCGTACATCATCAATGATCCCTCGGATCTGGCGCGCATCTTCGAGCGCAAGACGCGCGAGCGGCGCGAGTTCCTGGAGGCCTACGCCGGCTTCAGTGACGAGCGCGAGATCGCGGGTCCCATCGATTACACGCGGCGCCGTGGCGCGCTGGAAGAGATCAACCAGACCGCGGTGCAGGCCGAGCGCGAGCTGATCGAGCTGCGGGCCGCCGAGCAGACCCTGGGGCACGACATCGCAGAGTCGGGGCCGGTCGAGCTGCCGTCGGGGCCGCGGCCGAGCATGCCCACCGGGGTCGCGCCGATCACGGCGCCGGCAGCCGCGCCGCCGTCCCTGCCGCCGCCGCCGTCCTTGCCAGCGCCGCAGGTTGCGCAGCCGCCGCCCGCGGCTACCGTCCGTCCACTCCCGGGCGCTCCTCCCGGTTAGCCCGTTTGGTTATGCAAAGGTATCAAGAGCTTGGCTAGCGAACAAAATAGACCGCGTCGCCCTGGGCCGCCGCCCATTCCTGGGCCCAAGAGCTCGCCCAAGGTCATGCCCACGCCCAAGACGTCGGGAGAGCACCGGAGCGTGACCCCCAAGTCCTCGGGCGAGCATCGGCCGACGAGTGCGCCCAAGACCTCGGGCGAGCACCGCGCGACCTCGGGGCCCAAGTCTTCGGGCGAGCATCGTCTGGGTCAGGGCTCGGGGCTGGGAGCGCCGCCGCAGACGCTCCAGAGGCCAACGCCGCCGCGCTCGCTGGGCGCGATCCTGCGTGCCAACCACGGGCTGACCGAGGAGGCGCTGAACGCCGCCCTGTATGAACAGGAAGATCTGCGGCGCAGCGGCGGGGCGCAGACCGACGGCACCCGCCTGGGCGAGATCCTGATCCGGCGCAAGGCCGTGACCGAGAGCGATGTGCTGCGAGCGCTGGGCAAGCAGTTCGATCTGCCGGTCAACGAGTCGCTGCGTCCCGAGAGCGTGGATGCCGACTTGGCGCAGCGCGTGCCGATCAACTTCGCCAAGGCGCATCGCCTGATCCTGCTGCGCCGCGACGTGGATCGCGACATCGTCGAGGTGGCGATCGCGGATCCCACCGCGGTGCATGTGCTGGACGATGTGGCGCGAGCGGCTGGCGCCGATATCGAGCCGGTGCTGGTGCCCGAGACGCTGATCCTGGAGGCGATCAACAAGATCTACTCGCAGGGGCGACTCGACACCGAGCTTGAGCGCGGTGAGGACGCAGCCGAAGAAGAGGAGACCGAAGAGGACGTCGACCTTGTCGATCTGAACGACGAGGCGCCGATCATCCGCTGGGTGAACTCGGTCATCTTCCATGCGGTGCGCGTGCGTGCGTCCGATATTCACATCGAGCCGCGTGAAAAGGACCTGCTGGTCCGCTACCGCATCGACAACAACCTCGAAGAGTACAAGAAGGCGCCGCGCAACTTCATCAACTCGATCATCGCCCGCGTGAAGATCATGGCCGGTCTGAACATCGCCGAGAAGCGACTGCCGCAAGACGGACGCATCCGGCGCAAGATCGCGGGCAAAGACATCGACATGCGTGTCGCGACGGTGCCTACCGGCTTCGGCGAGCGCATCACGATCCGTCTGCTCGATCGCAGCTCGGTCATGCTGGACCTGGCCGACCTGGGATTCGGCGAAGATCACCTGAAGACGATCGTGGATCTGATCAACCGTCCGCACGGAATCCTGCTCGTCACAGGTCCGACGGGATCTGGCAAGACCACGACGCTGTACGCGGCGCTCTCAAAGATCAACACGCCCGACATCAACATTCTGACCGTCGAAGACCCGGTTGAATATCAGCTGGAGGGCATCTCGCAGATTCAGGTCAACCCAAAGATCGAGCTGACCTTCGCGACCGCTATCCGCAGCTTCCTGCGTCACGATCCCGATGTCATCATGGTCGGCGAAATCCGCGATCAAGAGACGGCTTCGATGGCCATCACGGCGTCGCTGACCGGCCATCTGGTCTTTTCGACGATCCACACCAACGACGCGGCCGGCGCCATTGCCCGTCTTATCGACATGGGCATCGAGCCCTTCCTGGTCACGTCATCGCTGATGGGCGTGCTGGCGCAGCGATTGGTGCGGCGTCTTTGTCCGCAGTGTCGCGAGCCGTATCTGCCAACTGCCGAGGAGCTGGGTCGATTGGGCATAAATGCCGAGGCCTTCTTCGAGGGTGAGGTCCACATCGCGACCTACAAGACGAAGGCGCCGCCGCCTCGGCGGGGCTATCTATATAGACCACGTCCCGGTGGCTGTCCGACCTGTACCTGGCGTGGCTATTCAGGCCGATCGGCGATCTACGAGCTGCTTCCCATCGATGACACGATTCGCGCGCTCAGCTTGAAGAAGTCCGATTCGACCTCACTCAAGAAGGCGGCACTGGAGGCGGGGATGCGCACGCTGCGCATGGACGGCGCAGGCAAGGTCCTGGCCGGTCTAACCTCGCTCGAAGAGGTCATGCTGGTTACCGCCGAGGACGCGGAGTAAACGATGCCCGTTTTTCAGTACAAGGGCTACGACAGCCGAGGCAAACCAGTCAGCGGAGTCAAAGACGCTGACAACGCCCGTGTACTGCGCGTCCTTCTGCGGCGCGACAACATCCTGCTCACCGACGTGCGCGAGTCGACGGTGGGCCAGACGCGCAGCCCCAAGGGGGGCGGTGCCGGGCAGCAGCGCAGTGGGGGCGAGCGAAATTCGGACGGCCTGATTCAGGTGCTGCGGAGCTCTGGCTCGCCGCGGCAGATCCTGGCCTGGCTGAACCAGCGCGGCGACGCGGATCCGCAGGTCATCGCAGTCATGACGCGGCAGCTGGCGACGCTGCTGCGCGCCGGCGTGCAGCTTTCCGAATCGCTGGCCGCGCTGATCGATCAGGCCGAGCGGCCGGGTCTCAAGCGCGTCATGTCCGACATCAAGATCCAGATCAACGAAGGTCTGCCGCTGTCGCAGGCCCTGGGGCGCCATCCGCGCTTTTTCCCCGAGCTCTACACGAACCTCGTCTCCGCCGGTGAGGCCGCAGGCAACCTGGAGGCGGTGCTGTTTCGTCTGGCCGACTTTCTCGAAGCGCAGAACAAGCTGCGCTCCAAGGTTGTGACCGCGCTTTTTTATCCGCTGGTCATGACCATCATGGGCGGCGGCATCCTGACCATCCTCATGAACACCGTCGTGCCCAAGGTCACGTCGATGTACGCGGACAGCGGTCGCGCGCTGCCCATCAACACCCAGATCCTCATCCTGATCTCGACCGCGATGACCGATTATTGGTGGCTGCTGATTCCCACCATCGTCCTCACTGTTTATCTTTTCCGTCGCTGGCTGAACTCGCCGCGCGGTCGTGAAAAGTGGGATCGCTTCGTGCTGCGAGCACCGGTTTTTGGACCGCTGGCGCGCATGGTCGCGGTCTCGCGCTTCGCCAAGACGCTGGCTACCATGCTTGCCTCGGGCGTGCAGCTCTTGCGCGCGATGGAGATCGTCAAGAACGTTCTTGGCAACACCGTGCTCATGCGCGTGGTCGAAGAGGCGCGCGAGAGCATCCGCGAAGGTGAGTCGATCGCGCAGCCGCTGCGCCGCTCCGGTCAGTTTCCGCCGATGGTCTGCCACATGATTGCCGTCGGCGAGCGCTCGGGCCAGCTTGAGACTATGCTCGAAAATGTCGCCGGTGCGTACGATATTGAGGTCGACATGAAGATCGCCCGCCTCACTACCATGCTCGAACCGCTCATGATCTTGCTCATGGGCGGCGCCGTCGGCTTTGTGGTGTTCAGCATCCTCATGCCGATCATGGAGATGAACGAGTTTGTCCAGTAATCGCGCCGGCCTGCAGAACCTGCAAGAGAGCCGGTAGGAGAGACCGATGACGCTACTACGCCGTATCCAGACCCTTCTTGCCGAGCGGCACGCTCGCCGCGGCAACCGCAGTCAGGCGGGCTACACGCTGACCGAGATCCTGATCGTGCTCGCCATCATCAGCATGCTGATGGGCGCCGCAGGATTCATCGGCTTCCGCCGGCTGGAGCAGGCGCGCCTTCAGCAGACGCGCAACCTGATGAACCAGATCAAGCAGGCCTACGTGCAGTGGCAGACCACGCCGGGCAACGAGGGCTGCCCGGGCAAGCTCGGCGATCTCATGGACAACAAGAAGGATCCCAAGGACGCGTGGGGCCATCCGTTCCAGTTCAAGTGTCCCAGCGAGCACGAAGAGGACATCGACCTCATCAGCCTTGGCAAGGACGCCAAGGAGGGCACTCCCGACGATCTGCACTCGTGGGATGAGCCCGAGGCCAAGAAGCCTTAACCGCAACCGACCGCAAGCAGTGGGGGCAAGCGCAGCTTCATGTTTGGACGTAGCGCCAGAGACCGGTCGCAACCGCGCCGGTCGCAGCAGCAGCAGCAGGGGGGATACTCGCTCATCGAGATCCTCGTCGCGCTCGCTGTTGTCTGCCTGGTCAGCGGCAGCGCCATTGTTGGACTGCGCAGCCTGCTGAAGACCGAGCTGCGCGGCTCTGCGACCAAGCTGGCTGCCGCCATCCGCTACAGCTACGACCGCGCCATCTCCACCGGCGCTTTCTACCGTCTTCACTTCAACCTCGACGAGCAGTCGTACCGTCTTGAGCGCTCTGAGAGCCGCGTCCTCCTGAGCACCAAGGAAAACGGGACTTCAAAAGGCGGCCGCGGCGAAGATCGCGACATCGCTGCCCGCATCGAAGAGGAAGAAGAAAAGAAGACCATGGGCAGCAACCTGCCGCCCGAGCTGATGCCGCCGCCGTCGCCGCGCCGGCCCAAGTTTGCGGAGTACAAGGACAGCACGCTGCCGGTGATCAAGCTGAAGAAGGTCCATATCCTGGACATCTACACGCCCCGCCAGCCCGAGCCGTTCAGCGCCGGTCACGCCTATCTGCACTTCTTTCCCGACGGCCACACCGAGCGCGCGATCATCCACCTGGGCAGGGAGCGGGCCGACGACGATCAGTACTCGCTCATCGTCCATGGGCTCACCGGGCGCGTGGAGGTCCGCGCGGGTCGGGTGGAGCCGCCGTCCGATTTTGAAGCAGGCGATAGCGCGGTGGCGCCATGACAGCCAGAGCAGTCACCACAGCTCGTCGGGAGCGCGGCTTTTCGCTGCTGGAGGTCATGGTCGCGGTGGCGATTCTTTCGATCGCGCTCAGCGGCCTGACCATGACGCTCAGTCGCGCGGTGCGCGCCGCCAACCATGCGCGGCTCATGACCACCGCAACGTTTCTGTGCCGCCAGAAGCTGGTCGAGACCGAAGACAAGTTCATCGTCGACGGATTCACCGACGAGGCCGGCATCAAGGAAGAGAGCGGCGACTTCAAAGAGCAGATCTACCAGAACGCCAACCTCGGCAAGTACACCTGGAGCCGCACCATCGAGCGGGTCCGCCTGCCCGCAGCTGCCGACATGCAGCAAGCGGCCACCAAGATGCTGCAAGATCGCCAGCAGATCGGCGGCGGCAGCAGCGCACCCACACCGCCGGGCGGCGCCGGTGGCAGCTCCGCGACCAGCCTCTCGGGAGGCCTGGGCAACATGCTGGGACCGGTCAAGGAGATGCTGGAGCAGGGCATCCGTCGCGTCACCGTGCGCGTCATGTGGTTCGAGCCCGGCGCCGGCGACCAGCGGGTCGAGGTGGTCTCGTTTTACACCGACATGCGTCGGATTCCGGTG
>Ga0075163_10008406_pt1 | contig 13596 bp, 12 predicted proteins | sample JI1023141ADNA_FD_71478 | JGI IMG/M metagenome (GOLD analysis project Ga0075163, IMG submission 71478) | Wastewater effluent complex algal communities from Wisconsin, to seasonally profile nutrient transformation and Carbon sequestration -... | ecosystem: Engineered > WWTP > Effluent > Algae...
CGCCGGATCGCGACTGCGCGATCGAGCACGTGCCCGACGCGCCGCACTGCGCGTCCTACAACGCCAACCTCGGGCCGCTGTGCCTCGACTGGTTCGCGACGCTGCCCTGAATCGGTCTCGCCCTCCGCCTCGGTCTCGGTCTCCGAGGCGCTGGGCGTCGAGACGACCGATCCCTGAACGCTGTGGGCCGACAGAGTTCGTGACTTCGGGAGGTTCGCCCGAGTTCCCGTTGCGCCGTAGATGCCGTTGGCGTAACCTGGCAACCACTGGAAGCCGAACCCATCCTGACCCACGAAGTTCCAACTGAATGAGCGACGAGATACTCACGGTTCAAGAGGTCGCGGCCTTGCTGAAGGTCGCAGACAAGACCGTGTACACGATGGCCCAGAACGGGGAGATGCCGGCCTTCAAGGTCCGTGGGCAGTGGCGGTTCCAGCGCGCCGATCTCGACAAGTGGATGGCCGAGCAGACACGCCGCACGGTTGGCAAGAAGGGGCGCAAGTGACGGACGCTCCACACCACCCCTCCACCGCCGTCGTGTTGCTGCAGGGACCTGAATCTCGATGACCGCCAAGAAGCTCCGTAAAGCCCTGCGCTCCCTCGTCCCCTCCGATGGCTCGACAATCGGGAACGGTCGCCTGCGCCAAGACTTGAGCGAGACGCTCGGGCGCGAGGTAGTCGGGACGGCCTACGACACCGCGCGCGACGCGCGCGTCGCCGAGGGCGTGCTCGCCAAGGGCCAGCGGCCTGCCGGGTCCGTGCGCTTTGCAGAGGTCGACGAGGGTGACCTTCCCGAGGTCGTGACACCGCCTTCGCGCGAGAGCCCGGAGCAAGAGGCATCGGCCCCGACGGAGACGCCGCCGAAGAATGGGGCGAAACTTGCCACGCCGCGCGCCTCGGCGAGCGAATGCGCCCAGGTCCTGGGTTACCGCCACGCCGACCGCCGCAATAGCACCCAACTCCTCTCAAGTCGCCTTGTGCCCTCACGTCGGGGAGCGCGACCCCTTTGCCTGAGCGCCGGAGCCATCCCATGAGCAACGACGCCCTGAACGCGGTCTGCCCCTACTACACGATGTACCCGCTCGACTTCCCGCTGCGCGTCCTGAAGGAGCACGGCGATGAAGGCGACTGGGTGATCGACCCCTTCTGCGGGCGCGGCACTACGAACTTCGCGGCGCGGCTTCGCAAGATGCCTTCCGTCGGCGTTGACAGCAGCCCGGTGGCGGCGGCGCTCGCGCAGGCGAAGCTCGCGTCGGCGGAGCCCGGTCCCGTCGTCGCGAGCGCCAGGGCCATCCTGAAGGCGGCCAAGGAGCCGACCGAACAGCCCTCGGGCGAGTTCTGGAAGCTCGCGTACCACGAGCACACGCTCGTTCAGCTCTGCCAGCTCCGCGAGGCGCTGCTCGCTGAGTGCTCGTCTTCCACGCGCATCTTGCTGCGAGCGATCGTGCTCGGCGCGCTTCACGGCCCGCGCCCCAAGGGCGCGCCGTCGTACTTCTCGAACCAGTCGCCGAGGACCTTCGCGCCGAAGCCGAACTACGCGGTGAAGTTCTGGACCGCACGGGGCATGCGTCCCGACGACGTCGATGTGCTGTCGATCATCAAGACGCGGGCAGAGCGCTACCTCAAGGAGCCTCCACCGGACGTCGATGGCAAGGTGCTGCTCGGCGACAGCCGGGTTGCGGAGACTTTCACCGACCTCCCCAAGGCACGCTTCGTAGTCACGTCGCCTCCGTACTTCGGCATGCGCACTTACCTGCCGGACCAGTGGCTCCGGCTCTGGTTCCTCGGCGGCCCGGACTACGTCGAGTACCGCCAGCCCGAGGGGCAGCTCGAACACTCCGGCGCCGATCACTTCGCCGCCGAGATGGGGCGCGTGTGGAAGAACGTCGCCAACCACACGACGAAGAACGCACGGCTCATCATCCGGTACGGCGGCATTCATGATCGCGACGCGATTCCGATGGACGTGTTGAAGAAGTCCCTCGTGGACTCGGGATGGGACATGAAGACGGCACGGGCCGTGCCCGATCCCGACGCAGCCCGCCGCCAGGTGGTGCAGTTTGGGGGCAAGCCGAAGAAGGCGATCACGGAATACGACGTATACTGCCACCGAGCCTGAGGGAGAGAACCAGTGACGAAGGGCAAACGAAAGAAGCCGGCAGCAGGCGCAAACACGCCGCTGGCGGCGGCGAGCCATCTCCTCAAGGGAGAAAGGGTCTCGTTCGACGACGATGTACCCGAGAAGAAAGTCAGCGACGAGGAGCTCAACAGCCGCTACGCAAAGGGCGAGATCCGCATCGTCACAGAGCAGGCGCGGTACCCGCTCGCGGGCATCCTCAAGATGCTGGAGGAGAAGATCGACAGCAAGAGCGGCGAGAAAGAGCTCCGGTACAAGCTCGATCCCGAATACCAGCGACGGCATCGCTGGAGCGTCGAGCGGAAGTCCCGGCTCATCGAGTCGTTCCTCATGAACGTGCCGGTTCCACCGGTCTTCCTCTATGAGCGCGAACTCGCGCGCTTCGAGGTGATGGACGGGCGCCAGCGCCTGACAGCGTTGAGCGACTTCTACGCTGACAAGTTCAAGCTCACTGGGCTGCAGTACTGGTCGGACCTCGACGGCCGCACCTACTCAACTCTGCCGTCGAAAGTGAAAGATGGCATCGATCGTCGATACATCTCGTCGATCATCCTCCTCAAGGAAACGGCCATGAACGAGGATCATGCCGCGATGCTGAAAAAGATGGTCTTCGAGCGCCTAAACTCCGGTGGCGTGAAGCTGGGTAGTCAGGAGACTCGCAACGCGGTCTACGGCGGTCAGCTCAATACGCTGTGCCTCGCACTCTCCGAGAACGAGAACTTCCGACGCATGTGGGGCATCCCACTCGACCCATCGCCGGAGGAGAATGATGCCGACGAAGACGATGCCGAGGAGACCGTCGACGAGCCGACCGCGGCGGGAACGCGCATGTTCGAGAAGATGGAGGACGTCGAGCTCGTGCTACGCTTCTTCGCGTACCGGCAGATCACGTCGAAGTTCAACCTGAACAAGGTCTCCGAGTTCCTCGACCGCTTCATCATGGGGGGCAACAACTTCCCGCAGACGCTGTTGGCCGAGTACAAGACCATGTTCGAAGCTACGGTGGCCTTCCTTTGGGAGGTACTGGGCACCGAGGCCTTCACGGTGCTCGGCTCGTCCAAGCGCCCCACCAAGATCGTTTACGATCCGCTGATGTTCGTGGCGAACAGCGCCGACGTGGCCCCGCATCGACCGAAGCTCGTCGCGAAGAAGGCCGACCTACGTGGAGAGCTTGAAGCCATGTACAAGACGCATCATGAGCTGTTCTCTGGGCGTCGCACCAACTTCAAGGACACCCAGGACCGCAACTGTTGCGTGAGCGAGGCTTTCGCCGCTGCGATCGCCAAGACCACGAAGTGATTGGGACGGAGCCTGCCGGTGCGTTCTACGTTGGACGAATTCACCAAGGAGTTACAGGAGTTGCGCGCGCTAGTCGCGTCGATTGCTCCCGTGAACGCGGCTCTTTCCGACCACGAGAACTCGCTCGTACGACAGTACGTACTCGTTCGTCGCAGGTTCGACTACGCCGCGTTTGCCGTCGCCCTGTACGCCTCGCTCGAAAAGTTCATCGAAGGGTTAGTCGCAGCGTATGCCCAGCTCGAGTCTCGTCGCCTTCGATACGTGGAGCTACCGCCCAAGTTGGCAAGGAAGCACCTTACAAGGACGGCCGACATCCTCTCGCGCGGGCGGCTCGGAGAGGGCCGATATGTCGGCCTGTCCGAACTAGATTTGGTCAAGAACCTGTTCGAGTGCCTCAATGGCGAAAGGCTATACTCCCTAAACGAGGCGGCGGTGGTCGCACACGACCTCAACCTGCGTGTGGGAGAGATCGACGCAATGTTCGCGACTGTGGGGATCGAGCAGATCAGCGAGCGCGTTCGTCATGCCGATCCGCTCGTCGATTGGTACCGCGAAGTGAAGGGCGACGCCGCGCTCCCTGCGGATGGTGTGCCAGCATCGATCATCGAGGAGCGCATCAAAGACCTTGTCGAGCGGCGCAACCAGGTCGCCCACCGAGGTGGTACACCCGTCGATCTTCTCGGTGCCAGTGAGATGGGCGAGGCCGTCGGTTTCATTCACGCCTTCGCTCAGTCGACCTTCGTAATGACCGTCGAGCGGTACCTTCGGCAACACCATGCCGGTGCTGGCACCGAACTCGTGCAGCGCGCAGACGACGGCCCCTATCGAAACGGCAAGATCGTGATCGTGGATGCTCCCTCGGCACACCTTTTCCGTGGCCAACCTTTGTTCGTGCTCGGCGAGTCGATAGGCGCTCGGTGGGGACGCATCCAAGGGCTCCAGCTCGATGGGGTTGCTGTCGATACCGTCGAGCCGGGCTTGGCGTCGAACGGGATCGGCGTTGAACTCGACTTCAAGTGCCCTAAAGACGCCAGGCTCGTTGCGCTCGCAGCTGAAGACGATCTGGTCTGGAGCCCGCTGGGGGCGGTGGATTCGGCCGAGTAACCGCGTCAGCGCCGCACGATGTAGAGCACATCCTTGCCGGACTTCGCGGCGCGCTTCTCGGCTACCCACGCCTTGTCCTGCTGCCCATTGACGATCTTCGAGACGGCGTTCGCGACGAGGCGGTTGATGCGGTTCTTGTCCTGGCGAAGGCTCTCGGGGAGCATCGCCTCGATCTTCCGCATCACGACGAACCACGGGATGCCGTCACCTTGGAGGATCTTCTGGCGCACCTCGGAGTCCTGCTCGACGGCGGCCACGGCCCTCTCCGTGTCGGCCCGGAGGGTGTCTTGCGGGGTGACCGAGATGTCCGGGCCGTCTTCGTCGCCCGAAGCGGCAGGCACCGCCACGGCGCCGGCCGACGCTTTCGCCACAGCGGCCGCCGTCGGCGGCGTAGCAGAGGTCAGAGGGGCGCTGTCGCGCAGCTTCGTCGCGTAGTTCTCGACCGGCCCGAGCGCGTAGCCGGGGTCGCGCGTTTTGTGCATCTTCTCGAACGAGAGGATGCGGAGGGGCACCGGGTAGGCGTTGCCTTTCACGCTGCTCCAGAACACGCCCTGGCCAACGAGCGGCTCATTGAGCAAGCTGCTCAGGAGGTCATCGCTGAAGTGCGCGTTCGCCTTCCGCACGTTCTGGAGATCGCTCGCCGAGAGCAGGTGGAAGATGAACCAGTTGTCGCCTTGGCTCAGTATCTCGACGGGGATGCTGCCGGGCTGCTGTGTGATGAGCACAGCGCCAAGATCGTACTTGCGGCCCTCCTTTACCCACTCGATGTAGGGCGTCGCGGCCGAGGCCTTGTCGTTCAGGACGCTCTGCGCCTCTTCGACAACGGCGATCGTCGGGATGCTCTCCGAGTCGGCGCGCGTGAACTGCTCTTGGTTCCAGTCGAAGATGCGGCGCAGAATGAGGCCGGACAGGATCATCGAGGCGCCGCCACGGAGCTGCGACACGTCGACGACGCAAAGCTTCCCGTCACGCAGGGCGCGCAACAACAGATCGAGGAGGCGGCTCGCAGGGTCGTGGAGCTGGGAGACAATCTTGGTCATGTTCCCGCGCGCCGCGAGCGCCTCGGGGTCCTGGCTGTCAGCGAGGCCGAGCAGCTCCTTGATGTCGTCGAGGTCAGCGTTGTTGCGGTCTGCCCAGATAAGGTCGACGAGTTGCTCCCACCGGCCCGAGTCGAGCCCGCGCAGCTTGCTGACGTTCTGCTGGTCCTGCCGCTCGGGCGGCAAGGCGATCGAGATGACGTCCGAGGGGCGCAGGCGACGGATGTCGAGCTTGATCGTGCCCGCGACGAACGACTGGTAGAACGGGCTCGGCGCTGCGCGCGAGGTGAAGACGACGACCTGGTTCTCGAGCGCGGGCACGTCACAGAGTCCGGGCCGACCCTTGTCGTCCGGCCAAAAGTACTCGCCGTCGGGGTCGAAGATCATCGTGCCGACGGGGACCTTCTTGCCGCCGCGCTTCTCGACGGTGGGCGTCTGGGAGTACAACGCGCTGAAGAGCAGCTTATTGAGGTTGGACTTGCCGAAGCCAGCACGCGCAAAGACGAACGACCGGCGCGATACGAGATTCGCGATGTCGAACTTCACCGTGATCGTTGGGTCACGGAGCTGCATCCAGTCCTCGGCGTTCAGTCGCGAGTCGCCCTTGGCGAAGACGTACTCGCCGAGCGCAAAAAACCCGAGTTCGGCGCCGAGTTGGTTGTGGCCCGCGATCTCACGGAGCACGGCACCAGAGGGGAACGCAACAGGGCTGCCGACGTGCGGCAGGCGCCGGTGCGACGGGACGAACACAAGCGAACCGTTGTTTTTGCGGAGGACGCCGAGCACGCGGATGTTCACGCGGTACTTCAGGTAGTCCTCGCGCAGCCCTTCAGGGACGGCGCGCCGTTCGCGCACAGCGCGGATGTTGAAGTCCTCGCCAGAGGGGCCGCTCAGGCGTCCCTCAGATGAGAGCGATGTGATGCGCCCGAGCACGGCCTCGTCGGGCGTCTCGAGTTGCACGAGCAAGAACTGGCCGTGCATGGGCGTGTTGTGAAACTCGGTGCGGTACGGCAGCGCGAGGTCGGCGTGAAACTCCATGCCCCCCTCACGGAAGCCACGGAACACGCCGACGACCTGGTCGTCTGGGAAGAGGTTGAGTTCCGCCATGTCTTTATCCGTACCGCTTTCCTGCGGGGTCCGCGTCGATAAGGGCCAGCTCGTCGAGAACGGGAGCGTTCTCGCCAAGGGACTCGCGGATCGCGTTCACGATTCCCTGCTGGAGAATGTCCATGTCGAAGTCGACGAGGGCCGCATTCTCGTGCGCCCGCTGGAGGCACCGCGGGTAGAACGGCACTGGGAAGCCTTCGATGGCATCAGCGAGCAAGCTGCCGAAGATGAGCTGGGCGTCGCTGAGCTGCGTCTCGAGTAGATCGACGGGCCAGATCGGGTCGCGCGGTCGGCCACCGAACTTCACGAAGAACATCTTGCCGGCGACGAACTTATTGACCTCGCCGGTTTCGACCTCGCCGCCGCGCGCGTACTCGGACCAGACGTACGCGTTCTGCTCCAGCTCGCGCGAGACGTCGGCGTAGCAGGGGTAGTCGGTGCGCATGGTGCCCTCGAGCATCATGGCGAGCCGGTAGCGCTGGAGCACCTTGGAGTGCTTCGCGACTCCGACCACATAGATGTTCCGACGCTTCGCCTTTTGCGCGCGCAGGGCCTCCTCGATGCCCTTACGAAGGTCGGCGAACAGAGTCGTCGAGAACACCTTACTGCGCAGCAGGCCGTCCCAAACTATCACCGTGTCGGTGCCGTAGTCCTTCTCGCGCACGAGCGAGAAGAGCACCGCCCACTCCGTCAGCTCGCGGTAGACCTGCACCCAGCTCGGCGAGGGCGTCGCCGGCGGCTTCTTGATCATCGGCGACAGCTCCCAGAGGAATGTCACACCGAGGAACTTCATCATCTTGCCAAGGGGGGTCTTGGCGCTTCCGTCGTCCAAGTGGCGCTTCGAGAGCGCAACGAGGTCCGAGGTCGGCGTGACAACTTCGAGGCAGTACTCGTTGTTGCTCGAGTCGACGACGCGAATGAGCTGCGCCATGAACGGGTCGAACTCGATGCGGTTGTTGCCGCCGTCGGTGCCGACGAGCGATACGGCGGTGGTCTGCCTCGACATGATCCGCCGCGCGTCGCCCAGCCCCGAGCGCACCTCCACGCGTAGCTCCTCCAGGAGCTTCCGGTCCTCGACCATCCGCTCCCGAAGCTCCTTGCGCAGGTGCGACATGCTCTCGGGGTCGATCACAGTCTCACAGTCTATCAGGCCCCTCTGACTTCAGGCGCCAACACCTTGATTTTCAGGCTGCCTTGGCGGTCCGACGCATCGAGTCGGCGGTAGGCTTCGGCGTGCCCGAGCTGGTCAGGCCTAGGTACATCGAGAATGGTGAGCCCGTGAACTCCGCCAAGGCATCCCTGGTCACGACCGTCCGCTGGTACCTCGAGCACCGGCGTGGGGCCTCCCCCTCGGTGCCGTTCTACTGCGACGCGGCCAAGGTGGGCTCGTTCGCGATCGAGCCCGGAGCGCTCGCGGCGGGAGGCGACGCCGCCGTCTTCCGACTGTTCGTCACGCTCTCGATGTACCAGGCGTTGCGCGACGTCACGATCATGCACCAGCAGCGCTCGCTGCCGCGCAGGTCGATGCGAGTGGTCGCCGACGTTGGGACCGTGAAGCGTTCGATCGCGCAGCACGCCTGCCCGACGCTGGGCTCCGTCGAGGCCTTCGAGGAGGGGTGCGACGTCGAGAAGGACGGCGACGACATCGACTGCGGCACGTGCCCTGGCGTGGCCTGCCACGTGAAGGACGCGACGAGCGTCTTCCACCGCATGGGCGACATGGGCAAGCTATCGACCTCGGCGTGGCTCCGCCTCTGGCGGGGCGGTGGGTTAAAGGCGCAGCTCGACGCGGTCTGCCGCGCAGAATCGTCGCCCACAAAGCGCGCCGCGCTCCTCGTGGAGCGCTTCGCGGCCGTGCATCGCGTTGGGCGCAAGCTGGCGACGATGTTCGTCAGCGCGCTATCGACGCCCGCGCTGGCACCGGGGCTCACGCCCTGGTTTCCGCGGGTGGATGGCAACGAGCTCGTGGTCGTCGACACGAATGTCGCGCGGGCCGTCGATGCGCTCCGACCGCCGGGCTCGGCCAAGACCTACGACGCACGAGCCGGTTGGGTGCGCGAGCAGGCCGCCCGGCTCGACCTCCGGGAGTTCCGACCAGACCTGCCCGGCTACTCGCCAAGGCTGGTACAAGAGGCTCTTTACGCCTTCTGCTCGAGGTCGAACCGCGTCGCGCGGGGGGACGTCTGTGTGGGGCGTCGCGCCGCTTGCGCGACGTGCGCGCCAACGTTGTGCCCATTTGCGCCGTGCGGCGAGGCCCGAACGGAAGGAGATCCCGACGGTCCCGACCACTGACGACCACCAGAAGCGCAAGCGCTTCGCGAGCCGCTATGGATTGATCCGGCCGCCGAGACGAAGCTTGGCGGATACTCGTCGGTCGGCGTGGGCAACGGCGCCGATCGCGAGCACGGGTCACAGCCCGAGCGCCCAGGCCTTCGGCGCCGACGGCGCGGCCCACGGCGCGACCTCGCAGGCGGTCTCGACCGCGATCGCCGAGCTCGGCGTCCGCCGCACTGCCGCCCAGCAAGCGCGGATCGCGCTCGCCGGCAACCTGACCGCCGGGACCGTCAACGACGCACGCGATGCGCGCGACCGCTTGACCCAGCAGATCCAGACCGTCGAGCACAACGACCTCGCCTACCGCGCCATTCCCTACGAGGCCGACGCTCACGAGGTCGGCGACTCGACCACCGAGGCGTTCCTGAACCCGTGATGACCACGCGTTGGTTGACCTTGCTCGTGGCCGCCGGCTGCTCGGCCGGTGGGCCCGCCGCGCCCGCGGCCAGCGAGGCCAGCGCGCCGCCCCCCGCGCCTTCCTCCCAGGACCCCGCCATGACCGATCCGATCACCACCGTCGCACGCGCCATCACCGGCACCGCACCGATCTCGACCGTCGCCGCCGCCCTCGGCACGCCCGTCGCCGGCCCTGCGCCCGACGGCTCGCGCGCGACCTTCGTCCAGCCGTCGGTGGCCGGGATCCGCCGCCTCCGCCTCGCGCCGTTGCCCGACGGCACGGTGCACACCGTGCGCCTCGAGCTGGCCACACCGCTCGCGGTGGCCGCGCTGCGCGACCGCTTCGGCGCGTACCAGCTCGGGCCGCCCACCGACCTCGGCGAGCCGTGGCCGGTGATCTTCCCCCGCGCGATCGCCGGCGGCGACCACGATCTGGCGGTGATCCTCGAGGTGCCCGGGCCGCGCGATCAGGTCGACCGCGCGTCGGTCGAGGTGGTCACGCTGCGCGTCGATCGGCGCGCGCCGTGAGCGGGCCGCCCTGACGCCGCGAACCCGGGCTCGCGCTCATGTAAGGGCGTCTCAGGGCGGGCGCGCGCGGCGCTTCGCCGCGGCGTGATACCCGAGGGCATGCGCTCTCGTTGGCTCGCTCCCGCCCTGCTCGTCCTCGCCGGCGCCGCGTGCAGCGGCGGCGGCCCTTCGCCGGCCCAGCAGGACGCGATGGACCCCGACGCGCCGGTGGGCGCCGACGGGCCGATCACGCCCGATGGACCGGTCGCGCCGCTGGGCGACATCGCCGATGAGCTGGCCGCGATCCCCGGGCTCACGGTGACCGAGCGCCCGGCGATGCTGCCCGGCCACCGATTCTTCGTGATGACCTACGACCAGCCGGTCGATCACCGCGACCCGGCCGGGCCACGCTTCACCCAGCGCCTGTCGCTGCTCCATCGCGACTACGCCGCGCCGATGGTCGTCTACAACAGCGGCTACTTCGGCTCGACCCGCCCGTTCCGCTCCCAGGTCACGGCGATCGTCGGCGGCAACCAGCTCTCGATGGAGCACCGCTACTTCCTGCCGTCGCGGCCGTCGCCGACCGACTGGAGCAAGCTCGACATCTGGCAAGCCGCCAGCGACCAGCACCGCATCACCGCGACGCTCCAGGAGCGCCTGTACCAAGGCAAGTGGCTGACCACCGGCGCCAGCAAGGGCGGCATGACCTCGCTGTTCCACCGCCGGTTCTACCCCGACGACGTCGACGCCACCGTCGCCTACGTCGCGCCGGTCGACTACGCCGAGGACGCGATCGTGTCGCCGACCAACCGCTACCTGCGCTTCCTCGAGCAGGTCGGCACCGATCCGGCCTGCCGGCAGCGGCTCAAGGACTTCCAGAACCTGGTGCTGGCCCGGCGCGAGGCGATGAAGCCGCGGATGCGCGCGGAGGCCAACTTCACCGAGCTGCTCGGTGAGGATCGCGCCCTCGAGTTCGCGACCCTCGAGCTGCCGTTCATCTTCTGGCAGTACGGCAGCCAGGACGACTGCGCGACGATCCCGGGGGCCACCGCGAGCGACGACGAGGTGTTCGCGTTCTTCGACGGCACGATCAGTGTGGCGGCCTACGGCGACGACGACCTGACCGCGTTCCTGCCGTACTACCACCAGTCGGCGTCGCAGCTCGGCTACCCGACCAGCGCCGAGAGCCACCTGGTGGGCCTGCGGTTCGGCGGGCAGAACACCGCGGCCGCGTACCTGCCAGCCTCGGTGCCGGCCCCGACCTACGACGGCGGTGCGGCCATGCACGACGTCCAGGACTGGCTGTCGACCAGCGGCGAGCGCTTGATGTTCATCTACGGCGAGTACGATCCGTGGACCGCCGGCCAGATCGAGCTCGGCCGCGCCGTCGACTCGTGGAAGTACATCGCGCCGCAGGGCAACCACGGCTCGTCGATCACGTCGTTGACCACCGCCGATCGCGACGCCGCCGCCGACACCGTGCGGCGCTGGGCCGGGGTCAGCGCCAGCCGCGCGCTCGCCCTCGACCCGACCGAGCGGACCGCCGAGCAAGAGGATCTGGAGTTCGCGCGCCGTCACCGCCGGCGGTGACCCGGCGCCCGCGGCGGCGCCTCAGGCGACGTCGAGGCGGCGCAGGCCGAGGGAGAGGTAGCGCGATGAGCGCGCGCGGAGCGCGGAGCGCGCCGAGGCGTCCAATCGGCTGGACGGTCGGCGACCGGCGCTCCGCCGCGGTGGACGCTCGGAGCTCTGGGCGAGCGCGGCCGCGCCTCGCGGCGGCCTGGGCCGGCGGCCTACGCCATGCATAGGCGCATGGGTCGAGAAGATGAGGCCGGGGCTGCGTCCTACCGGCGCCTCCTCCTCGCTCCGCGACCCGCCCATGCTCGGCCAGATCCTCGGCAACCATCGCATCATCCGCAAGCTCGGCGAGGGCGGGATGGGGGCGGTCTACCTCGGTGAGCACTGCCTGCTCGGGCGACAGGCCGCGATCAAGGTCCTGCACCCGAGTCTGTCGGACCGACCGGACGTCGTCATGCGGTTCTTCAACGAGGCGCGGGCCGCGACCGCGATCGTCGACCCCGGCATCGTCGCGGTGTTCGACTTCGGCCACCACAGCGACGGCAGCGCCTTCCTGGTCATGGAGTTCCTGCACGGCGAGTCGCTCGACACGCGGCTGGCCCGCGGGCCGCTGCCGATGCGCGACGCCCTGCGCCTGGCGCGCCAGATCGCCACCACGCTGGCCGCGGCGCACGCCAAGGGCATCGTCCATCGCGACCTCAAGCCGGAGAACGTGTTCCTGGTGCCCGACGCCGAGGTCATCGGCGGCGAGCGCGTGAAGATCCTCGACTTCGGGATCGCCAAGCTCCTGACCACCGAGGCCTCGGCGCGGACCCAGGCCGGCGCGATCATGGGCACGCCAGCGTACATGTCGCCCGAGCAGTGCCGGGGCGCGCCCGACATCGATCACCGCACCGACATCTACGCGCTCGGCTGCGCGCTGTTCCAGATGGTCACCGGGCGGACGCCGTTCGCGGCCACCGGTCTGGCCGAGATGATCGCCGCGCAGCTCGCGACGCCGGCGCCGCCACCGTCGAGCCTGGCGCCGTGGCTGCCGCCGGCGCTCGATCGCGTCGTCGCCCGATGTCTGGCCAAGGCCCCCGCCGACCGCTACGCCTCGATGATCGAGGTCGCGGCGGCGCTGGAGCTGATCGTGACCACCGACGCGGCCACGGTGATCGCGGCGGCGCCGGCGCCGGTGGCGGTGGGTGCCGCGCCGCAGCCGACCACCCTGGGCGGTGGCGCCGGCGAGGTGACCGTGGCCCCGCGACCGCGGCGCCCGTGGCTGGTGGGGGGCGCCCTGGCGCTCGTCGCTGGGGTCGCGGGGCTCGTCGGGCTGGTCGTGGCGGGTGGCGGCGGCGGCGCGCCGACCGGCGCTGCGGTCGACCCGACCCCGTCGCGCGCGCTCGTCGACGGTGGCGCGCCGCCTCCCGATGCAGCGCCCGCGCCGGTGGCGCCGCCGCCCGACGCGACCCCGACAGCCGACGCGCCCGCCGCCGACGTCGCCGCCGAGCCCGTCGAGCCCGTCGACGCCGCCCCGCGCCCGCGCCGGCGACGGAGCGCGACGCCGGCGACGCCAGCCCCGGCGCCATCCCCGACCGCGCCGCCGCCGATCGGCCCGGCGCGCTGCCCGATCGGCCCCGACGGCCTCCCGACGGAACGCTGCTGACTCGCTCGCCCGGAGACGACCATGACGACCTCACGATGGCTCCTCATCGCCCTCGCTGCCTGCGCCCTCGCGAGCGCACCCGCGCCGGCCCTCGCCGACGACGCCGCGACCGCCGAGCGGCTGTTCGTACGCGCCAAGACGGCGATGGCGGCCGGCCAGCTCGCCGAGGCCTGCGACCTGTTCGCGGCCAGCCAGAAGGCCGAGGGCTCAGCCTCGACGCTCATGCAACTCGCGAGCTGCCGCGAGAAGAACGGCCAGCTCGCCTCGGCGTGGGCGGCCTACCTGGCGACGGCGCGCGCGGCCCGCGGCGACGGCCGCTACGGCGACATGGGCGAGCGCGCCGCGGCGCGCGCGGCGGCCCTCGAGCCGCGGCTGTCGTACCTGACGATCAACGTGCCCGACGGCGTGCGGGTCGAGGGCCTCCTGGTCCTGCGCGACGGCGTCGAGGTCGC
>Ga0075163_10008407_pt1 | contig 13596 bp, 12 predicted proteins | sample JI1023141ADNA_FD_71478 | JGI IMG/M metagenome (GOLD analysis project Ga0075163, IMG submission 71478) | Wastewater effluent complex algal communities from Wisconsin, to seasonally profile nutrient transformation and Carbon sequestration -... | ecosystem: Engineered > WWTP > Effluent > Algae...
CAGGCACACGGTTTGGCAGGCGTTTTGCAGAAATTGGCCGAAATCTTTGGCCGTAACCGGCAGCAAAACTCAGATCAGCGCTGGGCGCTGGCTTGAAATGAATTTTGCAGGGACGACTACTGAGTGATGTGTTCTTTAGTTGGCTGTGGACGGCCACTTTGTTGATACTTACGGGGGTCGCTACCGGGTATTACAGGGAGTTTTCCCCTGCCGTACTGCTTGTCTGGCTCATTGCAGCGCCAATCATCCAGGTCGTCGGGCATCTGCTCTTGCGAGCCACCGCACCGTATTTGGTGTCTTTGCAGGGGCCTCCACGTCGAGCCATCATTGTTGGTATGAATGAGCAAGGCGTCGCTCTGGCCAGTCGAGTGGGGGATACGCCGTACTCGCGCATTGAGTTTGCTGGTTTTTTTGACGATCGCGATCTTTCCCGGCTGGATGCATCCAGCGATTACCGGATGATCGGGCGTTTGAACGAGCTCCCCCAGTTTGTGCGTGAAAAAGATATTCAGCTCATCTACCTCTCCTTGCCCATGGCATCTCAGCCCCGCATTTTGCAGGTGCTGGATGAACTCAAAGATACCACCGCATCCATTTTTTTCGTGCCCGACATGTTCGTTACCGACCTGATCCAAGGCAGAACAGGGTCTGTGTGTGGCATGCCCGTAATTTCGGTTTGCGAGACCCCCTTCACGGGTTCCAATGGTCTTGTAAAACGATTGAGCGATATCGTTTTGTCGGTACTTATATTGCTGCTCATTTCCCCCATACTTTTGGTGGTGGCGGCGGCCGTCAAACTTGGGTCTCCCGGTCCCGTCATATTTCGGCAGCGCCGATATGGGCTCGATGGCAAGCAAATCGTGGTGTACAAGTTCCGGTCCATGACGGTGACTGAAGACGGCGCTTCGGTGCAGCAAGCCACTAAGAACGACAGCCGTATAACCCCCTTGGGGGCCATACTTCGCAAGACATCGATTGATGAACTTCCACAGTTCATTAACGTATTGCAAGGCCGTATGAGTATCGTAGGGCCCCGGCCACATGCCGTCGCCCACAACGAGATGTACCGAAAGCTCATCAAGGGCTACATGGTGCGCCACAAAGTCAAACCTGGCATTACAGGTTGGGCCCAAGTCAATGGGTTCCGTGGCGAAACCGAAACGCTGGACAAAATGCAAGGCCGTATCGACTACGACCTTGATTACCTGCGCAATTGGTCTTTGTGGCTCGACCTGTACATTATTTTCAAGACCGTGCGATTGGTGCTCAAAGACCAGCAGGCCTACTGAGCTGGCGAAGATTAGCCCTAATGGACTATTGCTGGAGCCGCTATTGGCACTGCATAATCCGCGGGGGGCGACAAAAGAGCACTAAAGCCTTGTAGAAGATCCTTTGGAGACCAAGTCTTTATGACGTCAAATTTCGCAGATTTGCAGCCTGATGTTGAGCCACTTGGCACCGTCAGCGACTTCGTCAATGAATTCATTGAGGCAGTCGAGCCGCAGCATCTGTTTGAAACCTTCACCCGGCAAGAAACAGCACTTTTCAGCGAATATCTGGAGTGCTTTGGGGTGCCGCGGGACTCGGTCATCTTGCGCGAGGGGGATGAGGGCGATTTTCTCGCCATTTTGGTAACTGGCAGCGCGGTTATCCTCAAGTCATACCAAGGCGAGCAAAAGGTCGTCCACCATTTGTCTCCTGGCGAGATGATTGGCGAAATGTCACTTGTCGACGGCCAGCGCCGCTATGCAACCTGTGTCACCACGGAGCCCAGCGATTTTGCAGTACTAACGCATGCCCATTTCAACGAGCTGCTGGCCAACCACCCGCGCCTGGGTAACAAATTCATGCTGGCCTTACTGAAACACAATACAACGCGCCTGCGCGAGGCAACCAGCCTGGCGCTTCCGGGGTTGCTGGAAACGTCGGTATAAGTTCCTGTATGTGCCATCTTCTGTCGCGCTGGTTTTTTGTTTCTAGTTCAGTGGTGTTTACGTCGGCGGCGTTTGCGCAAGTGGATGACGTGGTCAAGCTGCGCAGCAGCTTGAATGTCATGACTGACGACAACTTTCTCCGAAGCCCCGCCTCCACAGCGGTGTCTGAGCGGGTTACCTCGCAAACTATCGGCGTCAATGTCGCGTTGCCATACAGTCTGCAACGGTTTGAACTCGACGCCAGCCTCACCGGCAACCAGCATCAAACCTATACCAATTTTGACTATGTTGCCCAAAACTACAACGCCGCCTGGCGATGGGGTTTGACGCCGCGTTTGCATGGAAGCCTCACCAGTGCTCGGACAGAGTCCCTCAATGCGCCGGTTGACAGCCAGAACCCTAGCCTGCGCAACAAAAACACAACCCAAAACACAGCGTTTTCAGCCGCCTACGATCTTGGCGGCCCTTGGCAAGCGACGGCGGGCATGTCCAGTTCGAGCACCATTAACGAACGTCCACTCATTGGACAGACAGACAATCGTTCTTCGGGCGTCAATATGGGTTTGCGCTATGCCCAGGCGTCCGGCAATTCACTGGCTTATTCGCTTCAACGCGCTTCTGGCAGCACGGGTAACGACTACACCAATACGTCGCACGAGCTCATGGCAACATGGGTGCCCAGTGGTAACACCTCTGTCAATGTGCGCATGGCCTTTCTGGACCAGCACTTTGGTCTGGTGCCGCAATACGATTTCAATGGCATTGCTGGTGCCATATCCCTCAATTGGCGCGCCACAGGAAAAGTTTCTGTGTCCGCTGGCTGGCAGCGGGACTTGGGTAGTTATCCAACTGCCGGTACCACGCATACCCAGACGGATTCGCTTACCCTCGGGCCAGCCTGGCAAATTGGTACAAGAACAGCATTTCGGCTGCAATACCGCTACGCAGTGCGCGATGACAAAGGCAATCCCACCGGTGCCCCTACTTCACGCCAGGACCGTCTGCAAGACACGTCGCTCACCTACAGCTGGCAACCGCGGCCACTCGCCACTTTGAGCGTCAGGGTGGGGGAGTACACCCGCAGTACCACTTTGGCCAACGCAGATTTTGTCGCCCGCCAGCTTGCGCTGGAAGCGCAATTCCTCTTTTAGTTTTCTCACTTGTATTGGTTGTTCTCATGTCCTCTAATCGCACTCCTTCCCGCTTGCTTGTCATGCTGTTGGCGGCTTCCGCGGTGGCTCTGTTTGTCACTGGGTGTGGCAAAAAAGACAAGGCAGCCACTCAGGTGGTCGCCTCTGTGGATGGTGAGGAAATCACCGTTCAGCAAATCAATGGCGTGCTGAGTAAGGCGCGCGGCATTACGCCAGAAAATCTTCCCAAAGCCAAGGTGGATATCCTGGGGGGGCTGGTTGAGCAGCAATTGGCCATTAATCTGGCTACCAGCAAAAAACTGGATCGCAGCCCCGAAGTTGTCGCTGCCATAGAAAACGCGCGGCGGGAAATATTAGCCCGGGCTGCGCTGGAGCAAATCGCCTCTGCGCAAACCAAGCCTACCGACGAAGACGCCAAGAAATACTATGCGGAAAACCCAGCACTGTTCAGTGAGCGCCGCGTTTTCAATTTGCAGGAAATTGCTTTGGGTAAAAATGTTGCTGACATTGAGTTGGTTCGCGCGCAGGTTGCGTCCGCCAAGTCTATGGAAGAGTTGGCCTCGTGGCTGAAATCCAGAAAAATTGAATTCTCTGCCAACGCTGGTGCGCGGCCTGCAGAGCAAGTTCCTCTTGAAGTGCTGCCAAAGTTGCACTCGCTCAAAGACGGGCAAATTGGTCTGATAGAAGGTAAAGACGGCTACCTGATCATGCGCGTGGTGGCCTCGCGGGTGCAGCCGGTCAGTGAAGCGCAGGCCGTGCCTACCATCAAGGTTTTCCTGGGTAACAAAGCAGGTGCGGAAGCTGTCAAGCTAGCCAAAGATGAAATGAAAGCCAAGGCCAAGATCGAATACTTTGGCGAGTTTGCGGGTGGCGAAACTGCCTTCAAAGCCAAAGCAGAGGCGGATGCTAAAGCTGCAGCAGATGCTGCTGAGCAGGCAAAAGCCAAGGCCATATTGGATGCCGAGGCTGCCGCCAAGGCCAAGGCCGACGAGCAGGCAGCGGCTTTGGCTGATCAAGAAGCCCGTGCCAAGGCCCGTGCAGACGCTCGTGCACAGGCCGGAAAAGAAAAAGGAACTGCTGGTACAACCACCGCAGTTGATCTCGAAAAAGGTATCAAGGGACTCAAATGAATACGCTTAAATTCTTTGGCTCGCTACTGCTTGTTACCCTAGGTTGGGTGGACCTAGCCCAAGCGCAGGAAAAAATCTTTGAAGACAAATTGGGCGCAGGCGACACCATTCGGATTCAGGTTTTCCAAAACCCCGATCTCACCCTGGAAACACGCATTCAAGAGTCTGGCAGCATTACCTACCCGCTCATTGGCGCTGTTCGGTTGGCAGGTCTTACCATTCCAGATGCAGAGAAAGTCGTCGCCACGGCGCTCAAAACTGGCGGGTTCATGCAACAGCCCCAAGTCAACGTCTCCCAGGTGCAGGCGCGACGCAAGCAAATTTCAGTATTGGGCGCGGTTGCCAAGCCTGGGCAACTTCCGCTGGAGTATGTCAATACCCGGTTGTCTGATGTGATCGCCATTGCTGGCGGTATTGCAGCAGGTGGTTCGGACACGGTCATCGTTACCGGCCAACGTGGCGGTAAACCTCTACGCCATGAAATCAATATGGTCGAACTGTACCTTGAAGGAAAAGCTGCAAACGACATCCTCATGGCACCGGGAGATGTGGTGTACGTACACCGCGCGCCGGTTTTCTACATCTATGGTGAGGCCCAGCGCCCCGGATCTTTCCGGATTGAGCGAAACATGACCTTTATGCAGGCGCTGGTAACGGCTGGTGGCCCAACCTCTCGCGGTACAGAGAAGCGTTTGCGCCTGCATCGGCAGACCGACGGTGCTGTCAAGGAACTTAGCCCGGATCTCAATGATCTTGTCCAACCCGATGACGTTATTTACGTACGCGAAAGCCTGTTTTAGTCGACTGTTGATATGAACGTAAAACAGATACTGCTCATTCTTTTTGCCCACCGCTATGTAGCAGCGCTGGTTTTTTTATTGGTTGCCACGGGTGGTGGTGTCTACACATGGACTACTCCCAAAACCTACCAGGCCAGCACCGACCTGCTCGTTGATGCACGCGTAGACCCGATTGCAGGTGCTGTAGTTACCGGTAGCAACTACATAGCCACACAAATTGCCATTTTGCAGAGTGAGCGCGTGGCCATAGGTGTGGTCAAACGTCTTCGGATTGCCGATACACCATCACTCGTGGACCAGTGGAAAAATGCTACCCAAGGCAAAGTTCCACTGGAAAACTACTACGCCAATATGCTGCGCAGAGGCCTGCTTGCAGAGCCCCTACGCGGAAGCAACGTCATACGCCTGACTTTTGAGGGGGGGGATCCCAAGTTTGCTACTGCTGTCGTCAACACTTATGCCCAAGCCTACCTAGATTTGACGATTGACCTGCGTGTGGAACCCGTTCGCCAATACGCTGACTGGTTTGACGAACGCTTAAAGTCCCTGCGCGACAACGTTGAAGCGGCCCAAGCCAAGCTTTCCAGCTACCAGCGGGAACACGGCATTGTCGGCAACGACCAACGCGCCGACACGGAGAGTCAGCGTCTGGACGCTTTGCTGGCGCAACTGGTGGCCCTGCAAGGGGAGAACATGGCCATCAGCAGTCGTCAAAAAACCTCTGGTGGCGAGTTATCGCCTGATGTGCAAGCCAGTCCGGTGGTACAAGGGTTACGAGCCGAACTCAATCGTGCAGAAAACAAACTGACTGAGGTGAGCGTCAGCCTTGGTCCCAATCATCCGCAGCGTGTGCAGCTGGAGGGGCAAGTCGCCGAACTCAAACAGCAGCTCACCCAGGAGATGGCGCGGGTGTCTGGCAGTACAGGTGTTGCCAAAACCACCGCAGGCCTGCGAGAAAGTGAATTGCGTGCTGTCATTGCAGCCCAAAAAGAACGCGTTTTGGCACTTAAGGCCGAGCGCGACCAGGTCGCAGTGTTGAGCCAGGACGTTGAGGCCGCCAAGCGTATTTACGACTCGGTGCTCCAGCGTAGCAACCAGCTCAATCTGGAGAAGCAGACTGACCAGGCTAACGTGTCCATCTTGAGCCCAGCTATTGAGCCAACTGCACCATCCAAGCCGAATATTCCTAAGTACATCGCCGGGTCCTTGTTAGGTGCACTTGGGGCAGCGCTTGCTGCAGCCATGGGCTTGGAACTATTGAACCGCAAAGTCCGCGTGGTGCAGGACATCATGGTGGACGATGTGCCCGTGCTTGGCGTTATTGAACGCCGAGGGGAAGGGTACAGTTTGAAAGAACGCGTTGCCTTGTTCAAAAAATTCTTCACCAAGCGCAAATTGCGCAAAGAAATCGTGGCGGCCAGCCGCCTGGCGGGGTTGTCATGAGTCAAGAAGAGTTCCATTCCTCGTTATTTCCCAGTGAGATCGACATCGATCTCTCGGGTGAGCGCGATGGCCCCGTGAGCCGAAACAGCACCAAGCGCTCCATCGGCGCTATCCTGGTGGACGCTGGCGTCATCAGCAAAGACGACGCTATGCGCGTTATTGCATTGCAGCGCGAAAAGAAGATCCGCTTTGGCGAGGCTGCTATCCAGTTGGGGCTGATCAGCGAAGGCGATATCCGCTACGCCCTGTCCTACCAGTATGAGTACGCTTATCTACCGCGTAGCAGCGGAAAAGTCACCAACCCTGAGTTGGTAGCGGCCTACATGCCGTTTAGCCATGAGGTAGACCAACTCCGCGCCATACGCAGCCAGCTCAAGCTGCGCTGGTTTGACAAATCCGCAGGCCACGCCATGCTGGCTATTGTTGGGGCAGACAGGGCAGAAGGCGGCAGCTACCTGGCCGCCAATTTGGCCATTGTGTTCGCACAAATGGGGGAAAGCACCCTGCTGATTGATGCCGATATGCGCTCACCGCGTCAGCACACCCTGTTTCAGCTGAATAACCAGTTGGGCTTTAGTAGCTTATTGGCGGGCCGGTCGGATGTTGCTAGTGCGTTGCACACTATTCAATTCATACCCAAGCTCCAGGTACTTACTGCGGGCCCTATTCCGCCCAATCCTCTGGAGTTATTGAATCGGGATAACCTGACCGAGCTATTTGAGTGGGCTGGCAGGACCTATGACATTGTGCTGATTGACACTTCGTCTGCATCCGTAGGCGCGGACGCCATGATTGTGGCTGCCAAGGCGGGAGCTGCAATGACTGTAGCCCGGGCCAATCAAACAAAACTGTCAGCGTACCAAGAACTCATTGCTGAACTCAAGCGCTCCAGTATCAACATTGTTGGCTCTGTACTGAACGATCCCCCTTTGATTGACGTGGTGGGTTAGCCTTACTGGGCTGTATTCATGCCAGAAATACTGCGGTCCTTTTTGGTCGTTCTTTTCGTTGCGGGTGCGGTATTTGGTGCTGCACATGTCTATGCAAAAGAACTGGGCATTGACGCTGCAGCACTCCGTATCCGCCGCAATACCTGGTTTGCCCTAACCGCGGCGGCTTTTTTAGCAAACAGTGCCTGGTTTTTCCTTGCTATAGCTGCAGTCGTGCTTTTATATGCGGTGAAATGGGAGAAAAATATTCTTGCTCTGGTGTTCGCAATATTGTATGCGGTGCCATTGATTGGATTTGAGATCCCAGGTTTCGGCATTGTGAACTATCTATTTCAGATAGATTATTTTCGACTGATATCCATTCTCATTTTTATTCCGCTGTATTTTCGACTAAAAAATCGTAAAGATGCTTCCCCTATTGGGGCTCACGCGGCTGATGTATTTGTGTTGGTCTATATTTGTTATTTGCTGGTTTCGGCCTTTCCTCGCACTACCTTCACGCATTTTCTTCGGGTGGGTTTTGGTTACTTCATTGATATCTTTCTTCCATACTATGTAGCCAGCAGATATTTTAAGTCTGTTCAGGACATGAATGAGGCATTAAAAATGCTGCTCCTGTCTTCTGTATTGGTTGGAATGCTGGGTTTTTTTGAGTTTGCCAAAGGTTGGCTGTTGTACTCTCGAATAGCAGACTCCTGGGGTGTGGACTGGGGGCTTGGATGGTATTTGCAGCGCGGTGGTTTGGTGCGGGCTTTGGCCAGCAGTGGTCAGCCCATTGTTCTGGGATATATGCTGGCAGTGGCCGTAGGTGTGTATTTGTACTTAAGTACGAAGATTAAAAGCAACTCAATCCGCTTCACTTTAGCTGCCATTGTTTTTGCGGGCAACTTTGCTCCGATATCGCGAGGGCCATGGGTAGGTGCGGTGTTAATCTGTTTTGTTTGGTTTGCGACTGGGGCCAATGCGGTTAGAAATCTGATGAAGGTCTCAGTTTTTCTGGGATTGACTGTTGTTTGTATTTTGATAACTCCTTACGGAGAAAAGCTATCTGAGTTTTTGCCTTTTGTGGGGAAAAGTGACGAGCACAATATTGAATTTAGAAATGATTTGCTCGAAAACTCTCTAATTGTTATAGAGAGAAATCCATTCTTTGGTTCTGCAGATTACATGAATAACGATGAATTGCTTTCCCTGAAATCGGGTGGAGATAAGGGGATAGTAGATATCGTAAATTCTTATATTGCTATCGCGTTGTCTGGTGGTCTGGTTGGCTTGGCTCTATTCGGTGGAATATTCTTGGCTGCGGGACTATCTGTTTACTCGGGATTTAAAATATCTCCGCTTGATGGTGATCAAAAACCGCTTGGAAGGGCATTGTTTTCTGTATTGATTGGCATCTTATTCATTATTTACACAGTAAGTAGCATATCCTTTGTTCCAATTATTTATTGGCTCGTGTGTGGTTTATGTGTTTCGTATAACTCTTTGGTATTTAGAAGAAACATCTGAATTCCCCATTGAGCCTGGCTTTTTGTTTATATATTTAATTGTGGTATGGAATTCGGAATACTGACCCTGGCAACTCCAAACGATTACAGAAAGGCCATTGGCCTCGCTCTTTCTGCAAAAGTCTCAAATCCCGGGGTGCCGTTGGCTGTTGCCTGTTCCCCTAAATTGCGCGAAGTGCTTTCTCCTCACTTTGACATTGTGGTGGAGGAGTTTTCGCACCTAAGGGGCTTTGTTCATAAGGTCTATCTCGACCAGTACACACCATTCGAAAACACCTTCTTCTTTGACTCGGACGTACTGCTGTTCAAAGACCTGCGGCCTATAGTGCAGCGCTGGGCGGGGCAAAGCTATACGGCGTCTGGTGAATACATGACCTCAGGCTTCAGCTCTTTCGGGTTGGATCGTGCTGCCGTTCTAAAAAAGATAAACAAACCTGAGTTGGCAGTTATTGACGGTGCGGGTCATGCCTTTTTCCGTAAACCGCAGTGTGCCGAGGTATTTGAGCTAGCCCGTTACGTCACTGAGCACCATGCCGAATATGCGGGCAACATTCATTATGCAGATGAAGATGTACTTGACATCGTTATGACCATGCTTGATCTCGCTCCGGCACCGGGCCACGATTTTTTCTCCAGACACCTTACTGCCGTCAAAGGCACTTTGGATATGGATGCTCGTACTGGCACATGCAAGATGGTTGCCCAGCATTCCAGCTTGTCCTTTGAGCCTTATATGATGCACTTCGCCTCAGATGAGGCACCATTTCGTTACGCCTATGAACTCAGCCGGCTGTTTCGGGCGCATGGCGTCAAAGAGCCTGGGCTGCTAACTGAGGCAGCCAGAGACTATCTAACAAGAGAACTCTATTGGCCGCTAAAGAGCTATGCCAAGCGCCTACTCAACAAGTAATGTATTCCGCGATGGCGACGAACCCTGTTGATCTGTCTGTCGTGATTATTGGCTTGAATGAAGAGGCCCGTCTGGGAGCATGCATTCAGGCAGTTTTAGATACGAGTCCGACGGGCATTACGTTGCAGGTCTTGTATGTGGACAGCGGATCCCGCGACGCCAGCCTTGCCATTGCGCGGTCTTTTGAGTGTGTCCACGTTTTGGAGTTGTCCAATACGGCGCCATCGGCTGCAAAAGCTCGCAATCTTGGCTTGCTGCATGCGCGAGGCCATTTTGTGCAACTGCTGGACGGCGATAGCGTAGTGCAGCCGGGGTGGTTGGATGCAGGAATGGCCGCTTTGCGGGCCGACAGCACTTTGGCGTGTGTATTTGGGCAATGCATTGAGGCTTACCCTGACCAGAGCATATATATGCGCGTGTGCGGGCTGGACTGGCATATTCCAGCAGGTGATCACAGGTTGTGTGGTGGCAATTCCATGTGGCGTCGCGACGTCATTGCGGCACATGGCTTCTTTGATGAGGCGTTGCAGTTGGGTGAAGAACCGGATCTTTGCTACAGAGTGCGCCAGCAGGGGCACAGGATAGTGTGTCTGGATCGACCCATGGTGTTGCACGATCTGGCCATGACCACCTTCAAGCAGTACTGGAACCGTGGTGAAGCCACCGGTAAAGCCTATGCCCGCGTCGCCGCCCGCTATTGGCGCTTGCCCGAGAAGATGTGGCTGCGTGAGACCCTGCGCAATTTTGCCGAGCCGTTTCTTTGGATCTTGGTCGCAGCGATTGGTGCCTGGTTGGGGGGGGGCTGGTGGGCACTGGGCGCGCTGGTGGGCTGGTGGCTATTGCGCGCGCTCAAGATTGCCATAGGCGCGCGGGCACGTTCCAGTGGCTGGGCAGGCGGCATGCTCTACGGGCTGCACTGCCAGCTTATGCGCCTGCCTGTGGTGGTGGGGCAGGTCAAGGGCCTGCTGAAGCTGTAAGTAACAGGGACTCTCAACAATATGGCCGGTTTCTTGGTTGCGTGGACATCTGACGGGGACTTGCCCGATGTGCGAGCCTGGGCACAAGCGGAGCGCACGGCGTCGCACTTTGGCGGAGAGGTGTCCAGTCACTTGGTAGCGCCATGCGCGGTATTGGCTTGGCATCGCAGCAGCGGGGAGTTTTTGCACAGCGGCAAGATTTTGCCAGTCAATGGCAAACACATTGCCTGGCTTGGCCAGTGTGTGGACGATGCAGGCGAAGCCAGTCCGCAGGCTATGCGTTTGGTTGCCCATGAGGCGTGGAGTGATGCTGCCATTGCAAACTGCAATGGCCCCTTTGCTGCCGTTGTGGTGGGGGTTAACCCCTGCAGCGTGAGGGTGGTGACCGACCGCTACCGCCACTACCCGGTGTATTTGTACAGGGGTGTACGCGTCACCGTGGCATCTACCGACATGCGCTGCTTGCTGCCTTTCATGCCGCAGCGCGCACTCAACCACTCTGCGGTGGACATGTTTTTGCGTTGTGGTGAACTGATTGACCGCGATACTCTGCTTGACGGAGTTGAGTTGCTCCCGCCGGGAACCGTACTTGACGCCACCAGCAATTCGCAGGGCAAGTTGCAGACCACCGAGCACCGCTATTGGACTATGCGCCACGATGGCGCTACTGCAGCATCTCTGGCCAGTACGGCGGATGACCTGGCGCAGCGGCTTACCACGGCAGTGCAACGGCTCGAAGCGGTCTCGCCGCGCTTGGGTATTACGCTTAGTGGCGGTCTGGATTCACGCATCATCCTGGACCTTTGCCGGCATCCAGAGCAAGTGCCCAGTTTCACCTGGGGGTTGCCTGGTTGTAGAGACATAACTTGCGCTTCCAAATTTGCCCAGCTCGTTGGTTCAAAGCACACGGTCAAACACTGGGAGCCAGCAGCTTTTCCCGCGCTTTGGTCTCAAGGTGTGGAGTTGACTGCAGGTGGTTTTGGCATAGAGAGCATGTACATGCTGCCCTTTATTCCTTTGCTGGCTTCGCACTGCGATGTCGTGCTCAACGGTTTGGCCGGCGATGCCATTTTGGGTGGCAACTTCATCAAGTACGAGTGGCTGCAAGAAACCGATAGCCGGCGTATGGGCCATGCATTGTGGCGCTGGCGCGTTACCGAGGCGGACGATCGGCTGGTGGACCAGTTGCAAGTGCGCAACGCCCAGGCGCCTGCTGGGCAGCGATGGGCCGCGTCTGTTGCTGCCAGGGATGGTGCTCGTCCCATTGAGTGTGCCAATGATTGGCTGTATGAAAACCGGGTTTTTCGAAACACTAATGCTGGCACCATGCTGCTGCGAAGTGGCGTTGAGTCCCATTCGCCGTTTTTTGACAATGACTTTATTGACGCCGTAACGGCCGTGCGGCAAGAACATAAGTTCAAACACCGCCTGTATCTGGAGGTGATGCGCCGCGCTGCGCCGCGCGCGGCCTCGGTCACCTGGCAGCGCACCAATATCCCCCCGGCATGGGGTTACTACGCAAACTTTGCTGCCATGGGCATGCACCGTGTGATTGGCAAGCTGGCCCGCCCTTTTGGGATAGACCCCTTCACGGCCCTGAAAGTGGCAGATCCTGCAGTCTGGATGCGCGGCCCTTGGCGTGCGGCTGTACAAGAACTGGTGCTCGGCTCTGACGCCCAACGGCACGGCCTGTGGAATGCCCAAGCCGCAGAGAACCTTTGGCAGGCGCACCTGGCAGGTGCCAACCACACGCGGCAGCTCGGCGCCATGGTCTCCGTTGTGCTATTCGCCCGCAAAGTGCTGGACGGCGAGGCTGTATGAGTCGTGTCCACGAATTGGTAGAGTGGGTTGCGGATCTGTTTGCACCGCTGGTGCGGGCGGGTGCGTACGCACTACAGCCGATGCCGCGCATGTGGCGTCTGGTGGCACTTCGTGCATGGTGTATGGGGGCCGTACCTGCCAGTACCCAGTTTGACGGGCCAGTGCGTGTGCCCAAGCTCATTGCGCTGCAGCTAGGCACCCATTGCCGCTTGGGGCGCGAAGTGTTTTTTGACACCAATGAGGGCGGGCGCATTGCGGTGGGTTCGCATGTGCGCGTCAACGCCGGGGCTGTGCTTGTGTCTTACGCGTCTATCACTATTGGCAACGATTGCCTGATTGGCGAGTACGTCAGCATCCGCGATGCCAACCACGGCACTCAGGCTGGCAGCCCCATGCGCCTGCAGCCCCATGCCCGTGCGCCTATTGTGATTGGCAACAATGTATGGATTGGGCGAGGTGCCGTCATCCTCAAAGGTGTGTGCATTGGTGACGGCGCCGTGGTGGCTGCCAACAGTGTAGTAACCCGCAACGTGCCCCCACGTACGCTGGTGGGGGGCGTTCCGGCCCGCGTAATCAAGGAACTTGCATGAGCCGGCAGCCCATGACGGTGGCCTACCTCTCGCCCGCCATGCCCGCTTTGTCCGAAACCTTTGTGTATGAGGAATTGCTGGCGCTGGAGCGCCGTGGTGTGGCTGTGGAGCCGTTTTCCGTGCGCAAACCTGTGAAGCCAGTGCCTGCCCAGCAGGCACTGGCAAAGCGGGTAACCCACCTTTACGACGGTGGGCCGCTGGCGGTGGTGCTAGGTGGACTGCTGCGATTGCCGCAGTTCGGTTTGCGTGTGGGGAAGGCGCTTAAGTACCTTGCAAGCGACATTTGGGAATGTGGGCCGCTGCGCCTGTCCAGCTGGAAGCTGGCCTACCAGTTCTTGGCCGGGAGCAAGCTCGCCGCATTTATGGGGCAGCGCAGTTGCAC
>Ga0075163_10008408_pt1 | contig 13594 bp, 17 predicted proteins | sample JI1023141ADNA_FD_71478 | JGI IMG/M metagenome (GOLD analysis project Ga0075163, IMG submission 71478) | Wastewater effluent complex algal communities from Wisconsin, to seasonally profile nutrient transformation and Carbon sequestration -... | ecosystem: Engineered > WWTP > Effluent > Algae...
CAATCCGCTGGGAGAAGCTGGAGATTGAGCTGACCATCGCCGAGATTCTGGGCCGGGTCCGCCGCTGGGCCGCCAGCTGGCACGATCAGTTTCACCCCTGCAAACTGACCGCTGAGGCGCTGCAGGAAGCGGTGGCCTGTCAGAGCGGCGAAGCGCTGGTGCAGTGGCTGGACGGATTCTTACGCGGGAAGATCGTAGACAACGAGCCCGTCACTGGGACGCCGCCGCACCTGACTGTTCTTGAGCAGCTGACCGGCCTTCCCTCGGAGCGCGGCAAGGGGCGTGAACGGGTCTGCGCAGCGCTGCTTCGTCACAAGCCGGGGTGCATTCGGGTCGACATCAAAGACGAGAAATTGCCGAAAGGCCTTGTCTGGAAAGAGAACGCTGGCCTTGAGCAAATAATCCTCAAGCTACCAGCGCCGGGCTGGGTGGGCCTGGTGCGCGGATACGCAGCCCTCATTTTTGATGACGGCGATCGCGCTGGTGCCGACGGAACGGTGCTCACCTGGGATGATATCGACACGATCCTGAATGAGCAGTTCGACGAGGCATCTTGCAAGATGGCCGGGGCCGCAGAGGAAATCCGGCGGGCAGTCTTCAACTCGGAGATGCTGCGGATGGGGATCGGTGCCTCCGTCGCGCAACCGCTGCCGCTGGCCTAGAGCCCACCGCCGATGATCCTCCGCACGGCCTCCATTCAGTCGCGGCCAAAAAACCTCCTAGACATCACCCGGAAAACGAGCGGCCCAGAGGGGAAACCCTTCGCGCCGTCTCCCGGCATCCTGTGGCCGATCATCGACAAGCGCCACAAGGGCACGCTCACGCCGCGCGATTACGCCATCTACAGGACCGCCTATATCAAAGAGATGGGCCGCAGCTTCAAGGCGAACCGGGCGGCCTGGCTGGAGCTTCTCAACAAGGACGAGGTCACGCTTGGCTGCTATTGCCACAAGCCGGCCGATGCGTGTCACTGCCACCGGATAACGCTGGCTTGGCTGCTTCTGCAGGTGGGGCTGAGCGAAGGGATCACCGTCCGCTACGAGGGAGAGATTTTGGCGAGCCTTCGCGTCGCGATTGTTGGGGCGCGGCATCACCCGCACGTCTTGCCGTGGGTGTCGGCGGTTGTGGCTTCGCTGCCGACCGGCGCGATCGTGGTCTCGGGGCACGCGGTCGGAGTGGACGATGTAGCTGAGGATCGGGCCGAGCAGGCGGGCTTCCAGGTTGTTTCGCTGCCCTGCTCGGGCAAGATGTGGCGGACCTACGATAACCAAGCCGGCATGATCAGAAACAGGTGGATCGCCCAGGCTTGCAATGTCGTGGTCGCGCTGCCATGGGCGGAGTCGCCGGGGACGCTCGGCATGATCGGGATCGCCAAGGAAGCCGGCCGGGCGGTCTATGTGGTGCGGCAAGAGGACGATCTGGCGGGCCTGGGAGGTTTCTTTCGATCCATCCAGTCGACGGCAACCCAGGCGAGGTTTCTGTTTTGAACTCTCGGCAGCCAGACGCCAAGCGCCTTCCGTGCCCATACTGCCGGGGACATGGCTACCAGCGGGTCGATCCGCCGCGCCAGTCCGTTGTGCAGTCTCCCCTTGAAACCCTGGACGTACAGATCCTCAAGGCGTACTGGCAGTTTCTCGCCATGCACCACGGCCCACCGACGGCACAAGACATCGCCGAGATGATCCCACAACTCGGCACGCAGCAGCAGTTCGCCCGCCGGCTGAAGAACCTGCAGCGCCTGGGCTACATCGGCCCGCGACAAGAGCTGCGGAAGGTCCCGTTTCTGGCTCACTTCCTCGACTGGAATATAGTTCTACCAGAGCCAGCGAATCTCATGGTAGACGACCCACCCGTAGCTGCTTTCAAAGAACCCGACACCAAAAGCTGGCTCGCCCTCATGAGACAGCATGGACAACAAGATGACGACCCCGATCCACGAAAAGAACCCTAGCCGGTATGTGCTGCACGTCTCCGGGTGCGAGGTGCATACCAATTCCGCCCAGGCAGTCTTCGAACTGCTACAGCTGCTGCGCGCCGGCGGCAAGATAGCGCTCTCGGCCGAAGATCCCCGGCTGCCCGCCTGCTCGCTTCCTGGCGCGAAGCCCCAGGCCGATGGGACGCTGTACTGCCCCGAGTGGCGCGTGACTGCGACTGCCGAGGCCCACGCGAGCGGGTTTCTGATCTGTTCGATCTGCGGGCGAAAGCTGCGGCCGGTCGGTGGGCGCATGTCGGCCGCGCCGCTGGTGCCCATGCACCTATCGGCTTCGCGAGCCTATAAGGATCGGGGGTGTGAGGTGCCGCTGGGAGTGCTCAAGCGGCTGCGGAAGGGGGGATGTATCGAGGCAGGAGTGGAAAAGGCGAAAGAAGGTGGGGTGGCGAGCGCGCCCGAGCTGGCCAAGGTGCCGGATGAGAAGCCGGCGGAGGTGGCGAAGGGCGAGCAGATCGCCGAGCCCGAGAAGGAAGCTGGGCCGCGCTCACCGCTGCAGATCGTAGCCGATGGCCTGGAGCGCCAAGCCCGTGGCGAGGTCAGCACGGTCCCTGAATTGATCGAGATGGCCAAGGTCGCAAAAGACGGCTGGAACCGGGTTCTCGTCGGCAATGAGTTCGAGGTGGCAGCCAGTGGCGAACCCGAAAAAACCGCCGTCAATGATGCGGCGCCGGTCGCTGCGGCCGAGGTTCCTTCCGCCGAGACCCAGTCGGTCGAGCCAGCGGCACCTCCGGTTGAAGTCGCCGCCGCTAAGCCACAGTCGGCCCCGGTGGAAAAGCGCCCTGTCAGCGTCCCGGTGCGCGTCCGCAAGCCGGTCGAGCCGCGCGAGCCGGTGGTGGTTCGCAAGCCGCCGCCGCCCGCTTCCTCGGCACCGCGCCCCGTCCGCGATGCGCGCCTCATCGACACTGCCGGATCGGCCCCATCGCCCCAGGCTTCCAGATTCAAGCAGATGCGGCAGGATCTCGGCGTGCCCATCAGCACGGTCGCCGAGCACTCGTCCCTGATGCTGCGCGAACTGGTTTCGATCGAGAGCGGCGAGCTATCACCCCGGCCCGGCACTGAGGACGCTTTCTGGAAGTCGATGCGGGAAAACCTCAGCAAGGCCAATGCCGCCTGGTCGACGCCGCATCCTGCCCCTAGCGGGGAGCCGGTCCAGCAGCCGAGCGCCCGCCCGAAGGTCCCGCGCTCTGACTCGCGGATGTTCTAAGGCCTGGCGAAAGCGACGATCTGAGGATCTTCAAGTCTGTAGCCGCGCCGATCTACCCGCCCTTCCTCGTCCGCCCCGATCATCCACAAAACGCCAGCCGCCAGATCGATCCGCTCAACGAAGCCAGCGGCTGTGATCATGCGCTCGTTCGCTGTGCAGAACACAAGATCGCCGACGCCGGGTATCCACGATGAGTCCGTGGAAAGGTTGAACCACATCTTGCTATGGAGCGCGCGGAATAGCTCGCATCGAGTGCGACAGTGCTTGAGGCGGGAAGGCCTTCCCAGGCACAGGCAGATAAAGTCTACGCCTGGGGAAACCCCGTCGGGGGAAGGCGGAAGAAGGCGGCCTACATGACTACGCGCGACGGCGACGATCGGGTTCATCGACGCCGGTGTATCACGAACCCGTGACGGCCCGGCCCTCCACGGCGGCAAGATCCCCAGCGGCTTTGTCGGCGACGGTCTTGCGGGCTTCTTCGCGCTCCCGGCGGTAGGTTTCGACGAACGCCAGCAGCGCCTTGGCCAGCGCCGTAACCAGATCTCCCGCCGATGCGCCGGCGGACTGCGAGGTTTCGTTGCTCATGGCGGGGGTGCTCCGAAGCTCTGGCAGGCGACTCTGGCAGTTCGGTAGGTCTTGGCATTCACGTTGCCGGGTCGGGTGGCGTCGATGACACCGAGGATACAGGCGCGCTCGATCGGGCAGGCTCCAGGGCTTTTGCAAGCGGCGCGGGCGGCCCCCGACCAAGTCCCCATCTCGTAGATTTGGGGGATGGTCGGTCCACAGCCGGCCAGCGGCAGGAGAAGCAGCACCACCACCGCAGCTGGGCCTATGGGCGGGAAGCCAGAGCCGCTGGAACTCGGCGGCTGCTGAGTTGGCATCTCGCCAGCAATGTGCTCTCGGATGCACCGGTGCGTGTCGTTGGTGCGGAGCAGTGCCAACAGCGAGATGGTAGTTCCCCCGAGCGAGGAAATCACCATCGTGATGACGGCGGTGTTGTCTTCGCGAGGGCGGATGAGATTGACAAGAAGTACCGTCGCCACGATGAGCAGCGACATGAAGGCGATGGCCCAGATGTATTGGACGTTGATCGGCCGGCGGGCTGGATCGGACATGGGCTTACCTCTCGCTCATGAGGACATTGACTGGCAGGCCGCGCAACCGGAGATCCACTCCTTGATCGGAGTGCGGTTTGCTCTCAATGGCCTCGGTATCTTGGTGGGTGCAGCGGCGGGTACAAGTTCGACTGATGCACTCTTCGCCATACGAGCAGTCAGCGTTGGTGTTACACGACTTGTATGGCTGCTGGACGCTGGCTAGCGCTTGTTCGCGCGCTAGGTGCGCTACCATGCCGATCCCTAGCAGCACCGCCACGATGAGGCCGGCGGTCACGCCAGGGGTGGGCATGGGCTTGGGGGCGGCCAGGGCACGAAGTTGCTCGACCGAGAGATCACTTCGCAGAACGGCTTCGCGGTGGCGGCGGCGGTGATCCCACGAGAGCGCCACGGGGATGATCACCATCATGGCCTCAATCAGGCGCAAGACGACATCGGGCCAGGTGTGGCCGGCGGACAAAAGGGTTGTCGGTTCCATGGTCGGGGCAAGATCCTTTCTTACAAATCGCTTGTCAGATATTCTCCGACGGGCTACGAATGAAGCCGTGCCGCATCCCGTCAACGCACTCACCAGGCTCTTTGGGCCGCTCGCCCACTACTTCTGCACACCGAGTCGGATGATCGACGGGTCGCCGCCGCCGATGGGAGACCACACCCCCGTCGACAATCGGGACCCCGACGCGCTGTGCGAAGCTGGGCGGTATCTGCGGGCGTTTGGGAACCTGCAGCGGTCTAGGCCGTCGGGGCTCATCCACGCGGCGATCCTCGAAGCCTTCTTCCGTCGGCAAGGTGTGGTTTCTCACCGCGACCGCATGATCCTCGTCATCGACGACCTGGACCGCCAAGGAATCCGCCCGCGCTCGATTCGTCGACGCACGCCAGCGGAGCGGGTCGCCCTTTTCACTTCACTTCTGGAAGAGGCCATCTCGGCATATGGTCGCGCGCTCGCTCGATAGGGGACGAGACGAACAGGTTCTGGCAGCGATCAAGACGGCCCGCCGGTGCATCTTCAATCGGCACCTGGCCCAGCAGGGGAGCGTTTCCGCTGAAGACCTGTGCTCGGTTGCCGCGGTGCGCATCGCCGAGATCGCCGCGACGAGTTGGCGGCCAAACGTCGGGCCGCTGTGGAGCTACTGCCGGAAAGCGGTCGGCGAAGCCCTGCACGACTTCATCGCCGAGCAGCGGGCTTTGGACAAACACCGGCTGGCCTTCGCCGATGCGCCCCTGGATACCGACCCGCCCGACCTCGACCTGGCGATCGATGCCAGGCGGGAGTTGGAGCGAAACCCCCAGGCCTTCTTCGCCGAAGAACACGCAGAGGGCTGGTCGACGAAGCAGCTCGCCAAGGCCAAGGGGGTGAGCGCCCGGTGGATTCGCCGGCTCATCGCCGATGGGACGCTCTATGGGGTGCTGCGCGGGGGGAAGCTGGTTATCCCCGACGCGCTGGCGGTAGACTTCCTCAGTAGATGCGATACGTGATGGCGGCGAGCGAAGTGGACGGGATCTCTTCGCTGGCGCTCAGGATGGTGTAGCCGGCCGGAATGGGGGTCAAGTTGCATCCGCTAGGGCCGTTTGTGTAGTAGGTGCTCACCTGAGAACCAGTCTTCCATGCGCGGTATTTCAGTAGCTGCGTGGTGCACGAGTCATTGACATACGAGAGCATATATTTCGGGACGCTGGGCAGACAGGAAGGGATCAGATAGCCCGCAGCGATGGTGCATTTCGCGTCCGCGAAGCCGAAAACCTGCAGAAACGGCGATGGGAAGCAACGCTGCTGCCCGGCGCTGTCCGCGAAGACTGTGCATTCGCTGTCGAACTGCTCATCATACAGCGAGTAGGTAGGCTCCGTCCCCTGGTAGCCGTCCGCCGTGGTGGTGCGGCGCTTCAACTGCCGGATGCGGCTGCCGTCCTTGTCCGGCGTATTCGGCGGCGGGTCCGAGATCCCCGGCGTCGCCATGTCGTGGGCCGGGTCGAGATGGGTCTGCATCGGAGCGCCGCAGCCAGCAAGCAGGGACAGGGCGAACAGGGAGATCGAGAGGAAGGCTTTCATGGCGGGTTCTTCTTTCAAGGGGCTACGGGACGGTGATGTCCCGGCCAGTTTGCTCAGAGGCGACGATCATGAACGTCCCAGCGGTGCCGGGATCTCTGAGCTGGATGATCAGGTTTCCGCTTGACATCTCGGCGTACAGCAGCGCGATCGTGTCGAGCAGTCCCGTCGAGATCTTGCGCCACTGCGCGTAGTTGTACCCATTGGTGCCGCCGCGTGGGTCGAGGAAGGTCCCTGACCAGCCCTTCAGGGTGTAGAAGATATCCCCCGAAAGCTCATAGCCGGACAGCGTTCCCCGAGAGCGCGGGTAGGTGAGGTGAGCGTTGGGCGATCCAGGCCGGGCCTCGATACCGCCGCCCGGCTGCTCAATAAACGAGCTGATCGTGAGAAGGCGCCCGCGCCAGTCTATGCGGTCGTCGAGGATGATCGAGTTCACCGCCGATTGGGTGACGAAGTCCCCATAGAGGATGACGCCGCCCACGCACTGCGTCAGAGTCGATCGCCACGACGTGAGAGTGGATGAGCAGCACCGTGCCGCCGGGATCTGGTTCTGAGGGGCTACGCTCTGACGGCTCACGACCGCTCCTTTAACTGGGTTCCTGACTCGATCTCGACGTAGAGGAAGCCAGCGCGCTTGTAGAAAACCGCTTTGCCGTTGGTGCTGTTGATGGTGAGGCCCCACAGCGGGCTCACCGGCACAGTCGAGCCGCCGACGCCGGTGTAGTGGGACAGCGTCCCGTCTTCCTCTGGATACTTGAAGTCATCGGTCTTGCCAGGGCGGATATCGAACACGGTGTCAAACTTCCACCGCACCCGGATATGCCGATCTCGCCAGTCGATCGACTCGTCCAGCACCAGCGGAGAGCCGACAAGCACGGCCGGCTGATCTGCGGCAAAGACCACGCGCCGCTGGTTGAACGAAGGACCTACGCCATCCAGGCTCAGCCCCAGCTGGTTCGCCGAGGAAACCGCCCGCTGGGCATACACGGCTTCTTGGATGGCATTGAGGAACGCCGACGGGACCTGGACGAGCGATCCGAACAGATAATATTTGGCCATTTTCCCCTACTGCCCAGGCGCGAGAACATCGCGGTCGGTGAGAGAGTACGGATCGTCAGTGAGAAACCCGCTGTGCATCATGCCCATGGGATCGATGAAATCCAGCGGCCGGGTCACGACCGCATTCACGGTGGACGGCTTATACAGGGCGATGAGGTTGTTGAGGAAGTTCACCTGACCGATGGTAGTGATGAACTCCACCGGGACCTCGAAGGCCACCGCGAACATGAACTTGCGCGACTGGCCGGCGAGGTCGAGCGCCGCCGCGGTGTTGAGGACGGGGTTTACCGAGAAGCCCGCGAAGATCGCCAGGTGCGCCGCGATGCTGAACACGTCGCCCCCGCCCTCGTCGGACCAGATCCGCTGCAGCCTCGCCCAGCGGTCTTCCACCGGCTCCCCTTGGATGGGGATGGCGTTGAGTTCCTCTTCGTGCCGCGACAGCAGATCTTCGGGCAGGGCGCGGTTAGCGAAGATGTTCTCGATCAGGCGAGTCGTCGCCAGCGAGATGCCGGCGACGAGCATGCCGTAGATCGAAAAGGTGCGGCCGACCACGGCCTCTTCCACATCCGTATAGCCGCCCTCGCCGGCCATGCTGCGAACAAGGCGCGTGGCGCGCTCGTAGCGGTCGGCCTCCTCGAACGAGGTGCCGCCCATCGGGAAAGGGAAAAGAGCCATGGTGGTTTCTCCTTGGGGCTAGCTGATCAGGCGGAAAGCCCGGTCGTTGCTGGCCATGCGGACGTGGGCCTGCATCTGGGTGTACAGGTCCTGGGCCGCCGCCAGCACCTGGCCGAGCGAAGAGACGGACGAAGCGGTCAGGGTGTTGGTCGAGTCGGCGACGTTGTGATAGGTCGTGCTGCCGATGTGCGTCGGGTACTTGCTGATCATCTCGTTGATCAGCGTGTTGAAGCCCGCCGTGACGGTTGGCGCCGAGGCGGTCACAAGGTTCACCGTGTCAGCGAGCGCATGGTAGGTGCCGCTCCCCATGTGGGCGATGAGCTTGGTCCGAAGGTCGGTGATCAGCACAATCACCGCCGCGTAGTCCATCGTCGTGGTGCTGGTGGCGTTCGGGGCGCTGCTCACGTCGCCCGTGTCCGCCGAGCCGTGCACGCTGCCGGTGGTGACGACGTGGTCATTCACCACGCTCTTGAGCAGGTTCAGGCGCTCGACGATCTCCTGATCCGAGGCGCTGCCCGTGATGGTGAGCGGCACGCCTACGAAGTTCACCGAATCGGCCGCGGTGTGCCAGACGCCGCCGGTGTTCTTGCGGTGGGCGTCGTACTGCGTGTAAAGGTCGTTGAGCAGCGTGATGATCGCCACGCGCGCCGTCGAAGAAAAGGTCGCGTAGTCGAACGCCGCCGAGCTGAGGGTGTTCGCCCCATCGGCCACCTTGTGCGCGTAGATGTGGTCGGTCGTCGCCACGTCCCCATACGCCAGGTGCTCATTCCAGAAGGTCTTCGCTGCAGCGAGGAAGGCAAACGCCTCGGTGATCGTGGTCGGAGACGCGGGGAAGATCAGCTGCTCTACCGGCGTCGCTGCGTTACTCCACTCGGGGCCATCGTTGTGCACCTTGCCGGTGTAGGTGACGGAGTGCGCGGCGTTGAGGGCGTTGATAAGCGTCGTGCTGAGCTGAGCGGCGGTGACTTGCTGGGCCATGGCGTGCGTGTCTCCTGACTAGAGGAACTAGAGGTAGAGAACCGAGTTGCCCACCGACAGCTTCCAGGCGGAGCCCGTGTAGTAGGCGAAGATCCGGCCGTGGAGCGTTGCGGCGAGGTCGAAGGTCTTGAGAACCGTGGCCCCGCTGTCGGTGGTGATGGTCAGCTTGTTGGTCGCCGTCGTCGCCAGGCCCGTGCCATCGGTGAAGATCAGCTCGAAGGTATCGCCCTCTTTCACCCACGGGAACACGGTCGCAAGCTCAATCGTCTGGGGAGCGGCAAGCGTTCCCTCGAAAACCTGGATGCGCGAGCTGAGCGCCGGGACGAGCGTGATCGTGCCGCCGCCGAGGTTCGTCTCGGTCACGCGCTGGTGGCCGGGGTTCTTTCGGGAGCGGGCGATCTCGACCCACTTCACGGTGCTGGTGTTGACGTACTGCCACACCGACACGTCCACCGCGTTGGCGATCGTGGTGACGGCGAGGTGTGTGTTGTCGAGCAGCTGGTAGCCGGCGGGAAGCGGCCCCGAGATGTAGCCGTTGCCGCTGGCGTTTTGCTTGAAGACGAGCGTGATGATCATGCCGTCTTCGGCGCCGGTGAAGGTGAAGTCCGTCACGGGGCTGGTCAGCGGGATCTCGACGATGTTCCCGAGCGTGCAGTCGATCGTGAGGTTCGCGGCGTAGCTCACCACTTGGCGCTTGCCGGCGAAGAAGTTGGCGAAGGCCCCGCCCCAGTGATCCGCGCCACCGCCGAGCTGCCCCTTGCCATCGGAGCGGGGGAGAAAGTTCTTGCCGGCGGTGGAGTCGCAGTACAGCCGCAGCGAGGTTGTTTCGTTCTTCAGCTGCCAGGTCACTTCGGGGAAGACGCCTGGGATATACATCGTCAGGCTGCGGTCGCCCGAGAGGGTCAGAAACAGGTTTCCGCCCTCCAGCATCGACAGGTAGATGTCGGCGCTCGACGAGTACGGAGAAGCCGCCCGAAACACATACGACGGATCGGGCGATGATCGGTCTGAGAGAAACTGAATCGCCCCGCCGGCTACGCTTTGGATGCCACCAGCGAGGTCCGGCACGATGTAGCCGCTCGTCGACAATCCATACAAGACCGAGCCGTTGTAGTTCTTTACCCCGAGCAGCGCGCCGCCGAGGCCAGCCATCGTGTCGGCGACGATGATCTGCTTACGGACCGCGTCTTCTTGGATGACGACCGGCCCCGCGCCGGAGTTGTTGTAGGCGGCCTGCAGCGAGCCCGTACTACCGGCGATCCCGAGGGCGTTTACCTCGTTGATGAGCCGGATGATCAGGTCGAACGCGATGTTTATTTCGCTCGCCCCCAGGTACAGCGCCGCATTGGGGGGCGGGTGCATGTCGCGCTTGATCGGGCCGAGGCTTCCCACTTGGCGCGTGGGTACTGCGATGGGCAGGGTCATGAATAGTACCTCAGCACGAGACTGGAGAGCTTGATCTGGGCCTTGGGCGGGGGGCGAAGCGAGGTGTGCGGAGAGTTGATCAGGACATCGTTTACACCCTTGGCCTTGCGCACCGTCGAGTGGATGAGATTCAGCGTCAGTTCGTCGGGAAACTCATCCGTCGGGGCGGGAAACCGGGATGGTGGATTCGTGTCGCCCGGCCCCAGGTCTTCCACCATGGCCAGCAGCAGATCCCGCACGGGCTCGATAAGCGAGCTGCCAGGGTAGATGAGCGTCCCGACGATGGGCACCTCAGGAAGCGGCACTGACAGCACGAAGCCCGCCGCATCCACCGACAGGACTTCGCGCTGCTCAATGAACCGATCTCCGACGAGGATCAGCACTCGGGACTTCTCGGCGATCATGTGCAGCGGGTCGATGGTGGTATTGATGCGGCTGACGGTGCTGCCGAACCCCACGACCATCGTTCCGCCGCGCACCCCGATGCCGACGTTGGGAAAGCCCGCGTCCGCGTTCGGGGTGATGATCTCGATCTGGCTGTCGAAATTCGTCGAGGTCGAGGTGATGCGAACCTGGCCCCCGACAACGGCAACCGAGAAGAGAACCTTCATCGGATCGGCCTGTTGGATGCGAGCGGCTGTGGTCGCGGCGTTCACCTCAAGAACTGAGAAGGTGATGGTGAACTCCCGCACGCGGTCGACGCGAAACACGAGGATCGTCGTGTAGAGAGAAACGAAGGTGCCGCCAAAGCCCTGGTAGTAGCCGTTTCTCGCCACCGGCCCCCAATCGGGACCGTAGCCGGCCCCGGCGATCAGGGTGATGTCCAGGTCGATGAAGAAGTTTGTGAAGTCCGTCGTCATCACATCGTGACCGCCACAGGGAACCCGGCCCTTGAGCGGAAAAGCCGGCGCGATGTCAATCTGGATGGCGGTGCGCTTGACCAGCGACAGATGACGGGCACCCGCCACGCCTTGGGGGACATTATCCACCGTGCCGAGGCCCCGGTACAGCGGATAGCAGAAGGCGCGGCCGACGCCGACGATGTTTTCCTGCCAGAAGCGCATGGCGGCGGCATTGGCGTCGCGCGGTGGGATCTGGCGCTTGAGCTTGATCCGGCGTCCCCACTCGCGGAAGGTTTCTAGGTCCGACCCGTCAGCCAGGATCAGCACGCGGGCTTCCGCTGCGATTCCGGTAACCGGGCTGTCCAGCGTCAGGACCGTGCCGTATTCCAGGTTTCCGTCCGCCCCCTCCGCACTGGCCTTGATAGCAGCGACCGCCCCAAGTGCGGGAGAGATATACGTCGGGTACAGGTCGAAAAGAACCGGGATGGTGTCGAGCCGGCCATAGACGACGATCGCGCCAGCGCCTGGCAGATCCTTGATCACATAGGTCGCCCCGCCCAGGTCAAAGACATCGCCGGTGGCCATGCCAGCCGTTGACGAGACGACGATCGTATCAAACGAAGGAACCGACAGGATGCGGCTCGGCGGCCAAGAAGGCTTGATCGCAGTAGCCGGACCGGTCGTGACGACCGAGATCCCGGTCTGGCTGGTGGCGGTAGACCCGCTTGGCTGGACAGAAGCAGCGACGGTGCCGAACAGCAGCGCCAGACCTTCCGCCGTGGAAGGCTGCTTCCTGGCAACGCCTTCCAGCTCTCCGTGCAGGGCCACATTCGCATCGTTGGCCGTGTCGGGGAAGATCTGGTCTTCGATCGTCGTGAGCGGCCCCATCAGCGACTGGCCGACGCCCGCCAGGATGTTCGCCTCGCGCTCGTAGTCTTCCCCGGTCTGAAGCGCCGCTTCGGGGATGATCGAGCGAATGAGGTCGATGAACAGCTGGCGCAGCTCGGAGAACGTCGGGATGCGGAAGGTAGACATGGTCAGGCTCCCGGCCGAAAGGAGAAGCGAACCTTCCCCGGCTGGCCCCGGCTGTCGATGAAGTCCACGGTCGCGGTGAGCACCGCGCCGCTACCGCCTGGGGCTGGCGTAACCACAGCGGAGACCGTGAGCGTGACGATTCGACCGTCGGCGAGGTATTTGTTCAGGCAGCGCTCGATCTCACGCTTGGCTTCCAGAGCGCTCTGGTCGGTGGCCTTTTTGATGAGGTGCAGTTTCGAGCCTGCGGTGGGCATGGCCGGGGAAGACCCGTAGCGTAGCGACAACTCGAAAACCACGTTCGATGTCATCGACGAGTCGCCCTGGCGCGAGCCCAGCGAGAAGACCCAATCGCGATCGGAGGGTCTCAGGTATCGGCGCGCAGGGGCGGTCATTCGGCCTTGCTCTTGCGATTGGTGGGCTTGATCTTGCCGCGGAGTTTGAAGGGTACGGCGCTGCCATACTCACCGCCGGAGCCAAATGGATCGGTATAGGTTACAGTAAGGACGTTACTGACGAGCTTTATCGACATCGTCCCCACATCGACCTCGTCTCCCTCGCACGCGATGGCATCCTTGGCGCCTAGGCCCAGCTTTACTTCGGCGTCGGTGACGCTGATCGCCCGTGGCTTGTTGCCAGTGCTGTAGAGCTGCGTCTCGTCTGCCTTGAGTGGCGAGACTTTCTCCAGGGCCTCCGTCACATCGGCGTCGGAGATGAAGAAAACCTCGGCTTCATTCCCGGTGCGAGCGAATACCGCGTCGAGGTCGTGCTTGGGATTTGGGTTCGACCGGACGCCGAGCGCCTGCCGGAAGCGGGCACCATCAATGCCTTCGTCTTCGGAAACGTCTAGGTCCACAACGATATCGCCTAGCTCGTCGGTGGAAACCCCGAGAACGTCGGTAACTTCCAGGATATCGAAATGGCTCATAGAATGATCGCCCCCTTGGGAACGAGCGTGATCGAGGTCGAGATCGCCTTGTCCTTACCGAGCGAGAACCGGACCGCGTACTTGGTGATGTAGCAGGTTTTGTTCACCGAGGGGCGAACAAGATCGTCAATCACCTGGGCCAGCACGTCATAGGAAAACCGGATGCCGTTCTGGCCGATGCCCGGCAGATCGTAGGTATAGCGCTCGGCGTTGCTGTTTCGATGCGCCAGCTCGCGCGCTGCCACCCGGCCGGCGTCCGCATTGCTGGTCGGCGACGAGTCGCGGATATAGCGCTCGCG
>Ga0075163_10008409_pt1 | contig 13594 bp, 9 predicted proteins | sample JI1023141ADNA_FD_71478 | JGI IMG/M metagenome (GOLD analysis project Ga0075163, IMG submission 71478) | Wastewater effluent complex algal communities from Wisconsin, to seasonally profile nutrient transformation and Carbon sequestration -... | ecosystem: Engineered > WWTP > Effluent > Algae...
CCCATGCAGAATAAGCGTCGGCATGCCGTGCTCATCGAGCCGCTCCATCACGCCCTTCAACTCCCGCTGATCCGAATCATCAAAGAAGTCCGCCCACGCCGTGCGGCTGTCATACGTCCCCAGCAATCCAAAGTGGGGGAGCAACTCCGGAAGCCCGCCAAAGATCACCTTCGCGGCCTTGTACTTGAAGTGCTCGAACTCGTAACTGCCGGAGGGCTCGTGCTCCTGCAAACCAATACTCGCAAGCATGGTGATCGACACCACGCGATCGGGCGCGAGATCGGCCATATGCAACGCAACGCCCCCGCCGTTCGACCAGCCGACGACGTGGACCTTCTCGATGTGAAGGCGATCCATCATCGCGAGCATGATGCGGGCGTAGGCCTTGATGGAGCGGTCTTCGATGTGCCCGGTCGTGCCGCCATAGCCGAGCATGTCAGGCGCGATCACGCGGCGGGATGTAGCAAGCAGTGGGCCAAGCGAGTCGAAGTCATCGGCGGAACCGGGTGAGCCGTGGAGAAGGAGCACCGGCACCCCGGCGGCCGCGGGCGACCACTGCCGGTACGCAATGTGAACCTTTCCCTCCGCTTGCCCGTCACGCGAAAGCACGTCCGTCTTCGTCCACGTTGTGGCAGTGAATGGCTTCGACAGTGTGTACCACTCATATCGCTTGGAAAAGCCAAGAAGCACAATGTACACCAAGAGCGATATGCCCCACCAAGTCGTGAACCACGATCTCTTTGGCGGTTGCGGCACGTCGAAGGCGTACACAATCGGTGCCCTGCTCACGCCATCTCACCCGGCTTCACGAGTTGCCGCTTGCGAATCGCCTCGCTCCCCAACTGCCCGCACGCGCCCATCATCGCGCGCCCCTTCGTGCGTCGGCGCTTCGCGAAGACGCCCTCTTCCATCAGCCAGCCGAGGAACTCATCGACGCGTTCCTCCGTCGGTGCGGGCCAGGGGCTGTTGCGGCGCGGGTTGTACGGAATCAGGTTCAGGATCGCCATCACGACCGTACCACCGATGCGGCCCTTCGTGAGCAAACCAAACGGCCGCAGAAACTCCGCGATCTCTCTCGCGTTCTCGCGTGAGTCGTTCACGCCCGGAATCAGCACGTACTCGACGCACACCTTGTTCCCGCTCGTGCGGGGCCACGCGAGGAGCGCTTCCTGCAACTCCGCCATCTTCCACTTGCGGTTGATCGGCATGATCGTGGATCGCACAGTGTCGTTGGGCGCATTGAGCGAGAGCGCAAGCCCCAGTCGATGCCATCCCGGCTCGTTGATCTTTTCAGAGAGCCGCTTCAGTCCATCAACGCGTCCAACCGTCGACACCGTGATCTGGCTGATCGGCACGCCCGCACCGTTGTGATCCTTGAGGACCGCGATCGCCTGGATCACGTTCGACAGATTGTCCAGCGGCTCGCCCATCCCCATGAACACGATGTTCTTGACCTGCACCTTGAGCACATGCTGCGCGTTGAACCACTGCGAGACGATCTCGGCCGCCGTCAGCGAACGGATCAACCCCATCTGCGCCGTCTCGCAGAACGTGCACCCCATCGCGCACCCAACCTGCGACGAAACGCATAGCGTGTACGTCGCGATCCCCTTGGACCCGATCATGGGAATCAGCACGCTCTCGATGTCGAGGTATTCAAATCGGCTCGACACATCGCGGCCCAGTCCTGTGCCGACCACGGGCTCACTCGCTTGCCCTTTTCCAAGCACGGGCCCATTTCCAAGCACCGGCAGCGCCATCCGCTTCGCCACGCCTTCATCCAGCGAGACCGGCGTCATCGGCTCGTCCGTAGTGTCCTTCGCCTGCGCCGGTTTCGCCACGGTCAAGCGCGTCACGAACTTGATGACCTCGCCTTCGGGGCTCTCCTCGCGATGCGTTTGCACGATCGGCGGGATGATCGCTTCGGCGACCACGTCGCTCGACACATCACCCGCCCGCGCGACGATTCTGGTCGCACCATCCCGCATCACCTGCTTGTACGCGAGCATCGCCCCGGGCGTGCCGCCCAGCCGACCGATCAGGATTCGCCCGCGCGCCGCCGCCACGAACTCGTGGCTCGTCATGCCAAGCGGGTTCAGCGTGGGCTGTGATGGTTCGGCGGGTGCGTCGGACATGGTCGCAATGATATGGATGTGGCCGCCTGCTCGCTCATCGCGCTTCCAACAGAGCCGAGGGGCGCAAGCCCCCGGTCTTTGGCCTCTCAACCAGTGACAGACCGCCCAACTTGACGAGATCGGCTCGCATCGCTTCCTACCCTCCCCGCGTGTCCCTCAATCCATGGAAACTCCTCGTCAAGGAATCACCACCGGGACGCCCCGCGGGCCTGCTCGCGGGCATGCGGATCCGCAAGAAACTCATCGTCCTGCACACCTCCTTCTCCCTCGTCCTCGCCAGCATCCTCGTGATCGCCCTGCGCCCCGCCGTCGGCAAGGTCGTCGCGAGCGCCGAGATCGACGAAGCGAAACTCCTCCTCCGCACGCTCTATCCCAGTTACCTGCCCAACATGCAGGCGGTCACGCCTCTGACTCCCGTCGACCTTCCAAACGTCCGCATCCGTCGAGGCACCGCCGCCGAGTTCCAACTCGATTCTCAGATCGCTGCCGCCGCACGCTCCAATCCCGGCGAGGTCTTTCCCGCCGTGATACCGGGCGAGGGCAACGGCGCGATCGCCTACCTCGCGGGCACGGGAGGCGAGCCCGGCCTCTTTGTCGGCCTCTCGGTCATCATCCCCGAAGCACGTGACGCCGTCTGGCGTCTCTACGTCCTCACCGCCCTCACGCTCTTCGGCGTCTACGCCCTCATCGCCATCGCGCTCGAACTCTTCGTCCTCCCGCGCAGCGTCTACTCACCCATCCAGACGATGCTCCGCGCCGAAGAAGCCGTGCGCGAGCGGCGCGTGAGCGAGGAACTCATCCCCGCCGATGAGATCCCGGCCGACGAACTGGGCGAGATCATGAAGGCCCGCAACCAGACGATCTCGTCCCTGCGCGCCAACGAAGCAGCGCTCGCCGACGCGCTCAAGCAACTCGAAGCGGCGGCGGGGGATCTCAAGAAAAAGAACCACCTCTTGGAAGCCGCCCAGCGCAACCTCGCCGACGCCGACCGCCTCGCCTCGCTGGGCACGATGTCCGCAGGCATCGCGCACGAACTCAACACGCCCTTGTCTGTTCTCACGGGCCTCGCCGAGAAACTCAACGCCGCGAAGGACGGCTCGCCCGCCCTCAACCCCGAAGAAGCCGCCCTCCTCCTCCGCGTCGTGCGCCGCATCGAGCGCCTCTCCGACAGCCTGCTCGACTTCGCCCGCGTCCGCCCGCCGATCACGACCCTCGCGATCCTCCGCACACTCGTGGACGAGGCCCTCACGCTCGTCCGCCTCGATCGCGACGCCTCGTCGATCGAGTTCACGATCGACGTCCCGCGCGACCTCATGCTCTGGTGCGACACCGACCGCATCGTGCAGGTGCTCGTGAATCTTTCACGCAACGCCGTCGATGCCCTCTCCAAACTGCCGCCCAACGTTCAGCCCAATCCCCCACGCGAAATCTCCATCCGCGCCGTCCTCCAACAACGCGAGGGCACGCCCTGGCTCTCGATCGAGATCGCCGACAACGGCCCCGGGATCGACGCGAGCATCCTGCCGCGCCTCTTCGAGCCCTTCAACTCCACGCGCATGGACGCGAAGGGCACAGGCCTGGGCCTCGCCGTCTCCGAAGGGATCATCAAGGAGCACGGCGGCCTCCTCCTCGCCCGCAATCGACCAACCACCGACGGCAAGACCGGTGCCGTCTTCGAGATCCTCCTGCCGTGCCATCAACCAGATGCTGTGGTGTAATCGAAAAGAAGTTCACCACGGAGGACCACAGAGCACACGGAGAAGAGAAGACGAGGTTGGATTGAGAAGAGCATCAAAAACGTTCGTTCACACATTCTCTCATTCTCCCCCTCACCCTCTCACCCCCTCTCTTGCCTTCCTCAGTGCTCTCCGTGGCCCTTCGTGGTGAACCTGTGCTTCTTCTTCTTCTTCTTCTTCTTCAGACGCACTTCTCCCATCTCATTCTTCTCAGTGTCCTCCGTGGCCCTCCGTGGTGAACCTCTTCTTCTTGTTCCAGCATAAACTGAACCATGCCTGCCCCCACAGACGAATCTCCCATCACCCTCTCCATCGTCGCCCTCGACGACGATGAAGACTTCCGCCAGTACATCCGCTCCGTCCTGGAGGCCGACGGCCACGACGTCCGCGTCTGCGCAACGCCCGAGGAACTCTTCGCGGCCTGCGAGCAGCGTCTGCCCGACTGCGTGCTGCTGGATATCAAGATGGGTCGCCACAGCGGGGATGAGGTCCTCAACCAGATCCGCCAGCGCTGGGCGAAACTGTGCGTCATCGTCGTGACGGGGTACCCCTCCCTCGACTCGATGCGCCAGACCTTTAAGCAGGACGTCTTTGACTACCTCGCGAAGCCCTTCTCGCTCGCGGAACTGCGGCGTGTCCTGCAGCAGGCGACGGAGCGGCTTGGCCTAGGCCGCCGTCCCGAGGACCGCCTGCGGCGTGAACTAGGCCGCCACATCCGCGTCGCGCGGACGGAAAAGGGCTGGACGCTCAAGGACTTGTCAGAATCCTCGGGCGTCTCGGTCTCGCAGTTGTCCTCGATCGAACGCGGGGCGCACTTGCCGAGCCTCGAGTCCCTCCTCGCGATCGCCACGGCCCTTGGCGCAAAGCCGAGCGAGTGGTTCGTCGCAGCGGGAGTGTGAAGCATTTCGCGAGGACGCGGGGATTCAATCTCCTGCCAGACCTCCCTCATCGCCTTCTTCGCGTGGCAACAAACGTGCCCAATCCCAGCGCTGCCAGCGTGCCCGGTGTGGGGATCGGCTTCGTCCATAGCAGAGCAACCGAGTTCGTCGATCCTGTACGCTCGCCATAACCACCAACGTAAAGGGTGGACCCATCGGTCCAAACGCAATGTGCATGCGAAGACGTCCACGACCCTGGCAATACAAGAGACAAGTCCTCCCAAGAGGCCGCAGTTCCCGACCACAGACCCGCGCGCCACGCGCCGCCAGTGGAGACGTGACCGACTTGGTATCCGCCAAAGATGTCGAGGGCTTCAGATCGCACCGCACCTGCAGGGTTCAGGTTGACCCACGAAGCAGCTGATCCAGTCCAAAGGCTGGCACGGCTCTCGCCGCCCACGATAACTCGTCCCACTTGCTGCGTGCCGTAAACTCCATGTGCCTCGCCTCCAGTCGCCCCGACAGGGTTGAGACTAGTCCACGAGGCCGCAGTGCCAGACCACAGGGCGGCGTGATACACGCCGTTGGATGCGGCGACGTATCCGACCTGCTTCGAGCCGTCGATGTCTTCCACGCTTGACTCGCGCGCGCCCGTGGGATGTAAGGAGACCCATGAGGCTGCCGTGCCGGACCAGAGTGCCGCCCTGGGCGAATATCCAACGTACGTATGGCCGGCTTGTTGGGTGCCGTTGGTGGCATTCGCCGCCGAACCGTCGATTCCGGCTGGATTGAGATCAACCCACGACGCGGCCGTTCCGGACCACAGACCGGCGTGCGGCAGCGTTTCGGCATCCCCGTTGAATGTTGCAGAGCCGACCTGCTGCGTGCCGGACATGCCAAGCACGATCGAGCCGCCAACCGCTCCGGTGGGATGCAGGCTGATCGTTGGATTGGCCGCGCCGTTCCACAGCGTGGCACGGCCGATGCCGCCGAGCAAGGCCCAGCCGCCCTGACGGCCGCCCGCGACCGATCGCGTTCCAGCCATCGACGCCCCAGTGGGATTGAGCGTCACAGCGCTCCATTGCGCATGGGCGGCAGCGGTCGCGAGTGTCAGGACGACAACGGAAACACGAATCATGCTTTCTCTCCTGTCCTTTGTGGACAGGCAAGATATACGATTTCATGCAGGCCGTCAAGATTGAGGACGCGTGTCTGTTTCGAAGAATTGTCTGAAATCCTCGGGCGTCTCGGTCTCGCAGTTGTCCTCGATCGAACGCGGGGCGCACCTCCCCAGCCTCGAGTCCCTCCTCGCGATCGCAACAGCCCTCGGCGCGAAGCCGAGCGAGTGGTTTGTCGCGGCGGGAGTGTGAAGAAGAAGTGGAAAGGGGCAAGGCGTGAGGCGTGAGCCAAGAGAACAGGTGAAGAGGTGAACAGGTGAACAGGTGAGGCGACTTGGCCGAGCGCTGTGCCAGTTGATCGGTGAATCACCGATCATGCTGTGCGTTCTCATGGCTCCGGCGTTCGCGGTTGCGGGTGGCGGGCTGACGCACTCGTGGTTTGGTTCAACGAGTTGGCCGTGGATCATTGGATCCGGCGTTGTGGGCGTGCTCGTGACGCTGGCGGTGTGTGGCGCGTGTCGACGGTTGGCGAAGCGGCTGAAACTCTGATTCACGAGGGTGTCGGCCGGGTACCACTAGTCGCTCCTGCGGAGGGCGATAGAGGCGACTAGTGTCTTGGGGCGCGAAGATCACTACTCGCCCAAGGCTGCAAGTAGTGGCACGCGAAGATAAGACAAAGTCGGGCCACCCGCCGATTACCCACCCAACCATGAGTGACGCCATGACACACGGATTGATCTACTGCCCGTCGAACATGTCGTCGCGTCCCACTTCCAAGTGGCTCGCGGAGACGTATCGCACAGTGAGTTGTTCCCAGTGTCGCGCACTGCTCCCGCAGCACTTCGGCCGGCCGCTTCCGATCGATCTCGACGGAGAGTACTTCAAGCATCCGAAGTATCGACTTCGCAGCGGACTATTGGCATCCGTCTTGTTTCGGGCATGGGATTGCTTTTGCCTGATTGGGCATCGAGGCCTCGCGGCAGAGCTCGAGCTGGAAGCGAAGGGCTGGGCCATGGCACCAATCAGCATCGACGGCGTACCGCTCGACACATACGCGTCGATGTGTGCTCCAGCCTCTTGCCGCGTGTACGTCCATCCAAGCAATCCAATGCGCCTGGAATACTGCAAAGTGTGTGGACGAAGGTGTGAGCCGTACTACGCGGGAGCGGGTTTCTGGGTGTCCAAGACCGAGCTGCAGGGCCGAGACCTTGTGGCGAGTGACACTGGCACTGAACTACTTATGAGCGACGCCCGGTTTTCAAGAGTGAGCGAGACTTTCAGATCCCAACTTCGATTGTCTGACCAGTTACAGGTTCGGGATCCAGTGGACCCGTGATGGCAGGCGGCGTCGTTCGTCTTGACTCTGGGTGCCAGCAGTCGCTCGCGGCATTGAGCGAGAGACCGCTGACGAGGCGTAGGCTCCCGCGTGGGTCTCCCGAAGCGGGCGACCCACGGTACCAGGCGAATAGGATTGAGTCGGACTACCCGCCGATAGGGGAGCTGCATGCCGAAGCTCGATCTCAAAACGTTTGACCCCAGGCCTCTTTCGATTCTCGTGGAGCGGAGTTCGTGTGCTTTGGCGCGAGAGTTTCTTGAGGACTTGCACGAAGCACTGTCAGCGGGAACGGTCACTGAAGTCAGCAAGAGTACCGAACCGGATACCTCTTATCATTACTTGGAGGGGTGGTCAAACCGCGTGTGCATGTACAAGGAGCTTGGATTTGCGCCGTTTCCAGGCGCGGACGAACTGGTAAGCAACCTGGCGGGCGCCGGCGATGTTCCAGTGGTTCTCTGGACTATTACGATTCGGGTGTCGGCTGATCAGGAATCCTTGTATGGCGTGTTCATACACGAGCGTGAACAGGACGTGCTCGGGATTGTAAGATCGGTGGTTGGCACTGGCTGAGCCTTCTTCTCTGTGTGGCGGGTGGCGTCGCTCGTCTTGACTCTGGGTGCCAGCAACCACTCGCGGCTTTGAGCGAGGGACTGCCGACGAGTCGCAGGCCCACGCGTGGGTCTCTCGAAGCGGGCGACCCATGCCACTCGCCACCCGCGTAAGAGGCGGAGTGGGGCCACTCGCCCGCCAATAGATGGGGTTACTCAATCGCTTGCAAGATAGACTCTGTGCCGGGACCGCTGATTGTGACCTCAAGTGGTTCGCGTGTCTCGCTGCTTACGACGACCTTCGTTGCACTTGCGGCCTCGAGATCCGGTATTCGGCCATTCCTGACCAGAGCATAGAGCTTCATCGGCATCCCAGCACCATCCAAGAGGCCTGGGCACACGTAGTAAGCGCCTGGAGGCAATCTCACCGTTCGTCTGTCGGACTCCATGTATGTCCGACCATCGCCATCAACACTGCATACAAACGCCGCACCATCCGACGCACGCACAAGCGTGAGATTCATGCACCTGCCTTCAGGCCGCTCAAGGGTTCCACACAACGAAGGCGCCTGCTCGATGCGGAGTTTCACTGGACGTCCGGTTGTCTGTGGCCCACATTCAACATCTCCAGCTGCCGTGACCGTGGACGCCGCCGCTGCCACTGTCTCGAGTACAAGCACGCGCTCATCTCCCGTGTACAAGCACACGGCCTCATGAGCGTCCGCTCTTAAGCCGTTGAGGACAAGTGCACTTCCATCGCCATCGCATTTTAACGGCGAAATCAAGTGCTGGTGCACCGCCCGAAACGTGATCGGCTGTCCGCTGCGCACGAGTCTGACTGACACACCTCGCGCCGGAGCTCCCGCAATCGAAAGGGAATAGCCGGTGACACCAGTCTCCATCGCAACTGGGTAGAACCGATTGAACGAGCCAGAACTCGTCACGAGTTCGTACTTGGCCCAGTCCTCTCTCGAACGTGGGTTCGAATACGCTTCGATAGTTGGCATAAAGGCGACGTTGCACGTGTTCAGATCCGAAGGAAGCGACGCCGTCACCGTGCATGAACCAGACGCGTTCGTGCGCCCGAACGAACTCGGACTCCCTGAGAATACGCCCACACAGAGTCCAGCCGCCGGTGACCCGTTTGGCAAAGTCACAACGATGGTGATCTGAACGACCCGTTGTTCCGCTTCGACAAAACTAGAGGCATCGCTGACGGAGTGCAAACACATCCAAATGCACATGATCCCAATCAGGAACTTCCTCATGCATCATTTTCTCCGACAAAGGGTAGGCGGGCGGCGTTGGTCAACCAGAATCTGGGTGCCAGCAGTCGCTCGCGGCTTTGAGCGAGACACTGCTGGCGAGTCGCAGGCCCCCGCGTGGGTCTCACGAAGCGGGCGACCCACGGCACCCTGCGAAGTCTCCAAGGCATCAAACTGATGGGCGACTACTTCTTCCTCTCCGCCATCGATGCCACGAACTGATCGAACAGATACGACGGATCGTGCGGCCCGGGCGACGCCTCGGGGTGGTATTGCACGCTGAAGACGGGGCGGTCCTTCATGCGGAAGCCCGCGAGCGTGCCGTCGTTGAGGTGCGTGTGCGTGGGCTCGCCGCCGACGGCTTTGAGTGAGTCAGGATCGACCGCGAAGCCGTGGTTCTGGCTGGTGATCTCGACCTTGCCGTTGATCGTATTGAGGATCGGCTGGTTGATGCCGCGGTGGCCGAACTTGAGTTTGTACGTCTTCGCGCCGATCGCGAGGGCGAGGAGTTGGTGCCCGAGGCAGATGCCGAAGGTGGGTATCGCGGATTCCTTCGGGTCTTTCATAAGGCTCGAAAGTGTGTTGACGGTGGTCGTGACGGCCGCAGGATCGCCCGGTCCATTGGAGATGAACAATCCGTCGATCTCACCTTTCTTGTACATCGCGCGGATCGTGTCGGCGGGCGTGTCGTGCGGGACGACGGTGACGTCGCAGTGCCGGTCGGCGAGGTTGCGAAGGATGTTGCGCTTCGCGCCGCAGTCGAGGGCGAGGACTTTGTAGCGGCGGGAGGATGTGGACTTGGATGGGGACCAGTCGCCCAGCGTGTCCTTCCACGTCTGGTTGGTGGTGCAGCCGACGGCGGGGACGAGGTTCTGCCCGGCCATCGAGGGGGCGTTCTTCGCGCGGGCGGCGAGGTCGGCGTCGGAGAGTGTCGCAACGTCAGAGAGCGCGCCCGTCACTGAGCCAGTGATGCGCAGTTTCTTGGTGAGTGCACGCGTGTCGATGCCGCTGATGCCCAGGACGCCGGACTTTTCGAGAGCGGCCTCGAGCGACGACGTCGCGCGGAAGTTGGAATGGCGATGGGCGAGCTCACGGACGACGAAACCGGAGACCTGGATCTTGGCGGATTCCATGTCCTCGGCGTTGAAGCCGGTGTTGCCGATGAGGGGAAAAGTCTGGACGAGGATCTGGCCGGTGTACGACGGGTCGGTCAGGGACTCCTGATACCCGGACATGGCGGTGTTGAACACGACCTCGGCGACGCTGGTGATGCCTGTGGCACCGAAGGCGAAGCCATGGAAGATCGTGCCGTCGGCGAGGGCGAGGCGGGCGGGTCTGCTGTTGGTTGTCATCAAAGGCTAGTCTATGCGCGTGAATCGTGACCTGCGAGATTCTGGTGGGATGGGCGGCCACGGCGGGCTGTTCGGCGGTGCGCAACCGACAGGACGCCTCGTGCGCGTGGCGGTTGAGCGCGGGATCGGGAAGGGCACGCCCAAGCAGGACGCGCTGACGTATCGCGATGAGATAGGGGACCTCAAGGTTGGCGAGCGCGTGGAGGTGCCGCTGGGGAAGGAGCGGGCGTTTGGGTTGGTGGTGGGCGTGATGGGGGTGGCGGAATCGCTGGAGGGTGTGGATCCGGAGCGGATCAAGGCCGTGCGCGGGCGTGTGGCGGGATCGCTGCCGGTGGACTTGGTTGAGTTGGCGGTGTGGATGGCGGGGTACTACGTCTGCCCGCTGGGCATGGTGCTGGCGGCGATGACGCCAGCGGCGGTGAAGAAGGAAACGGGGCTGCGCGAGCAGGTGCTGCTGAAGCGGGCGGCGCTGACGGCGGAGGAAGTCGCCGAGAAGTTGAAAGAGGCGCCCAAGAGTGTGAAGAGCGCGTGGGACGCGATCGCGGCGTTAGCGGAAGAGTCGTTCCCGGCGGATGCGGGATGGGTGATCGCGGAGGCGGGGCTGAAGAATCGGCGGGCGCTGAATGAGTTGCTGCGGCGCGGCGTGATGGAAGAAGTGCGGCAACAAGTCGTGAGCGGCGGGCATGCGTCGCGTGCGAGCGAGGATGTCTTGCGCGACACGAGTGCGCCGGTGGAACTGAACGATGAGCAGAAGCGGGCGTGCGACGGAATCGCGGCGACATTCGGCACATTCGCGGTACACCTCTTGCATGGCGTGACGGGATCAGGAAAGACGGAGGTCTACCTGCGCCTCATCGGCGAGGTCGTGAAGCAAGGGAAGACGGCGATCGTGCTGGTGCCGGAGATCGCGCTGACGCCGCAGACGGCGGGGCGATTCTCGCGGCGGTTTGAGCACGTCGCGGTGCTGCACTCGGGGCTGACGGCGGCGCAGAGGAACCGCGAGTGGATGCGCGTGTCGAAGGGTGAGGTGTCGGTGGTGGTGGGGGCGCGGTCGGCGGTGTTCGCGCCGATTGCCAGTGAAGTCAAGGGACTGGGCATCATCGTCGTCGATGAAGAGCACGACGGCGGGTACAAGCAGGACCAGTTGCCGCGATATCACGGACGGGATGTCGCGATCAAGCGGGCGCAGTTGCTGAAGTGCCCGGTGGTGCTGGGGTCGGCGACGCCTTCGCTCGAGAGTTGGGCGAATGCGACGACGCCTGCGCAAGGCCCGGGGAGTGCACAACCCTCAAGCAAGCCGCGCTCAACGCTCTGGTCGCTCACCAAGCGTGCGACCAACTCGCCGATGCCGCGGGTTGAGGTGGTGGATTTGATCGAGCAGCGGCGCGTGCGCGTGCAGATGGGGGACAAGTCTCAGCGATTGCTGGGGCCGACGCTGGAGGCGGCGATCGACGGCGCGTTGACCGCGGGTGGTCAGGTGATCCTGCTCCTCAACCGTCGCGGGTTCGGGCGGTTCATCTCGTGCACGAGTGCGGCGTGCAAGTTTGTGCTCGAGTGCGACCAGTGCACGGCGACGCTCGTGTATCACAAAGATCGGGACTTGCCCCTGGGCGGGCTCGTGCGGTGCCATCATTGCCTGAGCGAGCAGGTGCTGCCGCGGCTGTGCCCGACGTGTGGGAGCCGTATTCATGTGTTCGGCGGCGGCACGCAACGGGCCGAGGAGGAGATCGAGCGTGCGTTCGCGGCCCACTCGATCGTGCGTGGCGAGACGCTGCTGCGCGTGGATGCGGACTCGACCAAGAGTGCCAAGGACTGGTTCAGTGCGCTCGATCGGTTTGGGAAGGGGGAGATCCGGATCCTCCTTGGGACGCAGATGATCGCGAAGGGCCTTGATTTCCCGAACGTGCGGCTCGTGGGGATTCTGGACGCCGACACCGCGTCGAACCTGCCGGACTTTCGCGCGAGCGAGCGGACGTTCCAGTTGATCGCGCAGGTGGGCGGGCGTGCAGGGCGCGGCGCGAAGTCTGGGCTCGTGATCGTGCAGACGGCCAACCCGTTCAGCCGTCCCGTCGCGCTCGCGGCGAAGCACGACTATGTCACATTTGCAAACGAGGAACTGGCGGCGCGGCGGCGATTTGCGCTCCCGCCATCGACGCGGATGGGGCGGATCGTGTGCCGTGATGAGAATGCGGGGAAGGCGCTCGACCGTGCGAGGAAGGTTGGCGCGGCGCTGACGGAGTACTTTGGGCCCAAGGCCGTGGTGCGAGAAGCGGTCGAGTGCCCGATGCTGCGGATCGCGGGGCAGTATCGGTACGAGGTGGTGGTGACGTGTGCGAGTGCGGCGACGTTGCAAGCCGGGTTCGCGGCGTTGCGTGCACGCGGCATGCTGATGTCGGACGCGAATATGGCGGTCGATGTGGATCCGATCGCGATGATGTGAGTGAGCGGTGGGGAGCTATTGCAGCAGACGTCGGATATTGAAGCGGGAGGGCGCGAGTGCAGAACAAGACAAGTGTGCCTCCATTGGCTGCGGACGTCATACTCCAGATAGTTGAGTTGCTGTCGAGTGGTTCGTTCGATGCGGCGATTGACAAGTGCAGGTGTTCGAGATTGACAAGCGATGCACTGCGAGAATGCGTGCGTAACTACGGTCGAACACTCACCCCGCCTCCACCCGGAGGTGCGCTACGTGAGCTCGATGCAGTCCAGATGCGAAGCAGCGGACATCCCGCATGGTCGGTGCGTGTGCCGCTCTGGACTCGAGAAGAAGGGCGATCCGACCTGACACTGGAACTCACCGTGTCGATGCACGGCGGGAATGTCGAAGTTAGTTTGGATGACCTTCATGTTCTTTGAGAGTGTCGTATGTCGATGCCCGAATCCTGTCACCCCTTCGCTCCTTACACTTTCGTATGAAAAGCACCGCCACCACCGTCAAGGACTACCTCGCCTCACTGCCCGAGGACCGGCGCGCTGCGATTGAAACGGTGCGGAAGGTGATCCTCAAGAACCTGGACAAGGACTACGACGAGTGCATCATGTGGGGGATGCTCGCGTACGTCGTGCCGCACCGTGTGTGGCCGAGCGGGTACCACGTTGATCCCAAGAAGCCGTTGATGATGGCCGGGCTCGCGAGCAAGAAGACGACGATGACGGTGTACCTCATGAGCGTCTACGGCGGTGCGGCGGGGACCAACGGCGGCGTCGGAAATCCGGCGGAGCGCGA